>Ga0308157_10003927_pt1 | contig 20621 bp, 7 predicted proteins | sample PhyBR1_FD_201035 | JGI IMG/M metagenome (GOLD analysis project Ga0308157, IMG submission 201035) | Phyllosphere microbial communities from UC Gill Tract Community Farm, Albany, California, United States - DLSLB.R1 | ecosystem: Host-associated > Plants > Phyllosphere > Unclassified | place: USA...
TCTCGTTAAAGGTAACTGTTGCAGTTCCGCAGTTATCCGTTGCAGTCAGTGTTACCGCTGATGGTACTTCTGTTGAACACGAATAAGTCGCGTTCACAGGTAATGTACCTACAAATACAGGTTTGGTTTTGTCTTCTACAGTGATTAGCTGTACGTGCGTGGTAAAGTTACCGCACGCATCGGTCGCCGTATAAGTTCGTGTTACCTTGTAATTGTTCGCACAGCTTGGACTCACATCAGAAACAACATCGTTTACAGTGATGCTGATGCTGCCGGCTGCCGTGCAGTTGTCTGTTGCGGCAAGTAATGCCGTAACTGGAATTTCCGATGGACATGAAACCGTTACATTCGCAGGTAAAGTTCCCGTGAATACAGGTTTAGCCGTATCTTCTATGGTGAAAACCGCCGTTGTTGAAGAAGCATTCCCACAAGCATCTGTTGCTGTGAAAATAACTTCTACACTTCCTGCACTACCGCAAGAAGCTACAAAGTTGGCAGCTGCATAATTGTTTGTCCATGTAACTCCGCCGCAGTTGTCTGTTGAAACAGAGCCTCCATGACTTGCAAGCCATGCGTTTAAAGCCGTTGTGTTACCAGATCCGTCACACTGTACCGTAATGCTTTGCGCATTGGTGGTTATGGCAGGTGCGGTTTGGTCGTTCACCGTTATTATCTGAGTATGGCTTGTCGTGTTACCACATACGTCGGTTGCCGTCCACACTCTGGTTAAAGTAAAGTTATTTGCACAAGTCCCTGCTGTGGTGGTCTCAACCAGTGTTACCGTTGCCGTACCACAGTTATCTGTTGCTGTTAATACTGCTGGTGCAGGTATTTCCGATGCGCAAGATACCGTTACTGCAGCTGCAGGTAATGAACCTACAAAGGTTGGTGCAACAGTATCGGTTACCGTTACCGTAGCCTGAACGGTAGATGCATTTCCACATGAATCTGTTGCTGTAAAGGTTACCAAAGCACTGCCCGTGTTGGCACATGCTCCCGTTAAACCATTATAGTTATGACTCCAGGTTATTGTTCCGCAAGCGTCGGTCGCAGTTGCGCCTCCATGGTTTTGAAGCCAGTTGGTTATCTGTGCATTCACATCGTTCCCGCAAACAAGACTTAAGTTTGAAGCTGAAGTTACTACAGGAGCAACCTTGTCTGTTATCTTAAATTCTGCCTGATCAGCAGAGGTATTGCCGCATAAGTCGGTTGCAATAAAGTTAACGATGATAGTTTTAGATCCGCCACATGTTGTATTGGTGTCTTCTATCTGATAACTCAAGGCTACAGTACCGCAATTATCCGTTGCCACTGCACCTCCGTAAGATGCAAGCCATGCGTTGAACGCCGAAACGTTACCTGCTCCGTCACATTCTACCTCCTGATCTCCAGGTGCTGTTGTAAATACAGGGTTGGTTTTATCGTCTACCGTTATGGTCTGCGTGTGTACAGTTGTGTTGCCGCAGCTGTCTGCAGCTGTCCATGTTCTGGTCAGTACATATGCATTGGCACATGATCCCGATACCCTTGTCTCGTTAAAGGTAACTGTTGCAGTTCCGCAGTTATCCGTTGCAGTCAGTGTTACCGCTGATGGTACTTCTGTTGAACACGAATAAGTCGCGTTCACAGGTAATGTACCTACAAATACAGGTTTGGTTTTGTCTTCTACAGTGATTAGCTGTACGTGCGTGGTAAAGTTACCGCACGCATCGGTCGCCGTATAAGTTCGTGTTACCTTGTAATTGTTCGCACAGCTTGGACTCACATCAGAAACAACATCGTTTACAGTGATGCTGATGCTGCCGGCTGCCGTGCAGTTGTCTGTTGCGGCAAGTAATGCCGTAACTGGAATTTCCGATGGACATGAAACCGTTACATTCGCAGGTAAAGTTCCCGTGAATACAGGTTTAGCCGTATCTTCTATGGTGAAAACCGCCGTTGTTGAAGAAGCATTCCCACAAGCATCTGTTGCTGTGAAAATAACTTCTACACTTCCTGCACTACCGCAAGAAGCTACAAAGTTGGCAGCTGCATAATTGTTTGTCCATGTAACTCCGCCGCAGTTGTCTGTTGAAACAGAGCCTCCATGACTTGCAAGCCATGCGTTTAAAGCCGTTGTGTTACCAGATCCGTCACACTGTACCGTAATGCTTTGCGCATTGGTGGTTATGGCAGGTGCGGTTTGGTCGTTCACCGTTATTATCTGAGTATGGCTTGTCGTGTTACCACATACGTCGGTTGCCGTCCACACTCTGGTTAAAGTAAAGTTATTTGCACAAGTCCCTGCTGTGGTGGTCTCAACCAGTGTTACCGTTGCCGTACCACAGTTATCTGTTGCTGTTAATACTGCTGGTGCAGGTATTTCCGATGCGCAAGATACCGTTACTGCAGCTGCAGGTAATGAACCTACAAAGGTTGGTGCAACAGTATCGGTTACCGTTACCGTAGCCTGAACGGTAGATGCATTTCCACATGAATCTGTTGCTGTAAAGGTTACCAAAGCACTGCCCGTGTTGGCACATGCTCCCGTTAAACCATTATAGTTATGACTCCAGGTTATTGTTCCGCAAGCGTCGGTCGCAGTTGCGCCTCCATGGTTTTGAAGCCAGTTGGTTATCTGTGCATTCACATCGTTCCCGCAAACAAGACTTAAGTTTGAAGCTGAAGTTACTACAGGAGCAACCTTGTCTGTTATCTTAAATTCTGCCTGATCAGCAGAGGTATTGCCGCATAAGTCGGTTGCAATAAAGTTAACGATGATAGTTTTAGATCCGCCACATGTTGTATTGGTGTCTTCTATCTGATAACTCAAGGCTACAGTACCGCAATTATCCGTTGCCACTGCACCTCCGTAAGATGCAAGCCATGCGTTGAACGCCGAAACGTTACCTGCTCCGTCACATTCTACCTCCTGATCTCCAGGTGCTGTTGTAAATACAGGGTTGGTTTTATCGTCTACCGTTATGGTCTGCGTGTGTACAGTTGTGTTGCCGCAGCTGTCTGCAGCTGTCCATGTTCTGGTCAGTACATATGCATTGGCACATGATCCCGATACCCTTGTCTCGTTAAAGGTAACTGTTGCAGTTCCGCAGTTATCCGTTGCAGTCAGTGTTACCGCTGATGGTACTTCTGTTGAACACGAATAAGTCGCGTTCACAGGTAATGTACCTACAAATACAGGTTTGGTTTTGTCTTCTACAGTGATTAGCTGTACGTGCGTGGTAAAGTTACCGCACGCATCGGTCGCCGTATAAGTTCGTGTTACCTTGTAATTGTTCGCACAGCTTGGACTCACATCAGAAACAACATCGTTTACAGTGATGCTGATGCTGCCGGCTGCCGTGCAGTTGTCTGTTGCGGCAAGTAATGCCGTAACTGGAATTTCCGATGGACATGAAACCGTTACATTCGCAGGTAAAGTTCCCGTGAATACAGGTTTAGCCGTATCTTCTATGGTGAAAACCGCCGTTGTTGAAGAAGCATTCCCACAAGCATCTGTTGCTGTGAAAATAACTTCTACACTTCCTGCACTACCGCAAGAAGCTACAAAGTTGGCAGCTGCATAATTGTTTGTCCATGTAACTCCGCCGCAGTTGTCTGTTGAAACAGAGCCTCCATGACTTGCAAGCCATGCGTTTAAAGCCGTTGTGTTACCAGATCCGTCACACTGTACCGTAATGCTTTGCGCATTGGTGGTTATGGCAGGTGCGGTTTGGTCGTTCACCGTTATTATCTGAGTATGGCTTGTCGTGTTACCACATACGTCGGTTGCCGTCCACACTCTGGTTAAAGTAAAGTTATTTGCACAAGTCCCTGCTGTGGTGGTCTCAACCAGTGTTACCGTTGCCGTACCACAGTTATCTGTTGCTGTTAATACTGCTGGTGCAGGTATTTCCGATGCGCAAGATACCGTTACTGCAGCTGCAGGTAATGAACCTACAAAGGTTGGTGCAACAGTATCGGTTACCGTTACCGTAGCCTGAACGGTAGATGCATTTCCACATGAATCTGTTGCTGTAAAGGTTACCAAAGCACTGCCCGTGTTGGCACATGCTCCCGTTAAACCATTATAGTTATGACTCCAGGTTATTGTTCCGCAAGCGTCGGTCGCAGTTGCGCCTCCATGGTTTTGAAGCCAGTTGGTTATCTGTGCATTCACATCGTTCCCGCAAACAAGACTTAAGTTTGAAGCTGAAGTTACTACAGGAGCAACCTTGTCTGTTATCTTAAATTCTGCCTGATCAGCAGAGGTATTGCCGCATAAGTCGGTTGCAATAAAGTTAACGATGATAGTTTTAGATCCGCCACATGTTGTATTGGTGTCTTCTATCTGATAACTCAAGGCTACAGTACCGCAATTATCCGTTGCCACTGCACCTCCGTAAGATGCAAGCCATGCGTTGAACGCCGAAACGTTACCTGCTCCGTCACATTCTACCTCCTGATCTCCAGGTGCTGTTGTAAATACAGGGTTGGTTTTATCGTCTACCGTTATGGTCTGCGTGTGTACAGTTGTGTTGCCGCAGCTGTCTGCAGCTGTCCATGTTCTGGTCAGTACATATGCATTGGCACATGATCCCGATACCCTTGTCTCGTTAAAGGTAACTGTTGCAGTTCCGCAGTTATCCGTTGCAGTCAGTGTTACCGCTGATGGTACTTCTGTTGAACACGAATAAGTCGCGTTCACAGGTAATGTACCTACAAATACAGGTTTGGTTTTGTCTTCTACAGTGATTAGCTGTACGTGCGTGGTAAAGTTACCGCACGCATCGGTCGCCGTATAAGTTCGTGTTACCTTGTAATTGTTCGCACAGCTTGGACTCACATCAGAAACAACATCGTTTACAGTGATGCTGATGCTGCCGGCTGCCGTGCAGTTGTCTGTTGCGGCAAGTAATGCCGTAACTGGAATTTCCGATGGACATGAAACCGTTACATTCGCAGGTAAAGTTCCCGTGAATACAGGTTTTTCTGTATCTGCTACCGTAATCTTTTGTACATGGCTAGCCGTATTTCCACAAGCATCCGTCGCAGTCCATGTTCTTGTACGAACATAGCTGCTTGTACAATTTCCGGCAACAGTGGTTTCGTTAAACACAACTGTGGCGCTACCACAGTTGTCTGTAGCAGTTACAGTTGGCACAGTTGGCAGCGCTGCCGAACAAGATATGGTTATATCTGCAGGTAAAGTGCCGTTAAATGTAGGTTTTACCGTATCTGTAACTGTTATAACCTGTGTATGTGAACTTGTGTTTCCACAAACATCAGTAGCAGTCCATACTCTGGTAAGCGTGTAACTGTTCGGACAAGAACCGTCTGTTCTTGTCTGATTCATTACAACAGTCGGCGTACCACAATTATCAGTAGCCGTTAAAGTTGCGGCTACAGGAACATTATCACAGCTAACTGTTATATTCGCAGGTAATGTACCTACAAAAACAGGAGCAATATTATCATTTACTGTAATTACCTGTGTATGGGTCGTTGTTCTGGAACAACCGTCTGTTGCTGTCCAAACCCTTGTAAGAGTGTATCGGTTTGAACACGTTCCATTCTGTCTGGTCTCATTAAAAGTAACCGTAGCAGTACTACAATTGTCTGTAGCGCTCATCTGAGCTACCGGTGGTACTGCTGAAGCACATGAAACGGTTATGCTTTGAGGAAGTGCACCGTTAAAGACAGGGTTTGCATTATCACGTATATTAATAACCTGTGTGCAGGTTTTTTTATTTCCCTGCTCATCAGTTACTGTAAAGGTTCTTGTAAAAGATCGTGTATAATTTCCTGAACCGTCGTTACTGCAAGTAGAGATAGCTGTGTCAACATATGTATACGTTGTGTTACCACAAGATCTTGCTATTGTTGGTTGCCCAGTTCTTGCTGGTAATAAACTTTCACCACAATCAACCGTAACAGTTGCCGGGCAAGTAATTACAAGTTCACAGCACATAGGTGCAACACCTGTAACATTTAACGGAGTACAATTATTAGCATCGGTAAAAGTTACATTATATGGTGTACCGGAACCAAAAGGCGTTGCTGCCGTTAATGGTGCCGATGTCCATACGTTTCCTGCGAAGGTACCAGGAGCACCTGTACCAGTAACCGCATAGGGTGCAGTTCCATTTAGGGTTACCCTTACCTGATACGTCTGGTTGTTAACCGCACATAACGTTGTAACCGAACCAGACAAGCTGTTGGCTTTTAGCGTTACCGTAATGGTACCAATATTACTTTTACACGTACCGTCTACTATAAATCTATTTACTGCATAGTAAGTTCTTCCATTTACTAACGGTGTATTTAAAGGTATGCGGTTTGCCGGAAGATCTGATGTTGCTTCCTGTAAATTTTCATACCAGTCTATATGAAATACATTTGTAGTAGCTGCAAATGGAATGTCTGCCATAGTTGGAAGACCTCCACTTACCGTTGGATTACAAATTACCGGTGACTGATTTGCAGGCACGATCGCTAAAAGGTTATTTAACGGCAGTTGCATAGGTATTGTATTTTCATACAATTCTTGATCAATACCACCTGAAGTACAGTCGAAAGTAGGACAGGTTGCAGTTACCTTAATATTTTGAAATACCCTTAGTTCAACAGCACCAAACATATGGTTACATGTAAGCGATGTTTCATTATTCACTGTATACTTTAATGGAACATCAACAAAACTAATAGTTTCACCTACTCCCACCGATTGCCCTGGAAGAATGTCATAAACATAATAACCATTTGTTGGTACGGACATGGTAACATTATACTGAAATTTATTAGCTGGTAAAATATATGCTGCAGGATTCCCTACCATAGCCCAATCAGTTGGCAACTGTAATGATACCTTATATTCATCAGTTATCAAGTCATTTACATTAAATTCACCAGAATTTATGATCTTTGCATTATAAACGGCTCTTAAATCTCCACCAGATGTTAATACAGGATCTAACACAATGGTTGGAATTCCTGTTGCATTTCTTACTTCTGGAAAACTACTAGATCCGCCGCTTATTATTAGACGTTTTGTTGTTTGCGGTACAGAAGGAGTTACAACATTACAAGCATCTGTTGAGCTAGCGGTAACAGTATGTCTAGCACCACCACTTTTGAAATTACAAGATTCTATTGAAAAGTATACCTTGATTTGTATTCTTTCTAAAGTATTTAACTTAATAGTAGAAGGTAAGCTGATTACTAAATTACCACCATTACTTGAAATAGGTGTTTGCCCAGAAACAATATTTGTAAAAGCAGGAGCTGAACTGCCTGCCGTATAAACGGTATTAAATTCATACTTGCCAGTATATCTTACTTCAGGAGCCGTATTTAAGGGAATTGTAATCTTTAAATCACCTAATTGGGTATCTCCGGCATTATGCAATTGTACAGTGTACCAAATCTCCTGACACAAATCTGGTTTACCGTTTGATCCGTTATTCGCAAGTCCGCTATATTGATCAATAATTGTTTGCTGAAGTTGACTGCTATTTTTTGTATATCCTAAAGTTATTGCGGGAGATGTACATCCGTTATTAACATTTGAAGGATAGGTACTGCTTGCACAGTTGTAACCGCCGATTAGTTGCAGTTTATTATTAACATTACCGCCGCAAAGGCTTTCTGATGTAATTAAATAATACTTAGAATTACCTGCGGCAAAATCTCCAACACGGTAAATTCCAGAAACTGGAGCAATTTGTTGTGGATTGTCACCTGCATAATTATCCACTTCTGCAACAGAATCAATGTTTAAAACACCTCCATTTTTTGCAAACCATACACTATTAAAGTTTCTTGAACCATTACTTGCTACACGTACAATCCAAGAAACTCTTGTACCTTCTGCATTTAGTGTACCGTTCAGATTTCCGCCAGAAGTTTCAAGTTTCAAAGTCTGTTTGCCTGTGTCATAAGTTAAGTTCTGTGCAGTATTATTTACTACTTGTGTACCTGCCCCATCTATTGTATAGCCTCTTAATTCAATTCCTACCGTTGCACTCGAATTTGGTTCACATCCGGTAATTGTAAAAATAGGGCTGATTCTTAACTCAAAACCTTCATCAAAATAACTTATACCGTTTCCGTTACCAAGAACAACAGCTGTCATATCTCTTACGGCATTTGCTAAGTTAAAATCATAGGTGCCTGTATTATTTAATCCGCTTATCGTGATGGAATTATTACTTCCTAACCAAGGCTGATTGTTAACCGTAACTTTAACGCCCGTTAAAGTCATGTACGAAGGTATAATGAATCTTGCTACATCCGGCTGATATATTTTACGGTATTCATTACTAAAAATCGCATCTTGACGTTGAAAGCCTAAAACATTTGCTGAAAATACCGCAGTGTTGGTCGCTTCTTCACATGTATTAAAAGTTGCCGATCCACCGGTAAAATTAAAACCATTTGGCACATAAAAGCCAGTTGCGGTGTATCTTCTTCCACAAATCAAAGCCTCATTGTTCGAATCAACTATAAGATAAGATCTCGTAGAAAATCTTTTTAATCCCAAAGCAGAAGCTCCCGATTTTATCTGAAGAGAAATACGTACTTTATCATTATGGGCTAAAGGATTTGCTAAAGTAAATTCTAATATATAAGCAGTAGCTGTTTCTGATACAGCGACAGTTGAAGCAGCTGGACTTCCGTTTATTAATACTCTTCCAGAATTTATATCTAGAATAGCATTGATACTTAAATCCTTATCTACTTCAAATCGTATTTTATTTGATGTTTCAGGAGATGTAAGATTTACGGTATTATTTTGATAAATTTCTAATATATCACCTGTGATAAACGCTCGTGTATCAGCAGAGGTAGAGTTTACCAATGGAATATTCGGAACACCTGCAGGGTTTACTGCATGCCCTAGAGAAACCCGTTGAACTACCGATTGCTCATTTACCATACCATTCGCACATCCTCCTCCAGTACACGATCCTTCTAATTTCGTCTCGTTACATCTAAAAACAACAGCATTAGGACAATCCGTACCACCATTTTTCTTTCTTAACTCTCCTCCGATTCTGTACCATAAATTAGTCAGATCGGTACCCACATTACAATTAAGCGCTATAGGGAATTGAAGACGTGAAAAAGATAAATCCAAGTCTCCAGTAATCCAAGGAGCTGTTCCATAAGTAAATGTAAGTTCATATTTATTGTTTCCAACAGATGTTACAACGGCACCTTGAAAAGCCAGATCATTTATGTCATCTATTGAAAGATCAGGAGCCAACTCTACAGTAATTACAAACTGATCACCAATATTTAGCTTCTCCGAAGGTATATTAAAATTAGTAAACAAATATTCAGCTTCAAACGTAGTACCTCCAACTATATCTACCTCCCCAACGTGAATTCCTTGATAATTATAAACAAGTTCTCCGCTCACAGTTCCTGCACTTGTTACAGGCGCACAACTGTTAGCATAGTCAAAATATAAACCATAGGCATTTTTTCCATTAGCGAACCATGTGGGCGCGGAGGTGCACGCTGCAGCTGCACCTGAGGGTGCTGGATAATATTGCTGAAACACGATATCTACTGTTTGACCGGCACTAAGATTTCCTACGTTAAGGGTTACGCTTTGTGGGTTTGCGCCTGGAGTACCCACAAGAACTGCGGGCACACCACCTACCATTATGGTCGATGAATTTATATATCCACCAATATCTGTTGCCTTTATTTCAAACTGCAGTCCCGTAATTGGTACATTTCCGTTAGTTATACGCCAAGTGTTTGTACCGAATGTATTAAAACAATTTACAACCGAATTTAATTCCGTTACTGCAACTTGTGGCACACCAGTTGCACTGTAGGTGATAACGTGCTGCGCAGTTCCTCCCAATTCCGGCATTGGACATTCTAACGGAATACAACCGTAAACAACCTGATAATTTGTTGGCGTAAGCGCACAACTAGCTATTCGTACTCTTTCGGTAAAAAAAATGGTTTCTCCAGTTTTTAAACTTCCTCCGGAAAAAACCAACATGTTAGGATTTGTTGAATCTACTACCCAACCCGCTGTAAGTAAAGCACTAAAGTCAAATGGAGCAAAAGGCGTAGCGCCTGGATTTCCTGCCGCAGCAGGTTGCCCAGACAATCCTGCACCTAATGTACGGTTTAAAGTAAAACGCTTAACTTCTCCATTACCTTGATTCCTAATTGTAATAGTTCGTTCAATTATTTGGTTAAGAGTACCGGCTATAGGATTAGGAGCAACACTTGCGATTCTCAATACCGCATAATTGATATTGATAGCTTCGCTGGTTGCTGATGCTATAATAGTTTCAGGATTAACAGTACTACAACCTTTTAGCTGGTAAGCTACTTCTGAAACTTGACTTTCAAAGTCTACGGCACTACAAATGGCTCTTACTCTGAAAATAACTTCAACTTCTGTAGAAATCGCTCCTTGCAAATTCCCTACATCTACCGTTATACTGCTTGCCGTTCCCGTAAATGTTGCAGTATTTCCGTCAACTGATACAGCATTTACACCTGTATCTAATTCAAAACCTGCAGGAGGAGTAATAACCAACCTACCCTGATTACAGGCGCTCGCGCTCTTACGGATTTTAACCGTAAACTGCTGGTAGTCCGAACAGACATCAAGCACTGGAACAGCACTGTCTGTGACAAGTGTTTGCGCCTGCAAATGTCCTGTCTGCAACAATATAAATGAAAAAAGCATTGCAAGTAAAAGCATTCTGCAATTTTTCACTACAGCAGCAAACTGCATAAACGTAGTTTTACAATTCATAAAAAAGTATGTTTAATTAAGTGTGTGATTCAAGATAAATTTTAAATTGTTGCTGATAAGAATCTAGCTGCTACAACATCATAAAAAGAGTACGTATCGCTTAAAAGTAACTTATCTACTAGTACGGAAGTAGTGCTTTGCATCATTAATGAGAAATGCAGTTTAGCACCGGTTTTGTCGGTAATTGTTATGGCTGATCCATTTGAGATGGAATTGATCTTTAAAGTTTTTTTTAAGATCCCAGATAGTAATTTTTCTTTACTTTTTTCAGACGTTAATAAGTTTGTAGATGTTATAGGTCTTACCACACCAATACCTACTTGTGCACTTATTACTAAAAAAAATAGTACGCCCCCAAGCAATAATAATATTTTTTTCATATACAAAGATTCTATGGCTAAATTTTGAAACTTATCTAAAATGAATTTTTATTACGTTTCCTATTAACCAAATTTTAAAGTTGCTTTTCCTTTTATTAAAAGGATCCAGCGGTTTATGTTGCTAAATTTAAAAAATCACAATTCTAAATATTTTACCTTTTAGTTCCCCAATTGTAATTTTTTTACTATATTTATAATATGATACATGATAAACGATCGAAAGTATTTTTAAAATTTCGAATCTGTTTTTAACAATACACTAAAAGTTGTACAGTTTTTAAATATGTATAATTTTACGTGGCGAAATTCGTTATATATTTTATAACCTGCGCTTTATAAGTAGGTAGTTATAAGGTAGTATTTGATTAAATTTTGACTACCCATCGTGTAGCTCATATTTAAAAGACTCATTCACAACAACATAGCACGCGCCTTATTAAATTTTCTTAAATGTAAAAAACTGTTGAATTGGTATGTTGTAATTACTATTTTTGTTGAAAATAATTTTAATGAAAACCTTCACTGTTTTTATAGTACTGCTTTTCAGCACATTTATCTACGCCCAAAAAAGACCGCTTGAATCTTTAAAAGAAAAAGTATTCCAATATAATCATGCGGAAAGATATGATTTATCGATAAAATTACTAACCGATTTTATAAGTGATGACAAAAATTCTAGCGACGATAAATATAATGCATACCTCATAAAATCTGATATTTACAAAAATCTTTTCAAATATCAGCATGCTCTTAAAAATCTTGAAGCAGCATTGCAACAGGGTAAAAAAGGAAACAATCGTGTTACCGCTTTACAAGAAATTAAAGCTGAAAAAGCTTTTATTTACTTTGAAATGCAGGATTTTGAGAAAGCTAAACTATTGATGGACGAACTAGCACGCTCTGGATATGAAAATCTATCAACCAAATATTTAATTTTTATTTATGTGCAGGAGGGCTACTTCTTACTTAAAGAAAAAAACTATACCGAGGCTGAAAAAAAGTTGAATGATGCTGTAGAAATTGCAGAAGTAGATCATCCTGAAGAATTACCAATAATTTTAGGTAAGCAGATTGAATTTTATAATACTGTTCAAAACTACGAGAAAAGAGACCAATCATACAAAATGGGTATTGACATTGCCCAAAAGACAAAAAACTTAAAATACGAGTTTTATCTAAATGAAGTTCTCAAAAACGTTTTCAGTAATAATAATGATGCAAAAAATGCATTGATCTATCAGAAAAAATGCGACTCACTTTTCGCCCTTTACAATTCAAACAGTAAAAGCAGCAAAATTGAAATTTTAGAGCAGGAAATTAAAAATAAGAATTTTGACGATATGTTGGGAAAGAAACAGCAAATTCTTATCTATCTATTTTTATTCAGTATTTTATTAATAACAATAGTTCTGTTTCTTTTAAAAAATTATAGGAAATACAAACGTCAGAAAACTACAGTTGAAAAACAAAACCAGATATATCAGGAAGAAATAGAAAGAATTAAAAAGTTGGCACAAAAAGATATATACGTAAAAAAAGAAATATCGTCATTTAACTTGACTGAGCGCCAATTGGAAATTATAAGACTTGTACAACGTGGTAAAAACAATAAAGAAATTGCAGCAGAACTGTTCATATCTGAAAATACTGTAAAGTATCATTTAAAAACCATTTATACGATACTTCAAATAAAATACCGAAATGAGTTATCGAACTTTGTTGTAAACTAGGAAAATGAATCTAAAAACGATTTCTCTATTGTCAATAAAGTCTTCGAATATTATTTTTTTGGAAAAAAGTAAATCATTCTAGCTTTCAAATAATATCGTAAATATGCAAAAAATGATAATTTAGAAAACTGTTGACTCCAAACTTCAATGAAGTAAATAAGGACGTGCTTTCTAGCTCAAAAAACTTCCAACAAAAGCAAGATTAAAAAACCAATTTATAATACTAAAAACACGTATTCGTGTATAGATTCAACTAAATTGTAGCTCTTGTATTTTAAAATGATTTCTGGTTTAAAAATAACAAAAAAACCTCCAGCTTTTAAACTGAAGGCTTTTCTTTCTATAATTACTACTTATTAAAAATTGAATAAGAGGTTCCTTATTCTTTCTCTATTCTTCCCTAATCTGAATATTACCGTCGGTATTTTCGCGACTTTTAATATCCTTAATAATTTTCATAACTTTCTCTTTAATACAAGGAGGAAGCGGTTTATTCAAAAGCTTTCGTATTTTTTTAAATTTACCCATAAGTAAACTTTTATAATTCCAAAACAATAAATTCTGATCTGCGGTTTTCTTCGTGTTCAATCTCAGAACATTTTGCACCGTTTATACATTTGTTAATCAACTGTGTTTCACCGTAACCTTTATAGGTTATTCTTGAAAGATCTATTCCTTGAGCAGCAATCCATTGTGCGGTAGATTTTGCTCTACGCTCTGAAAGTTTCAGATTGTAATCGTCAGATCCTCTACTATCGGTATGTGAACGTACATCGATTTTCATACGCGGATAATCTTTCAGAACCTCAACAACTTTCGCTAACTCTAAAGCAGCATCTGGTCTGATGTTATCTTTATCGTAATCAAAATAAATCGGTTTCAGTTTCAGTACTTTAAACAAGTCATCATTCTTTTTCACTTCTATCTTTTTCTGCTCCAATACGATTGTTCTTTTGCTAACTCCGGATCCGTTGTCTAAAGTCACGGTTTCTTCTTTCGTAATGTACCCTTCTTTAGAAACCTTTACACGGTACGTTTCACCACACTCGTATTCGGTATTGAAGCGGTAGCCGTTATTAGCGTATTTGTTAGATGTACCTAATTCTTTATAAAGCTTGTCGTAAAGCGTTAAAGATGAATCTGTTACGATATTGTTTGTTTTGGCATCTAAAATTGTAACCAGTAATTCTTGAGAACAACCCAATTTTAAAGCTCTGGTTTCAACAAAACTGTAGATATCGTCGTTTCCGTGACCACCTGTTCTGTTAGAAGAGAAGAATCCCTGCTTGGTTTTGTAATCAATGTAATAGGCAAAATCATCGGTATTCGAATTCACAGGTTCTCCGATATTCTGTACCTCGTAAAAACTACCGTCTTCTTTAAGTTTTACACCGTAAACATCTAATCCACCCAAACCGATTCTTCCATCACTTGAAAAATACAGTTCGTCGTTGCTGTTTATAAACGGAAAGGTTTCTCGTCCTTCGGTATTAATTCCCGGGCCTAGATTCTGAGGCACTCCGTATCCGTTACCATTTACGGTTACTTTCCATAAATCTGAATTTCCGAAACCACCCGGGCGGTCACTTGCAAAATAAAGTGTGTTTCCATCTTTACTTAATGTTGGGTGAGCCGTATTGAAATCATTGCTGTTAAAAGGCAGTTCCTGAACATTGTTCCATTTGCCGTTTTTTAGTTCGGCACGATAGATTTTAAGTTTTGTATTTTTATCTGAATCGTAGCCTCGGGTACCTCCTAACATATTGTTTCGGGTAAAATACATTGTTTGTCCGTCTGCCGTTATAACTGCCGAAGATTCATTAAACTTGCTTTTAACGTCACCCTTTAACTTTTTAGCTTTCGTTTTTTTGCTGATACTGTCATTAGGCAATTGATAATCGTACAAACTGGTAAAAGCCTCTCCAGTCCAAGTATGTATCTTTTTAGAAAAACTTCCCGTATCGCGTGCGCTTGTAAAATAAAGCTTTTCATTGTGTACATAGCTTCCAAAATCGGCAAACTGTGTATTTATAGCAAGGTTTTCTACGTTGCGGTATCTCCCTGAATTTTCTGTTATTTGTTTTTGAAGTTCCTTTTCATTCTTACGAACTGCTGCAATCTGTGTTTGCGAACCGGCTTTATTTACAAACTGATCATAATAATTTTTAGCTTCAGCACTATTACCCGTATGTTGCAATGTTTGTGCATAACGGTAATAAAATTCTGATGCGATATCTTCTGATCCAAATTCTGTAAACAAACGTTCGTAAAATGGATGTGCTTCGGCATATCTAGCATTGAAGTAATAGGTGTTACCCAATTTCTCTAAAATATCTTTGCTTACATATCCTTTTTTAACGATTTTTTCATAGATCGTCATAGCATCTACATACGCCCAGTTTTCGTATTCTTTGTCTGACTTTTTTAAGCCTGCCTGTGCCTGTGCCGAGGTATTTCCTAAAAATAAGAATGATGCCAGGGCCAATAGTGATAATCCTTTTTTCATGTCTGTAAATTTTAGAAGAATCGCGACGTATTCATACGGCGGTACTTGTTAAACAATTCAAATCTTAAGAAAACCTCATGCGATCCGTTGTTGTAATTAGCTAGTTTTGTGGTTTCTCCATCATAGCTGTAACCTATGAACAAACCATCGGTTACCTGGAAACCTGCCAGTGCGCTCCAAGCTGCATCCCAACGGTAAGCTCCACCCAAAGTAAACCTGTTACTGATCAAGAAGTTTGCCGTAATGTCTGCCTGTAATGGTGCACCATTAGTTGCTTTTACCAAAAATGCCGGTTTAAATTTCAACATCGGATTTAGTTCAAACACATGACCACCAATCAAATAATAACTCATGGTTGTACGCATGGTACTTTGAATGTTATCATCATAACGGGTTGTTTCCAGGAAATTAGGAATAGAAAGTCCTAAATAACTTTTTTCGTTATGCCAGTAAATTCCGGCACCTATGTTCGGTGTAAACTGTCCGCTGATATCATTTTGAAAATTAGGGTCGTTCGGATTGTATGTCAGCAGTTTTGAATAGGCTACATTCAACATATTCCCTGATCCTTTAATACCGAATGAAAATTTACTGCCTCGACTGTTTAAATCTATGGTGTACGATAAATCTACACTTACCGTGTTTTCATCCATAATTCCCAATCCGTCGTTAATAAAACCTACGCCCAAGCCCAATTTGCTGTCACCCAAAGGCGTATTAACAGAAAAGGCATTCGTTTGCGGTGCACCTTCCAATCCAGCCCACTGTGTACGGTGTAAACCAAAAATACTTAGCGAACCACGACTACCTGCATAAGCTGGATTTATGTTTACCGTGTTATACATGTATTGGGTAAATTGCGGATCTTGCTGTGCGTTGGCTGTGAAGCTTACTAAAGCTAACAAAGCCCCTATGATTTTTAATCTCTTCATTGCTTATTAGTTTAGTTGTTGCTTTCCAGATGTATGTATCCTACTTTCTTAATCCATTGGCTTTGTCCATCCCAATCATACAGATATTCCACCACGTAGTAATACGTTCCTGCAGGAAGCTTTTCGCCGCTGCCTACAATTCCGTTACCTTCTGCTACACCAACAAACACATTGTTTTTACTGTTGTAGTTTTTGGTTTCGTACACTTTTCTACCCCAACGGTTATAAAGAACAACATTGTTTTCAGGAAAATGCTCGATATTATCTATAATTAAATAATCGTTGATTCCATCACCGTCCGGAGAAACCCCGTTATAAACAACCACATCACCAGGATTCAAGAATTTTTCTTTGATTTTCCCTAAAGTAAATATTCCGAAACCATCAACCTGAACAGGTGTAGTAATTGTTTTTGCAGCTGCATCTACAACGCCACCTTCGTCTACCCAAAGGTTTTGAGTTGCATCCCAGCGAACGATATGCAAATCTTGTGTTCCGCGGAATTCTGCAGGTGTGGTTTGATCGTGCCAGGAAAGCGTAACCATAACCGAACCTGTTGTTCCGGCTGCCTGATTGATCGTCCAGTATTCCTGATTATTTACAGCAGAAATAATTCCCGTACGGTCTTTATGCGGATATGTTTGGTCTGTATACTCTTTGAAATACTCGCTTAAATAACTATGAGCAACATCTGAAGGAGCTGAAATTCCTGCCAAACGATAGTATCCCAACTTACCAATTGGAAAAGTAAAGGCGTTGTTCCCTTGTTTTTCAACCATTCCTTCGGCATAACTTTTATCGGTTGCATTCATTTGCGAAGCTCCGTTCCCGAAAAGCAACTGACCGCCATCATTTTTATTGATACGTACGATTCCTTCTCTGAAATTACCTACACCATCGATAATCATATCGCTGTTTAGGCTGAAAGGATACTGGGTAGATGGATTGTTGAAAAGCACATCGAAATGTTTTGAAGGCTGCGAACCTTCGATCATCTGCGGCTGACTTCCTTGAAATACCGTGTAACCCGTAGTCTTGTTTGTTGAATGTGTGAACAAACCGTCGTTATTATAATTTTTATAGAACTGAAATTCACCGTCGTTAAAAATTACTCCCGAAGCTTTGTTGTCAAAATCAAACTGTGTTGAAACCAATGTACTGGGCAATATGTATAATTGACCTTGATTGACCATTACAGGTTCTACGGTTTGTGCATAGGCTACAGAACCTAAGCTTAGAAACAGTAAACGGATATTTTTAAATATCTTTTTCATAGTCTTAATTTTTTAAGTGAAACTAAAAGCACAAGGCAACCCATGTTAATTACTTTTTGGATATTTATACATAATTCGCCTTTACAATATTTTGTAAGCGTTTTATTTCACTACAAATACGATGTTTATCAAAGTACAATCTGTTGCCGCTGCGGTTACATCGTACGTCATTACACCTTGATTGTTAATTGTGATGTTTGAGAATACGTTTGCATCGTAATCGGTAATGATATAATACAAATCGGTAGGACTATTGAAATAAGGGATTCCTGTTGTTGGTGCTCCCGGACTTACTATATGATTTGGATTTGTTAAAGCAAATTGTGCTTTGTATTCTTCGTATAAATTTTTGGTTTGCCCAGTTGCACTTACCGAAGTGTTAAAGGTAATTGACGGCATATAGAAAAATTTTACTGCCTTGTTATCTGTTGTTACCATTTGTTGCCACTTGATCCCGTCGTTATAATAAAAACCAGGTACCACGTCGTTTGCTGTGGCAGTGTTGTATACCGTCATCCCCGCAACGTGTGCCGATAATGGCGCAGAATCTGCCGTTTCTTCTAATGCTAAACGTGGTAGTAACATTCCCTTGTTTGTAGCTTCAACATCTAACATGGCATTTGGGTTTGGAGTACCGTCTGTGCCTCCTATTTTTACTTGTGCAGACATTACTGCGCTAAATAATACAGCTGATAAAAAGATAATTTTCTTATTCATAGTTCTTTAAGTTTTAAGAAGAACCATCTGTTTAGGGGAAAAAACAGATGGTTAGGGTTTAAAAAAAATTATTGGGCAGAGAATTCTACAACTACTTTTACGCTTAAGTCTGCGGAACTTAAAACGTTGTACATAGTACCGGTTCCAATTCTAAATGATAAATTGCTACCTGCTAGTGCAACGTCAGTTGTAGATGTATTTATAATATTATTATCATTGTTTAATAATTTAATACTCACGATTTTTCCTAAAGCGGTTGTACCTAGAGGTGGTGTAATACTAATTGTAGAAACATTTGCCGTACCACCCGTAACGGTAGCCCCGTAAATTCCTTTATATATCTTACCGCCATCAATCCATGTATCGCCAGTATTCGTTACTGTTGTTTCGCTATACGTATCCCCTAATGCATTTTTGATATTCTGCTTTTGAACAGTTGTTGCATTTGTAATTGCGTTTACAACAACTTCAGAAATATCAATCGGGGTTTTTACATTGTTTACAATAGTGTAAAATACATTAGGTGTGGCAGCATTACTGTCGTGATCTCCATAATACACATTTCCACCATCGTTCAAGATATTGGTAATTGCATTTTGAATATCTGTATTTCCTTCAATCAAGTTTAACACATCTCCGTTTAAGTCTATTACCTGTTGTGGTGTAGTGCTGCCTGAAGTTTCATTGAAATAGTTATAAGTAATTTCAACATCTCCTGCTGGTGCAGTACCAGTTTGTACTTTATTAATAGTGGTTTCGGTTTCATTTGCTTTAACAATTGTGCTGAATGCCGTATTAGCAACCGGTACCCAGGTATTGGTGGTATTGTTCCATTGTTCAAATGAAGCCTGACCTCCGTTTAAAACAATTCTTGTTACACCGTTCGCCAGATTATTTTGAGAAATGTATTCGATATATTCTTCAACAGTAGTATAGTTTGTACCACCACCAGTTACAGTACTTGTAATAAACTCATTAAAGTTGTTTACGATTCCATCTACAAAATTAATTTCGTAAACTCCTGTTTCGGCTCCTGTTATTGGATCTGTTGTACCCGTATAGCTTTCAGAAACATAATATTGTTTGGTACCAATAGTAATTAATTTTGTTTTTGTTTCGTTTTGCTTAACTATTGATGCTAAATCAATAAATACTTTGTTACCTGTTGTTTGATTAATGTAATAAAATGAATTTGCAGGAATTGCTACTCCGTTATTATTAGCCGCGATTATACCAGCTACCGTATAACCTACGTTTGCATCACCTTTAGATGCTATGTACTGTATGTATTGTTCAACAGTTGTAAATGTTTTCCCATCTTCGGTAATTGTTACTGTTTGATCTAAAATTGTTTGAATATTTGTTGCAACTCCCGCTACAATATCAATTTCGAAAATACCAGCAGGTAATGTTCCTGATGTCCAACCGTTTACTACTGCCTGCGTAGGAATAGCTCCGCCATTTGCAATAAGGTACGTTTCAGAAACGAAATATTGTTTAACCGGAGCATTTGCCGTATTTGTTTTAACCAATGCTGTTTTAGATTGTGCTGCACCAACCAAATCGGTCAGGTTAATAGTTACGTAACCACCTGCGCCAGCGTTAGCTGCATCGCTCCAATATTGAAACACCCAATTTGCCGGAGATCCAGTTGCTGCTATATTTCTGTAAACAACATTACCTTCTACTTGAGAAGCGATCATTTTAATGATTTCTTCTACTGTATAAAATGTTCCACCCGGCTTTACAATTGTTGTTGTACCATCTAAAATAGTTTGAAAGTTACTTATTACAGATTGCGGTACATCTAATAAAATTACTCCTGGTCTTAAAGTAGTACCAGCAGAAAAAGGTGATGTTGGAACTACACCATTGTTTGCATTAATAGTTTCTTCTGAAATATAGTAGTATTTACCAGAGGCTGCAGGAAATTCAATAAAAGTAGTTTTAGATTCTGCTCCTCTTATCAAATTCATAATATCTGTTGTGATATCTTTTTTTGTATAATTTGTCCCATCGAAATAAACGTATTCAATAGTAGGTGTAGTTCCAGGGATAAACACCATGCCACCTCCAAAGGTATCACCTGTAACAACAGGATCAACCAAATTATTTGCAGGGAAGGCAACTTTAAGCAATGCTATTATTTTAGTTACATCTCCCTGAAGATCGGTAATATCGCCAATAGCTTCGTCTAACTGTGTTTGGTTTACGATGCGTTCCCAATGAGCAACCACAGTTCCGTTAGCCGGAACCCAATAATAAAACCCTGGAGTAACATCTGCGGCAGTTGCCGTATTGTAAACCA
>Ga0308157_10003929_pt1 | contig 20616 bp, 18 predicted proteins | sample PhyBR1_FD_201035 | JGI IMG/M metagenome (GOLD analysis project Ga0308157, IMG submission 201035) | Phyllosphere microbial communities from UC Gill Tract Community Farm, Albany, California, United States - DLSLB.R1 | ecosystem: Host-associated > Plants > Phyllosphere > Unclassified | place: USA...
CAGCCTTAACTTTTGGAGCATTCATACTGGGAACTAACAATGTTCAGGCTCAGAATACTACCGCAACCACAACTGTAAGCATTACCCTAAATGATGTCATTTCTATCGATGCGGGAAGTACTGCCATTGCCGGTGCTGTTGCCTTCAACTATGTTACTGCTGCGGATTATAACTCGGAAAAGACAGTAGCCCAGGCCAACGCCCTGAAAGTAACCTCAACAAAGAACTTTAATGTAAAAGTGAAAGCAGGCGGTGCGAGCTTCGTGAACGGAACCAACCTGATCCCGGTAGATGTGTTGACCATCAAAGCTTCAGCAGCTTCCGGAACCATGGGCGGAACAAAAAGCGCAGTTGTTTTATCGGCAGCGGATCAGACTTTAGTGACCAATGCTCCGCTTGGAAGCGCCTTGACTCTGAATCTGGACTATACCATTCCTGCCGCGAAATCATCTTCTTCTGATATTTTAGGGAAACCGGCCGGAACGTATACTCAAACAGTGACGTATACCGCAACTGCTTTATAATAAAAACAACAGGAATTTTATATACGCCCTCAACGTAAAGTGTTGAGGGCTTTTACATTAACTAATATGTGTAGTTATTAATGTGATTAACTTGGAATGATAACCTCTTGAACCTTACTTTATATGTCTAAAAAGTATAAAAAAAATGATCACATTAAAAGGTGAAAACCACAGCGATTAATCAATGTGGTTTTGCTATTTAGTAAAGTAGTCTTAATTTTTAAAGTTAAATTTTTTAATTCCTTCAGAGGTAGTTGGAGTAAATAAATTCACCAGATTTCCGTCAGGATCTCTAAATAGAAGAGACTTATTTCCCCAAGGCATTAACGTTGGCTTTTGAACGATATATGGTTCTAAAAAAGGGGCCAATCTTGTGTACTCCTTTTCTACGTCATCAACCATAAATTCGATAATTGCCGTATGGTTTTGAGCAGCCTGAGCGACACTTTCACCACCAAAAAACTGAAGTGTATTAACACTTCCAATAGCCAAAGTAGCTGTTTTCGTCTTCAGTTCTGCAAAATCAGGAGTAAAGTGTTTTAAAGTCAGGTTTGTGATGTGTTCATAAAATTTTACTAAAGCCTCTATATTGGCAGTGATTATTCTAATAGACACTAAATTCATATTATTTAATTTTCTGATACAAAAATAAGCTTACTTTGTGACAACAGTTTGTCAGCAGTTATCGTTGTTTTAGAATTGTAAATGAAATAATTATAAACATTTCTTTAACTTGGATTGGAACAGTTTGATGATATCCTCATTATGTATTCTAAATTATAATTGTTGACATTTAGAAAGTATTGGGCATTTTAAAAAGTTTGAAAATGGATTTATTCTCTGAGATTAATATTATTTTGACGAGTAGTTTACAGAAAATAGTAGTCTCAAAAACGATAGATTCCGGTGGAAAGATTTTTTTGAGCTACCGCCCACTTCGAGTTAACTTTTATTAGCCTGATTTAAATTCACGTAATAAATCCTTTCTCTGTAGGAATGATAAAACACAAGATGTAAATTATAAAATTTTACTCTAAAGATTTAATAATTATTTACCGGTAGTATAAGGCTGGTCAATGTAATTGAATTGTTGAGTATAACTTGAATAATAAAGAAAGTTTTCATCCTAAATTTTTGCTTAGTACAGTAACCTGGAAGAATAAAGTTCAGGATATCTATTAATTTGTACGATAATTGTATTTAACATAATATAACCCAATCTAAATTATAATAATATGAAAAATTTAATTGTAGCAGCATTATTTGTAGCAGGAGGTTTCTCCACTGTGTCTGCGCAGACAGTACCCAGAAACAATACAAATACCGGAACGATGAACAGTAGCAGCGGAACGGTCAATAGCGGCACTAACGGCACATTGAACGGCAACAGCACGATCAATAACGGAACGATGAACAGTAATGGCGCCCTTAACAGCGGTACGGGAACTCTAAACACCGGAACCAATGGCACACTGAACAGTAATGGTACTTTGAATAGCGGTATGGGAACTTTAAACACCGGGACCAATGGTACATTGAATAATGGTACTAACGGTACGTTAAATGGTAATAGTACGATAAATAACGGAACTAATAGTACGATGAATAATAACGGTACCACAAATGGTGCCTTAAATGCTACCGGGACTAATACTACCGGAACGACCAGCACTATGGACAATACTACCAATCGGAAAAATAAAGATGGAATAAAGAGCAATAGAAAAACAAAGAAGTAAAAATAATTCATGAACAGAACTTCAAATCCTGAAAGATAGACTGTCCCCAAAAGTTTAGACAAAATTAAGTAATATTTTGATAAGAAAGAGTTCGGTACTGTACCGGACTCTTTCCCTTTAGATTAAGTCTAATTCTGTCGTTATTATAGTAATTGATATATTCTTTTATTTCTTTTTTCAGTTCCTCAATAGTCTTAAATTTTCTGGTATAGAACATCTCTATTTTAGTGTTGCAAAGAGGTTTTCTATTACCGCATTGTCCAGAGAGTTCCCTTTGCGGGACATACCTTAAATGATTACTTTTTTTTAATAAATGCTCACAGGCTTTCATCTGATATTGCCAACCCTTATCAGAATGCAGAATAATGCTTTCGGTATTTTTTATTTTTTCTAAAACCTTTTCTGAGCATATTCACATTTGTGCAGATACAGGTCTTTCGAAGAGATTGTAACTGATGATCTCGCCGTTGTACAGATCAGTTACTGGTGAAAGGTATAATTTGCTTCCAGAGATGTTAAATTCCGTCACATCAGTTGCCCATTTCCTATAATGCCTTGTTCTCCGCGGTAAGATCTGTATTTTTTGGCTCTTATTGCACTTTTCAATCCCAGGGTTTCATCAATCTCAATACCGTTTTATGATTGATAATAATTCCTCTTTCTTTCAGCAGCAGTGTGATCCGCCGGTATCCAAATCATCCTTTATGATGATGGTAGATCTTTTTATCATCATTTTATATCCAAATATTTGTTGGTCTGTATTCTTATCTGATGATTTGGTGTTTCAAAGGCTTCCGTAAGGGGCCTTTGATTTTTAAAATAAATTTCCAAAAACCTAAAAAAAAATTAAATCAACTAAGCATTTTACGAGATCAAACTCACATCGTTTAGTTGTGATACACTTTCTTTTCTATGTGAACCCGATGAATGAATAATCTGTGTAGTTATTTTACTACATGAACTTCCATTTTCCACTACAGAGAAAATTTTATCGCCGCCGTAGATTTGTCATGTTCAAAGGAGAACAATTAAATAAAAATAAAAATTAAATACTACTGTCATGATAAAACAAATCGCCATCGCAGCCTTAACTATCGGAGTATTCATACTGGGAACTAATAATGTTCAGGCTCAGAATACTACCGCAACCACAACGGTAAGCATCACTCTAAATGATGTCATCTCTATCGATGCGGGAAGTACTGCCATTACCGGTGCTGTTGCCTTTAACTATGTTACTGCTGCGGATTATAACTCGGAGAAAACAGTGGCCCAGGCCAACGCCCTGAAAGTGACTTCAACCAAGAACTTTAATGTAAAGGTAAAAGCAGGCGGTGCGAGCTTCGTGAACGGAACCAACCTGATCCCTGTAGATGTTTTAACCATCAAAGCTTCAGCAGCTGCAGGAACTATGGGCGGAACAAAAAGTGCTGTAGTTTTATCGGCAACAGATCAGACTTTAGTAGCCAATGCTCCTCTTGGAAGCGCCTTGACTCTGAACCTGGACTATACCATTCCTGCCGCAAAATCATCTTCTTCTGATATTTTAGGAAAACCGGCCGGAACGTATACTCAAACCGTAACGTATACTGCGACTGCCTTATAATAAAACAAACAACAATGTATATACGCCCTCAACACTTACGTGTTGAGGACTTTTCTATTAACTAATAGGTGTAGTTATTTTGATGTGATTAACTTTGAATGATAACCTCTTTGTAACCTTACTTTATGTCTAAAAAAGTCTCACAAAGCGATCAGCAATAGGTAGAGCCAATATCTGCGTATACAGCGATTATTGTACTTAAATTTCGTATCTTTAAATATTTACTAGAATAATTATGGAACAATCCATGCTTTATGGTGAATTTTTATCGTCACCAGAACTGATTGAAAAATTGCATCAGTATGGCATTACTAAAACTTACAAAGAAGGAGATGTTATTTTAGATGAAAATTCATCGATCCGTGCTATCCCTATCGTAATGAAAGGAATGCTTAAAGTAATCCGAACGGAGCAAGATGGCCGGGAAATTCTTCTCTATTACATCAAAGCGGGAGAAAGTTGTATCATGTCATTTCTTGGCGGAATGCATAATGAGAAAAGTATCGTAAAAGCCGAAGTAGAAGAAGACACAGAGATTCTATTTCTTCCCATCGATAAAGTTTCTCTTTTTATAAAAGAATATCCGGAGTGGCTGGATTATATTTTCAGACTGTATCATAAACGATTTGAAGAACTTTTAGATATCATAAATGCGATAGCATTTAAGAAAGTGGATGAGAGATTATTAAATCTTATTCAGATGAAATCTGAAAATTTTAAGTCAAAAATCATAACTGTCACTCACGAGCAATTGGCTAATGAGTTGGGCACTGCGAGAGTTGTTGTTTCCAGACTGCTTAAACAATTGGAGGATTCCGGAAAACTGAAACTCGGAAGAAATAAAATTACTCTTCAGGAAGATTTCTAAAGCTTATGTAACAAAAGTAGCGGTGTAGCATCTTCAGGATGCTGAATTTTGTACCATAAAATTGACAGTATGGAAATTTATGGGTATCTCGCATCGGTTTTAATAGGAGTTTCATTAGGCTTAATAGGAGGTGGCGGAAGTATTCTGACCGTTCCGGTTTTGGTATATCTCTTCGGTATAGATGCTCTTGTGGCGACAGAATATTCACTTTTTATAGTCGGAATAAGCAGTATTGTAGGTGCCGTTTCTTATTTTAAAAAAGGTTTGGTCCATTTAAAGACAGCTTTTGTATTTGGTATTCCGTCTATCATTTCAATATTTTTAACGCGCAACCTTTTACTTCCGCTGATTCCGAATGAGGTTTTTACCATTAGTAATTTAGTGATTACTAAAGATATTTTTCTGTTGCTCATTTTCGCAGGCCTGATGATTCTTGCATCATACAAAATGATTCAGAAAAGCACAAAACTGCAACTGGAAAATATAAATTTAGAGAAAAATAATATATTTATGGCCATAGGTGAAGGTTCAGCTGTTGGCTTTCTGACTGGTTTGGTGGGTGCCGGTGGCGGATTTATGATCATTCCCGCACTTGTTAATCTTCTGAAAACGCCTATGAAAGCGGCAATCGGAACATCGCTTGTCATCATTTCTCTCAATTCTCTAATTGGTTTTTTCTCTTCCATGGACGCTGTTGTGACCGACTGGAAATTACTTACTACCATTTCAGGAATTTCGGTCATCGGAATATTAATCGGATCGCAATTATCCAAAAAAATTGACGGGCAAAAGCTTAAACCTGCTTTTGGGTGGTTTATTCTCGTGATAGGAGTTTACATCATCGTGAGAGAAATTTTCTTTTAAACCCTTTGCTGTACTATTTGTATTCTTTTGATGCTAATAAATATTCTGAAATTCCATATCTTATTTATTTCTATCAATAAGAACAATTGTGTAACAAATATAACTGTGACAGGAAATTCAGTAAAATATTTTTGTAATAAATTAATCAGTAATAATGTTAGAAATCATTAAACAACCGTGGCCCTGGTACGTGGCCGGCCCTTTAATCGGACTCACAGTTCCAACGCTTCTTATTCTAGGTAACAAATCCTTTGGCATCAGTTCGTCATTACGACATATCTGCGCTGCCTGTATTCCTGCAAACATCAGTTTTTTTAACTACAACTGGAAAAAGGAACTCTGGAATCTTTTCTTCGTTTTCGGAATTTTACTCGGCGGAGTTATTACGTCTCAATTCCTGATAAATCCAGGAGCAATCATAGTGAATCCTCATCTTAAAGCTGAATTGACTGCCTACGGAATTACCGATTACAGCCATCTGGTTCCGGTTCAGCTGATGAGTTTTGCGAGTCTTTTGACTGCGAAAGGATTTATCGTTATGGTCATAGGTGGCTTTCTGGTAGGTTTCGGCACCCGATATGCCGGTGGATGTACAAGTGGTCATGCTATTATGGGACTTTCAAATCTTCAATGGCCATCTTTAGTAGCCACAATTTCTTTTATGGCAGGTGGCTTTCTGATGGCAAATGTGCTTTTACCAATTATTCTTTCACTCTAATTAAAATTAAAATGACAACAGATAAAGAGATACGCCAGCAGGATAATAATTGTACAGACGAAAGTCAGTTTAAACACAAATGGTATCATCATATAAAATATTTGATTGTAGGAATTTTGTTCGGGATGGTGTTTGTAAAAGCAGAAATTATCAGCTGGTTCAGAATTCAGGAAATGTTCAGATTACAGTCATTTTTTATGTACGGGGTGATCGGAAGTGCTGTTCTTACGGGGATGATTTCAGTATTCATCATTAAAAAATTCAACATCAAAACGATTTATGGAGAAAAGATCTCGATTGCTCCTAAGACATTTAATAAAGGGCAGATTTATGGGGGATTAATTTTTGGGTTGGGTTGGGCAATCACCGGAGCCTGTCCGGGACCTCTTTTTGCTCAGATCGGAACGGGAGCTTTGGCAGTCCTTGTTACATTGATCAGTGCCATTTCAGGAACATGGGTGTATGGATATTTCAAAGAGAAATTACCGCATTAATTGACTGATATGTAACAAAAGTAGCGGTACAGTTTTTTACAAATACCGACATTTGTACTAATAAATTTGAAGTTTAATTTAAAAAAAATAATTCTATGTTTTTTCAGCATATTTATGATAAAAGCCTCGCTCAGGCAAGCTATTTAATCGGTTGCCAGGCAAAAGGAGAAGCAATTGTAATCGACGCAAAAAGAGATATTGATACCTATTTGCAGATTGCAAAAGAGAATCATTTAACCATTACACATATTACGGAAACACATATTCATGCAGACTTTTTGTCGGGTTCCAGAGAACTTGCTGAAGTTACGGGAGCAGAATTATATCTTTCTGATGAAGGTGGCAAAGACTGGCAATACCAGTTTCCTCATATAGGTTTAACGAATGGGAATGTGATAGAGGTCGGTAACCTTACCTTGAAAGTGCTCCATACACCGGGGCACACTCCTGAAAGCATAAGCTTTTTGTTGACAGATCATCCTGCAACAGATTTGCCGGTGATGATTTTTACAGGAGATTTCGTGTTTGTCGGTGATGTAGGCAGACCGGATTTATTAGAGAAAGCTGCCGGTATCACAGGAACTCAGGGAAAGGGAGCACAAGAAATGTTTCGCTCTGTTCAGGATTTTAGCAAACTTCCCGAGTTTATCCAAGTGTGGCCCGGTCACGGTGCAGGTTCAGCATGCGGGAAATCTCTGGGCGCAGTTCCAGGTTCGACGGTGGGTTATGAGAAAATCAGAAACTGGGCTTTTCAGTATGAGGAAGATGAAGAAGGATTTATAAAATATCTGTTGGATGGACAGCCTGAGCCTCCAAAGTATTTTGCCATGATGAAAAAACTTAATAAAATGCAAAGACCTTTATTAAAGGAAGTTCCAAAACATCAGAAACTTTCGAAAGAAGCTTTTTTGAAAGCGCACCGCACCGGAGTTAAAATTATTGATACAAGAAACAAAGCAGATTTTGCCGGTGGTTTTATACCAAACAGCATCAATATTCAAGGCAATAATTCCTTTTCTACGTGGATGGGTTGGATCGTAGATTATTCGGAGCCGTTTATTTTAGTTGCCCAAGATGAACAAATGGAGGATCTTACCAGAAAACTGATGAGAATCGGGATGGATCAGATGATGGGCTACGTTGACAGTATTGATAGTTTAGGTATGGAATTGCAGACGGCTGATATTATTGATATCGAGGAATTCAAATCCTATCTGAACAGAAATGATGCCCAGATAGTAGATGTAAGAAATAAAACTGAATATGAGGCTGGTCGTATTGAAAATGCCGAGAACATTTTTGTAGGAACTTTAGAAGATAATCTTGATAAAATTTCCCATAACAAGCAAATCGTTATCCATTGTCAAAGTGGTGATAGAGCGACGATTGCTAATTCTTTACTGAAGAAGAACGGTTTTGTGAATGTGAAAAATTTCTCGGCAGGAATGAAAGAATGGATGGAAAAAGGTAACCCTGTAAAAAATTAAGATCAAAATAAATTTATGTATGTAGATAAATAGCTTTAATGAGATAGATCAGATTGATGTAATGCGTATATTTGAAAGTTAACAGAAATGACAAATCACATTCCGCAACAAGAAAATGAATAAACTGAAATTATTTTTGACTTTGACTTTTATTTCCTTCTGTCTATCTAATTTGATTGCTCAAAAAACCGATGGAATTCATTCAATCGTTATTTTCGAATTTAAAGGAAATGGAATAATAAGAATTGACAGTAACGGAGAAACAAATTTCGGAGAAAAAATTGATCTGAAAACTCTTAATAAAAAAATTGAAAAATTTTTGGTTTTTGCTGATTACAAGAAGTCGGGACCGGATAATAATCCGCCGCCACCAGTCTCAAAACCAAATGAGGGAACTAAAAATACCTATATAACAATTATCCTGGAAGAAGATTTTTTAAAGGATAAAGATTATGCCAATAAAACAAGATACACTAAAGAATATAAAAATGTTGAGCAAGAATTTACTCAATATGAAATATTAGATCTTTTATCAAAACACGATAAAGAAAAAATTCTCAAGAACATGCAGAAAAAGTGACTTCTGCCACAAAGAGTTACATTAGTGGGCAGAAAGATTAAAAGCATTAACGTTGACTTATCATGATTGGTAAATGTATTGGATATTACATTAACAGCAGCCTCTTCATCAAAATTCTGAAAGCCTCTACAGAAACTTTTGGTTTTCATAGAGAAACATTATCTTGGTAGAAAGAAATCAGTTGGCTTTTCGGCAATATCGTGAAGCGACAAAAACGTTATCAGAGATTTTAAAAAAACTAAATACCTAAATTCAATACAGAAAAATGAGAAACAATATCTATACTTTGTTATTATTATTTTTATTCACAGGCATTAATGCTCAGGACTATTCGAAATTAATAAGTGAGGCAAATCAATTATATGATGCAAAAGATTATAAAATGTCTACGGAGTTGTACAGCAAAGCTTTTAAAATTGAAAGTAAAAATCCCAATCACTTATATAATGGCGCATGCGCATCATCTTTAGCAGGAAATACAAAACAGGCATTTAAATGGTTGAACCTGTCAATAGACCAAGGATGGACAAATTTAAAGCACTTAAATTCTGATACTGATTTAGAAAATTTACATTCAAAAAAAGAATGGGGGAAAACAATAGAAAAGTTAGAGAAAAAAATAGAGTTAATAGAAGCAAATTATGACAAACCATTGAAGACTGAACTACTGGCAATTCTTGACGAAGACCAAAAATACAGAATTCAAATGTATGAAACTCAAAAAAAATTCGGTCAGGATTCCAAAGAAATGCAGGAACTTTGGAAAATCACCAATCAGAAAGACTCAGTAAATTTATTAAAAGTAAGAAAAATACTAGATGAAAAAGGTTGGGTTGGAAAAGATAAAGTTGGTGCACAAGCCAACAGTGCATTATTTCTTGTAATTCAACATTCAGATTTAGAAACACAGAAAAAATATTTACCTATGATGAAGGAAGCGGTGACAAAAGGAAATGCAAGTCCGGGTTCATTAGCATTATTAATTGACAGAATAGAAATCAGAGAAGGTAGAAAGCAAATTTACGGAAGCCAGATAGGAACCAATCCAAATACCCAGACTCAATATATTTTACCATTAATCGATCCTGACAATGTAGATAAAAGGAGGGCAGAAGTAGGTTTAGGTCCAATCTCTGATTATATTAAAAACTGGAATTTAGTTTGGGATGTTGAAAAGTACAAAAGCGAACTGCCGGAATTGGAAAAATTAAATAAATAGAAACGCCTGCTGACCAATGTTTGGAAGTGCTGTGAATTTTGTGGTAAATTCATCAGGAAATAATTTCGTGCGATATTTAGTGTAAAATCGAGCTGTCTTGAAGGTAGACCGATTGGTAATGTTGAGGTTTTATATGAGACTCTGTTTTGAAAACTTCTTTATAAGTAGGTTTTTGAGAATCATATATACAAATTGAATATAAAATTGAGGTGTCAAACGGAAAGTCAATATCTATAATATCTGAAATTTTTGCTAAAATTAATTTCTGAACGAACTGATAATAACTTTGTTTTTAATAAGAAACATGGTCATTTATATTATTCGTTTTAGAGATTAAATTTATAACTTCCAGTCATTTTCAGTAAAATCTTCTTTTCTATTACACGCTCAATTTGTTTAACCGAATCTTCATTTACTTTTATACTGTAATATAATATTTCACCGTTGTAAAATTTTTTTGAATACAATTAATAGATCAGTATCGTTTCCAATTGACGCGATTGATGTTATAATATCATCATACCAATTCATTGTAATTTCATTTCTCTGGTCATATCTTCCTCGTAGAACAGGGACCGGTCAGTTTTATCATATTATAAAAATGCTTCAATTCCTCGGATGAAGAAGCGAAAATGACAGGATATTTACTGATTATACAGCCTGAGAATCTCCACTAATTCGGGGACGGATCGTATTTTCAACTTCTCAAACAGCCGGTTTTTGTAAGTGCTGATCGTCGATGAATGGAGGTTAAGCTGATTAGAAATTTCTTTGAGAGGGAGACCTTCTGCAAGCTTATTGGCAATTTCCAGTTCGCGGTCTGACAGTGATTCAAAAGGAGAGTTTTTTGCCGTGCCGGTTAATGATTCTAAAAACATCGCTTCTTTTACATTTTCACTCACATATCGGCCTTTACTGAGCATCGCCGTTAAAGCAGCCTCAATTACTTCAGTAGAGCTTTGTTTGTTTAGATAGCCACCGGCGCCCATTTTTAGGTAACGCATTCCATACAACTCTTCATCCTGTGAAGAAAATATCAGAATTTTTAATGCAGGTTGGTGAATTTTTATGTAATCTATTGCTTCATGAACAGTACCATTAGGCATATTAACGTCCATAATGGCCAGATCCAATTCTTCTTTCAGAATTACTTTGTACAGCGATTTATAATCCTCTACTTCTGAGATTATAGCATCGGGTCTGAGTCGCTTGATCGTTTGTATCAAACCCATCCGGACAATACCATGATCATCTGCTACAACAATACGAACATTTAATTTTAAATCCTTCATTCCTTAAAGTTAGGTAAAAAAAGGGAAACAGTTGTTCCGTTATTTTCAGACGAAATGATGTCGATGTTTCCGCGCATCAAGGATATAAAATTTTTTACAATTTTCAAACTTAATCCGACTCCTTTTTCGCCAGCAGTTCCCTGAAATATGGGATTATCATAAGTGTAGATCGAAGATAAATACTTTTCATTTATCCCGGTTCCGGAATCAATCACAGAAAGTATTAGCAGATCACCTTCTGTAACCGCTTGTAAATAAATGTGTTGGTCCGGGAAAGAGTATTTTATCGCATTGTTGAAAATTTTGTCTAAAACATATTCCAGCAACAATGGATCGGTAAAAAGGAATGCATGTTGATCTCCTTTAAAATAAAAATTAATATTTTTTTCTTTTAATTTAGCAGCGTATTTTTCTTCTAAATGGTGAAAAAGATCCATCACCATGATTTTAACGGGCTTAATCTTAAATTCTCCGTATTGTGTTTTTAACCAGGCGATGCTGTCCTGAACAGTTTGCAGATTCTTCTGGGCATCGCTTTTTACATGTGGCAACAATTTAATAAAATCTTCTCCAGTTATGGTCTTTTGTTCCAGTGCCTCTATAAGCCACAGAAAATTTCCAAACAGTTCTTTTGAGTCATGAGACAATATTGAGATCAGTCCGTTCTTGAAATTGATTTCGTTTTCCAGTTTTTCGATTTTTATCTGCAGTTCTTGGGTAAGGTCATCCATAATGTAAGTATAAATGTAAAAAAATCTCTACTTCAATATCTTTAAGCTGATTATTGCTTTACTTTTTATCTATTTCTTTCCCAAACCATTTCCGGATCATATCCGACAGGGTTTGTTTTAATAATGGTTTGGTTAAAAAGTCCGACATTCCGGCTTGGAGACATTTTTCTTTTTCACCGGGAAGACTGCCTGCCGTTAGCGCAATGATAGGAATTTCAATATTTTTTTCCATTGCTCTTATTTTTTTGGTTGCTTCAATGCCATTGAGCTGGGGCATCTGGATATCCATTAAAATAAGATCAGGACTTTCTTTTTGGTATTGTTCAACCGCTTCGTTCCCATCTTTTGCCTCGATGATTAAAGCCTGTGGAAGAATATCTTTTAAATAAGTTTTAGTAAGAAGCAAATTAACAGAATTATCTTCAGCAATCAAAATTTTTATTTCGTGTGTACTGACTTCACTTACGATATTTTTTACTTGTTCCGGTTTTTTCTTTTCAGAATTCTTTAAGGCAGATAAAACCTGGTACATCTGTTTCATACGAATCGGTTTTACAAGCCGATTTTCTATTTCTAATTCGTCACATGCGTCCTGTAAATTAGCGTCATCGGACGAGCTGTACAAAACAATATACGGCACCAGATCGGAAGCGCCGGGAATCATATTTTTCATTTTCCGGATGGTTTCAAGGCCATCCATAATCGGCATATGGTAATCCATAATAACCACATCGAAATCAGACTTTTCCATAATCAAAAGCAATGCTTTCAAACCGCTATCGCATTCCATTACTTCGATATCTTTTCGTTCCAGCATTCTTTTAAGGATCTTCCGATTGTTTTCATTATCATCTACAATCAGAACTTTCTTAATATCGGTTAAGCTTAAATCATATTCCTCTTCCTGTGTATCAAACTGAATATCAAAGAAAAAATCGCTACCCTTTTCCTGTTCGCTTTCTACCTGTAAAACACTGTCGAGAAGTGCCAGGATTTGGTTTGAAATGGTGAGTCCCAGACCCGTACCTCCGTATCTTTTGGTAATACTGCTGTCTTCTTGTGAAAATGCCCCGAAAATTTCCGACTGTTTTTCCTTGTTAATTCCGATACCTGTATCGCGAACTCCAAACCGGATCCGCTTTTTTCCTTCCCCCAAATCATCCAAAACCCTGACATATAATATAATTTCCCCTTCTTCGGTAAATTTTAGAGCATTGCTCAAAAGGTTTACGAAAACCTGTTTTAAACGCATCGCATCAGTCCATATATATCTGGGAATGGCATCATCAATATCGATGAGCATTTCTAACCGCTTCTTATTATTGTTATACGAAACAATATTGAAGGCTTCTGAAACGAGTTCTTCGATCTCTACTTTATCAAGGCTTAGCTTAAGTTTTTGCTTTTCTAATTTTGAGAAATCCAAAATATCGTTGATGATGCTGTATAAAGACACGCCGGATTGGTTGATAATTTCCAGATACTGCCGCTGCGTTTCGTCCAGATGGGTTTCTAAAAGAAGCTCCGTAAAACCGATAATACCATTTAGCGGGGTTCTTATCTCATGGCTCATATTGGCGACAAACTCCGATTTTAGGGCATAAGCTTTTTCGGCTAACTCCTTAGCTGCCAAGATCTCATTCTCCATTTTTTTTCTTTCGGTGATGTCCACTGCATTAGCCATTACCTGTAAATTGCCATCTACATCCTCGTCTATCGCACTCATAAAGTGCCAGACCGCTTTCTCGCCATTTTTCTTACGGATGGTCATTTCACCTGACGCATGATTTGAAGTTTTGATTTGCCGGAGGTATATTTTTACATTGTCATGCTTTTCCGGGATGATCAGATCGTAAAGGTTGCAACTCATTAGTTCTTCTCTCGAAAACCCGGAGGCCTTTAAACCCGCATCATTTACATCCAGAAAATTACCTTCAGTATCATGAATGCTTATTATTCCCTGGTTTTTTTCAAAAAGACCACGATACTTCTGTTCACTTCTTCTGAGTGATTCTTTTTTAGTAGTAAATTCTGTAACATCTCTCCCGATGGTGTATGCCAAACCAGATTCAGGCTCCGGAACACAGATCCATTCTATCCATATAACCTCTCCGGATCTCGTGATGTATCTGTTGATGAAATTGGACAAAGATTTACCCTGCGCTAATACTTCCAGTGCCTTTATAGTACTTTCCCTGTCTTCGGGATGAACAAATTCCATAAAACGTTTACTCAACAACTGCTCATTACTCCACCCCAACATTTTCGAAAAGGCGGGATTTAGTTTTACGAATTTACCTTCCAAAGATAAAACGCCTAGCATATCGTTGGATGTCTCTAAAAGTGCATCATAATTGCTTAACAGCTGTTCTTTATCTTTACTTACACACCATTTTGACGCTTGGTTCACGATCTTACTGACGGACTCTTTTTCTGCATTATTTAAATTTTTCGCCTCCCTGCCAAATAAATTTAAATGAACGATAAGATGGTCCTCAAGACCCGGGATAGGATAGCTTCTATGAAATTTAAATTCCGGGTTCTTAAATTCATAAACCGAAGTATGATCATCCAAAAGAAAGTGAGGATTCTGAGGATAGATTTGATTGTGGGACGCATTACTGGAAGCGAGAATATAAACCTGCCCTTCCGAGGTAATACTCATGGTACAAAAATCCATGTCAGTCATCTTGGCAGCCGTGAATACTAAGAAATCAAAAACATCGGCATATTTTTTTTTGAATGCATTTAATTTATTAATGTCGTGCTGATCCGGCGATTGGTTATTGCTATTAGGGTGACCCATAAGGAAGAGTTTTAGAAAGTATTGTTAAATTGCCGTAAAGCTATAATAAACATTAATAGAGTATGTGGTATTTTCTTTCCCCACCAGACTTTGGGCACCCGCAGCGGGTATGGTGTATATCACGTTCAGTTGCCGGTCTAAAACCGGTGTGCCGTTAAAGAGTATTTTTTGGGGAGTTTTGGACAAGGGAGCATTTACAGAACTTCCATCCATGCCGATTTGTAATATATTGGAATTAATATCGGTCTGCAGGCCACCTTTCTTGAAATAATTTTCATCTGATTTTACATAGAGTTCAAAACTCTCATTATTGGACAATATAATTTGGTTTGGAATCATTTGTGACTGACCTTCAGCATACTGGGCGGCTGTGTTGAAATTAAAGTTTACATTTCGCCCGGAGCTCGGGATCGTGATCTCCGACCGGGGAAGCACCTTTACCTGGACCGCTGTATTTTGCAAACTGTTAATAGCATTATCTGTACTTCTGGCATTAAGGTTCAGTTCAAAAGTATAAGTTCCGGCTTCAAAAAAAGAGTTTTTCAAATCTTCCGCAGACACATAAAGCTCTGGAGTAAAACTGCTTCTGTTTCCACCCACAACATTGAAAGTAGAAGCGGAAAAATTCTGAAAATCATTAGATAGGGGCTTCGTCGTGAGTGCAGATCCATTGCTGCCCAATTTAATGGTTGCTATATTTCGGGTTCCCGGAACACCTTTAGAAGAAATAAACTGAATATTTGTGGAAGCAGCTTTCGCCCATAAATTAAAATCTACCGTATGTGCGATTTCCGCATTATCCAGATTCAACACCCGCGTGCCTGTAATCCGGTAGTCATTCAAGGAAGATATTTCTATGTATTTTGTTAAAGACGTGGTGAGCCATCTGATGGATGACGGAATGACTAAAATAGTTTTAAAATTACGTGGCGTGAAATCATTATAATTTTGAATGATATCCATGGAGTAATTCCCGGCCCGGTAGGCATTGGCGGAAAACTGGGCAGACGGTATTTTAAACGTAAAATTGATATTTCCTCTGTTGAATCCCCCTCCGAAAAGAACGGACCCGGGCGGCTCAAACCATTTTACAGCGCTCGTACTGAATGACTGAAAACCGGGTAAAGAACCCGAAAATCCGGTAGATGGCAGCTGCCCGCCCATACTTTCCAATTGCCACAGAAGAGTAGAGCTGGGTAAAGTAGATGAGGAAGAAGAGTGTGTAAAAGTAGGTCCGGACATTGAGGTAAATGTAGGAGCTACAGGCGCTAATCCAAAAAAGGCATAATCCCAGTTTGTCCTATTGGCGTTCGCCATAACTCTGGTAGGTACTGAGGTAAATTCAGTCCTGTTAAAAATATTATTTTCAGGAATCGACAGGTACACATCCTGAGCTTTCATGACTGTTGTCCCGCAGAACACGGTAAAAATTCCTATTAAAAGAGCCCTGATCGTTTTCATACTTCTAAATTTAAAACTTTTTAACCTTAATGGTAGTGTCTTTCTTCTTATATTCAAAAACCACGGGTTTTGAATAACCTTCTTTTGTCACCTGAATGGTCTGGGTGGGTTGTGTATAGCTGTATTTATCATTTTCAATATAGACGTCGTATATTCCGTCTTTCAGGAAAAACTCAAACTCATTTTTCTGGTTAACCACGGCGGTATAGATCGTGCCATCTTCACTTTTTGCATACACTACTATTCCGGTTACATCCGTTTCCAAAACATCGTAGGCCTGTTTGATCTCTGATAATTTCCCGCTTACCTTGATGTTTTTTACCAAGCCTACTTTGCGGTTGATATTGGTATCTACCATAATTACGGGATCCATCATCAATCGTGCACCCGCACTTTCGTTCACCTTCAGGGTGTAGATGCCTTCCGGCACATTCTGAAAAACTACTTTTCCGTTTTTATCCGTCTGTGCAACAAAATTGTCCAGTTTTACTATTTCATTGGCAAGTACCGGTTCACCGGCTTCAGGAAGTCCGTTGAAATTTTTATCTTCAAATAACTGGAATGTCACTTTATGATTTCCAAGGGCCGTAGCGGTGGTAAAATATTTTCTGATCCCCACTCTGAACTGGTAATAATTGCCACTGCTCGCATAAACAGCTGTAGATTTATAACCGGAAAAATTAAAATAACCTGTGGTGGACCAGGAAGGTGAGATCTTATATTCCAGATTACCAATCACATTGCTGTTTAAGTTTTTGTAAAGTTCCGAATAGGATGTTCCGGCTGAAAAAGACCCGGTCAGATTGTTATTAAGCATCTGGAAATTATACGAGGCATATACATTGTAGTTAGCAAAATTACGGTCTACATCATAATAAGAATTTAAGTCGAATACATTGTTTGCGTTCCATTGGGCTGTTCCGTTCAGGGAGAAGGATTTATACCTGTAGGACAAAGTTGTTTTCAGACTGTTGAACCAATCGGCCCTGTCGTTCTGTTTTGAATAAGAATATTCCGCCGTCCAGTTCAGTACGTGAGCACCCAATGTAGTGCTTATGTTGGTCTCCAGCCGGTAAGAAAAGAGTTCTTGAGATGTATAAAAATTGGCTGTTTTTTGTCTTTCAACCTTTGGTGAGAGTAGAAAATTCCACTTTTTTAAAGAAAACTGGTAACCTGACCCCAAAGTTTCTGTACTGTTGAAATAATAACGCAGATTAGCGGTATTCCCAGGTTGAATAGGCGCGTTCTGGTAACTCAGAAACTCAGGGTCTACCTGCGAATTCTGATATTGTATAAAAGCCCGCTGAGAATCAGAAAACTGGCGGCCAATCCGCTGATTTGACAGAAAAGATCCCCGTTTGATCCCTGCATAACTTTTGGTGGCAAAAGAATTAATAGATTGGATATCCCATTTTCCCACTTTCCCTTCGTAGTTAGCCCCTATTAAAGCGCCTGCATTTTCATCTCTGTTCGAAAGGCCTTTTTCGTGGCTCAGGCCTACCTCCGTGCGGATGATGTGTTTATCATTAACTAAAAATGATGATACTCCGTTCGCCACCTGAGTATCTACGTTAAAACGCGGATCATGGTCGAATAGATAAGATACCTTCCCATTGAAAGATTTGGTATTCCCAAAAGCATATTTAGCACCTGCCATGGTAGATCCTTTTGTTTGTTGGAAATAAGTACCGTACAGATTATAATTATTTTCCAGCGTAAGAATTTCAATCTGATTATTGTTGCCGAATTTGGTAGAAACTTTCCCACCTCTCCCGAAAACCGGGTAGTCGTAATCACTGCTATTAACATTTCCCACCCGGAATACCGTATTTTTTCTTTCCAGTTCCAGCCAAGTGTCATAAATGTTATAACGGCCGTCTTCAAGATAATAGTCCGTACCGATATTGAAGCGCGATTTCAGATTTTCGGTCACTCTGAATGCTGTGTTTCCTCGCAATTGAAGAAAATTGAAACCTGAACTGTTTGCGTTATAGCTCATTTCTGCAAAATTACTCCCGCTCATCGCTTCATTTCCGCGGGCAATTTGTCTGTTGCTTGATAAAATGACTATGTGGAGCGTGTTGCTTCCCACGATTTCATTAGTAAGCAGGTCTGTGGCAATTGCATTAATATTAAATTCCGGAAAAAGCGTATTCTGTCTTCTGACCGCAATTTTGATCTCGACGGTTTGTTTTTCTAAACCCTCCAGAGATACCGTCTGTTGTTTTGGCATCATTTCCAAACCATCAGGAATAGATTGCAGATCAATTTTAACGGATCTTTTACTGTAGCCTTGATTTTCTACAACCAACAGGATTGATGAGTCGGGCGCAGCAGGATTAATGAAATTTTCGTATGAGGCCGTATAAATTGCGATGTTTTTGTTCTCGTCTTTGTCCACGGAGAAAGAGGCACTTTCAGTTCTGGTTACCGTTGAACTGGTGTACGAAACCTGAAACTTGATCTCATTGGATTTCAGTTTCATGAAATCCACATTGGCGATCAGTTTCACCGGGAGATTTTTAGACTGACCGGCACCTAAGGTAAAGTCATTTTTGGGATAGAAAAGCAAACCCGGATATTGTTCCTGAGGCAAAATATTCTGAATGGTAATTTCTTCAGGACTTTTGTTCTCAATGACAAGGAAATTAGTAAAAGTGGAACCCTTCTCCACAGCTACACGGTCATTTTCAAAATAGATTTGTATATCCTTCTTCTCCTGCGCATAAGCCAAGGAAAAATGCAGAAGAACAAGTACAAAAAATAAGATTGTTCTTCTTAGGATTGATATCGATATTCTATTTTGTGGTTTCAAGACTTAAGTTTAAAGTTTAAAGTTTTTTTCGCCTACGCGTAAATCATTGGATCCTGCCATTTTGATAATTACCACGCCAAGGTAGTTCCCTGAAATGTTCTCTGGTAAAGAAAATTGAACGACCTGGTCGGTATTGGGAAGCATAGAGATCGAAATGGCAGGTAATTTTATTTCCTTACCACTGTCTGTATTGGTCAGTTCAAACTCAACGGTGGCATCATTGATGGTATTTCCATCGTTATGGATGCTTACTGCGACTTTTCTGTTTCCTGCATTATCTTTACTCGCCTCTGCTATATTGGTAATATCCAAACTTTTTATATGGTTGCCCGGCGGTGTATAAAAGATGTGAAGTCCCACCTCAAATAAGGTGATGATACCAATACCATTCTGAATGCGTGCCTGATCTGCCTGCTGGGGTAGTTGGGTGAAAAACAACATGCTGTTGGTAACGGCAGACTTTGAGGCGTTTGCCGGAATCTGCATGGTTACTACAATCTCTTTTGTGCTTTTCGCAGGAACTGTTACTGCGTTTTCTAAGGTAGACATCCAGGAGGCGTTAGAAGTTTTTGAGCTTCCTGCCTCAAGATAAACCTTATTACCGTCTTCTTCTCTAACCCAATCTTTATAGTTGAGATTGAAAACATAATCCTTATCCGAACTGTTTTGAAGTGTGACGGTCTGTGTCACTTTTTCTCCTGGATTACCGGTAAAAAACAGTCGGGTGGGAGACATAGAGATACTTTGTGCCAAAAGGGAAGAAGACCCTGTAAGGATAAAGAAAATGAAAAGGTGAATAAACTTGCGCATGGTTTAAATTTTTAATAAAGATTCTCAAAACTACTAAAAAACGTAACAAAGAAACTTTAAAAAGCTAAAAAATTTTATTTATAAAGCAGTTGCGGTATACGTCACTGTTTGCGTGTACGTTCCGGCCGGTTTTCCTAAAATATCAGAAGAAGATGATTTTGCAGCAGGAATGGTGTAGTCCAGATTCAGGGTCAAGGCGCTTCCAAGCGGAGCATTAGCCACTAAAGTCTGATCTGTTGCCGATAAAACTACAGCACTTTTTGTTCCACCCATCGTTCCTGAAGCAGCTGAAGCTTTAATGGTCAAAACATCTACCGGAATGAGGTTGGTTCCGTTCACGAAGCTCGCACCGCCTGCTTTCACTTTTACATTAAAGTTCTTGGTTGAGGTCACTTTCAGAGCGTTGGCCTGAGCTACTGTTTTCTCCGAATTATAATCCGCAGCAGTAGCATAGTTGAAGGCAACAGCACCGGTGATGGCAGTACTTCCCGCATCGATAGAAATGACATCATTTAGGGTAATGCTTACAGTTGTGGTTGCGGTAGTATTCTGAGCCTGAACATTGTTAGTTCCCAGTATGAATGCTCCAAAAGTTAAGGCTG
>Ga0308157_10003930_pt1 | contig 20607 bp, 20 predicted proteins | sample PhyBR1_FD_201035 | JGI IMG/M metagenome (GOLD analysis project Ga0308157, IMG submission 201035) | Phyllosphere microbial communities from UC Gill Tract Community Farm, Albany, California, United States - DLSLB.R1 | ecosystem: Host-associated > Plants > Phyllosphere > Unclassified | place: USA...
CAGGTCTCCTGTGGTTGACGTTGAAGAACATGGCCGCCCGTGCCGGTCAAAGGCGGCCTGCTGAACTCGATGCATGCGTCGCTCGTTGAATTCACTATGCGCCGGCCCCGGGCGAAAAGCAAACCGGTCCCCGATAGGCATCTGCGGTTAAGGGAGACCGGATGATGGACCGCCAAAAAACCTTCACAATGGCTGAGTTCGCCGGGCAGCACCCGCTTTCCGGCTCCTGCGCCCGGCCCGCCCGCACACCCCGTCGGCAGAAGCCGCCTGTGCAGCCACAGGGGCCGCAGTCATCCGGATGGCGCCCCGTCCTGCCGCACTGCGGCGTCCATCCCCTGCCGCGCGCCGCCCCACGCGGGCACCCGCATGCCGGCCGCTAAAATCCGCACGCCTGTCCGTGGGCTGCCACCGGCCGCCCGCCCCTTCCGTATCCTTTTCGTCCCGCACGCCGCAACACCCGCCCCGCCATGATCACCCCCAGCGCTTCCGCCCTGCACACCTCCGCCCTGACCTCGCTGCCGCTGCTGGCCCGGGGCAAGGTGCGCGACAACTACGCCGTGGGCGACGACCGCATCCTGATGGTGGCGAGCGATCGCCTGTCCGCCTTCGACGTGATCATGGGCGAGCCCATCCCGGGCAAGGGCGAGCTGCTGACGCAGATGGCGCTGTTCTGGTTCGACAAGCTCGGCCACATCGTGCCCAACCACCTGACCGGGGACGACCCCGAAAGCGTGGTCACGCCGGCCGAGGTGCCGCAGGTGCGCAGCCGCTCGATGCTGGTGCAGCGGCTCCAGCCCATTCCGGTGGAGGCCGTGGTGCGCGGCTACCTGGCCGGCAGCGGCTGGAAGGAATACCAGGAATCGCGCGCCGTGTGTGGCGTGCTGCTGCCCGAAGGCCTGACCAACGCGGCGCGGCTGCCGCAGCCCATCTATACGCCGGCCGCCAAGGCCGCCATGGGCGAGCACGACGAGAACATCACCTTCGAGCGCACGGTGGAGATGATCGGCCTCGAGCTGGCCACGAAGATCCGCGACATCAGCATCGCGCTGTACGAAGCGGCGGCGGCCATCGCGCTCGAGAAAGGCATGATCATCGCCGACACCAAGTTCGAGTTCGGCCTGACGCCTGCCGGCGAGCTGGTGCTGATGGATGAGGTGCTGACCCCCGACAGCTCGCGCTACTGGCCGGTCGAAGGCTACGAGGCGGCGCTGGCCGCCGGCGAGAACCCACCCAGCTATGACAAGCAGTTCGTGCGCGACTGGCTGGAGCAGGCCCAGGTGAACGGCAAGCCCTGGAACAAGACCGCCCCGGCGCCGCGCCTGCCGCGCGAGGTGGTGGAAAAGACTGCGGCCAAATACCGCGAGGCGCTCGAGCGCCTGACCGCCTGACCGCCAGGGCCGCGGTTCACTGCGGCAGCATCGGGGGCTCGTCCTCGTCGATGCGCCGCTCGCCCCATTCCTGCGCCCGAAAGCGCAGCAGGGGCTCCAGCTCGATGTCGCGCAGCACCAGGTCGCGCCCTTCCTGCATGTAGCTGGTGACGCGGCCCAGGGCCCGCAGGAAGGCCTGTCCGGCACCCGCGCCCTGCAGGCACAGCCGCACCGACGCATCCAGCACCTGAAAGCGCAGCTGGCCGCCCTCCTCCGCGAAGCGGGCGACGAAACGGTTGCAGCCGTCGCCGCCGATGGCGCGGTCGCCGTCCCGCTGCAGCACCAGATGCGGGGCGGGCTGGCCCTCGGCTGGCGCGGCAAGGGGCGGCTCGCCCTCGATGGACACCAGCTTCCAGTAGCTCTGCCGCAACGGCACCGACGCGGCCACGTTGGCGCGGTGCAGCCGCACGGGCGCCAGCACCACGTCCACATGCCGGAAGGCCGGATCGAACAGCACCGGATGCACCCCGGGCGTGTCGAGCAGGATGGCGCCGTTGCGCCGCACGGCGGCGCGCACCTCATAACGGCCCTGCGGGTGCAGCTGCGACTGGTAGAACGACAGCCGCAGCGGGTAGGGCAAGAGGCCGGCCGGGTCGATGCGCTGGCGGGCCAGCACCACGGGCGGGTCTTCCGGGCGGGAGACGTCGACCAGTGCGGCGTCGAACACGGCCTCGGGCGGCACGTAGAGCCGCTCGCGCGAGAGGACCGAGCCGGTGACCTCGATGTCGGGCGGCTTCGTGGCGCAGCCGGCCAGCGCCCCGAGCGCCGCCGCCAGGCAGAGCGCCGCAAGCGGGCCGGAAAACGGCCCAGGGACCGGGCGGCAGGGCTCGGTCAAACCCTTCAGCTCAGCACCACGCTGGAAAGCCGCCGGCGGTAGGTGGCCAGCACCGGGTCCTGCGGCGGGATCTGGCCCTCGGCCACCTTCACCTTCGGCGGCTCGATGATCTCCAGCACCGCCACGTAGGCCTTGCGGGCGGCCTCGTCGTTCCAGCCCTTGTCGCGCATGAGGATTTCCAGCAACTCGTCCATGGCGTCGGTCCAGCGCTGCTGGGCGATCAGCCCCTGCGCGCGGCCGAAGCGGGCGTCGAAGTCGCGCTTGTTGGCTGCGATCCGGGCATCGAATTCGGCCCCAGCGCCCGACGCGTCTCCACCCTTAGCTACGAAATCAATAGCATCCATCCACATCTTCAAGGCGCCCAGCTTGCGCGACACGCCTGCCTTGGCGATCACCGGCGCGAAGGCGACCTTGGCGTCGTCCTCGCGGCCCTGCATCAGCAGCGCCTTGACGTAGTCGAAGCGTGCGTCATCGCTCGCCGGATCGGCGGCCATGGCCTGCTGCAGCCTGTCCAGCGCGGCTGCCGGGTCTTCCTGCGCGGCCAGGGCGTCGGGCGCCTCTTCCGGCGGCTCGTCGAACGCTTCGGCCGGGGGCAGGTGCTTGTCGAGGAAGGCGCGCACCTGGCCTTCGGGCTGGGCGCCGGTGAAGCCGTCCACGGGCTGGCCGTTCATCAGCAGCACGCAGGTGGGAATGCTGCGGATGCCGAACATGGCGGCGATCTGCTGCTCCTGGTCGGAGTCGATCTTGGCGAGCTTGAAGCGGCCGGCGTAATCGATCTCGAGCTTTTCCAGGATCGGGCCGAGCGACTTGCAGGGGCCGCACCAGGGCGCCCAGAAGTCCACCAGCACGGGCACTTGCATCGAGGCCGCGATGACCTCGGTTTCAAAATTCTCTACGGTGATGTCGATCATTGCTTTGAGGCCCGTTGGCGTGCGCGCCGCCCGGGGCACGCGCACAAAAGTAAAATCGCGGGTTCCACTTCGGCGCGCCGTCTCAGCCTGGCGCACGCACTCCACATGAAACCCCTCCAGATCGGCGTGGTCATGGGCTCTTCCAGCGATTGGGAGACCATGCAGCACGCAGTGCAGATTCTCCAGCAATTCGATGTCGCCCACGAGGCACGCGTGGTATCGGCCCACCGCATGCCCGACGACATGTTCGCCTACGCCGAGGCCGCTGCCGGCCTGGGCCTGAAGGCCATCATCGCCGGCGCGGGCGGCGCCGCCCACCTGCCCGGCATGATCGCCGCCAAGACCACCGTGCCCGTGCTCGGCGTGCCGGTGGCAAGCCGCCACCTGCAGGGCGTCGACTCGCTGCATAGCATCGTGCAGATGCCCAAGGGCATTCCGGTGGCCACCTTCGCCATCGGCGCGGCCGGCGCGGCCAACGCGGCGCTGTTCGCGGTGGCGCTGCTGGCCAGCGAAGACCCGGCGCTGCGCGCTCGCCTCGAAGCCTTCCGCGCCGAGCAGACCGAGGTCGCACGCGGCATGACGCTGCCGCCGGTGGGCCCATGAGCGACACCACTCCAGAACAGAACGCCATTGCAGCGACACCCCTGCTTGCGGGGGCCACGCTGGGCGTGCTGGGCGGCGGGCAGCTGGGGCGCATGTTCGCGCATGCCGCCCAGGCCATGGGCTACTTCACCGCCGTGCTGGATGCCGACCCGACCAGCCCCGCCGGCCTGGTGAGCCACCACCACATCCAGACCGCGTACGAAGACCCGGACGGGCTGGCCCAGCTGGCAGCCCTGAGCGATGCCATCACCACCGAATTCGAGAACGTGCCGGCGCAGGCCCTGCGCACGCTGGGCGCCGAGCGCCCGGTATCGCCTGCCGCCAGCGCCGTCGCCATCGCGCAGGACCGCGCGGCCGAGAAGGCGCATTTCGACCGCTGCGGCGTGCCCTGCGCACCCTATGCCGTGATCGGCTCGGCCGAACAGCTGGCCGCGGTCGATGCCGACCGGCTGCTGCCCGGCATTTTGAAGACGGCCCGCATGGGCTACGACGGCAAGGGCCAGTCGCGGGTGAAGACGCGCGAGGACCTGGCCGCCGCCTGGCAGGCCATGGGCGGCGTGCCCTGCGTGCTGGAAAAGATGCTGCCGCTGGCGCTGGAGTGCTCGGTGATCGTGGCGCGCGGCGCGGACGGCGCCTGCGTGCACCTGCCGGTGCAGCGCAACCTGCACCGTGCCGGCATCCTGGCCGTGACCGAGGTGCATGAAGGAAATGTGCCTCCCGCGCTGGCGGAACAAGCGGTTGCCGCTGCCAAATCGATAGCAGAAGGGCTGCAATACGTCGGCGTGCTGTGCGTGGAGTTCTTCGTGCTGGAGGACGGCGCCCTGGTGGTCAACGAGATCGCTCCGCGTCCGCACAACAGCGGCCACTACAGCCAGAACGCCTGCGACGTGTCGCAGTTCGAGCTGCAGGTGCGCGCCATGGCCGGCCTGCCGCTGACCCAGCCGCGCCAGCACAGCCCCGCCGTCATGCTCAACCTGCTGGGCGACCTGTGGTTCGCCCGGGGCCCGCATGCGCAGACGCCGCCCTGGGCGGCGGTGCTGGCGCTGCCGGGCACCCATCTGCACCTCTACGGCAAGGCCGATGCCAAGCCCGGCCGCAAGATGGGCCACCTGAACGTCACCGCTGCCACGGCCGAGGCCGCGCGCGCCACCGCGCTGCAGGCCGCCGCGCTGTTGGGCATCGAACCCTTCTGACGGCACGGGGCACCGCATGATCCTCGACGGCCAACGGCCCGACTCCATCGCCGCCGCCGCCACGGCCCTGCGCGGCGGCGCCCTGCTGGGCCTGCCCACCGAAACGGTCTACGGCCTGGCGGCGGACGCCGCCAGCGATGCCGCCGTGGCGCAGATCTTCACCGCCAAGGGCCGGCCCAGCGACCATCCGCTGATCGTGCACGTGGCCGACGCCAGCGCCATCGCCCGCTTCGCCCGCGACATGCCGCCCTTCGCCCAGGCCCTGGTCGATGCTTTCTGGCCCGGGCCGCTCACGCTCATCCTGCCGCGCCAGCCCGGCGTGGCCACCGCCGCCACCGGCGGCCAGGACAGCGTGGGCCTGCGCTGCCCCGCGCATCCGGTGGCGCAGGCCGTGCTGCGTGCCGCAGCGTCCGGCGATGCGGACCTGTCCGGCCGGCCCGTCTGGGGCGTGGCCGCGCCCAGCGCCAACCGCTTCGGCCGCGTCAGCCCGACCACCGCCCGCCACGTGGCCGAGGAATTGGGCGACGCCCTGCTGGTGCTGGACGGCGGCCCCTGCGAGGTCGGCATCGAGTCGACCATCATCGACTGCACGCGCGGCAGGCCCGTGCTGCTGCGCCCGGGCGCCATCACGCGCGCCCAGGTGGCGGCTGCCTGCGGCATCGATCCGCTATCGAAAGAAGAGCTGCCGGACCACACGCCTCGCGCGTCGGGCACCCTGGAAGCCCATTACGCCCCGGCCGCCCGCGTGCGGCTGATGGACGCCCGCGCGCTGCAGGCGGGGCTGGACGTGCTGGGCGCCGATGCCGCGCATCTGGCCGTCTATGCCCGCGCCGCGCTGCGCACCCGCTCGGCGCATGTCGTCATGCGCCGCATGCCGGACGATGCCGCTGCTGCGGCGCAGCAGCTGTTTGCGGCGCTGCGCGGCTTCGACGATGCCGGCGTGAAGCTGATCTGGATCGAAACCCCGCCCGACGCACCCGACTGGGAAGGCGTGCGCGACCGGCTGCAGCGCGCGGCGGCAGCGGCCTGACCCAAGGGCCCGGACATGCCCCGCGCCGCCTGCCTGGCCCGACGCGATCGCCAAGATCGCACTGCTTGCGAGCCTTGCCGGGCGTAATCGTTAAACTCGGCCCACTAATTCTGGAGAAACACACCATGGCAGCAAACTGGATGCGCCGCAGCCTCGTGGTCGCCGCTTGCGCGTCGGCCGCATTGCTCGCAGCCTGCGGATCGAGCACCACCGAATCGGCCCTTTCGCCGACGCGGTTCATCGCTTTCGGTGACGGCCTGACCGACGCCGGCCAAGGCGGCGGAGGCAAGTACTCCGTGAACGACGGCTCGATCAACAACTGGGCCATTCAACTGGCGTCCCGCTACGGCCAGAACATCACGCCGGCATCCGCTGGCGGCCTGGGCTATGCCCGCGGCAACGCCCGGGTCGTCGCCACGCCCGACGCGGCAGGCAACAGCGCCACCCTGACCGTCAAGCAGCAGATCGACGCGTTCCTGGCGAGCGGCCAGTTTGGCGGCGACGACCTGGTCCTGATCAGCGGCGGCGTGAGCGACGTGATCGTCGGCATGCGGGCCGTGCAGGCCGGCACGCAGACCGAAGAGGCCTATGTGGCCGCCATGCGCACGGCGGGCCAGGAATACGCCAAGCAGCTGCGCCGCCTGTCCGACGCGGGCGCGCGCCACATCGTGGCCACCGGCACCTACGACCTGAGCCGCTCGCCCTGGGCCACGGCCATCAACCGGACCGACCTGCTGAGCCGCGCGAGCAGCGCCTTCAACCAGGGCCTGCTGGTGGACATCGTCGATCTGGGCAGCACGGTGCTGTACGTCGATTCGGCCTACTACGTGAACCTGATGCAGGGCGGCCCGTCCGGCTACGGCTTCGACAACGCCGCCACGCCGGTGTGCACCTCGGTGGATGCCGGCGCGGGCATCGGCATCGGCGCGGGCGAGGTCAACTCCTCGCTGTGCAACGTCTCCACCCTGCTGGCCGGCGCCAACCAGGACAAGTACCTGTTCGCCGACAAGGTCTATCTCACGCCCTCGGGCTACCGCCAGTTCGGCAACTACGCCTACGACCGCCTGCGCGTCCGCTGGTGAGCCCGACCAAGCCGGGGAGCCAGCGGCTTCCCGAGTCGCCCATGAAAAAGCCGACCTCCTGGGTCGGCTTTTTGCTGTGCGGCGACAGCCGGGTGCCTCGTGGGCGCCCCACTGCGCATTCCTGAGGAGGTATCAGAACCGGTAGCCGATTCCCACGGCGAAGACGTTCGGGTTGAGACGGATCGACACGCTTTGGCCGCTGGACAGGTGCGTGCGGGTCTTCAGGAAACTCTTGTAGTAGGCGGCGTCGACGAACCAGCGCTCGTTGAAGTTGTAGACGAAGCCGACCTGCGGCGTCAGGCCGAAGCGGTCGTCGATATCGGCCGTGGTCGGGTTGGCGGGCGTGCCCCCGCTCAGGGCGTTCAACGTGGCGGTGGTGCGTTCCTTGAAGAACTTCGCGTAGGTCACGCCCAGCCCCAGGTAGGGACGGAAGTTGGCGTTGGCCTCGCCAAAGCGGTATTGCGCGAACACGGTGGCGGGCAGCACCTTGGTTTCGCCCACCTTGCCCACGCCCGCGATCGCGCCGTCGCCGTAGAACGAGTGCTTGAAGGGCAGGCCGATGGGCACGTCGATGGCCCAGTGGTCGGTCAGCATGTAGTTCAGGCCGCCGGTCAGCGCGCTGGCGGAATCGACGTCCACGCGCGTGCCGGGAAAGCTCGGCGCGCTCAGGTCGCCGCTGCGCACCTGGGGCGCAATGTGGGTCGCGCCGATGCGCACGCTGAAGGTGCCGGCCACCTGGGCCTGCGCGGCCGTGGCGAGGAGGACGGTGGCGAGGGCCGCGCCGGCCCGGACGATGTGCTTGTTCATGGCGATGGGTTCCTGCTCCTGGGAGGTGGGGCCGAGGCCGTTCACAGCCAGCCGGCCTGCGAGAGGGCGCGCGACACCAGCTGGCCGACCAGCTGGTGGCCGTACGGCGTGGGATGGAAGCCGTCCGCGAAGCCGTAGGTCTGCCACCAGTTGCTGCCACCGGTGGCACCGGCGGGCGGCGTGGCGGCCGACAGGGCGGCTGCGGTGCAGGAAGGGAAGGTGTAGGTGGGCAGGCCGTCGCTGCCGACGCCGGTGGCCGGGCAGGCGGCCGTGGTCACGTTGGTCAGCTGGTACTGGGCAGGGTTGGTCGCCTGGTCCTTGAACGAGGAATAGAGGTCGGCGATCACGACGCGGCTGTCGCCCGCCACGCTGCCGGCCAGCTGTTGGTTGAACGCCTGCACCCAGCCGTCGAACACCGCTTCGGCCTGGGCTGCCGCGGTGGCGCCGTTGGCGGCCGCCACCGAGGCCAGCACCGCACGGAAGCGCGGCGTGAGCGTGATGCCGGGCATGTTGACGATGGCGACGCGCTTGGCGCCCTTGTCCAGCGTGTTGGTCTTGATGGTCGCGGCGAACTGGCTGGCCAGCGTCTGCATGTAGCGCCCGCCGACCTGCGCCAGGCCGGTGGCACCGGCGGCGAAGGCGGCGTTCACCGTGGCGGTGTCCAGCACGGTGCTCAGCACGGCCCGGTAGGCGGCGCCGCCGTCGCGGGGCACCCGCAGGTAGGCACCGATCAGGTCGGCCGCGTCGTTGCCGCCGCCGTCGATCAGCACCAGTTCGCTGCCGTTGTAGCCCGCCGTGCCCGCGTCCTGGATCTGGCGGGTGATGGACACCGGCGAGGCCGGGGCCGTGAAGTTGTTGATGCGCCCGCCGGCCACCGCGTAGTTGGTGCAGGTGGCGTTGACGCTGAAGCTGGTGCCGTTCGACGTGTAGTGCGGGCAGAGCGTCTGGCCGTACGTGGTGGCCACGCGCTCGGGCCAGATGGGGGTGGAGCCGGGGCCGGTCGGGGCCGAGCCCTGCACGGTGGCCTTGAAGCCGAAGGTGCCGCTGTCGGCCAGGCTGTCGCCCATCACGCGGACGGAATTCACGCTGACGGCCGTGGACGTATCGGAACCACCGCCGCCGCAGGCGGCCAGCAGGGCGGCGACGGCAGAGGCCACGGCGGCACGCGCCGCCCATTGCATGCGAGGTTTCATCTAACGACTCCTGTTATAAATAGAACGATCGTTCTTTTTTCCAAGGCCCATCGTAAGCCGGTACCTTGCGCGCGATGGAGCGGGTAAACACCGAGCAGGTGTATCAGGCTGTGGGCAGCGGTGCGGCTTGCCCGGATCAGTCCGGTCGGCCCGTGTCCGCCGCGGCCCATTCCACCAGCGCCTCGATGGCCGGCCGCGCTGCCGGCGCATTGGCATGGTTGACGAGGGCCACCAGCACGTAGCGCCGGCCGCTGGCGGCATGCACGTAGCCGGCCATGGCCGTCACGTCCCGCAGCGTGCCGGTCTTGAGGTGGGCGCTGCCGGTGGCCCGGCCCTGCGTGCGGCGCAGCGTGCCGTCCACCCCGACGATGGGCAGCGAGGCCATGAGCTCGGGCATGGCGGGCGACGCCCAGGCGGCCTGCAGCATGCGCGCCAGCGCCTGGGCGCTGACGCGGCCCTCGCGGCTCAGGCCCGCGCCGTTGTCCATCACCGGGGCGTCGCCCGACGCGCCGAAGCGCTGGCGCCACCACTGCCCGACCACCGACCGCGCGCCCTCGAAGGTGCCCACGCCGCCCCGCTGCAGTGCCAGCGTCAGGAACAGCTGCTGGGTCATCACGTTGTTGCTGTATTTGTTGATGTCGCGCACCACCTCGGCCAGCGCCGGCGAGCGCACGCTGAAGGCCGGCGCCAGGCCGGCCGGCACGCGGCCGTCGCGCACGCTGCCGGTGAGGCGGCCGCCCAGCTCGCGCCACATGCCTTCGACGGCGCGGGCCGCATAGCCGGCCGGGTCGGCCGGGGCCACCGCCCACTGCCGCTCGGCGCAGGCGGCGGGGTAGACGCCCTGGAAGGCCACCCGCGCGGGGTCGGTGAAGTCCGCCTGCAGCCCGGCGCGCCAGTCGCCACAGGCCGCGCCGGGCGCGGCCAGCGGCACCGTGGCCTGCCACTGCATCGGCGACAGGGGCGGCTCGTAGCTCACGCGGGCGACGCCGGCCTGCACGTCGGGCAGGAAGGTCATCGCCAGGGTCTTGTAGTTGATCAGGAGCGCGTCCGGCGCGGCGTTGTACGGCCGCAGCGGCTCGCCGTCGAAAAGGCCCGCGTCGTGCGGCGGCACGGCGAATGCGCTGCGGTCAAGCACGATGTCGCCCACGATCACCTGCACGCCCTGCGCACGCAGCCGCTGCATCAGCAGCCAGAGGCGCTCCACGACCAGCTTCGGGTCGCCCTGGCCCTTGATGTACACGTTGCCGCGCAGGCTGCCGCCCTGGGGCACGGCGTCCAGGTACACGGGCGTTTCCCAGGTGAAGGCGGGGCCCAGCAGGTCGAGTGCGGCGTAGGTGGTGACCAGCTTCATCACCGAGGCCGGGTTGGCCGGCACCTGCGCCCGGTAGGCCAGCCGGGGCGGCACCCGGCCGTCCGCCTCCACCACCACGGCGGACAGCGCTTCGCGCGGCACCTTGGCGCGCAGCAGGGCCGCATCGACGGCGGGCGGCAGGGCCGGCAAGGCCGCCGCTGCAGCCACCGCCGGAGCGGTGGGCGCGGGAGCCTGGGCCCGGGCGGGCGATGCGGCCAGAGCCGAGAGAAGGGACACAAGGGACAGAAGGGACAGCAGGGCGACGCCGCCGGCCACCGGCGTGCGTGGGGAAGGCCAGGAACGCGCCTGCCGGGCGCTGGAGAATGAAACCATGCGGCAAAGTCTAGCGTTCGCCCGCGGCAGACCCCGACCCCGGGCCGGGCGCCGATAATCGGCAGCCGCCCTTTTCCCTGCCATGCCGGTCGCGGCCGTTCCGCAACGAACGGCCCGGCCCTGCCCCTCATCCATGCCACTGCTCGCCTTCGACACCAGCACCGACACCCTGTTCATCGCCGTGCAGCGCGACGCGCAGGTGTACGAGCATCGCGGGCCCGGGGGCGCGCAGGCGTCCGCGACGCTCATTCCGGCGATCCGCGCACTGATGGCGCAAGCGGGCGTGGATTTCGACATGCTCGACGCCATCGTCTTCGGCCGCGGGCCCGGCTCCTTCACCGGGCTGCGCACCGCCTGCGCCGTGGCCCAGGGCCTGGCCTTCGGCGCACGCGGTGGCCAGGGCGTGCCAGTGCTGCCGGTGGACACGCTGCTGGCCGTGGCCGAGCAGGCCCGCGCCGAACACGGCTGCACGCAGGTGCTGGCGGTGCTGGACGCCCGCATGGACGAGGTCTATGCCGCTGCCTTCGACTACGGGGCGGACCGCCGCTGGCAGGCCCCCGCCGACTTCACGCTGTGCGCGCCACAGGCGCTGGCCGTGCCGGCAGGCTTCACGGTGGCGGGCAATGCGCAGGCGGCCTACGGCGACCGGCTGGTGCCCGCCGCGCCCCATGTGCCGGCCCTGCCGACGGCCACCGCGCTGCTGCGGCTGGCGCCGGCCCTGCTGGCGGCGGGCGACGCGCTGCCGGCCCAGGAGGCGCTGCCCCGCTACATCCGCGACAAGGTGGCGCAAACGACCGAAGAGCGCGCGGCCATCAAGCGTGCGGCGGCTGCGGCCGCTGCCGCAGTGGCGGCGCCCACCGCATGAGCGTGCCCGCCATGAGCGCCCTCCCCAGCCCGTCGCCCCCGGCCGCCGTGCCCGCCCCGCACACCACCGAGGCGCGCTTCGAGCCGCTCACGGTGCAGCGGCTCGACGCCCTGCTGGACGTGGAAGCCGCCGCCTACACCCATCCCTGGACGCGCGGCAACTTCATCGACGCGATGGCGGCCGGCTACCAGGCGCAGCTGCTGATGGCCGGCGACACGCTGATCGGCTATTTCGTCGCCATGCGCGGCGTCGACGAGGTGCATCTGCTGAACATCACCGTGGCGCCCGCTTTCCAGCACCAGGGCTGGGCGCGGGTGATGCTGGACGCGCTGGCCCTGTGGTCGCGCGGCCAGCAGGCGCAGTGGCTGTGGCTGGAGGTGCGCATCGGCAACCTGCGCGCGCGGCAGATCTATGAAGCGCACGGCTACCAGGTGGTGGGCCAGCGCAAACGTTATTACCCCGCCCACGCCGACGAGCGCGAGGACGCCATCGTGATGAGTCTGAAACTATGAGCCTGGACCTCGACGCGCGCCAACGCGCCATGCTGCAGGAGATGGGCATTTCCGTCTGGGCGCCGCAGCCTGCTGCGCCCACCGTGCCCGCCACCGCCACCGCCGCCGCATCCGCGGCGATGGCCGCGCCCATGGCCGACGAGCAGGCCACCGCCCCGCTGCGGCCCGCCCCTGCCGCAACGCCGGCGCCGCCCGCCCAGCCGGCGCAGGCCGTGCCGGCACCGACGCGGGCACCCGCGCCCGCAGCCACACCAGCGCCCGCGGTTGCGGCCCAGCCTCCGGCCGCGTCCGCCCCGGGCTCCGGCCTGGTCTGGCATGCCCCGGTCGCGGTCTATCCGCAGGCCGATCCGGCCGCCACGCCCACCTCGCTGGGGGCGGGCTGGCTGGTGGTGGTGGAAAGCGCCACGCCGGGCCAGCCGCTGCAGGGCGACGCGGGCCGGCTGCTGGACAACATGCTGCGCGCCATGCAGTTGCACAAGCATCCACGCACCCACGTCGCCACCCTGGGGCGTTCCGGTGGACCTTCGCCGGAAGGCTGCGCCGAGCCAGCCGACGGCATGGCGCAGGCACTGGAGCAGCTGCGCCCCGCGCTGGTGCTGGTGCTCGGCCTGGGCGCCGCCCGTGCGGTGCTGGGCAGCCGCGAGCCGCTGGGCCGGCTGCGGGCCGGCGTGCAGTCGCTGGCGGGCCCGGGCGACATGCGCGTGCCGGCCGTGGTGAGCTACGACCCGGCCTATCTGCTGCGTGCGCCCGACGCCAAGGCCGGCGCCTGGGCCGACCTGTGCCGGGCGCTGGCGCTGGTGCGCGGCGCCGCCTGAAACCCGGCTGCGCGCCCCGCCTGCCCGGGCCGCGCAGCCCCGTGGCGATGCCATAATTCGCCGCTTTCGTTGTTGACCAAAGCCAAGACCACACCCATGGAAACCTACCCTAGTTGGTAGCTTTCAGCTCCCGGCCGGATCACTGCCACGGGGTTGAAAGCGCACCCCACGCCCCCTCGCAGTCGACCCACAACATACCGGGAGTGAGCCCATGCTCAACATCTTTACGCTCGCCAACGGCCGGCTGGTCCAGGAAGAAATCGAGTCGCTGGAAGAGCTGGCGCAGTTCCAGCCCATCTGGGTCGATCTGGAATCGCCCACGCTGGAAGAAAAGCGCTGGATCAAGCAGCACTACGGCCTGTCCATCCCGGAAGACGCGATGGACGAGGACATCGAGGAATCGGCCCGCTTCTACGAAGAAGACAACGGCGAGCTGCACATCCGCAGCGACTTCCTGATCGACGACGACGAAGACCCGCGCTCGGTGCGGGTGGCCTTCATCCTGAACCTGGTCAACAACTCGCTCAAGAGCAAGGGCGTGCTGTTCTCCATCCACGACGAGGACGTGCCGGTCTTCCGCCTGCTGCGCATGCGCGCGCGCCGCGCGCCGGGGCTGATCGAGGACGCGCGCGAGGTGCTGCTGAAACTCTTCGACGCCGACGCCGAATATTCGGCCGACACGCTGGAGAACATCTACGACGAGCTGAAGGAAGTCAGCACCCAGGTGCTGGCCGGCGACGTGACCGACACCCGCGCCGGCGAGGTGCTCTCGGCCATCGCCCGGCAGGAAGACCTGAATGGCCGCATCCGCCGCAACGTGATGGACACGCGCCGCGCCGTGAGCTTCATGATGCGCAGCAAGATGCTGAACGCCGAGCAGTTCGAGGAGGCGCGCCAGATCCTGCGCGACATCGAATCGCTGGACAACCACACGGCCTTCCTCTTCGACAAGATCAACTTCCTGATGGACGCCACGGTCGGCTTCATCAACATCAACCAGAACAAGATCATCAAGATCTTCTCGGTGGCGAGCGTCGCGCTGCTGCCGCCCACGCTGATCGCGAGCGTCTACGGCATGAACTTCCAGCACATGCCGGAACTGGGCTGGACCTACGGCTACGCCTACGGCATTGCGCTGATGGTGGCGAGCGCCGTGGGGCCGATGTGGTACTTCCGCAAGCGCGGCTGGTTGAAATAATCCCCCCCTGAGGCGCTGGCGCGCCATCCACCAAGGGGGACGACGCCAGTGGACCGGCGAAGCCGGATCCACGGCGCCTGCGGGCGAAGACATGCCCTGTGCCTGAAGCCGTCTTCGCGTGCATGCCGCAGGCCGCTGTTTTATTGGCATATCTGCCAGCAGCGCTTATTCCACCAGCGCCAACAGCTATTATTTTTATAGCAAACGCATGAATTCGCCGATGATCTCGTCCGCATAGCGGCTGGCGACCTCGTCGATGAAGCGGGTGAAGTCGACGTGCGCCGTGTCGTCGGCGCGGTCGGAGATGGTGCGCATGGCGGCGAAGGGCAGGCCGTAGTCGGCGCAGACCTGGGCCACGGCAGCGCCTTCCATTTCCACCGCCAGCACGTCGTGGCCCGCGGCAGACAGCGCCTGGCGCAAGCCACGTGCCGCATCGGCAGCCCCCACGAACACGTCGCCGCTGGCGATCAGGCCGCCATGGCGGCGTGGGCCGGCGGGCAAGCGGTTCAGGCAGGCGTCCACCGCGCGTTCCAGTTGCGCGGTCAGCGCCGGGTGGCAGGGCCAGCGGGTGCGGCCGTAGCCGGGCACTTCCCAGCGCGGAAAGAGCGGCGACGCGTCCATGTCGTGCTGCAGGAACTCCTGCGCCACCACCACGTCGCCCACCGCCACGCCCTCGCCCAGGCCGCCGGCCACGCCGGTGAAGACGATGCGCGCCGCGCCGAAATGCTCGATCAGCGCGGTGGCCGTGGTGGCGGCCGCCACCTTGCCGATGCCCGAGAGCGCCAGCACCACGGAACGGCCCTGCAGCTCGCCACGCCAGAAGGCGCGGCCCGCATGGGCGATGCGCTGCGGGTGCGCGAGCGCATGCACCAGGCCGGCCTGCTCTTCGGGCAGGGCGCTGAGGATGGCGGTGGCCATGGGTGATGCCCTCTGCTAGGCGAGGCGCACGCCGGGCCGGCAGGCGCCGCGCGGGGGAATGGTCATTTCTTGTCGCGCAGTTCGCGGCGCAGGATCTTGCCCACCGGGGTCTTGGGCAGCTCGGTGCGGAACTCGATCACGCGGGGCTGCTTGTAGCCGGTGAGGTTGGCCTTGCAGAATTCGCGCACCTGGGCGTCGGTCAGCTCCGGGTCCTTCTTCACGATGACCAGCTTCACGGCCTCGCCGGTCTTCTCGTCGGGCACGCCCACCACGGCGCACTCCAGCACGCCCGGCAGCCCCGCCACCACATCTTCCACCTCGTTCGGATAGACGTTGAAGCCGCTCACCAGCACCATGTCCTTCTTTCGGTCCACGATCTTGAAGAAGCCGCGCTCGTCCATCACGCCGATGTCGCCCGAACGGAAGTAGCCGTCGGCCGTCATCACCTTGGCGGTTTCATCGGGCCGCTGCCAGTAGCCCGCCATCACCTGCGGACCCTTGATGGCGATCTCGCCGGCCCGGCCCGCACCGACGACATCGTTGCCCTCGTCGTCGATCAGCTTCATGTAGGTGCTGGGGATCGGCACGCCGATGGTGCCGGTGAACGCGGTCGCCGTCACCGGGTTGCAGCTGGCCGAAGGGCTGGTTTCCGACAGGCCGTAGCCTTCGCAGATCGGGCAGCCGGTCTTCTCCAGCCAGAGCTTGGCCACGGCGCCCTGCACCGCCATGCCGCCGCCGACGGAAACGCGCAGGTTCTTCCAGTTCACCGTGTGGAAGTCGGGGTGGTTGGCCAGGCCGTTGAAGAGCGTGTTCACCGCCGGAAAGCTGTGGAAGGTGTGCTTGGAAAGCTCTTTCAACACCGCCGGCAGGTCGCGCGGGTTGGGGATGAGGATGGTCTTGCCGCCCGTGCGCAGCGACAGCATCATGTTCACCGTGAAGGCGAAGATGTGATAGAGCGGCAGCGCGCAGACGCTGGTGGGCTGCTCGCCCGCCGGCACCTTGGCCATCGCGGGCAGGTTCCAGGCCTCGGACTGCAGCACGTTGGCGATCACGTTGCGGTGCAGCAGCACGGCGCCCTTGGAGACTCCGGTGGTGCCGCCCGTGTACTGCAGCAGGGCGACGTCGCCCGGCTGGATGGCCGGCTCCACCAGCGCCGGGCCGGACGCACCCTTGGAGAGCGCGTCGTTGAAGCGCACGGCGCCGGCCAGGTCGAACTCCGGCACCAGCTTCTTCACGTTGCGCACCACGTAGTTCACCACCAGGCCCTTGAGGAAGCCCAGCCGGTCGCCCATGGAAGCCAGCACCACGTGCTTGACCTGCGTCTGCGCGATGCAGGACTGCAGCACCTTGGCGAAGTTCTCGATGATGACGATGGCCTTGGCGCCCGAATCCTTGAGCTGGTGCTCCAGCTCGCGCGCCGTATAGAGCGGGTTCACGTTCACCACCACGAAGCCTGCGCGCAGCACGGCCGCCACCGCCACCGGGTACTGGGGCACGTTGGGCATCATCAGCGCGACGCGGTCGCCCTTGACCAGGCCCAGGCTCTGCAGGTAGGCGGCCAGATGGCGGCTCTGCGTGTCGGTCTCCGCATAGGTCACGTCGCGGCCCATGAAGCTGTAGGCGACGCGGTCGGCGTATTGGCGGAAGGCCTCCTGCATCAGCACGACCAGCGATGGATATTGCGCTGCGTCGATGTCGGCAGGAACGCCCTGCGGATAGGCGGCGAGCCACGGTCGGTCGGTCATGCTTGTCTCTCCAGTTCTTGTTCGGTCAGGTGGAATGCCGCGCATTGTCTCTGCGCGGGCACGGGCGGCGTGTCGGTACTTTCGCTAGCGCATTCGCGGGGCGCCCGGGCCCGCAGAGCGCTCACCGGCGCTCACCGGCGCTCAACGCGGCACGGTGAACGGGAACGGCGGCACGACGAAGCGGCCGTCCATCATGCCCGTGCTCAGGCGCGCGGCCTCGGCCAGCTTTTCGCCGTAGGCGAGAGCGGGCCGGCCGGCGACGAGGAATTCCTCGTTGTTGCGCGTGTCGGGGCGCAGCAGGCGCTGGTCGGCCACCACGTCCACGGCGATGAAGGCGCCGCCCGTGCCGGCATAGCGAAAGAGGATGTGCGAATACGGCCTGGGCAGCTCGATCTTGTGGCGCGCCATCCATTCGGCCAGCCGCGGGCGGTTCTCGCCCAGGTAGTTGGCCGTGTCGGCCCGGCGCTTGTAGCGCAGGCAGTCGATGCGCACGGGGCTGCCCTGCGCGGCGTCCTGCACCTCCACGCCGTCCTGGCGCGGGCACGGCGCGGTCCAGAACGTGGTGTCGCGCAGGTAGTTGGAGCTGTTGGTCTGCACCAGCATCACGGCCAGCAGTTCCCTGGCCGGGCCGCGCAGGCCCATGGCCACCATGCTGAGCGGAATGTCGTTGGCGGTGTCGTCCGGCAGCACGTCGATCACCTCGTCGGCGCGGCCGAGCGGCTCCCAGCTGGCGCCCAGGGGCATTTCCAGCTGGGCGCGGCCCACGCGCGGGAGGTCGGGTTGCAGCGGCGCGCAGGCGGCCAGGCTCAGGGCGGCAGCGGCGATCAGCACCGGGGCCAGGGCGGCGCGGCCGGTACGGAAAAACTGGGGCATGGAAACGGTCCTCGTTGGTCGGAGCTTCGCGCAGCCGACGCCGGGGAGCCAGAGGTCCTCCGCCAGGCGCGTGCGCTCGATGGGCTGGAAGGTTACCTGATCGCACCAAGCGCCCTGCGCAAAAACGCAAAAGGCCCGGGGCGCTCGATGGCGCCGCCGGGCCCGGGCCGCCCCGCCGGCCAGGAGCTTCCTGCGCCGCCGGGGTTGCGGTCAGCCGATTATCAGTTCACCACCTGGGCCAGCGAGCCGGCGGCGTAGCGCGCGGCCATGTCCTGCAGGCTGTGGCCCTTGACCTTGGCGCCCTGGCCTTCGCAGCCGAACTCGATGTAGCGCTGCTTGCAGATCTGCTTGGCGGCTTCGCGGGCCGGCTTGAGCCACTCGCGGGCGTCGAACTTGTCGGGGTTCTCGGCCAGGAACTTGCGCACCGCGCCGGTCATCGCCAGGCGGATGTCGGTGTCGATGTTGATCTTGCGCACGCCGTACTTGATGGCTTCCTGGATCTCCTCCACGGGCACGCCGTAGGTCTCCTTCATCTTGCCGCCGTACTGGTTGATGATGGCCAGCAGCTCTTGCGGCACGGACGACGAGCCGTGCATCACCAGGTGGGTGTTGGGGATGCGCGCATGGATTTCCTTCACGCGGCTGATGGCCAGGATGTCGCCCGTGGGCTTGCGGCTGAACTTGTAGGCGCCGTGGCTGGTACCGATGGCGATGGCCAAAGCGTCCAGCTGCGTAGCCTTCACGAATACGGCGGCTTCTTCGGGATCGGTCAGCATCTGGCTGTGGTCCAGCTTGCCTTCGGCACCGATGCCGTCCTCTTCGCCCGCCTCACCGGTTTCGAGGTTGCCCAGGCAACCCAGTTCGCCCTCGACGGTGGCGCCGATCTTGTGGGCCATGGCCACGACCTTCTGCGTCACATCGACGTTGTAGTCGAACGAAGAAGGGGTCTTGCCATCCGCCATCAGCGAGCCGTCCATCATCACCGAACCGAATCCCAGGTTCAGCGCGCCCTGGCAGATTTCAGGGGTAGTGCCGTGGTCCTGATGCATCACCAGTGGAATGTGGGGGTACATCTCGGCGGCCGCCTGGATCAGGTGCTTGATGAAGGGCTCGCCGGCGTACTTGCGGGCGCCTGCGCTGGCCTGCAGGATGACGGGCGCACCGACTTCATCGGCAGCCGCCATCACGGCCTGCACCTGCTCCAGGTTGTTCACATTGAAGGCGGGAATGCCGTAGCGGTTTTCTGCGGCGTGGTCGAGCATTTCGCGCATCGAGACGAGAGGCATGGATGGATCCGTTTCAGGTGGGTGAAGGCACGATGGCCAAGACTAAAAAGAGGCCGGGGATGCGGCGGTAACCGCTTGGTAACTGGCGATTTTATCCGGACATCGCAGCGCAGAGGCCCCCGCCATACCCCGCCACATGGCGAGGAAAGGCCTGACGGCAAAGTATGGCGCGGCGAGCAACGCCCCGCACCGCGCCGTCTCGTAGAGCGCCGCAAGCGGTCGCCGCCAGGTTCTGTAGGACGTATCTGACACAGCTTGGGCGAAGCACCTCGATACAAAGGATGGGCCTGTCTGACGGAACTCGAGCCCTTGCTGCTACACCATTCTTAAATCAAAAAAGAACGGAAGGATTTCGCTCGTGCATCGACACCTCTTGCCCTCACTGCCGCCTCTTCTTGCCACCATGTGCACGGCTACCGCTCTGGCGCTGCCCGGTGTTGCCCACAGCCAGATCACGCTGAAGCCTGATGGACAGTGGCGGTACCTCTTCACGGCAAGTGCCAACGCCACCACCGGCAACAGCGATACGGCCAATTTGAATGCCAAGGGGGATGCCGTGCGTATGACCGAGTACGACAAGCTGACCTTCACGGGCCAGGCGTCGTATGCCAATTCCGATGGAGCCAAGACGACCCAGCGATTGAATGCGGGCTCGCAGTACAACCGCGACTTCTCTCCGCGCAATTTCGGGTTCGGAACCGCGGACTACCTTCGGGACCGTCCCTCCAACATCGCCAGTCGCTTTTCCGTGGCAACGGGTGTGGGCCGCCATGTGATCCGGGGCGAAGACAACAGCCTGGATCTTTCCGTAGGTGTCGGTTACAGCGACGACCGCTATGTCACACCCTCCGAAGTGGCGGACTCCGTACGCTCCACCTATGGCCGCCTGGAAGGCGTGCTGGCCGAGGAATCGAACCACAAGCTCACGTCCAACACCAGCCTGCGCCAGAAGCTCACGCTGTATCCCAACCAGCGCGACTCTTCCGCGTACCGCGCGCAGCTCGACGTGGGGCTGACCGTGGCCATGACGCCCACCATGAACCTGACCACGGGCGTGAACTACCGCTACAACAACGACCCCGGCACGGGCCTCAAGCGCACCGACGCCGCGCTGATAACGGGCGTCTCCTTCCGCTTCGATTGAATGTGAGCGGGCCCAACGCCCGCCACCACCGCCTCAGTTGGCCCGGCAGATCTTGAGCATGTTCGTGCCGCCCGGCGCACCCATGGGCTCGCCGCAGGTGATGGCGTACAGGTCGCCCTGCTGCACGATGTTGCGGGTCTTCAGGTGCACCTCGGCGTGCTCCAGCGCCGTGTCGCGGTCTGCGCTGGTGTCCATGAGCAGCGGGCGCACGTTGCGGTACATGGCCATCTTGCGCTGGGTCGCCACCTTGGGCGTGAGAGCATAGATGGGAATGTGGATGCGGTGGCGGCTCATCCACAGCGCGGTGGAGCCGCTCTCGGTCATGGCAACGATGGCCTTGGCGCCCAGGTGGTGTGCAGTGAACAGCGCCCCCATGGCGATGGACTGGTCGATGCGGCCCAGCGTCTGACCCGTGAAGTCCGAATCGCGCTCGGGGTCTTCCGCGGCCTCGGCGGCCGCGCAGATCTTGGCCATCTCCTGCACCGT
>Ga0308157_10003931_pt1 | contig 20600 bp, 19 predicted proteins | sample PhyBR1_FD_201035 | JGI IMG/M metagenome (GOLD analysis project Ga0308157, IMG submission 201035) | Phyllosphere microbial communities from UC Gill Tract Community Farm, Albany, California, United States - DLSLB.R1 | ecosystem: Host-associated > Plants > Phyllosphere > Unclassified | place: USA...
GCGCCATCAGTTCCCGTGCCCGGGTTTTGTGTCCCATGGACTCGATCCAATGCGGCGATGGGCCAATGAATACCAGGCCGGCGCGCTGAGCGCGCGCGGCGAACTCAGCGTTTTCCGATAGAAAGCCATACCCCGGATGGATCGCGTCGACGCTGGCCGATTGCGCGGCGGCCAGTATTTTGTCCATATTCAGGTAACTATCGGCCGCTGCAGGGGGGCCAATACAAATTTTTTCTTCTGCCTGCCGCACATAGGGCAGGTCAGCATCTGCCTCTGAATAGACCACAGCACAATCTATGCCCATTTGCCTTGCGGCGCGAATAATTCTTGCTGCTACGGCGCCCCGGTTGGCCACCAATATTTTCTTGAACACTGTCAGATCTCCTGTCGCACTCTTGAATGCCGGTTTGCCGGTCATCGAGCAATTGATTGATTGTGTAATTCTAGTTTGTATATTATATTATTGTTAACAATCTGTTTGTTAATTTATTTATAAGGCAAAAAATATGGACGTTCTGTCAGAAGTGACCGGCACGGTATGGAAAGTCGTCGTTAATGATGGCGATACGGTTCAAGAGGGCCAGACTTTGGTAATTGTGGAATCCATGAAAATGGAAATCCCGGTAGAGGCGCCTGCCAGTGGTCAAGCTACGATTCTGGTTCAGGAAGGTAGTGCTGTCGAGGAAGGCATGATCGTGGCGCGAATCGGGGCAGCCTGAATCAGCGATCGACCTGAACCCCTTATTTGCAATAGGAGAATACCTTGAATCCACCTGCGACCAATCCGCAATCCACCGCCGAATCAGAGGCGCAGCCGCTGGCGGGCGTCAAGGTGATCGAGATCTGCAGCACCATTGCCGGACCCGCTTGTGGGCGCCTGCTGGCTGATTTCGGCGCCGATGTCATCAAAATAGAGCCTCCCCAGGGAGATCCGGTGCGCCAGATGGGCAGTCATGTGGGTGATATCTCGCTCTACGCCGCGTCCATCCTGCGTAATAAGCGTTCGGTCGTGATCGATCTGAAGACTGAACAGGGCTGCAAACTGGCGCTGGCGCTGATGGCTGGAGCAGATATTGTTCTGGAAAACAACCGGCCCGGCGTTCTGGAAAGACTGGGGCTGGGCTATGAGCAGGTATCGGCGCAGCATCCCGGCATCATCTTTGTGCGCATCAGCGGATATGGACAGGACGGGCCTTACGCCCAAAGACCGGGCTACGGTGCGATTTGCGAGGCGGTGGGCGGCGTCAGACATATGACTGGAGACCCGGATCGGCCACCTGCGCGCGTTGCACTAGCGACAACCGACTATCTGACCTCGGTGTACGCCGCCTTTGGTGCAATGGGCGCACTGCGCAGTCGGGATCGAACCGGGCAGGGCCAAGTCGTGGATGTGGCATTGTATGAGACCGCCTTCACGCAACTGGAGCCGCTGGTCCCTGCATACCAGAAGCTCAACAAAATTCCCATGCGGGTCGGTCCGAACCTGCCTTCCATGGCGCCCAACAGTCTTTACCCGACTCGCGATAATAATTATCTGCTGATCGCTGCCAACAGCAATGCCACGTTCGAACGTTTGCTCAAACTGATGGATCGTCTTGATTTGCTACAGGATACGCGCTTTTGCTCGATTCGTGCGCGGGGCCAAAAACCCAATATGACGGATCTGGATGCCATTATCAGCACGTGGACGCGCCAGTACGATGCCGTCGAGCTGGAACAGATGATCATTGCCGTAGAAGTGCCTGTATCCAGGGTCTATACGATAGCGGACATCTTTGACGATCCGCATTATCGGGCGCGCGGCATGATTGCCAATGTGCCTCACCCGCAGCTGGAGTCTGTAGCCCAGGTCGGAATTGTGCCGCGCCTGTCGGTCACGCCGGGCAGCATTCGCTTTACGGGGCCCGATCTGGGCGCAGACACGGTCAGTGTGCTGCGCGACGAGCTTGGCATCGACGACAAGACCATAGAAGACTTGCTGCGCGACGGAGTGATCGCGGCGGGAGATTGACTCACCTGTACAGCTTCGGGGGAAGCGTAACGCGCCTTGCCGGCTGTCATTACAACCAATATAGAAGAGACTATGAAAACATTCGAATATCATGGCCAGCAGTGGAAAGAGGAATACGAAGAGCTGTACAGACGCCGCAAAATGGCTCAGGCCATGGGAGGCGAGCAAGCCTTGCTCAAGCACAAGGAGCGTGGACGGTTGAATGCGCGGGAGCGCATGGACGCATTGCTCGATCCTGGCACTTTTCGTGAGATGGGCAGACTGGCAGGCAAGGGACGTTATGACGAAAACGGTCGCTTCATTGATATGTCGCCTGTGAATGCAATTATCGGCACAGGTAAAGTTGAGAACAGGACTGTGGTGGTCTCGGGCGATGACTATACGTTGCGCGCGGGGTCTTCCGAGTCCACCATTTCCGATAAGTGGATCTACGCTGAACGATTGGCCATTACGATCGGCGCGCCGTTGATCAGAATGGTCGATAGCGCCGGCGGCAGTGTCAAGCTGCTTGCGCAGATGGGTGGAACGAAGATCCCTGGTTATCCGACCTGGCCAGCCATTAAACTGATGGATAAGGTACCTGTTGTCGGTATTGCGCTGGGCTCGTGTGCCGGGCTTGGTGCCATGAAAGTGGTGTTGTCGCATTTCTCTGTGATGGTACGCGATCAGGCTCAGGTGTTTGCTGCCGGGCCACCGGTGGTCAAACAGGCATACGGCATTGATATCGACAAGAACGAATTGGGCGGCTATAAAGTGCATCGTCGCAGTGCGCTCGTGCATAACGAAGCCGTGGATGAGGCGGATGCTTTCGCCCAGGTTAAACGCTTCTTAAGCTACTTGCCACCAAACAGCGATCAGCTGGCCGAGCGTACGGTTCCGGACGACTCACCGGATCGGGCAGAGGAGTGGCTGGCCGATGCGATTCCAAAAGATCGGCGAAAAATTTTCGATCCTCGCAAAATCCTTGCTGCAATCTGCGATCGTGATTCAGTCTTTGAGATAGGTCGTTGGCAAGGTGGATCGGTCATAACGGCGTTCGCGCGGATCGACGGTTATCCGGTTGGTATTTTGTGCAACGATCCAAAAATTGCCGGCGGTGCCATGACGGTAGCGGCCGCGTATAAAACAGAGCGGCACGTCAAGCTGTGCGATACCTTCGGTTTGCCAATCATTAATCTGGTCGATCAGCCTGGTAATGCGACCGGCCCCGAGGCCGAGTTGCAAGGCACGCTGTTGTCTGCCGTGCGGGTGCTTACCGTTATTGAACATGCCGATGTGCCATGGTTCACCGTGATTATGCGACGCTGCTTCGGTATGGCCGGCGGCATGCATGCACCAAAGCATTTCCCGGCACTGAACCATCGGGTCGCATGGCCTTCTGCGCGGTGGGGCTCTATTCCTATTGAAGGTGGCGTTTACGCGGCACATCGTCGTGAGATTGATTCGGCAGAAGACCCCGTTGCGCTCAGAGAACAATTAGAGGCGCAATATCATCATCTGGGTTCACCGTTCCGTACCGCCGAGGCCTTCGGCATTCTGGACATTATTGATCCTCGCGAAACACGGTCGTTGCTGTGTGAATGGGTGGATCAGGCGTGGCATATGCTGGCAGCCAAACGTGGCACGAAAAAGTAAAAGGCCGTTTTTTTGGGCCGCGTGTAATGGTGCTGCCCACCATTTTTATTACAGAAGCGAGCGTTGGATTCGCTCAATCTACCATCTGAGGAGATCAGTATGAGTCTGAATAGTCGGGGCAAACGGTTAGGCAGCGCGGCAATGGGTTTGTATTTTATGGGTGCGATGATGACCGCTGGAATCGGTCACGCGCAACAGCCAGCTGATAAAAAATGGCAGCCAAGTAAGGGTGAGTTCATTGTGCCGGCAGGTCCGGGTGGGGCGCTTGATACCGCCGCTCGAATGATCTCCCATATGCTGCAAAAGGAGAAGCTTTATCCTAATCTCGTCGTGGTCAATAATCCCGGCGGCAATATGGCGATTGCACTTAATGCGCTTGACAAGCACAAGGGAGATGGCAATTACGTGATGACCTCGATCAGCTCGCTTATGAACCAGGAAATTCTAGGAAAAATTCAACATAAGCTGAGCGATTACACAGAGATTGCTACCCTGTTTGATGAATATGTAGCCATTGCCGTTCGTGCCAATTCACCCTATAAAAATATTCACGATTTGATAGCCAAGTTCAAAGCGTCGCCTGGAGAACTGAATGTTGGCGTAGCGACATCCATCGGAAACCATATACATGTCGGTCTTGCAAGCCCGTTGAAAGTGGCCGGCGTCGATATCAGCAAGATGACCGTAGTACCTTATAAATCATCAACTGAATCCATAACTGCATTGCAGGGCGGACACCTGGACGTCGTTGCGGCGACCACCCCTAACCTGGTTGGCCTGACTAAAAGTGGCGCGATTCGGGTATTGGCGATTGGTGCGCCAGAACGGCTGACCGAGCCGTTTGAAAATGTACCCACCTGGGTTGAAGAGGGCATTAACGTTGTGCCCAGTTCAGCGCAGGGCGTATTAGGCCCCAAAGACATGCCTAAAGAGCAGCTTGATGTATGGGTGAATATGCTGACAACCATTGCTGCGACAGACGAGTGGAAAGCGTTCGTGGCCAAAAATCATTGGAGAGAGCACTTTCTTGGTCCCGAAGCAACGCGGGAATATCGTGCCGAAGAATATAAGCAGATTCGTTCTGTATTGACCGATCTCGGGTTGGTAAAGAAATAGCCAATCAAACTCCTTAGGGAAGTGAATCAAACTCCTTAGGGACCCGGGCTATGTGCCAAAGGCGGTTGTGCGATTGGCCATGTCCCGGGGTGTGATTCGTGTCAGGTTCCGACGCTTAAGGGCGCGCGTAATTTGCGTAGTAAGGCAATGACACTCTGCGCTGTAATGCGACCTGTTTTAGGATTGTCCGAAGGAATATTCTGGATTTCAACCGATAGCAGCGCCGCATCGGAAACGACCTCGATGCGGTGCGTATTGCGCTCCAGAAAAGGGTCTGCCCACACTTCCAGGAAAGTATTGTCGGGGCCGACGCCGGCCAGTGCAACGCTGGCCGCCACGTTCAGATTGGCCGGAAAGCCTGCTGCAGCCTCGCGGGCCGTACCGGAAAAAAGCATGGTCGGTTCCTTGAACGTCATTACATCGATATTCTGCGCTTTTAGGAATGGTGCGCCGGCAAAGCCCTTGAGCGGCTTGCGCGAGGTCATCCGGACCGATTCAATCTTGCCTTCGGCAGCGCCCAGAATGGCATCCAGGCCTGCAATGGCGCCCGATGGAATGAGAATTTGCCCGTTATGGGCTTTGGCCAGTTCCACCAGCTCGGGATGCGCCAGTAATGCGCCACTGCTTAAACAGATCACCTTTTTCCCTTTCTCCAGAAAAGGGGTGGCAATACGCGGCAGCAGTTGCGCCGGTGCGCATTCAACCACAATATCACAGCAGGCCTGCATGTCATCGAGCAGGACAAACTGCGGCACAGGCTTGTCGTTCCAGGCGAAGGTCGGTGGCGCGGCCGGATCCCTGACGCCTATGGCGGCAAGCTGCATGCCTTCAACGCCATTGATCAAATGGGTTGCGATAGACCGGCCGATTGCACCAAAGCCTGCTATTCCAATACGTAAGTCTTGCATCTGTAATATTCCTGTTGCGAAAATGAATCCGGTCTTGGCACCGGGTGGTATCCATTCTAGGAGAGAGCGGGCCGTAGGACAAACAGTTTGTGGTGGTGCAGCGTATGGCGTCCGGCTGGTCCGTCACAGTCACTCCATTAATTGCACCAGCTTCCAGGTATCCAGGAAGGCATTGACATGTGTGATTTTGCCATCGGCCATGGTCAGGTGCCAGGCATAGCTGTTTTCATAGGGTTGGCCGGTTTTTGCGGTGGCCACGCCATCCCAAATAACCATTACCTGGTCTGCCTGGGCCACAATGTGCTTTACCTCAGGGGTAATGGGCGTGGCTAGCCTTGCTGTAATCGGGCGGACCGCCTGCGCGATAAATGAATCGCGTGATCGATAGGTATCCGACACGGGACTGTATCCGGCTACAGTCCATTGCGCATCTTCTGTCAGCAGGTCAAAAACACTGCCCTGGCCCTGTTTCCAGGCCTCGAACGCCTGCTGGACAATGGCAGTGTTCGCCGCTTCGGTAGTTACAGCAGTCGTTGACGCGCTGGCGGGATAGTAAGAAGAGACGGCCATCAGGGTCATGTATGCAATGGCTTTCGCCCGGTTGTTCAGATTCATGAGTAGCTCCTTGTCGTGGCGCGAACGCCGGTGGGAAATGACGGGTAAATAGTTCTCGGCTAAGTGCTGCAGCAATGTCTGCACGGGCCGGTATTGAATGCCTGTGAGGCAAACTACAAGCTTGCGGTGGGACGGACAACGATTTCGCTCGTATCGATATCGTCCGGCTGGTTGATGACATGTGCAATCGCTGCGGCGATCGCCTCTGGTTTAAGCGCAATTTGCCGGTAGCTTTGCATGGCAGCGGCCGCTGCTGCGTCGGTAATGGTATTGGCCAGCTCCGATTCGACCACGCCCGGATAAACGCAGGTGATGCGAATTTTGTCGTTCTCCTGCCGTAGTCCGTCTGATAGCGCGCGTACCGCGTATTTGGTAGCGCAGTAGACGGCAGCTGTTGGCACGACCTGAAGTCCGCCGATAGACGAAACATTGATGATTTGTCCGTCATTGTGTTTCTGCATGGTCGGCAGGACCGCAGCGATGCCATAGAGCACGCCCCGTAAATTAACGTCGATCATTTGGTTCCACTCATCAACTTTCAATGCGGCCATGGGCGACAGGGGCATCACACCTGCATTATTGATCATCACATCAATGCGCCCATAGCTGCTGACCGCAAAATCGGCGAATGCCTGCACGTCTTGTTGTCGGGTGACATCCAGGGCGCGATACATGACTTGGGCGCCGTTTGCGCGCAGATCCTGCGTCAGCGTTTCCAGTTTGTCGGTTCGGCGTGCGCCAACGATCAGTCTGTGCCCCTGCGTTGCCAGTAAACGGGCACACGCCTCTCCAATACCGCTACTGGCCCCCGTAAGAAGTATGACCTTGCTGCGTTCTGGTTTATGCATCACTCTGGTTTCCTTATAGTAGTAGGGCGTGCATCCCTGCCTGCAATGGCCAGGGGAGCATCCCGATAGAGTGAATGCTAAAGGCAATGGCTAAGTATGCTAAGACCTGATCTTCTTGGGTTCTTGCCTATTTCTATTTCGATGCGATTTTTGGAACAAAATAAAACGCTGCTGTTAGACTATTCCTATTGAAATGTCCGGATGCATCAGTCGCGCGTTTGCGGTCTGAACTTTTTACCAGGAACTACTATGTCCTCTCAGCAAATGCGTATGGTTGAACTGATCCAGCGACTCGCACCGAGTGAGGGCTACACGCAGTCATTGCTCGATGGGGTGACCTTCATGCGATCCAATCGTCCGCTTGCAACCACGCAGGCACTGTACGAACCGAGTATCGTGATCGTGATTCAGGGGCGCAAACGCGGTGTTCACGGTGGGAATGTGTACGTTTACGACGCTCAGCATTATTTGGTGCTATCGGTGCCATTGCCGTTTTCCACCGAGACCGAGGCTAGCGAAGCGGAGCCCATGCTCGGGATAGCGCTGCGTATAGACACAACAGCGACGGCGGAAATCGCAATTGCCCTCGATGATTATGTGTCACCTGCCAAGGCGCAGCCCGCTCCCTTGTACGCCACTCGTCTGGAGGAGAAACTTCAGGATGCGACATTGCGTCTGCTCGAAGCGCTCAATTGCCCTGTCGAAGCCTTGGTGCTGGGGCCAGCACTACTGCGTGAAATTACATTCCGTGTGCTCACTGGCGAGCAGGGAGGTGCATTGCTTGCGGCGCTTCAGCAAGGCGGCCACTTCGGGCGCATTGCCAAGATACTCAGGAAAATCCATATTCATTATGCGTCAGATCTTAATGTCGCTGCGCTGGCAAAGGAAGCCAGTTTGAGTGTTCCAGCTTTCCATGTGCATTTTAAAGCGGTAACCATGAGCTCGCCAATTCAGTACATAAAGGCAATTCGACTGCATAACGCGCGCCTGATGATGGTACGCAATGGCATGAGTGCGGCGACCGCCTCGGAGCAGGTCGGCTACGAAAGTCCGTCTCAGTTCAGCCGCGAGTTCAAGAGACTGTTCGGCCGCAGCCCGGCACAGGAACTGCAGCACCTGAAGCAAATCCTGTCGCTGTCTTCCCCGGTATTGCGTCCCCCAGGCCAGTCAGGCAGCCAGGCCCATCCATAAACACCATGGTGAAAAAAATGTTTGCATGCAGTCGGAAACGGAGGGAAAAATTGGGTAAAAATTGGTTAATGCCGGTCCAAGCACAATTGAAATTATGCTAAAGATAGTATTAAGGCCACAATTGACTACCATTCTGGTGTGAGCCTTATTTCACTTATATGAGGTGATGCTATGAATACCGATGAAACGATTCAACAAAAGGCGGCCGCCGCTGCAGACAAAGCACAAGCCGCAGCCGAGGAATTTATTGACGATCCTAAAGAGCAAATCAAGCGTCGGGCGGGCCAGGCAGCCGGTGATGCATCGTATGCATTCAATTCACTGGTCGATTCGATAGAAGATTGCACCAGACGCAGCCCGGGATGCGCGCTGCTTATTGCCGGGCTGATTGGTGTGTGTGTCGGTCGTCATTTTTACAAGAAGTAGATACGAAGCAAAGGGAGATTGATGGATGTGTTCCGTTGCCAGGGACCTTTTCGGCAGGTTGCAGAAATTGAAAAGGCGCATGTACAGATAAACAAAAACTGGGTAAAAACAGTGAGGCGCATCCAGCGGATTATTTGCCAGTCATCCATTCATCGCGGGCCCATCGTGCCAGAAACGCAGAAGATGCAGATCACCCCTGATCATGGGGGATGCAGATCTTCTGCGGCTCTTTTTTGCGCGGATCCAGACCTTACCAGTCCAATAGGCTTCGCGCTCTGCTCCCGTAAACAGTTTGATCGGATAGGTGCCCGGTTTCGGCGGAACAGCGTCATCGATGCAGTGCCACATCTGGCCTCTCCTTGATCGTTGGCATGTGCCTGTTTTATTGTCTTGCAGAATTGTCTTGCAGGAATAACAGGCTATATCAAAATGACACAAACATGTTGGCTTATGAGTATCAAAATTTTTCGGAAATAGGGTGGCGTAGAATCGGAAAAATCAGCATTTGCTCTGTATGTTCCCGTAACAGCAAAGATCTGGTATCTAAGCGTCCGCTACTTTTGCCAATAGCTTTGCATGGCATGTCAAAAAATATTTGCAACTTCATTTAAGCGTCAATCGTGACATGGCCAGGATCAAGAGGCGTATGCTGCAGCTATCATTATGGCAAGTTATATGGTTGTCACTGAAGGCATGATCACGATGCCCAGCAATTGATTCCTGAACTCACTGATTACAGATTGGACGCCCCATTTATATCTGGGTTTTCTGCAATTTTGTGCGGTGCATTAGCTGCTTCTCCGATCTCGCCCTCAAGGTTTGGGCATGGCTTTAATGACGGTCGGGTTAAGCGCCTTGGCCAGCTTCAGGTGCGTCTGCAGCGACGGTAAAGTTTTTTCGGCAAAGGCCTTGATATCCCGGTCTTGACTATTGACGGCGGCATCCTGGAACAACGCAATGGTACTCTCGTGTGCTGCTACGCCCAGCCGGTCTACATAGCTTTCATCAAATTTGGCGTCCAATAGACTGAGCGCCTGGAGTTCGCCTTTTTGCAGCAAAGAAGGTTCAGTAGGCAGCTTGACGTTTTTGGTTGCTGCCAGTGCTTTCAACTCGTCATTGACCTTGGTATGTTCGGTGATCATCTGGGCGGCAAAGCGCCTGACTTCGCCGGTTGCCGCTTTTTTCTGGGCAAGCATGGCGCCCTCGATTTCTGCCAGGCCGGCTTGTGCAGCATCATTAAGAAATGAATGGTCGCTTGCCACTAGCGGTTGGTTCGCCGGTGGATTGTCGGCATTCGGGCTTGTAGGGTTAGCCGGCTGTGCGCCAGCCGCACCGGGAACAATTAATAATGCCGATAGCAGTACGATCGTTTTGCAGGATAACTGAAAGATATAGCCTCCAACATCCGGTAGGTGCCCGGACTATTCCGAGCTTCGTCTATTGTTTGTCCATGCGCGTCGCATTGATGAGTAACAACACCGGGCCCATAAAGCTGCGCTGTATGCCGTTGCCTTCGTGTTTGATGGCAGCGGGGGTGGTGTTGATCGTGCCGATGTATCCACGCGTTTCTGGCAGAGGATTTAAATCACCGTCGCTATGGCATCGCACTTTCAGGCGCTGTACCGCCGGACGCTTTTGGGCTTTGTGCGCAATGACGTAGCATGCCAGGGCAGCGTAGCAGGCATGGACAGGATTCATACTAGCAATCAAATCGAAGGAAAAATATGGAATGTTACATATGCTTAAGAAGACTATGCGCCTGAAATAAAAAAGGGCCTGTCACGTTAGGCTCGAAATTGAGGCGACTAATCAGTAATACCACGCAGTTAGAAGGATATTTGACGAGCTTGGTGAACGTGTTGTATTGCGCCTTTACGTGTCTTTACAAACTAGGAGGCGGAATGTTTGCGTCGGGCCGATGCCAGGGCAGATAATGAAATTGTCTTTTGGCCTTAGGTGAAAAAGACGTGGCTCGTATCAACCGGTCCGGTACGCAGGCGCGCATATAAGAACAATGACAGAGATCGCGTGCACATGCAGAAAATCCATGCGTTTACAGGGACGGAATACGGCTTGAATCTACCGTGAAATAGCACTCTCAATCGCAAGGAGAAAATATGACACAGACAATGCCAGCACAGGAACAGCAAGTGCAGCCCGGCCGGGAGTCAAAAATGCACCCGGCCCCTGTTTATGACGATCCGCATTACAAGTCAGCAGGTAAATTGCAGGATAAAGTCGCACTCATCACCGGCGGCGATAGCGGGATAGGGCGTGCAACAACCATTGCGTTTGCCAAGGAGGGTGCCAGGATCGCCATTGTTTATCTGGAAGAAGATCGTGACGCCAGGGAAACCCAACAATGCGCGCAAGCGTATGGCTCGGAAGTGTTGTTGATCAAGGGCGATATTGGCGACGTGGCGTTTGCGAAAAAATGCGTCAATGACACATTTGAACATTTTGGAAAGCTGGATATTTTGGTCAATAATGCGGGTGAGCAGCACACTGCCGCCGAGCCGGAGGATATCAGCTATGAGCAATTGGTGCGCACTTTTCAGACCAATTTCTTCAGCACTGTCACCATAACGCTCGAAGCGCTCAAGGTCATGCGCGAAGGCGCATCCATTATTAACACATCTTCCATTACCGCTTTTAAAGGTAATCCGGATCTGATTGACTATTCGGCGACCAAAGGCGCGATTACGTCTTTTACGCGCTCTCTTTCGACAAAAATAGTTGATCGGCAGATTCGCGTGAATGCTGTCGCGCCCGGACCCATCTGGACACCACTCATACCGGCTTCTTTTTCGGCTGACAAGGTGGCCAAGTTCGGCAAAGATACCCCTATGGGTCGGCCGGGGCAACCGTTTGAGCTGGCGCCGGCCTACGTCTATCTGGCCAGCCCCGATTCCAGTTATGTGACGGGACAGACAATTCATGTTAACGGCGGTACGGTGCTAAACGGTTAGGTGGGATCACAGATGACATCAGCGGCGACTTCGGGTGGCGACGCTGATTTTTTATTACATCTGTCATGACGCTGCGGTTTGTCTCAGGCGCGGCTTTTAACCCTGACAGTAAAACAGCCCGGCAAGGCGACCTGGAATCTGCAGTTGTTACAGGGCGCGTACAAAAGCGACAATGGCGTCGGTGGTTTCCTGCGGCTTGTCGCGATGCGGGGAATGGCGGCAATCGTCAATGACATACAACTTAACGTCAGCCGCTAGCTGGGCGATATGCTCGATCTGGGCCAGCGACCCGTATTCGTCTTCTCGCCCCTGAATAGCCAGGATCGGACACTGGATGCGTGCCACGTCATCTTCAATATTCCAATGCCTGAATGCGGGCGAGAGCCAGACGTTATTCCATCCCCAGAAGGCCGAATCGACATTGTCATGATAGCGTTGCAGTTTGTCGGGCAGGTTGCTGTTCAGATAGGCAGTGCGGGCCAGTTCGATATTTCTCACGGTGGCCTCTTCGACAAACAGGTGCGGGGCCAGCACCGCCGCCGCACGGATGCGATCAGGAAAAGCCGCGGCGTACAGCAGCGCGATTGAGGCGCCGTCGCTATGCCCGACTAAAATAGGCTGGTCAGCGCGCGTGTCTATTCCAAGCGCGCTGAAAAAAGCCGGTAGAAAATGCTGTGCCTGGATGTGCATGAAGTCTGGCAACCATTGTTCCTGGGCAGGGCGGGGCGTGGATTTGCCGTAGCCGTGGCGTGAAAAAACCAGACCGCGGCAATCGAGCAGGCGGCACAGATTTGCGGGCCAGTCTTTCCACATCGCGACCGAACCCAGGCCCTCGTGCAGGAAGACCAGAAGCGGCCGCTCAAGCCTGTCGGGCTGAATCAACTGATATTCAATGGATACGGTTTTTTCGTCATATGAAACGTTGGTCAGTTGTGTGTCAGCCATTTTCAGAATAAGTGTGAGTTTACGGTTGCAGGTACGAAGTTTAAGTAAAATAGCCGGTTGCGGGCAGTGGTCTGGTCGTGCACCAGTTAGTCGCACCAACGTCAGTTTATCAAGTCAGACGCTGCATTTATAGAGGGGCATACAGCTTTTGCTGCTTTTATGCCGTTCACAATAAGGTTAGTTAAATGAAATTCGCGGAATTCCAGCCGGGTATGGTCTTTGAACAGGGGCCCCGGCATTTGACCGAAGAAGAAATCATTCGCTTCGCCGAAGCCTATGACCCACAGTGGTTTCACGTTAATCCGGAACGGGCCAAGGCCGGTCCCTGGAAAGGCCTGATCGCCAGCGGCTGGCATACCTGTGGGATCGCCATGAAAATGGCCGTAGAGGCTGCGCTGGAAGGCTCCGAATCGTTTGCCTCGCCTGGCCTGGATAGCGTAAAGTGGCTCAAGCCCGTGCGACCCGGCGATGATCTGTTCTGGAAAGGCGTGGTCAAGGCCAAGCGGATATCCAACACCCGGGAAGGGCTGGGCATTCTGCTCTGGAGCTGGGAAGTGACCAACCAAAAAAATGAAACGGTCCTGGAACTTGATGCCACCAGTCTTTTTGATATTTCCGAGAGTATGGAAAAAGACGACGAATAATCTATCGAAAATTTAATGGCTGGCGATCATGTAACCTGCCGTTGGATATTCAGTCTCACAGCACTAAATTAAAAAGCCAGCATGCGGTACCCGATGCTGGCTTTTGTCTGGCCTGAGGTTTCCTGCGGATGCTGTGAACAACAGCATCCTTTTGGATGATTAGTAGAACGCCTGCAGGCCGGTTTGTGCACGACCCAGAATCAGGGCGTGCACATCATGTGTGCCTTCGTAGGTATTGACTACTTCCAGATTCACCAAGTGGCGGGCTACGCCAAATTCATCTGAAATGCCATTGCCGCCCAGCATGTCGCGCGCCATACGGGCAATATCCAGCGATTTGCCGCAGGAATTGCGTTTCATGATAGATGTGATTTCAACGGCAGCCGTACCTTCGTCTTTCATGCGACCCAGACGCAGGCAGCCCTGCAGGCCAAGTGTGATTTCTGTTTGCATGTCGGCCAGTTTTTTCTGAATCAGTTGGTTCTGCGCCAGCGGGCGGCCAAACTGCTTACGATCCATCGTGTATTGACGGGCCATGTGCCAGCAGGCTTCGGCTGCGCCCAGCGCGCCCCAGGCGATGCCGTAACGGGCAGAGTTCAGGCAGGTAAAGGGACCGCGCAGACCGCTTACGCCCGGCAGCATCTGTTCATCAGATACTTGCACGTCGTCCATTACGATTTCACCTGTGATAGAGGCACGCAGGCCGACCTTGCCGTGGATGGCTGGTGCAGACAGGCCTTTCATGCCTTTTTCCAGAATGAAGCCGCGAATTTTTCCATCAAAATCGCCGCCGACACAACGTGCCCATACGACAAACACATCAGCGATCGGCGAGTTGGTGATCCACATTTTGTTGCCACTCAGGCTGTAACCGCTGTCGATTTTTTTTGCGCGGGTTTCCATGCCATCCGGGTCAGAGCCATGATTGGGTTCGGTCAGGCCGAAGCATCCGATCCATTGGCCAGAGGCCAGTTTTGGCAGATATTTGGATTTTTGTTCTTCGCTGCCGAATTCATTGATCGGCACCATCACCAGTGAAGACTGGACACTCATCATGGAACGGTAGCCCGAGTCTATGCGCTCCACTTCGCGCGCGATAAGCCCGTAGGCGACGTAGTTCAGACCACCGCCACCGTATTGTTCAGGAATGGTGGGGCCCAGCAGGCCCAACTCGCCCATTTCGCTGAAAATGGCCGGATCGGTTTTCTCGTGGCGAAAGGCTTCCAATACACGGGGTGCCAATTTATCCTGGCAGTATGCCGCAGCGGCATCGCGAATCATGCGTTCTTCGTCGGTCAACTGTGCATTGAGCAGCAGAGGATCGTCCCAGTGGAATGAGGGGGTAGAGGACATAGTTGGCTCCTGTCTGTATTTATGAATGACGGCGTTCGGGTTTTGATGGGCTGACTGATCAGCACAGTCTGGATCAAAGCATTGTATGTGTTAAATTATCAATGATCAATTGATAAAAATGCACAATGTCGTGCGCTGTATTCAGATTGTTTCAGGCGGAGAGGGCGATGCGTAAAGGTATTCCCAGCCTGGGCGCGTTGCAGGCGTTTGAGGCCTGCGCCCGTCTGGGCTCGTTTTCAAGGGCGGCCGAAGAGTTGTCGCTGACCCATAGTGCGGTATTTCGGCAAGTTGAAGGGCTGGAGGCCCGCTTGGGCGTGACGCTGTTCAACCGCGTGCGCCGGCGCATATCGCTCACGACACAGGGTGCGGAATACGCAGCGCGCATACGCCACCATTTGGAACAACTGCAAAAGGATACCTTTGGGCTCATGAGCCGTTCGGGTCTGGGACGCAGCCTGCATATTGCGACGCTGCCCACCTTGGCCACTACCTGGCTGATTCCCCGGCTGGCCGATTTTCAGCGCCATTGGCCCGACGTCCAGATCAGCCTGTCGGTACGCACCCACCCGTTTCAGTTTACCGATGTGCCGGTGGATGGCGCTATTTATCATGCCGCACAGCCCTGGCCAAATACACAAGGCGTCATGTTGTTTCGTGAGCAGGAATTGGTGCCGGTGTGTTCCTCGCAATTGCTGGCCCGCGCAAAGGAAAAAGGGGCAGGGGCGCTGGCGCAACTGACGCATTTGCACATGATGACGCGTCCCGATGCATGGCCCAGTTGGTATGAACATAATGCCGTGCCATTTACGCCATTGGTGCTGGGTGGGCCTCGCTATGAACTGTTCACCATGCTGCTGGCTGCTGTAGATGCTGGGCTGGGTGTGGCGCTGGTGCCAGCTTTTGTTGCCCGTGAGCATATTAAAAGTGGTCGCTATGTGATGCCGGTCACAGCGACCCTGCCGGTGGAAACCGCCTATTATTTCGGCTACCCAAAAGCAGAAACTTACCCCGAGGCCTTGATCCTGTTCGAATCCTGGCTCAAGGCGCAGACGATGCGCTAGACGTGGCGTCTGCCTCCCATTTGCGAGTGTGGAAATTGCGCAATGGCAAAATGGATCACACCCCTGCAGCGGCGCCCGAAGAAAAAAGCAGAATAACGCTGCTGTGCTGAAGGGCAGTGCAGACGGTAAAAGGGCCCGACCGAAGCCGGGCCCTGCCTGATAAGGAGGATACGATGCGAAGAATCGTATTACAACTTATCCTGATCGGTATATTGCTGATGCTGCTGGTGTACAGCACGCCAGCTTATTGATCAGGGACCGGTGGGCTGGCACCCACCGGTTTCAGGTTTTAATTTACCTAACTGTATTTCTTTTGTCAATGTCGTGGTTTCCGAAGTGCTTATTGGTGGAATATATGGCGTATGCGAAGGACGCAGCACCGCCCGTCGCCTATTGGTGTGAGCATCGAAATTCGCTGCTGGCGGTTTTTTGTTATTAAAAATGGCTCACCATATCGCTATGTGTGATCCTGTTTGTTGGGCACGATTCATGGCATTGCAGTTCATAGACCAGATTCCTCATCAGGCCGCTGCGATCGGTGCGGGCTGGGTTGCAGTCGATTGTGAGCCGCGGCTATTGCATCCTCGGGTCACGATCGCTTACTGGTACGAGAAGGTAATGGTAGAAATGGCCCGGACCGTGCCCGGTTGGACAGTGCCGGTTCGGATATACCGTGCCCGGAATGAAATCGTTGGGCCCGTGGGCGCTGTGTTGGAAGTGTTATTCGGGCCTACCTGCCACTGATTGGTATTGCCAATAGCGGACGAATCGGGGCCGAATCGGCACGGGGAGCCATTGCTGCAATTGCTGGCGCTGAATGAGGGGGACGTTTGCAGCAACTGTACGCCCACCCCATTCGCAGAGCCAGTATTGGTAAGCGTGTCACTTGTGTTGGAGGGGCTATTGGCGTCTGTGACGGTAGCAAATACGGTAGTGCCCGGATCGCATTGCAGGGAGAAGCGGGCTTCATTGCCTCCCTCATGCGTGCTGCCAACCTTCCTGAATTTGACCATTGGTACGTCCGGCAGTTTAATGTTTTGTGTTGATGAGCTGGTCATGCGGCAACTTGACGCGATCTTGCGCAGGGTAAAAGTGAGGTTGGCATGGGCAGGACCGCGCAGCACGATTGTGGTCAGGTTGTGTAATGTATGGAAGCTGACAAGTTTGTCAATCGAAAACAGCTGGCCGCTGAAGTTCACGATCGGCCTGTGGTCGGTTTTGATAAAGGTGATGCGTATACTCAGGCCCATCGTGCAGCATAAACCAGGCGCGCCCTCAGGAATCTGATAAGTGGTTTTACGGCCGGCTAGTGTAGAGGGTGGTACAAGCTGATCATTGATGGGTAGCCAGGTGGACGAAGCGGGATCCTTGACATCTAATACATAGCCGATTGAGGACAGTCCGGGAATCTGAAAAACGCTGTGTGGCTGCCCGTGAACGGTAACAATGCGTCCGGGTATCCGGGGTGCATCCGACCAGGCTTCCGCACGCGGCCACCAGGGAACCAGCCAACTCAGAACGGCTGGCTGGGTGGTTTCAATTGGATTGGCGCCGTGCATAAACACGATGGGTTGGTCGATGGCTTGTCGATTTACCGAGTCCGAGAACGTATATGTGCCCAGGTTAATAGGGGCGAAATCTGCGTGACTGCGGGCTGACCAAAGTACGAGGCTGGCAACAACACCTATCTGTGCCATCATGCGTACAAGGGACAAGACATACTGTTTCGCCGCTAACGGATATAGATTCACTGACATAGAATTTTCTCCCTTACGAATGCGTCACTGGCCTGATGGCTGGACAGTGTTGCCGGTTCGAGTGTATAGGGGGCCTCGCATCGGTCACGATCGGCAGAGCCCCAACGGATCTGCAGCCGGCCGGATGGTTTGGGGCCCCTTGTGAAGACGTATCCCTGCTGCGCGACAAATCCCAGCACATTTCCTTTTTCATCAAGCACGTCTGCACCCAAAGGTGGGAACGAACCATCGGGCAGTGTGACCTGAAACAGTACGCCTGCACCCGTTCTGGTTTTAAGTTCGACCAGCATGGCACTGTTGGCGCGGGGGATGACCTGATTGCTGGTTGCGTCAAAATCTACATTTTTGCTGGCACCCTGCGGGTCAATGCCGACCGTATTGATGTGATATGGGTTGAGATAAGAAACGATGGCCAGACCATCGGCATCGAGCCGGGCGTTTGTACCTGATGTCACACGGGCACCTTGCGCGCCGGGTGCGGAAATAATGGCAAAGGTATCGCCCACCTTCTCCGAGAAGGATATGCCCTTGGGATGCGCAATGACTGCCCCCGAGGCGGAGGCACCAATCTGTCGATAGCCTTTGCCGGCGCTGGCGCTGACATTTACACTACCGAACGAAGTTCGGTAGCTGCTATTGGCACTGCCACTGGCACCGGATGAGTCATGGCTTGCAGACAGGCTATAGGTGTAGGCATTATCGCTGCCTGCCACACCCGATAGCATGGATGACGCGTAGGTTTCGCCACGTGATGTGTGTCCGGCCTGGGTGGTCAGATAACTCTGACCAGATTTGCCCAGCGGTATGGAAAAGTTCAGGAAGACACTACTGGTGTTTTCACCGGTGTAGTAATCGCGGGACCGGCTGAAAGACAGTGTGTAGGAAAGTTTTTTGTAGCTGTTGCTGTAGCCCGCCTGTACGGTCGTATTCCGCCCCCTGCGGTTCCAGTATTCGTTCGCGTAAACAGTCAGATAGGCGCTGCCCCAACCTTCGGCGAATGGCTGGTTCAGGGTCAACTGCAACTGGCTTTTCTGCCGGTCAAGTAGGTATCGGTTCGGCCTTGTCAGTATATTCTGACTACCCTGCAAAATGGCATTCTGTATCGAATAATACCCTTTTGGCGCGTAGCGGGTTGTCGTTACCGAAAAATCGGTTTTTGTTCTGACGAAAAAGTGGTTATAGCTGGCACGCCAGTTCAGACCCGATTTTTTTTGCCCATTAAGCAGTGTGCTGCGGGAAGAAATGACATCAAGCCCGAAGGCTCCCAGCGGGGTATTGAATGCTCCGCCAAGCAACGTAGCACGATAGCGCCTGGTGACGTTCACACCCGCATTCAACGACAGCCAGTTGCTTATGCCATATTGCAAAGACGCCTGCCATATCTTGTCGTCGAGTGTGGTACTGCCGAATCTGAACCGTCCCGCGGCGATCTGGTATTTGAGTTGTCCAGGTCTGACTAACTGCGACAGGGTGTTGAAGGGTACGGTGAAAGTTCGGGCCGCTCCGTCCGCTTCATTCACCGTCACTTGCAGATCACCGCCGTAACTGGACGGATAAAGATCGCTGATTTCAAAAGGGCCGGGAGGGACGGTCCTTTCGTATATGATATTCGCATTCTGCATGATGGTGATCCGTGCGTTGCTTTGCGCAACGCCGCGCACGGTGGGAGCAAAGCCACGCATGGAGTCTGGCAGCATCCGGTCGTCAGAATACAGCTGGAAGCCACGTAGCGACATCGTGTCAAAAAGCGAGCCGTAGCTAGTGAAATCACCTAGCATGATCTGACTTTTCAAAGTCGGAATATCACGTTGCAGATAATTGGCATAGGTGCTGTAACGGGTGCGGCGATCGTCGTCATATTGTGTCGTCGTTCCCCAGTTCAGGGAGCCCTGATGTCGGAAATGCCAATTTCCCAGATTGATGCCGCCATTCAGATTAAGAAAGTGCGAGTTATTCTTCCTGTTCAATCCTGTTGCAGTGGTCTGATAAAAATTATAGTCGTAATTGAGAAAAACAGATGGAACACCACTTTGCCAGTTATGGGGACTGATATAGTCGCGTGGTCGCGCTTTGGTGTATGCCTGGGCAATGGCGACATCCAGGCGGAACACGTTCAGTCGATATTTGATCGTGGCTTTCGGGATGGCCTCTGTTGCCGGTATACAGTGCCTCTGGTCATCGGTGCTGTTGCCGGATGCCAGCGCTGCAGGGTCAAGATCCAGAATACCAAGAACGGTGTTGGTCATGCACAGGGTGCTTATTCCCTTTTCGCCATGTTCGCGGAAGCGCAGGCGTGATTTGCCTTTCCAGACATCATTGACAAAAATATCAGATTCGTACTCACCCGGAGGAACCGGATTGTCATGCGCAAAACGGGAAACATCCAGCCCGCGCTGGCTACCACCACGCAGAAAAGTCGCGTCAAATTCAACTGCCTCCTGGCTCATGGCAGGAGGGATACACACTGACAATATCAGGCTGATGAGCCCAGCATATGCTGACTGCGGTGGTAGACGACAAGACATAATCTATGCTGCACAATCAATTATCTGTCTTTTCGACGGATGGTGGCGCGGGCAGTGCTACCAAAATCATTAACGTATGCAACGTCAAGCGTGGTACCAGAAAACCCTCTTGTGTGTTTACCCAATGACAGGCTGGAAAAGGGTGCGACCATGCCTGAGACGCGCAGACGTGTTTTTGCTTCGGCCGTACCTGTACTTATGCCGGTCAGAGAAAAATGATAGGGAGTTGGGTTATGAATAGTCAGTTCGGCCGCGCCATCGCGAGTCCACTGCATTCTGGCCGCGGCCTCGGCGACCGACAGGTTCAGGTTTTCGGGACGCACGAATATTTTGATGCGGGTTCGAATGGCCATTTGCAGATAGTTGCCGGTACTCTGCGATGGCTTGGGAGGGATATCCAGCACATTGAGCCAAAAGACCGATTCCCTGTCCTTTGGTAATCCTGGATCGGTCAGGGTCAGGCGCAACGCCTGTCCGGTATTGGGCTCCATACGAAATACCGGGGGCGTGACTACAAAAGGCGCCCGGCTGTCGTTGGGCGTAGCATTACTGTCGCCGTTATCGGCCCACGCCTGTATTAGTGACGGCCGTGAACT
>Ga0308157_10003933_pt1 | contig 20591 bp, 20 predicted proteins | sample PhyBR1_FD_201035 | JGI IMG/M metagenome (GOLD analysis project Ga0308157, IMG submission 201035) | Phyllosphere microbial communities from UC Gill Tract Community Farm, Albany, California, United States - DLSLB.R1 | ecosystem: Host-associated > Plants > Phyllosphere > Unclassified | place: USA...
CGATGTGGCCGCCCAGGTCGCCCGGCTTGCGGTTGGCGCGCACGACGGTGGCCATCGCGTTCCAACGGATGATGGAACGAATGCGCCATTCCAGTTCCGCATTGCCGGGGCTCTTGGCTTCCAGCTGTGGCTCGATGGTATTGACGTATTCGGTGGTGGGAGAGAACGGCAGGAACGCGCCCGAGCGACGGGTGAGTTCAACCATGCCTTCCAGCAACTGATGTGCGCGCTCGGGGCCCTCGACATCGATAACGGCCTTCAACGACTCGATCCACTCCTGGGTTTCCAGGGGGTTCGTGTCGTTATCCAGCATCTCGTTCAACCAGTTCATTAGCGCTCCCAGTTACTGCACGCACGCGCGCGCTTGTTCGTTGTTTTGAGCCGTAAAGTGTAGCGCACCCGGTACACCTCCAAGATCGCTACGCATACGTATGGACTAGTAAAGGCCAGTGTCCGCAAGACATATGGCGACACGCGGGACGCTGCGTGCTGGACATGGAAGGACAGCTGGCGGTACCTGAATTTGCGTTTTTGCGGCTGCCGGAGCCAGCAAGGCTTGCACCGCCCGGTGTCGCGGGGGTGACAGTGCGGCCAGTGCAGGCGGCGGCAATTCCCCCGAAAGACCGGCGCGGCGGGCCTGTCCGGCTTTGGCGCCGTTTGGATGATTTGCGCCGCGCAGGTTTTCGATATATCGTTTACTCATTTTCGATATATCGAAATCAGACAATGGAACCAACCGACACCCGCCCCCGCCCCTCACCCCGCCCACTGGGCAGGGGCGACCTGCGCCTGCTGCTGCTGGCGCTGATCGGCGAGCAGCCACGGCATGGCTATGAGCTGATCCAGCAGATCAGCGAGATGCTGGTGCGCGTGTACACCCCCAGCGCGGGCTCGGTGTACCCCTTGCTGGCCGATTTCGAGAACCAGCGTTGGGTGCGTGCCGAGGAAGAAGGCGGCCGCAAGCGCTACCACATCACCCCGCTGGGCCAGGCCCAGCTGAAGCAGCGCGCCGAGGAAGTGGAGACGGCCCGCATGCGGGCGCGGCACAACTCCATCGCCATTTCCAAGGCCAGCCTGCCAGCGCCCATCCGCGACGCGATGCGCCAGCTGACCCACTCGATGATGCTGCGCAGCGGTCGCTGGCAGGGCGCCGAGGTGGAGCGCATCGCTGCGCTGATCGAAGAGGCCACCGTGCTGGTGCAGCAGGCACCGCGCGAGGACCACGACAACTGAAACCTCACCTTTGTATCTACGACCCAGCCAGAGCGATCCAGCCAGGTCATCCCGGCCTTGCCGACACTGACCCCAGGTACCCCCATGTCACAGCATGAAACCCAATTGATCCGCATGACCCCGCGTTTCCGCCAGCTGCAGGTGCTGCGCACGGAACGCCTGACTCCGAACATGCAGCGCGTGGTCGTCGGCGGCGACGCGCTGGAAGGTTTTGACAGCCGCTCGCCGGATGACCATGTGAAGCTGTTTTTCGCCAATGCCGAAGGCGAGTTCGTGTTGCCGGAACTGACCGAGAAGGGCCCGCGCTATCCGGAAGGCAAGCAGCCGTCCCCGGCACGCGATTACACGCCGCGTTTCTACGATGCCGATGCTGGCGAGCTGGTACTGGAATTCGTGCTGCACGGGGATGGCCCGGCGACCAGCTGGGCGGCCACGGCAAAGGTTGGCGACGAGTTGGTGGTTGCCGGCCCGCGCGGCTCGCATGTGGTGGCCGATGATTTCGACTGCTATGTGCTGATCGGTGATGAGACGGCATTGCCGGCGATTGCGCGGCGGCTGGAAGAACTGCCGGAAACCGCGGTGGCCGAGGTGTTCATCGAGATCCCGGAAGAAGGTGATCGGCAGCCGTTGGAGAGCGCGGCGCAGGTGACGGTGTCATGGTTCGAGCGCAATGGCTTTGATGCAGCCAGCAGCACCTTGCTGGAGGATGCGCTGGTGGATTTCGAGCAGCCCGATGGTGATACGCACTACTGGATTGCCACCGAGTCCAAGCGTGCGCGGATGATGCGCAAGTTTGTGGAAGGGCATCTGCAGGTGCCGAAGGAATGGATTCGCGCTACCGGATATTGGAAGGCAGATCCTAACGAGGTTGAGTGATTGCTTGAAGTCTGACCCTTCTCCCCTCGTGAGAAACAAAGGGCCAGCCCCCGCGAAGGCTGGGGTGCCCGGAGGGCGGATGAGGGTACGAGCGAAGCTGTAGTGCCGAGCCATGCTCGGCAGAGGCTTTACCGGTAAGGCTTCAGCCGAGCATGGCTCGGCTCTACAGAATCAAAAGCTACCCCTCCCCAGCCCTCCCCTGCACTTCGTGCAAGGGAGGGGGCGAAGCTGTAGTGCCGAGCCGTGCTCGGCGGAGGCTTTCCCGGTAAGGCTCCAGCCGAGCATGGCTCGGCTCTACACGGTCAAAAGCTACCCCTGCCCAGCCCTCCCCTGCGCTTCGTGCAAGGGAGGGAGCCAAGTTACTGCCCCGCGCCGAAGCGGTAGGTCAGGCCCAGCATCGGGCCGGACAGGGATACGTCCAGGCGCTTGCCGTTGTCACGGTAATCCAGGCTCTGGTGGCGGTAGCCCATCGATACGAACAGGTTGTCGGTGGCCTGGTAATTGGCCAGCGCCAACAGCTGCCAGGTGGAATCCGAACCCACACCGAAACCGCCCACATCCACATACGCGATGCTGCTCCAACGCGGACTCAAGGCCTGTCGCCAGCGTACGCCGGCCACCGGGTCCACGAAGGTTGAATCCGAACGCGCTGATACCAGCCCCGGCACGTTCACTGCGGCGTTGATGTCCCAGTAGCGGACACCGGCCAGCAGGTCGACGCCGGTACGCTCAGTCCCCAGCCATGCATAGCCGGCGGTCACCGTTGCCGAGGTCTGCTTCACTTTCACGTTCGCCGCCAGGCCAATCGGCAGGGGCGTCGAATCCGAGGTGGATGCGTGGGTGAAATCGGCCTGCAGCACGAAGTTGCCACGGCGTGCGGTACCGGTGATGAAGGCCGCCGCATCCAGGCTGTCCATCAGTTCGGAAAAGGATTTGTCGACGTCGGCCATCGGCGCGCCACGGAACGGCCGCACCTGCCCGTCCATGCCACTCATCCACACATAAGGTGTGGCCTGGAAACGCCAGCTGTCGTCGTTGTCGGCGCTCTGCGCGTGTGCCAGCGGCACGCCGCCCATTGCCAGCAGCAGCGGCAGGCACAGCCGCTTTGGGTTGAATCGGGTATTCATTGAAACTCCAGATGACGCATGCCCGGCAAGCCGGGCACGCAGGTTGCACGTATTACACGCCCAGGAAACGGAAGGGCTTGGTTTCCTTGAACTGGGCGTTGGCTTCGCCCGAGTAGATGGTGCGCTGCTGGTTGCCAAGATCAAGACGCTTCACTTTGCCGCCGTTCTCGCTGAAGTCGATCTTCTTCAGGTCCACCCAGAACACATTGGTGGCCAATGCGGATTCAAAGTAATAGCGCAGCCGCGACTGGTCGGACACGGTACGCCAGCGGGTGGAGGAGATATTGGGCTGATCCGGGGTGGTGATGCCGTAGGGCACCGACACATTGCGGATCACACCGAACACGCTGGCGGTGGATTCAACCGGGTCCGTCGACTTGGGAATGGCGTCGATGTAGAACGCAGCGCGCGCGAAGCGGTCCGAGGCGCGGTTGGTGCCCGGCAACATCACCGTGCCGCCGATCTGCCGCCAATAGCTTTCCAGTGCCAGCTGCTCTTCGAAGATCGGCGAGTTGGTCATCACCTTGTACTCGCGGCTGTGATGGATGACCTGCTTGCCCTTGATGTACTCGATGATGGCGCTGTCGCCGCTGGCATCGGAGATGGACAGGTGCAAGGTGGCAAGGCGCTGTTCGCCGGGTGCGGCGTCACTGACCAGGGTGAAGGGCTCGGCGCTCAGCGTTTTTACCGCTTCCTCGACGGTGGCGAAATTGTCGAGCATGTACTGCGTCCACACCGAGATCGCCAGGCCGGGCTTGCCGCTGTCGCGCTCGGGGTATTCGGATTCGGCCAGCCACAACAGGTTGGCGACCAGGCCGGCTTCATTCATGCCATCGGTGGTGGAGATGTCATAGGCACTGGCGATGACGCTGCCGTAGCGTGAGGTCCACTTCAGCGTGTCCGGGCCGGTTTCGCCGGTGCGCTGCATGCCACGCGGGAACATCCATAGATGGGTACCGGTATCGATTTTGTAATCCATCGAGCGGCCAGTGAATATCTCGTTGCCGGCACCGTGGTAAACAAAACGGGTGCAGGCTGTTGCGTCCTGCTGCATGCCTGCAATGCCGACAATCAACGTGGCACAGGCGGCGAGGATGGATCGCTTTGCGGACTTCATGGGGTGGCCTCCTTGGCTGACCAGTTCAGTAATGCAATCGGATTAATCCTAACAGCCCTTCATTATTCGACGTGGACGCAGTTGGCACTACTTTGGTGGAAGCAGCGTGGTGCGTGCGCACTGGTATGCTTCGTCCAGCCATGCCCGGCCGCACACTAGATCTATCGACATGTCCGTTCTGATGAATTCCTTCCGCATGCTGCGCCTGCCCGCCTGCGCGCTGCTGGCCGCTGGTCTGGGCGGTTGCCTGACCACGCCGGGCCCGACGATTGCCGGCGATGGCCTGTGCAAGGCTGACGACCTGCAATGGGCAGTTGGGAAGCCGGGTGATGAAGAGAACATGCGTCGTTTGCGGCGTGAAAGCGGCGCCGGGCTGATCAACCCGATCACGCCGACCACGATTGTTTCGCGCGATATCCGCCAGGACCGGCTGCGGGTGTTCCTGGACGAGAGCAATGTAATCACGGCGGTGCGTTGCGAGTGAGTTTTCAGCTCGTAAGAGCTGATTGGCGATGTTGGGTTGTTTGGCCTGGATTGCCGTTTTCCTGATGCGGGTTCATGCGGTTTTGGGGCTTTTGATGCAAAGGCCAAAAGCTGCCCTCACCCCTACCCCTCTCCCGCAAGCGGGAGAGGGGACTTGATCTGCAGCATTATCTGGCGCTGACGCGCACCAAGCCTCCCGCCACCGCAAGGCCCGGCTCTGCACTTCAGCTTTGCATTGTTCTCATCCCCTCTCCCGCAAGCGGGAGAGGGGACTTGATCTGCAGCATTATCTGGCGCTAACGCGCACCAAGCCTCCCGCCACCGCAAGGCCCGCCACGCACCACCTTGCGCCGGCTTCTGGCTCTGCTTCTGGCTCTGCACTTCAGCTCTGCATTGCTCTCATCCCCTCTCCCGCTTGCGGGAGAGGGGTAGGGGTGAGGGCGCTTTGGCTTTGGCTTTGGCTTTGGCTTTGGCTTTGGCTTCGGCTTCGGCTTCGGCTTTGGCTTTGGCTTTGGCTTCGGCTTTGGCTTCGGCTTCGGCTTTGGCTTCGGCTTCGGCTTCGGCTTCGGCTTTCGCCATGCCCCTGCTCTGCCCCACCAGACGCAAAAAAGAAGGCCCGCCAATGGCGGGCCTTCTTCTACGACACATCCATCAAACCACCAGCGGCGGATTACTCAGCCTTGGCTTCCTCGGCCTTCGGGATCGAAGCCTCGGTGGTGATGCGGATCTTGACCTCGTCGCTGACGGCCGGGGCATATGCGCCGATGCCGAAATCGCTGCGCTTGATGGTGGTGGTGGCATCGAAGCCCACCGACGGCACCTTGGCCATCGGGTGCTCACCAGCGCCGTTGACGGTCACGTCCAGCACGACCGGCTTGGTCACGCCCTTGACGGTCAGGTCACCGGTCACGGTCAGCTTGTTGGTGCCGGCAGCTTCCACCTTGGTGCTCTTGAAGGTCGCGGTCGGGAACTTGGCGGCGTCGAAGAAATCAGCGCTGCGCAGGTGCTCGTCGAACTTGGCGGTGAAGCTGTTCAGGCCCGACAGCGGCAGGGTCACTTCCACGGTCGACTTGCTGACGTCGGCGGCGTCATACACCAGGGTGCCGTCAGCATTGCCGAAATGGGCGGTCGGGTTGGAGAAGCCCATGTGGTTCCACTGCACCAGCACGTCGGTGTGGGTCGGGTCGAGCTTGTAGCTGCCAGCGGCGATCTGGATGGCAGCAGCTTCCGGGGCAGCAGCAGCGGCATCAGCCGGAGCGGCAGCGGTGGTGTCGGCCGGAGCGGCAGCCGGGGCTGCGGTGTCAGCCGGCTTGGAGCAGGCGGTGATGGCGGCGGCCAGGGCCAGCGGGAGCAGCAGCTTGGACAGGTTGGACATGGATATCTCCTTGAAAGTGGGAAGACCGGGGGGCAATAGTTTCAACAGGCGGGGCTTCAGTGGTCGTGACGGAAGCTGCCGGTACAGCACTCAAGCAATGCGTGCAGCTTCGTCGAACGACAGACGCGGCAGACGCGGGAAAAGGCCGGACGGGTCGCCATAGCCCAGATTGACGAGGAAATTGGACTTGATGGCGGTGCCGGCGAAAAACGCTTCATCCACCTTGGCCGGATCGAAACCCGACATCGGGCCGGCATCCAGGCCCAGCGCACGCGCGGCCAGGATCAGGTAGGCACCCTGCAGGCTGCCATTGCGGAACGCAGCCTCGTGGCGGCCTTCGCGCGGGCCCTCGAACCAGGCCTTGGCATCGGCGTGGGGGAACAGGTAAGGCAGCTTTTCATGGAAATCCAGGTCAAAGCCGATGATCACGGTAACCGGTGCCGCAAGGGTCTTGTCGAGGTTGCCCTCGGACAGGGCCGGCGCCAGCTTCTGCTTGGCCTCGGCCGATTTGACGAACACGAAGCGTGCCGGCGAAGCGTTGGCGGAGGTGGGTGCCCACTTCAGCAGGTCGTACAGCGCACGCAGCTGGCTGTCCTCGACCGGACGATCCTGAAACGCGTTCTGGGTGCGGGCGGTGCGGAACAGCTGGTCAAGCGCGGCATCGTTGAAGATGTCGGACATGGAAACTCCGTGGTGGATTGGCTACGGTCGTGGCATTGCGCCGGAAAGCCCGGGACAATGACAGCGCCGATCAGAGTTGGCAGTGTAGAGCCCTCCGGCTGTTGCAACACCCAGCCTTACTGAAACGAATTAATGCCATACGCGAAACGATCGACGCTCCCCTGGACGATCACCGACGGCCGCGCCGGCAACGTGCGCCAGGCGGTGGCCTTGGCGTCGGCGCTGCGCCTTGGCGGCCAGCAACGCCTGCAACTGCAGCCCAAGGCGCCTTGGCGCTGGCTGTCACCCCGGCTGCTGCCGGGCGCTGCCGGCGGCTATGGCGAGCTGCTGCAGCGCTTGGCCAGCAACCCACCGGCGCTGGCCATCGGCTGTGGCCGGCAGGCCGCCGCCGCGTTGCGGGTACTGGGGCAGCGCGGTAGCCAAACCGTGCAGATCCTCGACCCACGCATCAATCCGCGCCATTGGGATCTGCTGGTCGTGCCCGAACACGACCGCCTGCGCGGGGCCAATGTGCTTACCCTGCTGGGCAGCCTGAACCCGGTCAGCGATGACTGGTTGGCATGCGGCAGGGCGGCGTTCTCCAGTTTCGAACAGTTGCCCGGTCCGCGCACCGCCTTGCTGGTCGGCGGCCCCACCGACCATGCACCGTGGCAGCCCGCCGACATCGAGCCCGTGTTCCAGCAACTGGCTGGGCGCATCCGCGAAGAAGGCGGCAGCGTGCTGGCAACGACCTCGCGGCGCACCCCCAAGCCGGTGACCGAGGCCCTGCTGCGTGCCTTCGACGATGTGCCGGGGGTGATCTGGAGCGATGGTGGCGATGGTTCCAACCCCTATGCCGGCCTACTGGGCTGGGCCGACCGGATTGTCTGCACGCCAGACTCAGTGAACCTGCTATCCGAAGCCTGCGCGACGCGCGTTCCTGTCGGAGTACTGCTAGGCCAGCGCGCGCAGGCGCGGATGGGAACCTTCCAGCAGGCGTTGCGCGAACGCGGGCGGCTGCTGGATGGGCTGGCAGCGTTCGATGCGGATTCGACGGTAATGGTGGAACCGTTGCGGGAGACGGTGCGGATTGCTGATGAAGTGAAGCGTCGGTTGGGGGTTTAGTTTTTTGGGTTGGGTTGGGTTGGGTTGGGTTGGATTGGATTGCTTGGCTGGGACTGGATTTGAGGCTTTCGCTTTCACTTTCTCTCTGCACCGACCCTTGACCCTGATTTAGCTCCGACTCCGGCTCCGGCCCTGACCCCAATTAGCTCTGACCTTGACCCAAATTTAGCTCTGACTCTGACTCTGACTCTGACTCTGACTCTGACTCTGACTCTGACTCTGACTCTGGCTTTGGCTTTGGCTTTGGCTTTGGCTGTAGATCTGGCTTTTGCCTTTGCCTCCAGCTCGTCATTCCCGCGAAGGCGGGAATCGCTCCTGCCTTTGCGTTTGCTCCTGCCTTTGCGTTTGCTCCTGCCTTTGCGTTTGCTCCTGCTGCTGCGTTTGCTCCTGCACTTGCCGCCGCCATTGCAGTTGCGTCCGCTCTTTCAGCTCCGCTTCAACGCCCGTCATCAGTAATGATGAAGTTATTGGAGCAAAACAAAGGCACATGCAGAAGCAAAAGCAGGAGCGATTCCCGCCTTCGCGGGAATGACGAGCTGAAAGCAACGGCCTAAGACAAGAGCAAGAACAAGAACAAGAACAAGAACAAGAGCAAGAGCAAGAGCGAAGCCAAAGCAAAAGCAAAAGCAAAAAACCAAAGCAAAGGCCGAAGCTAAAGCCGAAGCCAAAGCCGAAGCAAAGGCCAAAGAAGGCCAAAGCCAAAGCCAAAGCCAAAGCCGAAGCCAGAACCAAAAACAAAAACAAAAACAAAAACAAAAAGAGAAAAACCAAAGTCAGTGTCGGAACCAAAGTCAGGATTGGAGTCAGAGCCAGGACCGAAACCAGAGCCAGGACCAGATGCATAGGGCGCCTGACCGAAGTCAGCACCAACACCAACACCAGCACCAGCACCAGCACGAGACCAAAACCCAGGCCCACCCTCCAGCCAATCGACCTAACGAATATTTTCCACCCCCATGCAAGGATGCGCGCCAATGAAATCCCACACGACACTATTGCTGGCAGTGCTCATCGCTGCCCCGGCCACCGCGCTCGCGCAGCAGACCTGCAGCCCGCGCTATCCGCCGCCGACCACAATTGCCGCCATGTTCGACATGGCTGCGGTCACCGCCGATACCCTCGATGCCTTGCCCGATGTGGATGTAGCCATTGCCGCACGCGGGGGCCAGGACCTCAGCAAGTACGGTCTGCGCCACAGCCATCTCGCCTTCCTCGTGCGCAACGACGCCGGTAGCTGGGATGTCGTGCACCTGCTCAACCGCTGCAAGAGCGACAGCTCGGATCTGTACCGCGAGGGCCTAGTGAACCTGGTCGGCGAAAGCTCGATCAGCACCGATCTGCGCGTCGGCATTCCCACGCCGGAAGTCCGCGCAGCGTTGAAGACGTTGCTTGCCGGTGCCGCACCGCAGGCGCGTGCGCTGCATCAGCCGCGCTACAGCATGCTGGCGTATCCGGGCAGCAGCGAATACCAGAACTCCAACCAATGGATCCTGGAAGTCGCCGCAGCAGCCATGGCGCGGGCAGCGGGCGAGGCGCCGCTCGCTGACCGTGATACCGCGCTGGCATGGCTCAAGCAGAAGGGATACCTGCCTGCGCGCATGCATATCGGCATCGGCAAGCGGTTGGGCGCGCGCTTCTTCGCCGACAACGTGGCGGTCACCGACCACCCGGCCAGTGAGCGGATCTCCGGCAACTATTCGGTGGTGACGGTGGAGTCGGTGTTCGACTTCCTGCATCGCAGCGGTGCGCTCGAACGCGAACTGGCCGTCGCCCATCAAACACCCGTGCCGGCGACGACAGCCAGCAACATGGAAGCCGCCATGCCACAACAGGAAGCCTCGCCATGAAACACCTGATCAGAAGCAGCGCCCTCGCCTTTGCCGTCACTCTTTCCCTGGCCGCGGCTCCAGCCAAGGTCCGTGCGGGCGAACCCCACCTCAATGGTTCCGAAGTCTCGATGCTGGTGGCCGGCTCCAGCGCGGTGATGGTGGTCTCCGGCCCCATCTTCCTGTCCGCCGCTGGCGTGCGGGGCGCGGCCGACATGTCCAAGGAATCCAGCGAGCGCCGGGCCGAGAAACGCCGCATCAGTGCTGGGCCGCTGCCGGACCTGGAAGTGAAATCGGTCGAGACCGCGGCCGATGGTGGCCGCCGCGTCACACTCGAAGATCCTGCCAATGCAGAGAACCGCGCCACGCTGCAGTGGCCCAAGCGCGAGGATGACCCGGCCGCCGGTTTCACCGTTGGCAGCAAGGTCGCCTTCCAACCCAGCCCGCAAGGTGCCGGTTGGATGCTGCGCAACCCGGAAGGTGCTGCATTGGCCTTCGTGCCAACCATCGAGGCGGTGTATGAGAGCCGCACGCAGACCTTGTGACCGTGTATTTGTTCCATTGAGGAGTAGTTGATGAAAACCCTGCTTTCCGTTGCCTGTGCCGTGGCAGTCAGTTGCCTGTTGGTGACCGCACCTGCACGCGCGGGTGCCGACCTGAACCGCTCCGAGGTGTCCACGTTGGTGACCTCGGCCGGCGCATCGATGCTGGTGTCCGCACCATTGCTGTTGGTCGCATCGGTGGCCGACAAGTCGTCCACGGCCTCTGCTGAGCGCCAGGCACGCCGCGTCAGTGCCGGCCCGCTGCCGGACATGAAGGTCGAGGCGATCACCCAGGACGCTGACGGCGGCCGCAGCGTCACTCTGGCCGATCCCCTGGATGCGGCCAACACCGCATCGCTGCATTGGCCGCAGCGCGAGGACAACCCTGCGTCGAACTTCGTGCTCGGGCAGACCGTGGCATTCACGCCCAGCCCGCAGGGTGCGGGGTGGATGGTGCGGGCTGAAGATGGTGCAGTGCTGACCTTTGTGCCGGCGATTGAAGCTGCGTCGGTGAGCCATAGCGGGAAGCTTTGAGGCTGCGGCGCTTTGCGGCTTCAGATCGTAGGGATGCCTGACAATTCCCTTCTCCCGCGTGCGGGAGAAGGTGCCCGAAGGGCGGATGAGGGGGCTTTAGCTTTAGGTTTGGCTTTGATCTTTTGAAGCTCAAACGCAAGCAAAGCCAGCTGCACAAGCAAAAGCTGCCCTCACCCCAACCCCTCTCCCGTGAACGGGAGAGGGGCTCAGTCTGCTTGATTGCTGGCAATGTGCACTCCTGCCGCCGTTGACATCCGTCTCGGCCACAGCCGCTACAATGCTCACCGACCTGCCCTCCCGGGCACGGCCCCTCCCCTCTTTTATTGATGCAGTGCCCACCGGCGCTGCCTGTGCCCGTTCATGTCCTCACATCCGTCCATCCGCTTCGCCCCGCTTACCCCTGCCTCACTACTGCTGGCCGTGCTGGCAATGGGCGCCGTGGTGCTGGGTTCGAACGTGCTGGTGCAGTACCCGATCAATGACTGGCTTACCTGGGGTGCTTTCAGCTACCCGGTCGCCTTCCTGGTCAGCAACCTGATCAATCGCCGCTTCGGCCCGCAGGCGGCACGTCGCGTAGCCTGGGCCGGCTTTGCGGTGGCGGTGGTGCTGTCGGTGTGGATCGCCACGCCACGTATCGCGGTGGCCTCGTGCTCAGCCTTCATCGTCGCGCAGTTGCTGGACATCACCGTGTTCGACCGACTGCGTGCTGGCAACTGGTGGCGCGCACCGATGGTGGCCACCACCTGCAGCGCCACGGTGGATACGGCGATCTTCTGGTCGATCGCCTTTGCCGGTTCGCAACTGCCGTGGGTCAGCTGGGCCGCAGGCGATCTGGCGGTGAAGCTGGCGATCGGCGTGTGCCTGCTGGCACCGTTCCGTGCGCTGCTGTGGAAAATGGCGCCGCTGCGCGGCAATACCCGCTGAGCGCTGCAGCCCGGTACCAAGCCGGGCTGCTTTCCAGCATCACTCTGCGTGCTTGCCCGGCTCGAACGGCAGGCCCTGCGCAATCGCTGCGGCGCTGATGGCCGCGCATGCCGCTTCGATCCCAGGCGTCGGCACGGCAATACGCGGGCGTCGGTCCAGGGTGCAGCCCAGGCCCACATCAAGCAGCGTCGCATGCGCCTCATGCAGCGCCTGCGCCGTGGCTTCCGGCAACCAGCCTGCCGCGGCCAACGCGGAAATAAGCAACGGGGTTGCCCTCGGTTCGCATAGCGACGGCGTGTGTTGTGCCTGCGACAGCACGCCGGTCTGCAGCACGAACTCCAGATCGACCAGACCACCCGCACCCTGCTTCAAGTCCAGGCGCCCGGCATCGCTGCGGTCCAGTTCGGCACGCATGCGCGCACGCATCTTCAGCACATCACCGAACAACACATCATGCTCACGCGCGCGGCCCAGGGTAAGTGCACGTACCTGCTCAAAGTCCGCCAGCAGCGAGGCATCACCGGCCACGCCGCGTGCGCGTACCAGCGCCTGGTGCTCCCAGGTCCAGGCGCGCTCGCGCTGGTATTCGGTATAGCTTGCCAGTGACGACACCAGCGCGCCCTTGCCGCCGTCCGGGCGCAGGCGCACATCGATGTCGTATAGACGACCGGCAGCGGTCACCGCGCCGAGCAAGGCCATCACCTTCTGCGCAAGACGGGCGAACCAGCGACCGCTGTCCAATGGGCGGGCGCCATCGCTGCCTTCCACGCCCGCCGGGCTGTCGTAGAGGAACACCAGGTCCAGGTCCGAACCAAAGCCAAGTTCGACACCGCCCAGGCTGCCGTAACCGATGATCGCGAAACGACCGCCGGGCACTGTGCCATGCGCTCGCTGCATGTCCGCTTCGGCCATCTGCAGCACCGTCACCACCACCGCATCGGCCAACTGCGCCAGTTGCTGCGTGCAGTCCACCGCACGCTGGCGACCATCATGGAAAGCCAGCGCCATGCGGAAGCTCAGCGCGAGTCGCACTTCGTTGAGCGCGCGCAGCGCTGCTTCCGGGTCATCGATCTGCAGGGCGCTGGCGCAGGCGTCCTGCATTTCCTGCGCGTCCGGCATTGGTCCGGCGACGCGGGTATCCAGCAACTCGTCCAGCAGCAGCGGGAAGGCGACCAGCCGCTCTGACAACAAGGCGCTGCGTGCCAGCACGTTGACCAGCCGGGTCAGGGCGCTGGGTTGTTCGTCCAGCAGCGCCAGATAGCTGGTGCGGCGCAGGATGGCCTGCAGCAGGCCGAGTACGCGGCGCAGCGCGGCATCGGGTTGCGGCGAGCGGGTGGCGGCATGCAGCAGTGCTGGAAGCACCCTGTCCAGACGCGCACGTGCGCTGTCGGACAGTGACTTCACACCCAGCGACTGGGCGAACTCGCGCAGCGATTGATCTGCGCCATTGGCATCGGCGAAGCCGGCTTCGGCCAGCACCTCGGCGCTGCCGCCGCCGGGCAGCACCCGCCAATAGCTGGACAACACATCCGGTGCCGCCTGGCCCTGGCGCGGCGCAAGCAATGCGCTGAACTCGACACCCACGCGTTCGCGCTGTTCGTTCAAGGCGACCAGCAAGGTGTCCCAATCGGCGTAGCCCAGCCCCAGCGCGATACGGCTGCGGTCCAGCGGGTCGTTGGGCAGGCAGTGGGTCTGCGCGTCGCGCAGCATCTGCAGGCGGTTTTCCACCCGACGCAGGAAGCGGTAGGCGCGGATGAGATCATCACCATCGCTGGCGGCCATCTGCCCGCCTTCAACCAGCGCGCGCAGGGCCGGCAACAAGCGTCGCTCGCGCAATGCCGCTTCGCGGCCGCCGCGGATCAGCTGCAGGGCCTGGGCGAGGAATTCGATCTCACGGATGCCGCCCGGGCCGCGCTTGATGTCATCCAGCCGATCCTTGCGCGCGACCTCGGCGGTGATCGCCGCTTTCATTTCGCGCAGGCCATCAAGCGCGGTGAAGTCGAGGTAACGGCGGTAGACGAAGGGGCGCAGCGTCTCCAGCCACGCTTCACCGGCAGCGATGTCGCCGGCGACCGCGCGCGCCTTGATCCAGGCGTAGCGCTCCCAGTCGCGGCCTTCGCGCTGGAAATACTGGTCCATGCCGGCGAATGACAACGCGACCCGGCCAGCCGTGCCGAACGGCCGCAGGCGTAGATCGACGCGGTGGCTGAAACCTTCGGCCGTGGTCTCGTCCAGCAGCCGCGCCAGGCGCTGACCCAGCCGCGCGAAATACTCCTCGGCCGCCAGCGGACGCGCGCCATCGGACTCGCCGTTGTGCGGGTAGGCGTAGACCAGATCGATATCGGAAGAGAAATTCAGTTCGCCGCCGCCGAGCTTGCCCAGCCCGAACACCACCAGTTGCTGCGCGCCACCATCGGCGTCGCGGACCACACCGTGGCGGCTGGCGAACTCCTGTTCCAGCGCTGTCAGCGCAAGTTGCAGGCATTCCTCGGCCAGACGGGTAGCGCCGGCCAGGGTGGCATCAACGTCGTCCAGCTCGAGCAGGTCGCGCCAGATCAGCCGGGTCGAGGCCGCGGCGCGGTAGCGGCGCAGCTGGGTCGGCCAGGCGGTAGGTTGCAGCGGGTCGAGCTCAGGCAGCGGCAAGGGCGCGGGATCGGCCTGGCCCAACAGCTGCAGCAGCTCCGGCTGTCGGCACAACGTGTCGATGGCGAAATCGCTGGTGATCGCCAGTTGCCGCAGGCCAGTCTCGAAGTGTACTGATTGCGGCCATTGCGCCGGGTCAGGCGCGGCCAGCTTGAGGCGGGTCAAGGCGCGTTCGATTACAGACTGAACAGATTCAGGTACTGCAGGGGCGATTTGGTTCATCCGCCGATTCTGGCATCTGTGGGCGAGCAGTCGCCATCTCCGGCGATCAGTCAATAAAAAAGCCCGCTGACAGCGAACTGTCAGCGGGCCTTGCTCCCTCCCCCACGTCGGGATGCAGGGCGATCCTGCCGGGTGCGCGGAGAACTTGCACGCTGCAGTGCAAAACAATACTGGGGAGTACAAGAGCACTGGGCACGTAAAGACCATTCCACCAAGGTCCAACCCCCCTGTTCACGCTGAGGGGCGATAATCAGCCATCCCCCCAACAAACCGTAGTCGTCATGTCTGTCGAACGTATCTTGGACCCGCGCCTGCGCGACCGCATCGTTTCCGCCGAACAAGCCGCGGCGCTCATCAAGCCCGGCGAAACCGTGGCCATGAGTGGCTTCACCGGTTCGGGTTACCCCAAGGCGGTGCCACTGGCGCTGGCCCAGCGCATTGAAGAGGTGCATGCCGCCGGCCAGCCGTTCAAGATCAAGCTGATGACCGGCGCGTCGACCGCACCGGAGCTCGATGGTGCACTGGCCAAGGCCGATGCCATCGCGATGCGCATGCCGTTCCAGACCGACCCGGATGCACGCAAGCGCATCAACGAAGGCACGCTGGACTACATCGACATCCATCTTTCCCACGTTGCCCAGCACGTGTGGTTTGGCTTCTACGGTGAAATCGATACTGCGGTGGTCGAGGTTTCGGCCATCCGCGAAGACGGCTCGCTGGTGCCCTCCACCTCGGTCGGCAACAACAAGACCTGGCTGGACCTGGCCAAGAAGGTGATCATCGAGGTCAACGAGTGGCAGCCCGCCGACATCGAGGGCATGCACGACATCTACTACGGCACGGCGCTGCCGCCGCACCGCAAGCCGATCCCGCTGATCCACGCCAACGACCGCATCGGCCAGACCACGCTGGACGTGGACCCGGACAAGATCGTGGCGGTGGTGCGTACCAATGGCCCGGACCGCAACAGTCCGTTCAAGCCGATCGACGAGGACAGCCGCCAGATCGCCGGCTACCTGATCGAGTTCCTCAAGCACGAAGTGGCCAAGGGCCGCCTGCCGGCCAACCTGCTGCCGTTGCAGTCGGGCGTGGGCAATATTCCCAACGCGGTGCTGGCTGGCCTGGCCGAAAGCGGCCTGCGCGGGCTCACCTCGTTCACCGAGGTGATCCAGGACGGCATGCTGGACCTGCTCAAGTCCGGGGTACTCGAGTACGCCTCGTGTACGGGTTTTGCGCTGAGTCCGGAGGCGAACGAAGAGTTCAAGCGCAACATCAAGTTCTACCGCGAGCGCATCATCATGCGCACGCAGGAAATCTCCAATCATCCGGAACTGGTGCGCCGCCTCGGCTGCATCGGCATGAACGGCATGATCGAAGTGGACCTGTACGGCAACGTCAACTCCACCCACGTGATGGGCAGCCGCATCATGAACGGCATCGGCGGCTCGGGTGACTTCACCCGCAACGGTTTCCTGTCCACCTTCCTGAGCCCGTCAATGGCCAAGGGCGGTTCGATCTCGGCGATCGTGCCGATGGTCAGCCATGTGGATCACACCGAGCACGATGTCTCGATCATCGTCACCGAGCAGGGCCTGGCCGATCTGCGCGGGCTGCCGCCGCGCGCACGCGCGCGCCAGGTGATCGACAACTGTGCGCATCCGGATTACCGCGACCAGCTCAACGATTACTTCGACCGCGCCTGCCGCGACAGCTATGGCAAGCACACGCCGCACCTGCTGCCGGAAGCCCTGTCCTGGCATCAGCGCTACATCGACACCGGCAGCATGAAGGCCTGAAGGCCCACTTGTAGTGCCGAGCCATGCTCGGCTGGGGCTTTACCTGCGAAAAGCTGCCCTCACCCCAACCCCTCTCCCGTATACGGGAGAGGGGCTAAAGCTGAAGCTCAAGCTGAAGGTCTGAAGCTCCACTTGTAGTGCCGAGCCATGCTCGGCATGGGCTTTACCTGCGAAAAGCAGCCCTCACCCCAAGCCCTCTCCTGTGTACGGGAGAGGGGCTAAAGCTGAAGCTCAAGCTGAAGGTCTGAAGCTCCACCTGTAGTGCCGAGCCATGCTCGGCATGGGCTTTACCTGCGAAAGCCGCCCTCACCCCAACCCCTCTCCCGTATACGGGAGAGGGGCTAAAGCTGAAGCTCAAGCTGAAGGTCTGAAGCTTCACCTGTAGTGCCGAGCCATGCTCGGCATGGGCTTTACCGCTACAAACTCTGCCGAACATGGCTCGGCACTACGATTGAAAAACCCCGGGTTTTGCCCGGGGTTTCTTTATTGGTCCTTGCTTCGTGGCTCAAGCCGCTCCTACGCCGTCTTGTCCTTGATCGTCGTGCTTGGCCCATTGCCTTTGACGCTGGTGATGCCGGCTTCCCGGCCAGCCTGCGAGGCATACAGCTGGCTGCTGCCGATCACCTGGTGATTGGCGGCCTTCAAATTGAAATGGTAGCGACCGTCACTGGCGGTCTTGCGCTCGTAGTGCGCTTCATCGGGGCTGTTCTTCTGCACCGAAGCGATGCCGTTCTCCGCAGCTGCGCGCGTGGTGTACCGCTCGCTGGTCAGGATGACCTCGGCGTTGCCTGCCTTGAGCACGAAATAGAACTGGCCATCACTGCTCTTCTCCAACTCGTACCAACCTGCCATCGCAATACCCCGCTTCAGGATGATGCCGGCACGCCGCCGCGCTGCTACTGCAGCTGCATGCGTGGCTATGAGCCCGGAATCCGGGCGTTGGAAGCCGCTAGCTGCCGCGGCTACGGGTCAGACTCTACCTCAATCTGCAGCACGTTCCAGCCAGGCCAGCTTGCGCTGGCGGGGCTGTCGCTTGAGCTGCCATTCGGCCCGCGAGGCTGCGGAGCGGTCTGCATACGGGCGGCTGGCGAGAATGCGCAACGGCGGGTGCGCGCGGGTGTAGCGCGCGCCCTTGCCGGCAGCATGGGCCTGGAAACGGGCTTCGACATCGGTGCTGATACCTGCGTAGTAGCTGCCATCGCAGCATTCCAGCAGGTAAAGGAACCAACTGCCCGTGGCCTGGCCCTGCTCCATCAGCGTTTACAGGCTGGCTGCGTCAGCGATCTTGCACAGACCTTCGCCGACCGCCTTGTTCGAGGTCATCTGCCCGCCCTTGATGCTGAAACGCACTTCCACGCGGATGCTGCCGTCGTCCTGGCGACGCACCGTGGTACGCAGCGGAACGGTCGAGCCGCCGCCACCGCGCACCGGGTTCTCGGCAGCGATATAGCCGGTACGCTCGTTCGGGTTGACGCCGATCATGCCCTCGGCCTCGATCGCGGCAACGGTCTTGTTGAACGCATCGGCATAGCTGATGCCTTCATGGTCGGTCGATGCCAGGAACTGCTTGCCGGTGGTGAAACCGCCATCCACCGACAGGTTCTGCAGGCAGCCGCTGCCCGAGTCGAAGACTTCTTTCTTGGCCAGCGCCATGGTCGGAACCAGCATCAATGCCAGCGCCACGGTGCACATACGGGTACGCATCACTTCCTTCTCCTTGGAGCGGTGATTCATTGGCTTCCTGCCGGGTAAGTCGCTCACCCCGTCCCCAAAGCAGGCGGGAGGCCAACTGCCTCCCGCCGGGTAAATTACTTGGACTGGCACCTGTGTACCAGTGCAGGTGTCACCTTCGGCTCAGGCCGCGGCCTCCAACTGCTGGCGACGGCGCGCACGCACCGCCTCGGCCAGGCGCTCCAGCACGCGCATGGTGCTGTCCCAGTCGATGCAGCCGTCGGTGATGCTCTGGCCGTAGACCAGCGGCTGTCCTTCGACCAGATCCTGGCGCCCGGCGACCAGGTGGCTCTCGATCATCACCCCGACCACGCGCTGCTCTCCGGCTTCCAGCTGGGTGGCGATGTCATCGATCACCTTGGGCTGGTTTTCCGGGTTCTTGCTGCTGTTGGCGTGGCTGGCGTCGATCATCAACCGCGCCGGCAGCTGCGACTTGCCCAGCACCTCACTGGCGGACTGCACGCTGGCTGCGTCGTAGTTCGGGGCCTTGCCGCCGCGCAGGATCACATGGCAGTCCGGATTGCCCTGGGTTGCCACGATGGCGGTGCCGCCTTCCTTGGTCACCGACAGGAAGTGGTGCGGATGCGAGGCTGCACCAACTGCATCGGCGGCGATCTTCACATCACCCGTGGTGCCGTTCTTGAAGCCGACCGGGCACGACAGGCCCGAGGCCAGCTCACGGTGCACCTGGCTTTCGGTGGTACGTGCGCCAATCGCGCCCCACGCAACAAGATCGGCGATGTACTGCGGCGAGATCACGTCGAGGAATTCCACGCCGGCCGGCAGGCCGAGGCGGTTGATGTCGCGCAGCAGGCCACGCGCGACGCGCAGGCCCTTGTTGATGTTGAAGCTGCCATCCAGGTCGGGATCGTTGATCAGGCCCTTCCAGCCCACCGTGGTGCGCGGCTTCTCGAAGTACACGCGCATGACGATCTCCAGCTCACCGGCCAGCGCATCGCGCAGGGGCCGCAGGCGCTGTGCGTATTCCATTGCCGCGACCGGATCATGGATCGAGCAGGGGCCGACCACGACCGCCAGGCGGTCGTCCTGGCCGTGCAGGATGCGATGCAGCGCGGCGCGTGCATCAGCCACGGTCTGCGAGGCCTCTTCATCACAGGGCAGCAGCGCCAGCAGCTGAGCCGGCGAGGTCAATGGTTCAAGTTTGCGGATGCGCAGATCGTCGGTATGGGGGGGCATTGCGGGGGTCTCCAGTTCAAGGCAGTAAGTGGTTCTGCCCCCAGCGTGGCGGCATGAAAAAAGCCGCCAGGTTCGCTGGCGGCTTTTCGGGAATGCATCTGAAAGTTTCTTCAGGGTAAGCGCAGTCCTTCCTCCGCCAGCGGCTTGGGAAAGTAGTACCAAAAATAAAAGCTGGCGCGGGCTGCGTTCATGGGAAGCATTGATAACACGGTTTTTTGTGCGATGCGACAGTTACAGAGGCAACAGACCGCGCCTGCCGGCAGATCGATCGTGCGGCTGCATGTGTTGCGGCTTGAAGATGCAACGATTGCCGGCCCGGCAGGCTGGCGGTTCAGCACGGCGGCGCATACTGCTGTCTGGTTCCACTATCCGACACCCATCCGATGAGCGACACCAACCCGGAACTGCTGCAGATCGCCTGTCCACATTGCAACGCACTCAATCGCGTGCCCGCAGCACGCCTCGGCCAGGCGCCTTCATGTGGCCGCTGTCACCAGGCCTTGTTCAGCGCAGCACCCCTGGTTTTGAATGCGGCTGGATTTGAAGCGCACTCCAGCCGCTCGCAGATTCCCTTGTTGGTGGATTTCTGGGCCAGCTGGTGCGGGCCGTGTCGGCAGATGGCGCCTGAGTTCGCCAAGGCTGCGGTGCAGCTGGAGCCCTACATGCGCCTGGGCAAGCTGGACACCGAAGCAGAGCCGGCCATCGCCACGCGCTATGGCATCCGCAGCATTCCAACGATGGTGATGATCCTGGGTGGCCGCGAGATAGCGCGCCAATCAGGCGCGATGCCAGCCAGTAGCATCGTGCAGTGGGCCCGCGCCCAGAGGTAGTGCCGAGCCAGGCTCGGCAGAAGCGTTCCCGGTAAAGCCCCTGCCGAGCATGGCTCGGCACTGCAGGCTCGGTGCTGGTGTTTGTGGGAGCGGCGTGAGCCGCGAAGCTGGTGCTGCTTGAAAAGCCGCAGAGCTACCCCTCCCCAGCCCTCCCCTTGCCTGCGGCAAAGGGAGGGGGCACAGCCGGCAAAGGGAGGGGACAACAACACAAAACCCCGCCTTGCGGCGGGGTTTTGTTTACTACAAGCAGCGGTGAGGCTGCGGAGGACTTAGAAGTCCATGCCGCCCATGCCACCCATGCCGCCCATGCCACCTGCGCCGCCCATTGCCGGCTCGTCCTTCTTCGGAGC
>Ga0308157_10003938_pt1 | contig 20545 bp, 18 predicted proteins | sample PhyBR1_FD_201035 | JGI IMG/M metagenome (GOLD analysis project Ga0308157, IMG submission 201035) | Phyllosphere microbial communities from UC Gill Tract Community Farm, Albany, California, United States - DLSLB.R1 | ecosystem: Host-associated > Plants > Phyllosphere > Unclassified | place: USA...
CTGGGGCTCGCCGACCATGTCGCCGCATTGCGCCGACGAGGTGAAGTACGGCGTGGTCGATGCGGTGACCGAGCGGTTCCGGGCGCTCGAGGCGTCGGGCGAACCGGTGGGCGGCCATCCGATCACCAGTCTCGTGACGGTCAACGGCGTGCGCGTGACCACCGCCGACGGTACCTGGGGGCTGGTGCGGGCCTCCTCGAACAAGCCGGAACTCGTGGTGGTGGTGGAGAGCCCGGTCTCCGAAGCGCGGCTTCGTGAGATGTTCGCGGCGGTGGATGGGGTGCTGCGCCAGCACCCGGAGGTGGGCGCCTACAACCAGACAATATAAACTGCCTTGGCGCGCCAGCGATGAGGAGCGCGCCAGCAGCTTTCCCCTCGACGCGCTAACCTTCGTCGTCACTCACTTCCTGCCCCACCTGAATCAAGATGCGGTCTATCGCATCCTCAGGGCCGAAGGCCTCAACCGGGTGCCGCCGTCCGGGCAGACCTGCAAGCTACAAGGCACCTTCAAGGACTACCAAGTCGGCTTCGTCCATGTCGATGTGAAGCACCTTTACAAACTACGCGATCGTGACAGCTCCATCTGCAATCGCTACCTCCTCGTCGCCATTAATCGTGCCTCGCGCTATATTCACCTCGCCCTCAAGGACGACGAGACCACGACCTCGCCGTCGCATTCCTTACGGACGCCCTCAATGCCTTCCCCTGCCGAGTCACCCCACGTGCTCACCGATCCGGCTCCTGCTTCACCGCCTATGCCTTCAAGGCAGCCTGCGCGGGGCACCGCATGCAACACCGTAAGACGCCCCTGCACGCCGAAGACCAACGGCATGGTTGGGCGCTTCAACGGCCGAGTACAGCGGGATGTGTTAGGCATCACGATCTACACTACGCCGACCTAGAAATCGTACTGCACGGCTTTAACGCGGCCTACAACAGCTGCCGGCGGAGCGTCCTCGACTGGCTCTCGCCCGAAATGGTCCTGCGCCAACGCATCAAAGCCAATCCCGCATTGGCCAACCCAACCTACCGAGCACCCAGTCCGAGCATTATCACGCACGCCCTTTGCATCGCCCCTGACGCTAAGGTGGTCTTGTATCTAAACAGTACGAGGAATGGCCTGCCTTATTGCTAACGAGCTGTGGATACTAAAAAAGGAAAAATGAATTGTTTTTGATGGCAATTTTTCAAATTTTATACGAATTGCGACAAAAACAGTTGCTTCGAGTCCGAATTATCTGAATATGGGTAGCAGCTTGTGCCTTTTCGACCTATTTGGCAAATGGAACACGTAACGTGTTTCGGTCCCAGAGTGGCGGTCTAATGCGAATTTAGCAATTATTCTGCATGTTGCGCTCTAGTTCGCGCTTAGCCGTCGGCTCATACAGATTAAAATCTGATAAGCTAATCGTTAATGGCTCGATTGCCTCATTCGGATGTGCGACAAGAAAGCACCCAACAGACTAGGATGGATTAAAAATGAAGTATGGCGCTATTATTAACTTCTGTAGCAACGAGGAAAGATTCATTGGGCCTTGTTTAACGAGCTTAAGTAAATTGCCCATCGAGATTGTAGTCTCTGTCAGTGATCATTTTTTTAATGGCGCTCCTGAAGACATAAACAAAATAAACGAAATCGCGAACAAATATCAATTCGCAAAGTTCATAGTATATGGGGCGCAGAATCAATATCAACCAAGGCCTGGAATCTATTCGAGAAAAATTGCCGCCGAGCATCTATCCGCAGAGGTTGAATGGGTATTGGTTTTGGATGCAGATGAGATAATTGATCGCGATCTTTTTGCGAAGTATTTGAAGGAGGAATCATTCAAAGATTGCGATAGCGTCAGGCTCGCAAACTTTTATTACTTTCGCAAGCCTACATATAGAGCCATTCAAATCGAAGATAGTGCCGTTTTCGTGCGCAGGAAATTTATTAATTTTGATCCTGACAATCAAATGGGGGATCGTCAACAGGTTCATGAAATGATAGAATGCCGAAAAAGAGTTTGTGAATTTTACGAGGGAATTCCTATGGTCCATCATTATTCGTGGGTGAGGACTAAGAAAGAAATGCTCAATAAGGTAAGTAGCTGGGGCCATAAACAAGAGCGCGATTGGAATACTTTGATAGAGAAAGAATTCTCGGACGAGTTCTCAGGCAAGTGCTTTGTGCATGGATACGAATATCGCACGGTGCCAAATACATTTAATATTGATTTTCCATCCGAAAATCCTGAAAGTGCATGATATGCACGCATTGCCTCGCCAGGATTTTTCCTTGATGTTAAGCTGTTGCCTCATTTGATTTGCTCCCCGCCGGAATGCCGCGGCGGAGACAGGGATGAGGCGGGTAAGCATGGCGACACGCGATGAACTTTTGGCCGTCGTGGCGGCCCGATATTGGAGCGCTACGCGAACCGAGAAGACCCGGATCGCCGACGAGTTTGTTGCGGTGATGGGCTTTCATCGCGAGCACGTCCTGCGGCGGGTTCGACCGGTCGGCGCACGGCCTCACGACCGGGTCGTCGGATCTACTACGAGGCTATTCGGGAAGCGCTGATCTCGACGCTCGTGCCGGCTATCGAGCGGCACGGGCACCTTGCGCTCGCGCCCGAAATCCGATTCCTCACTGCTGACTGTCAGCGTTGCCACGCTCGATCGGACATTGCGTCCGCAGCGCGAGCGGAGCGTTGTGCGAAGACAGCGGCGAGGACCGGCGTCTTCGATCCGGCGCTCGATCCCGGTGCGCACCTTCTCAGACTGGAACGACCCGCCGCCCGGCTTCGTCGAGGCCAACCTCGGCGCCCATTCCGGACCCATCGCGTCCGGCGCCTTCGTGCAAACCCTCGTGCTGACCGATATCGCCACCGACTGGACAGAGTGCGCGCCGCTCCTCGTGCGCAAGCAGACGGTGCTGATGGGCGTGCTTGCTCACCTGCGTACGCTCATACCCTTCCATTTGGCTCGGTCTCGACGTCGACAACGACACCGAGTTCATGAACGAGAGCGTGCAAGAGTACTGCTGGGATGAGGGCATCGTCCTCACTCGCTGCCGGCCCTACCGCAAGAACGACCGGGACCATATCGAACAAAAAAACGGCGCCATCGTGTGTCAGATCGTAGGCTATTGGCGCTTCGAAGGCATGGATTCCGCTCGGATGCTTGCTTGGCTCTACGCCACGACACGGCTAATCGTGAACGCCTTCCAGCCCTCGTTCGAGCTCGCCGAGAAGGAGCGCGACGGGGCGCGGGTACGCAAGCGCTACGACGCTCCAGCGACGCCCTGCAATCGCCTGCTGGCCGATCCACGTCCGAGCCTGGAGGTCTGCTCTCGTGTCGGGGCGTTGTGCGCCGATCTCGACCCGGTTTGGCTGCTGGCTGACACCGCGGTGAGTGCCTTTTCCGGATGCTTGCCCCTACCCTTCACAAATCCTCCGCCAAACTCGCCTGCCCAACCGAGACCAGCGGTTGGCCGAATGCGCAGGCGAATGCTAACTGCGATCGGACAGAGGCAGAAATTAAAAGGTCCATCTCGGAAATTGGGCGAAGCCACTCCCTTCATTGGCGACGGTAATCTCCAGGAGACACAAGGTGCCGCCTTCCTCAACATGATCAAAGGAAGCAGGCAGGCGATAGTTCCACCCGCAATAATAAAATCTGCACTTACCCCAGACTATACTAGGCTAATCAGCATGCAAGGCCGAGGCTAAACGGCTATCAGTCCTTATGTCTTCGTTGATGGATACTTCATAGCCATCCGCGCGGAAGGCCTACACGGTCAATTCGCGGTCCGCATCGACGAGATCAACACTGCCATCGATGGTGCCCAAACCCAACTCCCATGCGCACGCGCATGCGGCCGCGCTCCCTATCGCCTGCGCCAAGCCGGGCGAAACTCTTCAAATCGCGCCAGCGTTTTCGTTTCACCCGCTCCGTGTGGACCAGAAGTCGTCTTCATGCGAAAAGACCGCGGTTTCCTGCCCATAGACGCTTCGATGGTAGTAAGATGAAGTGATGAATAGGCGCAACGAGGAGGGAGAATTTATTCTATGGCAACAGCACTCGCGGACGATCAAGATAAGTCGGAGTTGCTTACGATGCCGTCGAAGGATTGGGCAACGCCTTGCTCCCTTAGTCATTAGATTCAAAAAATGAGCCTCAGATGCAGATCCTAGATTATCTCATTGTTAATTTATACAAAAAGACGTCGCATTCAAGGCAGAATAAGGCGCGCTTATTGGCACATGAAGGCGAGCTGCGGCGGCAGATCGCGGACTTGACAGCGGAGCTCGAGCAGGCCCGCGCTGCAATAACTGACTTCCACGCGAGAGTAGGCGAGCTGAAGCAGCAGGTGCTGCAGCAGAAATCCCTGCGCTATGCGGATGCCGTCGTCATGGAACGGCAAAGGCGCGAAAGACTTGACTCTAAGTTCCGAGAGGCAGAATATAGGAATGAACTTCACCTGAAGAACGCCAACCTTCAATCTCGATGCGACGAGAGGTGTCGCCATTTAGCCATCCTAGAGAACGACCTGAAGCGCTGCATCATCATGAATGAAAAGTTGATGGACAGGATCAGCGCCGGCGGCGACCGGCCCGATGAGGGTTAACGGTTATTTCTCCGCTGATGATCAACTGGGCGGGACGCGTTGGGCAACACGATGCACGATGCGGCGGGACGCACTCGCCTGAGACGTTGAGCCAACGGTCTCGCATCCTGCGTGTTGAGGCCCGGAGAGATTTCCGAGCAGTTCCGCGCTAAGCCGCGCCCCGTCTGATAGACTATTGACACTCGCGCGCCTCAACGCGCCCCGACCTGATAGGCTGACGTTGGACCGGGCTAATTGAAACCAGGGATGGCGGAACAGAGGTCCTCCCATCCGGGGATCGCGTCAGGCGTCGACCTCGTCATGGATGCGCCGGCATCGGTCGGCGATTTCGCTGAGCCTTCTGAGTTCGCGCGAGTGATGCCCGTGCTCGGGGTCGGTCAGTAGAGTCCGTAGGGCCTCCTCGGTACTAGCCGGATCCGCAGCCCTCACGGTCGCGCAAACCTCCGGAATCCCTGCCAACCGGTGGCGCGCCACAATCCCCACCACTTGCAAGTGCAGGTTCCCATCGAACGTCCAGCCGCGCGCCACGAGCGAGCGGTGGATCATCAGCGTCGAAGGCGCGATGTGGGGGAACCCGATAATCTCGGGATAAACGTTCCCTGCGAACGAGCCGGTCCGCGTTCGCGATGGATCAGCGTTATCGCGCAGCCGATAGGACGTGTGCGAGATCAACCATCCACGCTCAGCGAGGTCGTCGACTTGCGCGGCCAGCTTGCCTGGCAGCCAGACGTCTGGCGCTCGCAGGAGAGCGATGTACTCAGACTTCGCGGCGAGGAGACCGTCGTACCAACTCCCCGCGACGCCAGACTTCCCGCGGGCGAACCGCACAGGCACGGGACAACCCTCCGCAGCATCACGAAGCAGCCGGCCCACCGTCCCGACGGCCTCGGATCCTGTGACAACGATCTCGGCCAGGTGGCACCCCTGACAAAGGATACTCTCGATAGAGCGAGACATCTCCTCGTCTGAAGCTCCGTCTGAAATGAGCACCGCGGAAACGCATCGGTGCATCCGCGCCTCCGAAGCGAGCGAGAACGCGCGGCGCGCGGCCGCGCGATTTGGGCTCCGTTCGAGCAAGAACCGGCCCATGTAATCGAAAAAGCGTTCTGAGCTTCCGGACATGTAGCTTCGCTCGACACAGGTCGACTGATCAAGAATGGTCGTCCAGAGCATCTCTGCCTCGGCGAGCGCCGCAGGCTTCATTGAGTCCTGCTCAGCGTGCTTCCTCACCCGCGTGAGGCAATATGGAAGATGCACGAAGCCAAAGCTACGTTCGATGTTCCTCCACATCCAATAATCTTGCGTGTAACGAGCCTTCTCATCGAACAACCCAACCCTGCCGAACACGCATCGCGGGATGAATGTTGTACACCCATTGATCATACACTCGAATAATGCTGATGCGGGCTTGTTCCGCGTCAGCGCATCGCCGTATTTTTGCTTGCCGATAAAGGATCCGAACGGATCAATCCAAGTAAAGTCAGAAAAGAGGCATAAGTAGCGGAGGCCAGCCGATCTGTAGGCATCGACCTGAACCGCGGTCTTATGTGCTTCAAAAATGTCGTCGTGGCTGAGCCAAGTAAATATATCGCCCGTCATGTGACGGATGCCAAAATTCAGGGCGGACGATACTCCGCCATTGGCTTTTTCTTTATAGGTGATATGGTGACCGAAGCTCTGTGCGATGCGCTTCGTCTGTCCGTCGTCTTGCGACCCATCGTTTATGACAATGACTTCGCAGTCCTTGTATGTTTGGGAAAGTGCGCTGTCGATAGCGTCGCCCAGATAGTTTCCTCCGTTGAAGACGGGGATGACGATGCTGACGCGAGGAGGCTCGCCGGACACGTGCTCAACCATCGCGACGTTAGATCTTGACACGCTCGCTCGCACTCTCGAGATCTTCGCCCAGGGGGATCGAGTCGATGACGATCGCCGGGATATCGTGGGTCTTGGTCAAGTCGAAACCGAAAGCTAGGGCCGTCTCGAAGGTCGGAATGAGGTGACGTTTCGCATGGGGGAACCCAGTGATAAGATAGACGGGGAGCGTTCCGCAGGCGCGGACAAGACAAGTCCCGTCGTTTAGCTCGGGACCCATTTCGATCTCGTCAATTTCGTGCGACAGAATAAGTCTGTCGACCTCGCTGAAGAGAGCATCGTAAACATTTGAGCTCTCGATCCTGTGGCGACGGCCGCCGTAAATCACCCAGACATTAGGACCGTCCGGATCGCTGAGACGAGCTCCATCCAAGTCATGCCTCAACATCATATCGGCACACCTTCGAACACTGCACCCTCAGCTCAAGCCACTTGTCAAGCTCGGCTCAGGATAATACCTTTCTTTCGCCTGTACGCAAATTGGATGTCCTTGGCAATGAATCTCATGCTTTGCGGGGAGACGCCCCGCTCATTTCGGTGATCTCGCAAACCGTGCGTGCGGATGCTCCCGAGGGCGGGCGCCACCCGTCCGGCTCCTGCGCGTGAGGGCCATCGCGACGGCCTCGCCCGCAAGGGTAGCCTGCACTCCCTCATACGGCTCGGTGTCTACCGGACGTCGTGCCCTCCCGTCGGAGCACGATATGGCCTGCGGTCACGCCGCCACGCCCCCCAATCTGGCCCAAGGTGGACCGCCGGGCCTACCTAAATGGCGTCACGCTGAACTTCTCGCGGCCTAGCAAACCGACCGACAACGCGCTGGTCAAGGCGTTCAACGGACGCCTGCGCGATGAGTGCCCGAATGCGAACTGGTTCGAACTGGTTCTTGTCGTTCGCCGACGCGAAGAGCAAGATCGAGACGTGGCGGCGGCAGTACAACGAGAGCCGTCCTCACACAGCCATGGGGTGGCTGACGCCACTGGAATTCGCCTTGGCGGCGGCCCAGTAGGCCGCCGAATGAGACCCGGAAGCTCACCTGTCGGCCGGACCAAAATCCGGGGGACCCTCAACCCATCTGTCCGTCCTCGTCCTGGCCGCAGGCCATAGATTATGGCGAATCACTCCTATGAGGGCCGATTAATGCGCGGCTTCGTTGAGAGATTAAGACATGAAAAGCATTTTTACGCCCCAACTTCATTCGGGAACATCAGCATGCTCCCAAACAATTTCCGTCCTAACTGGACGAGCTGGGACGCCAACACAGACGCTATTGGCCGGCAGCACTCCCGTAGCCATGGAACGCGCACCAATTACTGAGTCTGAGCCGATGTCCGCATTGCCTTTAATAATTGCTTCCAGGCCCATCCACACCCGCTCTCCAATCACAACTCGACCACCATAAGGATTGACGCGCTTCCCGGAATGCATGTCTCGGATGGTATGCATATCGTCTGTCAGGATCATCACTCTAGGACCGCATTGGCTCTGTTTGCCGATCTTAACATAACCTCCATTCCGAGCGTCTATCTCCATTCCTCCAGCAGCCGTGAACTGTGCAGAAATATGTATTTCTCCGGACCCGCACCTCAGCTCGCCATAATCTAAGCAGCTATGACTGCCTACACTCACAAGAGGACTCTCTCCCCAAAGCATAACCCTGTAGTCTCCGGGAGAACGAAGCACCGCAACCCCACCTGTAGCTATGCCTTCAGTATAAGGTCCTGGTATAAATTTCGGCAAAGGCATGCCATCCAAAGTCAATACGGTGTTCCCTCGCTCTAACAGCCAGTCTGGAGCATCACCGCGCGCCACCAGTCCCTCGGTATCAAGCCCCGCCACTCTGACTCGAGCGAATGCTTTGTCTTCAGTCGAAGAGCCGACCTGCAGAGGCATCATCGTAACCTTGTTCCCCATAACGGTCTGGCATCGCCACGCTTCTGCAGACACGCTTACTAGTCAATGGCTAGCTGCTGCGGCGACTTCCGTATGTAGCGCAGATGCCCCGCAGGCAAAAAAAGCTCGGCACGCCATGCCAGCATTGACCCTGATCCACCAAACCGGCTCTTCCCTAGGTTTGGTGGGTCACGCTGCGAGAAGGAAGCGGCGACGCAGGAGGTCGAGCTTGGCGCGGCCATACACCGAACGCTTCAGCAGCTTAAGGCGGTTGACCTGCCTCTCGTGCTGTCCGCAGCGCCAGGACAGGCGAAGGCCGGCACTAAGAGCGACCCCATCCTGAACGAGGCTGACGGCGAAGCTCTCGACCACCGCACGCCGCAGGCACGAGCGTCGGACAGCCAAGCGTCGAAGACTGTGGTGACGCCGGACTTGGCCAGCGCGGCGCTACAACGGCTGAGAACGACTCGACCGAACCGCCGACCGAGCCCGACGACCTTGGCAGCCTCGTCATCCTGCAGCACGCGCGCGACCACAACAGCGGCTTCGGCGTCGAGATCATCCGGCCCGTGCACGAGGTGCCACGACAACGGCTTCGGCGAGGGCAGCGGTAGCGCGGCCTGCGCCATTGGGCGACGGCGCCTGGAGGCGCCGGATTGTGGTCCTGGACGGGCGCGTGCGCTGCTTGGACAGTCAGCGTCTGACCTGCTTGACGGCGCTGGGAAAGCCGCGTTCCCGCAACTCGCGCCAGCGCCGCAAGGCGTTCTCGCACCCCGTGGCGTGGCGGGCGTGCAGGTGATCGAGATGAGGATCGAGAATGCTGCGCCCCGACTCGTGCCAGCAATGGAGCGGTAAGCGTTCAGCGAAGGCGTACATGGGGACCGTGGGGGGGGGGGAGGGGGGCGCCAGGCCAGTCTCGCGGTTGATGCGCCGGAGCGACTGCTCAGCTGCGCGGCAGCGGCAAACATCGTCGTAGCGCTCCTCCCACCAAGCGACCGCCGCAGCGCGGGCGAGCGTCTCGGAAGGTGCACGCAGATAGTCCTGGTGCGCCGGCCGATGACCGGGAATACATCGAGGACTGGAGGCGCCACTACAAGGAAGATCGATACACACGGCCCTGGGTTGGCTTGACGCCCCGAGCCTTCGCCAACCAAGCTGTCACAGTCCGAAAACTTGCATTGGCCGTGGACTACAAACCGGGGCATTTCCATTCTGGTCCGAAGGCTATACCGCAGGGTGGACCACTCCTGTGGGGGCAGATCAGCCGATCAACCAAGGCCGCGACGATCAAACGCGGCCACTACGACTGCCACTGAAAGCTCATAGGCCATCTACAACTATTGGTGGATGCCCACAATCACGCCCAACGGCTCAAAACCTTGTGAGGCCTCGCGGCCTACGAGTTCAATTGCTAGGCTTGGACGAAGGAGTCCGAACGCTTCAAACTCACCGCGTCACGCCACGTTCCGGGACCGTACACCTACGGCGGGTGCGGGCAGTCCGCCGCCTGCGTGAGATCGCGGCCGGCGACGACATCGACGGGCGCGGCCTTTCCCGCGAGGGCAACAGCGCTACTCCATCCAACCTGGAGTCCACGAGACGTCGTGCCCCGCCGAAGAACGACATAGCGCGCGGCAGAACCGATCTACGTTCCGCAGCATCCCGCCCAAGGCACAGCAGACGTTGGTCCCACAGGCATGGATTTGCTATTGCCGGTGGCGCTGTCCTCGTTTAAACACCACCCCAAAGCCAAGACTTGAGAATGCAATCGTGATAGGCTTGCGCACTATTGTCTGGTGTACTGCCTGTCAATCAAACAACAAGCCCGCAGATTGTAATTTTACTGATGGCCAAGGCGCGCTCAATGCGGCATGCACTGTCTCCTCGGTGGAGCAGCCAAATATGCCTGTTGGGCTACGCGGTATGTGAGCTTGTTGAGCCTTCATCAAGTCCTAGACCAACGCGCGGCTGCAACCCACATTGGGGTCAGCGCGATGTGATAGCGCTGGAACCGACCGCGTTGGGCCCTCCTTCAACATGCAAATCCATTATTCAAGAACCGGCGGGCCAGCCCACTCGGACCGCGGGACAGGTCCCAGACTATAGGCCAGGCTGACATTCGATGACATTCCGTGACAGTTGGGCTGACGACGAACTGCGCCTGAAACTCTTGAATATATCGGCGTCGACGGAGGCTATCGGCGCGGAGGTCGCGCGGATCGCGGTGCTGATCGAGACCGAGAAGCCGGACTGGACCGCGCCTCGGCAGGGCGTGTCCGAGGCAGACCGAGCGAGAGTGCAGCTTGAGCTCGAGAACGAGCGCGCACGGGCGCTGCAGTGGCAGCTCGAAGTTAAGATCCGCGCCCTGACGGCCGAGCTTCGCCAGGCACGCGCGCGTGCCGGCGAGGCCTCGCAACGCGCTGATGCTGCGGCCCGCTGTATTCGCGGGCGCTTCCTCGTTCTCGGCTCTGCCGCCAAGGCGGCCCGGCGCGAGATCCGCCGCGCCGTGGCGAGCCTGTCTGACGTACGGCTGGAGCCCCCGGAGCCGCGGCGCGACATCCTATCGGACCAGAGTCTCGTAGCCGCTTCTGGGCTGCTCGACCGTGACTACTACCTAGCAGCCAATCCCGACGTGGCAGCGGCCGATGCAGATCCCCTCGTCCACTACTTAGAGTTCGGCGGGCGCGAAGGACGTGCCCCGAGCGCGCTGTTTGACGGGGTACGGTACCTCGACGCGAACCCGGATCTGAGGGAAGTCGGCATCAACCCACTGCTGCACTTCATCCTGTACGGCGTCGTCGAGCGCCGCCCCTGCGGTGTGCCACTCGATCTCCTGCCTTACGCCTCGCCCCGAGGCGTGAACAAGATCTTCGTTGAGAATGCATACTAAGATGACGTCTCGGCACCGTCATTGTCCGAACAGGCGATCCGATCATCATGGCTGCCACAAAACGTAAAAGAATCCTCTTTGTGGCGATGTGTAACTCCATACACACGGCGCGGTGGATGGAGATGGCCGCACTCACCGGTCACGAGTTGGCGATCTTCCCGGTGTTCCCGGCCGCGCCGAACGCGTTGCTGAGGAATGTGACCGTGTACTATCCCGGCTTGCCGCCGGAGGAGACCCCGGAGCTCGCCGGTGTGCACCAGAGCGTCCGCATCGAGAAGGTGCCGCTTAGCCTCAAAACGCTCGGCGGATTGGACGCGCTCGCCGCCCAGGAGATGCGCTTAGGCGAGTCGCCGCAGACCGCCCCTTTCCTGTTCGGCCCCGAAATCCTGGCGGCAGCCATCCGGCACTTCCAGCCTGACCTGGTCCACTCGCTCGAGTTCCAGCACGCCGGCTACTTAGTTCTGAAGGCCAGGGAATTGTTCACCGAGGAGGAATTTCCCTCGTGGCTTGCGACGAACTGGGGTAGCGACATCTACCATTACAGGAACTTCCCGGAGCACAGGCGCCAGCTGACGAGGCTGCTCGCCTCCATCGACCTCTACTCGTGCGAGTGCGTGCGCGATGTCGGGCTCGCACGCTCGCTCGGGTACGTCGGACCGGCGCTCCCCGTCTTCCCCAACACCGGCGGCTTCGACATCGCCCAGGTGGAGGCGCTGCGGTTTCGCGCCCGGCCATCGCAGCGCAGGTTGATCATGATCAAGGGCTACCAGCACTTCGCTGGCAGGGCGCTGACCTCCCTGGCCGTACTGGAGCGCATGATTGACCATCTCTCAGACTACGAGGTGGTTCTCTACTCGATGGGCGAGGCGACCTACCAGAAGGCGCGGGATCTCGCGGCCCGTACCCCGCTGCGCTTCCGCTTCATTGGGCACGCCGACCACGACGAGATGCTGCGCCTATTCAGCGAGGCTCGCGTCTACATGGGGATCAGCGTCTCGGACGCGATCAGTACCTCGGTGCTGGAGGCGATGAGCACCGGTTGTTTCCCGATCCAGACGAACACGTCCTGCTGCGACGAGTGGTATCGCGACGGAGAGGGCGGTTTCATCGTTCCTCCCGATGATTTCGAGATGATCTGCGATCGGTTCGAGCGCGCCATGACCGACGACGCGCTGGTCAACCACGCAGCCGAGGTAAACTGGATCACCGTGCAAGCACGATTAGACAAGAAGGTCATCGCCAAGAACGTGCAGGATTTCTACAAGACAGCGTTCGACCTGCTAGAGCAGGCGAGCTACGTGCGTCACGCGGTGGTCGAGTGAGGGCCGCGCTGCGCCGAAGGGTCGCCACCGGCGGCGCGCGCCCGGTTGTCGTCATGGCGCACCGGAAGAGTTCAATGACGTATCTTCTTGCCAGGAGGTCCGCGGTCGTGATCGCGACGGGTTCGGTCTCTTTCGAGGGTGGGCGGGTCAAATCATGAAGCTACTCCTGCTAACCGATTGCCCGCCCTGCCTCGACTACACGGGCGGGATCTATCTCGATTGCCTGATGCGGTTCCTGCCGCGGGGCTCGGTCGTCTGCTTCGCCGTGACGAACCGGACGCTGCCCCTTGAGATGAGGCTGACGCCGGACCTCGACTGGATCCCCATTGAATACGCGGTGAAGCCGGACGAATCGAGCGACTGGCGCGGGTTCGAACCTAGCACCGCGGATCCGGAGATCCGGGCCCAGATTAAGGCGCGGGAGGACATCAGGCGCAAGTTCGAGGTTCCTGCTCTGGTCGAGCGCGCCGTCGCCTTCGGGCGCTTGCACGGGGTCGACGCGGTCTTCGCGGTCCTCGAAGGCCAAACCATGATCCGGATGGCGCTCCCGGTCGCCGAAGGTTTGGGCGCCCCGCTCTACTCGCTGATCTGGGATCCCCTGTCTTGGTGGCTGCTGGCGAACAAGGTCGACCCTGAGAATTCGAGGATTGCAATCGCGCAGTTCGACGAGACGGTGCGCCGGAGCCGGGCCTGCGCAGTCGCGTCCTGGGTCATGGCCGAGGAGTACCAGTCGCGCTACCAGGTCCGCTGCGTTCCCCTCGTCCAGGCGCAGCCAGCCGACGTCGCGCAATCGCCCGATCCGGCGCTGCGGACCGCGACGGACCTCGTGCTCGGCATGGCCGGGCAGTTCTACGCCGCGTCGGAGTGGGAGAACCTAGTTGAGGCGCTCGACGCGGTGGGCTGGACCATCGCGGGCCGGCAGGTGCGCGTGCTGGTGCTCGGCCGCTCCCGGCCCGTCAGAGAGGTGTCCCCCGAGAGGCTTGATTTCAGGGGTTGGAAGGAGCAGGCCGAGGTGGTCCGGATCCTGTCGGAGGAGGCCGATGTCCTCTACTGCCCCTATCCGTTCGCGCCCGAGCTAGAGGAGGTGGCGCGCTACAGCTTCCCGTCGAAACTGACCCTGTACTTCGCGGCCGGCCGGCCCGTCATATTTCACGGGCCGGACTACTCCTCGCCGGCGCGCTACCTCGGCCGCTTCGAGGCGGCGATGCTATGCGTCGATCCAGGCGGGGCGGGGGTAGTGGACGCCATGGCTAGGTGCGCGGGTGATCCGGACCTCTACCGCCTCCTGGCGCATCGCGCCCAAGAGAGGTTTGTAGCGCACTTCACGAACGAGCGGATCTGCTCGAGTTTTTACGAATTCCTCGGGTTCTCGAACGCGCCATCCGCCCTCGCAGCGCTCACGCCCGCGCCAGCGTACGACGCGGCAGGCCAAGACAGGGTTGTCATGCCTCAGACATCGGGACCGGACGGAGGCCCAGTCGGGCCGGCCGACGCGCAGCGCGCCCAGGCCGAGGAAGAGCGCCTTGCCGCACTCCGGGCCCGCGATGCCGGTCTCCTCCACGTCGCGGAATTGGAGAGGGCGCTGGAGGTATCCCGGCTGCGCGCCGTCCACGAGCAGCGCACAGCCGCAGAGCTTCGCGGCGAGCGCGACCAGCTCGCCGTCCGGCTCGCCTTGGCCCTTGACCGGATGCGCTCCACCGCGGCAACTCGCGATCATTTCGGCCGCCACATCGTTGCGCTTGAGCAGCTCCTCGCGGAGACCCGCGAGCGCGAGCAGCTGCTGGCGGCGTCGGCTAATGCGCCAGAGGCGGAGACTGCTCCCGAGCGTCGAGCCGCACGCGACCGGGAGCAGGCGCTGCTAAAGCGCGTCGGAGAGCTGGAGGCAGAGATTGAGGCTGAGCGCAGCGAGGCGCGCGCTCGGGAGCAAGCCCTGCTGGAGCGCGTCGGCTGCCTGGAAAGTGCGATGGCGGAGGGCGGCGCGCAGACCGCCGCGCTGGTGGCGGAGAACACCAAGTTAGTCGATACCCTCGCGGCAGCGGTGGAGCGCGAGACGTGCCACCTCAAGCGCATCTCCACGCTCGAGAGCAATAGTCTGCCACAGTTCAAGGAGTACGAGAAACAGATCGCCCGCTTGATCGTGACGGAGGAACGTCTTCAGATCGAGTTGGAGAGCGCGCGTCAGCAGCTCGCAGTCGCCAGGACGTCCGTCGCGGCGCTCGAAGGGGAGGTCGCGGGACTGACGGAGCTGATGCGGGCGCCGGCGGCGTGAGCGAGGACGCCCAATGGCTTGATCGAAATCCGCTCCGGCCGCGTCGCCCTGAATCCGCAGCGGGCCACTGACCTATGGAGAACCGCGCAGTGTGCCCGCCGCGGGCCGCTGCTTTTATGGCACTCCGAATGCCGCTAGATGGTCCGCTGGCCACGGCCCGTTGCGGTCGAGCCGGTTCTCCCTCCGGCCCGTGAGCAGCCGATCAAACGAGGCCGATATGAAGTTGAACAGGAGGCGAGGGGGCTCGCGGAGCAGCGGGCCCGGGGGGAGCAGGGCGCCGACCGCGAGCAGGAACGACCAAGCGCCCATTCCAGCACCTGCGGCAACCACGGCTAGTCCCCGCGCGGAGGTGACAGGCGGCCTTGAGGTCTGCGAGACGCGGCGGGGGGCCTTCCACTACTTCCCATTCGACGGCGTGATCGGCCAATCGCTGAAGATCTACGGTGAGTGGGCCGAGGCGGAGATCGAGTTTCTCAGGCAGTTCGTGCCGCCGGGATCGACGGTGATCGATGCGGGCGCGAATATCGGCACGCTGACCGCCGCGTTCTCGCAGTTCGTCGGGCCGGCAGGACGCGTCATCGCCATCGAGGCGTCGCCTGAAATCAGCGATGTCCTGCGCCTCAACGTAGGCGGGGCTGCATTCGGCAACGTGACGGTCGTGGCGGCGGCCCTGGGCGGGGCGCCCGGCGAAGCGCAGCTGCCGCAGATCCCCTCAAGCGCCTGGTCGAATGTCGGCGGCATGAGGATGGGACTCTCCACGCCGCTCGCCGGCGTCCGCACGCCTGTCATCACGCTCAATTCGGTCGAGACTGACGCGGCCGCGCTTCTGAAGCTCGATCTCGAGGGTGCGGAGGTCGAGGTGCTCGCCGCCGCTTCCTCGACGCTCGACAGGATGAAGCCCGTCGTCGCCTGCGAGATGAACGAACTCGACGCTGGGATCGAGGTGATCCGTCTCCTGAGGGCGCTCGGCTACCGCGCCTACTTCGCATCGTTCGCCTCCTATAACCCGAACAACTTCAATGGCGCGCCGAACGGCTTCGGCTTCGCGCGCGAAGCCAGCCTCATCTTCATTCCGCCCGGGCACCCCATCCCCTGGCAGACGACCGGCACGAACCTTCAGTCGTTCGTCACGACTGCCGACCTCGCGAGGCTCCTGGCCGAGATGCCGCGCTACGGCGACGCGACCGCGTATGATCGCATTGCGGACCGCTTGGTCGAGGAGCGGAAGTACCGCGACGAGCAGATCGCGCAGCTCGTCGCGGAGAACCACCAGCTCCGGACGACAGTCGCGGCGTCGCTGCAGCGTCAGCGGGACGCGATCCTACGCATTATCACCGGCAAGGATGCTAGATTGCACGCAACGATGGCCGCGCTGGAGGCCGCTGAGGCGAGGATCAGCACGTTGGCAGAGAGGATCGCCGACCTCACGCTTGACCGCTCATCTCTCGGCTAACGCGTCCTCCGGCGCAATGATAGCCGGCTCGTACTCGGCGAGTTCGCCCGATTGACGAGCATCATCAGCCGTCCCGTTGCAGTCAAGCTCGTCCGCGTCGTGACCTGACCAGCTGGCTTTGGAACCGCTTAATTTAGATTTCTATTGCCGATTGACAGAGGATGTAGCCTTCATTTTTTCATGAATCCCTATTTTTCTAATCTGCGTGAACAGGGCGCTTGGCGTAATGCCTCAGCGCCGATAAAAGACAGGTACGGACGTCTTCGGGCGCCATCATAAGGGCCTCTGAGCGGTGCGCCGGCGCGATCCTGGTAGATTGGCCCGTCATACCAAAAGGGATCGGAGCCATTAATAGGAATTAATGGCGCCTCCAAACCGGCTTCCGCGGCCCAGAAACGTTGAGACAACCGGAATGGTGTGGCCGCAATCGATGCGAAGCGAGTCGGAATCGACCTGATGCAGTTGCTCTATGCGCCGCGGTCGCCGTTCTCGCGCAAGATCCTCGCAACGATCGTCGAGCTTGATCTTACGGCGCAGGTCAGCCTGGTGCAGGTCGACCCCTGGACCAACGAGACGCTTCGTCGGCACAATCCGGCCTGCAAAGTCCCAACACTTGTCCTCCACGACAGCTCGGCTCTGTTCGATTCTCCTGTCATCGCGCGCTACTTGGATGCGCTGTCCGGACATACCCTGATCCCGTCCGGGCCGCAGGCCTGGGACGCGCTCCGGCGTGAGGCACTGGGCGATGCACTGGCCGAAGCAGTGATCCGCCGATTCGTTGATCAGCTTGGTCCCGGCGCCGATCGCCTCGAACGCGTGGTGGCGCGGCAAGAGGCCGCCATTTTTGCAATTCTTGATCGCCTGGAGGCGGCGCCGGAGTGGATGTGGGCACCGACCGATCTAGGGCATCTCGCAATTGCCTGCGCCCTCGACTATCTCGACGGACGATCACCCGAACTCGCATGGGGTGCACGAAGACGCTTGCTCGCGACTTGGTTCTATGATTTCCGTGGCCGTCCATCGATGGAAATCGCCGCAGATCCGACGATAGGTACTTTTCGCACCAACGATCGAGCCATTCCGCTGGTAGAGGTCTAAGAACTTGAAGATCGCAGTCTTAGGCGCATCCGGCATGCTCGGAAGCGCCGCATTCCAATATTTATCCGATCGTTTTCCCGGATCAGTTTATGCGACGGCACGCTCGCCGGCAGTGAAGAAGATCTTTCCAGAAAGCGCTGCCAACATCACCATCGGGATCGACGTCGAGAACGCGGACGCGCTGGCCGGCTTCCTGCGAGAGGTGCGGCCCGACGTAGTCGTGAACTGCGTCGGTGTCGTCAAGCAACTCTCCTCCGCTGAGGACCCTCTAGTCGCGATCCCGATTAACGCCATCCTGCCGCACCGGCTCGCTCGGCTCGCTGACCTAGTCGGCGCGCGCCTGATACATATCAGCACTGATTGCGTTTTCATCGGCCGCAAGGGCGATTACCGCGAGAGCGACGTGCCGGATGCGGAGGACCTCTACGGCCGCTCGAAGCTGCTGGGCGAGGTCGATTACCCGAACGCCGTGACGCTGCGCACCTCCATTATTGGCCGCGAGTTCGGCAGCCGAAACGGCCTCGTCGAGTGGTTCCTCTCACAGAGCGGGTCGGTGCGTGGCTACCGGCGGGCGATCTTCTCAGGCCTCACTACGGACGAACTGGTGCGGGTGATCGCCGACCGCGTTCTGCCGAACCCTGACCTGCGCGGCGTTTACCATGTGAGCGTGGCCCCGATCAGTAAATTCGACCTCCTTGGGATCGTCAGGGATGTCTATGGTGTCGGGACCGAGATCGAGCCCGACGACGCGGTGGCGATCGACCGCTCCCTCAATTCGGACCGGTTCCGGGGGGCTACTGGCTATGTGCCACCCTCCTGGCCGGACCTGATCCGCAGCATGCGTCGCTTCGACGAAGAATCCTTCTCACAGGTCCGCTGATGTTCTCCGGCAAGACACTTCTCATCACCGGCGGCACCGGATCGTTCGGCAATGCGGTGATCCAGCGCTTCCTGGCTACGGATATCGGTCAAATACGCGTCTTCAGCCGGGACGAGAAGAAGCAGGAGGACATGCGCATCCTGTTGAGCGATCCGCGTGTCCGCTTCTTTATCGGCGACGTGCGCGAGTACAACTCGATCGCGCAGGCCGTGAAAGGCGTCGATTACATCTTCCACGCGGCGGCGCTGAAGCAGGTGCCCTCCTGCGAGTTCTACCCAATGGAGGCTGTGCGCACGAACATCCTCGGTGCTGAGAACACGCTGAACGCGGCGGTGGACAACGGGGTCGAGCGGATGGTCGTGCTATCGACCGACAAGGCGGTCTACCCAATCAACGCCATGGGGCTGTCCAAGGCGATGATGGAGAAGCTGACGATCGCCAAGTCGCGCATCCTGCAGAAGGGCGACACGATCCTTTGCGCCACGCGCTACGGCAACGTCATGGCCTCGCGCGGCTCGGTGATTCCACTCTTCGTGAACCAGATCAAGGAAGGGCGCGACCTCACCATCACCGATCCGACGATGACCCGCTTCCTGATGTCGCTGGAGGATTCGGTCGATCTGGTGCTGTTCGCCTACCAGCGCGGGCGGCAGGGCGACATCTTCGTGCAGAAGGCGCCCGCCTGCACGGTCCAGGATCTGGCCGAAGCCCTGCGGACGATTTTTGAAGCCAAGAATGAGATCAAGATTATCGGCACGCGCCACGGCGAGAAGCTGTACGAGTCCCTGGTCTCGCGCGAGGAGATGGCGCGGGCCGAGGACATGGACGGGTTCTACCGCATCCCCGCCGACGACCGTGACCTGAACTACTCAAAGTTCTTCACCTCCGGCGAGACGGCGATCTCGGCCGCCGACGACTATACCTCGCACAACACGCAGCGGATGAACCAGCAGCAGGTCATCGATCTGTTGCTCAAGCTCGACTACATCCAGCAAGCCTTGAAGCCCGCCACGCGGGCCAGGGCCGCCTCTTAGTTTCCGATCCGGGACGAGACCTTTGCGCAAGATCCTCACCCTGGTCGGAACGCGGCCCGAACTCGTCAAGATGTCGCTCGTGATCCGGGCACTGGACCGGCTGACGAACCACGTTCTCGTCCATACCGGCCAGAACTACGACTACGAGCTGAATCAGATCTTCTTCGACGACCTCGGCATCCGCAAGCCCGACCACTTCCTTGAAGCGGCTGGCCCGAACGCGGCGGCGACGATCGCTCGGGTGATCGAGCGCGCCGACGCCGTGCTCGAACAGGAACAGCCCGACGCGGTGCTGATCTACGGCGACACCAATTCGGGGCTCGCCGTGATCCCGGCCAAGCGGCGCAAGATCCCAATCTTCCACATGGAGGCGGGCAACCGCTGCTTCGACCCGCGGGTGCCGGAGGAGATCAACCGCAAGGTCATCGACCACCTCAGCGATGTGAACCTCGTGCTGACCGAGCATGCCCGCCGCTACCTCCTGGCCGAGGGGCTGCCGGCGCAGCGCATCTTCAAGGTCGGCTCGCACATGGAAGAGGTGCTGGCCGAGTTCCGCCCGAAGATCGAGGCCTCCGACGTGCTGGCCCGGCTTGGGCTCGAACCGGACCGGTTCTTCATCGTCTCGGCCCACCGCGAGGAGAACGTCGATTCGCCGGCCCGGCTGCGGGTCTTCCTAGAAGAGCTCGGCCGGCTGCACGCCGCGTTCGGCCTGCCCATCGTCGTCTCGACTCATCCGCGCACCCGCGCCCGGCTTGAAGCCGTGGGCGATCTGTCGCTGCCTGACAGCGTGCGCTTCCTGCCGCCCTTCGGCTTCATCGATTACGTGAAGCTTCAGACGAGCGCCCATTGCGTCCTGTCCGACAGCGGCACGATCGCCGAGGAAGCGGCCCTGCTCGACCTGCCGGCGGTCACCTTCCGCGACGCGCATGAGCGGCCCGAGGGCATGGATGCCGGCACGCTGATCGTGGCGCCGCTCGGCAAGGTCGATCTGGTCGAGGCGGTGCGGGCCGTGCGCGACGGTTATGGTGAGGGCCGCCGCTTCGCCGGGGCCGTGCCGGATTACCAGGGCGGCGCGGTTTCGACCAAGGTCGTGCGGATCGTCCTGTCCTACATCGATCAGGTCAACCACACCGTCTGGTCGAAGCCCGGCCCCTTCTGACATCCCAAGTTTCCAAAGGGCCTCACGGCCCTTTGGCGGGTGTTCAGGGCCGCGCCCTGAAGC
>Ga0308157_10003939_pt1 | contig 20543 bp, 20 predicted proteins | sample PhyBR1_FD_201035 | JGI IMG/M metagenome (GOLD analysis project Ga0308157, IMG submission 201035) | Phyllosphere microbial communities from UC Gill Tract Community Farm, Albany, California, United States - DLSLB.R1 | ecosystem: Host-associated > Plants > Phyllosphere > Unclassified | place: USA...
TTTATCGCAGATAATTTTACATTTATCAATGGAGAAAAGTTAATCGATCCTCTCTGGAAATTTGCAGATGGGTTAATGGATTCAGCAAGCATTGATGTAAAAGAATACGGATTTATGATCAACCTTGTTCTACATGCGGCGGGAATGATTGAGCGTGTCATCTTAAATGAACCGCTCTCTTTAGAAAATCAAGATAATCGTTCGATTAAAAACGATCCGCTCTATGTTAAAATTGTTGAGCCACTAAATGATTTAGAAGAAAAGATCAAAGTGAAGTTTCCGTTAGAAGAAGTGTATTATCTATTGAAAATGATCACTAACCATTTGGAGAAAAAAGAATACACTAATGAAGATATACACAAAAACGATACACTAAAATAGTGTATCGTTTTTGTGTATTGTATAAGAAACCATTAAATAAAGCAGTGTATCTTTAAAAAGTTGGCACGGTTCTTGCTTTTAATAAAGTGTGCTTAACGGAAATGCTTCCGACAGAAGTGGGAAGATGTTTTGAGTAGTGATTTAATAAAAAGGAGATTTACGAATGGATATTCGATTAGCACGTATAGATGATCGTTTGATCCATGGGCAAGTTGCAACTGTCTGGTCTAAATTGACTGGCGTTGAACGTATCATCGTCATAAGTGACGTAGTAGCGAAAGACAAGTTAAGAAAGTTTCTTTTAAAAGAAGCTGCTCCACCAGGGATCATGGCAAATGTCATCACTGTTGAAAAGATGATCCAGATCTTTGAGAGTGGACTCTTAGCGCGAACGAAAGTGATGCTTTTATTTACTAATCCTAAAGACGTTGAGAAAATTGTCCGAAGTGGTATCCGAATTGATTCTCTAAATATCGGGGGAATGAGTTTTTCTGAAGGGAAGACCATGATCACAAATTTTGTGTCCGTCGATCAACGAGATATCGAAGCCTTTCATTTTTTGGATGGTCAAGGTGTGGAGTTGGAGATTCGGAAGGTACCCGCTGATCGGAAAATCTTTTTAATGGAATTACTGACCAAAGCCAAGAAAGCATAAAATTGTTGTTGCGTAACGGTCAAATGTATCTGTTGTAAAAGGCAAGCACTTATTTTTATTTTTGATTTTGTTACAACAAAAAGAAGTAGGAGGTATAAATATGGTAGGGATTATCCTAGCAAGTCATGGGCAATTTGCTGAAGGAATCTTACAGTCGGGTTCAATGATCTTTGGCGAACAAGAAAACGTCAAAGCTGTTGTTTTACAACCGAGTGAAGGTCCAGATGACTTGAGAGCCAAATTAGAAGAAGCAGTCGCTTCCTTCGATAACCAAGACGAAGTCTTATTCTTAGTTGATTTATGGGGCGGAACACCGTTCAATCAATCAAACACATTATTTGAAGAACACAAAGATAAGTGGGCAATCGTAAGTGGTTTGAACTTGCCTATGCTGATCGAAGCATATGCTTCACGTTTTTCAATGGAATCAGCACATGAAATTGCTGCTCATATCATTGAAACAGCAAAAGAAGGCGTGAAAGTCAAACCGGAAGAATTAGAACCAGTAGTAGAAACAAAAGCTGCGGCACAAGAAGCTGCACCTTCAGGAACACCTGGTAAGTTCACTTATGTTTTAGCACGTATTGATTCACGTTTGTTGCATGGACAAGTAGCAACTGCTTGGACAAAAACAACAAATCCAACACGGATCATCGTTGTATCTGATGCTGTAGCAAAAGATGAGTTACGTAAAAAATTGATCCAACAAGCTGCACCTCCTGGTGTAAAAGCACACGTTGTACCAGTTGAACAAATGATCAAACTTGCAAAAGATGATCAACACTTTGGCGGACAACGCGCATTGCTATTGTTTGAAAATCCTCAAGATGTCGTGCGTGCAGTTGAAGGTGGCGTACCATTAGAAACAGTGAACGTCGGATCAATGGCACATTCTCCAGGTAAAGTACAACCGAACAAAGTACTTGCTTTCAGTCAAGACGATATTGATTCATTCAATAAATTGAAAGAATCTGGCGTGAAATTCGATGTACGTAAAGTACCGAATGACTCTAAAGGAAACATGGATGAAATTTTGAAAAAAGCGCAAGAAGAACTAAAAAATCGTGCTTAATTAATTATCAGAAAAAATGGAGGATTACTATCATGGATTTAAATATTATTCAAGTGATCTTAGTCATCATCGTTGCATTTTTAGCTGGTATGGAAGGAATTCTTGATGAATTTCAATTCCATCAACCAGTTGTTGCATGTACGTTGATCGGCTTAGTAACTGGAAATCTAGTTCCTTGTCTTATCTTAGGTGGTACATTACAAATGATCGCTTTAGGTTGGGCAAATATCGGTGCCGCTGTCGCTCCCGATGCTGCATTAGCATCTGTTGCATCTGCAATTATTTTAGTTTTAGGTGGTCAAGGTTCAGCCGGCGTTTCTTCAGCAATCGCGATTGCTGTGCCACTTGCTGTTGCTGGTTTATTATTAACAATCATTTGTCGTACGATTGCGACAGCGTTTGTTCATTTGATGGATGCTGCTGCAAAAGATGGTAACTTTAGAAAAGTTGAATTATGGCATATTGTTGCAATTTGTATGCAAGGTGTTCGTATTGCGATCCCTGCTGGTTTGATCTTAGCTATTGGTGAAGGTCCAGTAAGAAGCTTGCTTGAATCTATGCCTGTTTGGTTGACAGACGGTTTAGCTATCGGTGGTGGAATGGTCGTTGCCGTAGGTTACGCAATGGTTATCAACATGATGGCTACAAAAGAAGTATGGCCATTCTTTGCAATCGGTTTTGTATTGGCAACTGTATCAGAAATCACTCTTATCGGTCTAGGCGCAATCGGTGTTGCTTTAGCTCTTATTTACTTGGCACTTTCTAAACAAGGTGGTTCAGGTAACGGCGGAAGCTCAAACACTGGTGACCCACTAGGCGATATCATCGATAACTATTAAAGGAGGCGTTCACGAAATGGCAGAAGAAAGAATTCAATTATCTAAAAAAGATCGTATTTCTGTTTGGTTGCGTTCGACTTTCCTTCAAGGATCATGGAACTACGAACGTATGCAAAATGGTGGTTGGGCATTCTCAATGATCCCAGCGATCAAAAAATTATATAAAACAAAAGAAGACCGTGCGGCTGCGTTGACTCGTCATTTAGAGTTCTTCAACACTCACCCATATGTTGCTTCACCAATTCTAGGGGTGACTCTTGCACTGGAAGAAGAACGTGCAAATGGCGCACCTGTTGATGATGTGGCGATTCAAGGGGTTAAGGTTGGTATGATGGGACCTTTAGCTGGTATCGGTGATCCAGTCTTCTGGTTTACAGTAAGACCAATCCTTGGAGCTCTAGCTGCTTCTCTAGCGATGGCTGGAAATATCTTAGGTCCAATCATTTATTTCGTCGCTTGGAATATCATCCGTATGGCATTTATGTGGTACACACAAGAATTCGGCTATAAAGCGGGTTCTAAAATCACAGAAGATTTATCTGGTGGTTTGTTGCAAGACATCACTAAAGGTGCTTCGATCTTAGGTATGTTCATCTTAGGTTCATTAGTTAACCGTTGGGTATCAATCGGCTTTGCGCCAGTAGTATCAAGCGTTAAACTTGACGAAGGTGCTTACATTGATTGGAGTAGTTTACCTGCAGGTGCAGAAGGTATCAAGAGTGCGTTGGAACAACAAGCAGCTGGACTTTCTCTATCTGACTACAAAGTAACAACATTACAAGACAACTTAGACAGCTTGATCCCTGGATTAGCTGCGTTGTTACTAACATTGTTCTGTATGTGGTTATTGAAGAAAAAAGTTTCACCAATCGTTATCATTCTTGGATTATTCGTAGTGGGTATCGTTTTCCACTTGATCGGATTAATGTAATCTAAGGCAATAAAAGACTAAATAAGCTGTGACAGAAATCAATCATTGATTTTTGTTGCAGCTTTTTTCATAGAATGCGACGAGACTTTACTTCAGCTTTCTTCTGATCGAATGGTGGACGATTGTGGAGAACCGTTTATTGGAGATAGTATCTATGCTCGAAAAGGTATACTATTTATGATAAGATGTCTTTGATATAGAAGTAAAAAACGTGAAATTAAAAGGATGGCTAAGCTGAACGAATAGCCAAATCATTGAAACGGTACGACTTCTAAGTACTGTAACTTTAGATTGATTAGAAATGGAGTGCTTGAAATGGTACAATCCCTGAATACAAAAGTTGACTTAACGATGAATGCGACATCTTATCTAGGTGTGGCAGAATATGGGAAGATCATGATTGGTGATAAAGGTTTTGAATTTTACAATGATCGTGATGCGCGGAAATTCGTCCAGATCCCATGGGAAGAGGTAGATGTCGTGATTGCCTCAGTGATGTTCAAAGGAAAATGGATTCCACGTTTTGCGATTCGCACAAAGAAAAACGGAACTTATTCATTTTCTGCAAAGCATCCTAAAGAAGTTTTGCGAGCAGTTAGAAAGTATGTCGATCCTAGTCACATGGTCCGCTCGTTAAGTTTAGTTGACGTAGTCAAACGAGGCGTGATCGGTATTTTCAAGCGTAAATGATCTGTAGTTAGCCCTCATCGTTTGCCTGCTATTTATTTCTTATGATAAAATTAAAGAGTAAAGAGGGAGGTTATACGATGAGTTGGTTATGGACATTGATTGTTGGTGCAATCATTGGAGCGATTGCTGGAGCAATCACAAGTAAAGGAAATTCAATGGGATGCATCACAAATATTATTGCTGGTTTGATTGGTTCAACGATCGGTCAAGCGATTTTTGGCAACTGGGGACCAAGCGCTGCTGGTATGGCACTTATTCCATCTATTTTAGGGGCAGTGATTTTAGTTGCAGTTGTTTCATTTTTCTTTGGTAAAAGATCTTAGAAATGAAAGTCTAAAGCGTTTTGACTTGAGGGGAAAGCTCAAGTCAAAACGCTTTGTTCGTTTCTATTGAAGGAATTTATCTTTCCTATGCCTTTAAAAAAGAAAGTTTGCTATAATGATAAAAAGAGTGCAAAGAAAGAAGGAATTTACACATGATGTTACGAGTAGAAAAGTTACGCAAAAAAATGCGAGAAGCGAATCTAGATTCATTTTTAGTGACAAGTCCTTACAATCTCCGCTATTTGACTAATTTTACAGGAACGACTGGGTTAGCGGTCATCACATTAGAGAAAGCCTTCTTTATTACGGACTTCCGTTATACAGAACAAGCAGCTGCGCAAGCGCAAGGTTTTGAGATCATCAAAAATGTCGCGCCGATTTTTGAGGAAGTCGCTGATTTGACTCGAAAAGAAGGATTGAAGAATCTAGCATTTGAAGAACGTACAGTTTCATTTTTAGAGTATTCAGTATTGGAAGAATTACTGGATGCAGAGTTGATCCCAGTTTCTGACATGATCGAAGAATTACGGGAAGTAAAAGATGAAGATGAATTAGTAATCATTGAAAAAGCTTGTAGCATCGCTGATATGGCTTATGATCATATCCTTAAAATGATCCAACCAGGGATGACAGAGATCGAGGTCGCGAATCAATTAGATTTCTATATGCGTTCACTAGGTGCATCAGGTGTGTCTTTTGAAACCATCGTGGCAAGTGGTGTTCGTTCAGCAATGCCACACGGAGTGGCTAGCCAAAAGATCATTGAACAAGGTGATTTGATCACGATCGATTTTGGTTGTTACTATGAAGGATACGTTTCTGACATGACACGTACGTTTGCAATCGGCGATCCTGGAGAACAATTGAAAGAAATCTATCAAATCGTTTTAGATGCCCAATTGGCAGTTCTAGAAGCAGCGAAACCTGGAGTGACAGGTATCCAACTGGATGCAGTAGCAAGAGACTACATCAGCAAATACGGCTATGGAGAAGCATTTGGACACTCCACTGGCCATGGTATCGGTTTAGAGATCCATGAAGGTCCTAATGTATCTGCGCGAGCAGAGAAACCATTTGTTGTGGGCAATGTCATTACGGATGAACCAGGAATCTACTTACCAGGAATCGGTGGCGTCCGAATCGAAGATGACTTATTGATCACTGCTGAAGGAAACCGGGTATTGACTCACTCACCAAAAGAATTGATCATTTTGTGATAATCAGCGTTTTTCAATAAATGTAAATGTCAAAACTCAGACTTTGTTATAGAAAATGGGCTCATTTAATGATACACTATAAGAGAAATCAAGCGATTGTAAACGGCGCGTTTTTTCACGCATGACTGATTTACAGGCGACAGTTTTCCTAGGTACATGACTTCGCTTTTTGAAGTGAAAGATGTATGTAGGCAAAAGGAGGAATAAATAAAAATGGCAGACGAAAAAAACTTAGTCTTACATGCTAATCAAGATTTAGGAGAAATCGTGATTGCACCAGAAGTGATCGAAGTCATTATCGGTATTGCAGCTTCTAAAGTCGAAGGGGTCTACGGAATGCGTGGGACTTTTGCTAGCAATGTCACAGAATTGCTAGGTCGCGCAGCGCATGGTAAAGGTGTATATTTAGTCAATGACGAAGAAGGTTTGAAAGTTGACTTATATTGTTATTTAGAATATGGCGTATCAGTACCAAAAGTAGCGATGGAAATGCAGGATCGTGTTCACCAAGAAGTACTTTTCATGACCGACATTGCATTAGCTGAAGTCAATATCCATGTCGTAGCAGTTGTACCAGAAAAATTGGAACAACCAGCAATCGATGAACTTTTTGAGGACGAAGAGGAAGAAAATGAATAAAGAGTTATCAAGACACGAGATCCGCGAGATGGCATTACAGGCATTGTTCCCATTAGATTTCAACACTGATCTGACAAAAGAAGATGCAATTTTCAATGCGATCGAGTTGGACCATCAAGAGATGATCAATGAAGAGCAATCAGAATTTGTTCCAGTATATCTAGACACACTAGTTGGTGGCGTCTGTGCAAAAAAAGCATCGTTAGACACGATCATCGAAAAGCATTTAAAAAATAATTGGCGGATCAACCGCATTTCCAAAATGGATCTGATTATTTTAAGAATCGCGATTTTCGAAATGATGTACGTGGATGACGTGCCTGCAACTGTTGCATTGAATGAAGCAATCGAGTTAGCTAAAACATTCAGTGACGACCGTTCACGTAAGTTTGTAAATGGTATGTTATCGAATGTGTTAAAAGAATTAGAAGCTGGGGCGTAAGTCCTAGCTTTTTTCTATGATAGTTAGTAAATCTGGTTATGTTACAAGTGGTTTATATGGTAGAATGAAAGCAAAAATATCTGGGAGTGATCGTATGTCAGAATTGATGAATGGAAAAGAATTAGCAGAAAAAATGCAAGCAGAACTTGCGTTAAAAGTAAAAGAGCTTAATGAACGACAGATCAATCCCGGATTAGTTGTTTTATTAGTTGGAGAAAATCCAGCAAGTCAAGTCTATGTTCGTAACAAAGAACGAGTTGCGAATCAATTAGGTATTTATTCAAAAGTAGAGCGTTATAGTCAAACAATCTCCGAAGATGAGCTTCTAAATGAAATTGAAAAATATAACAATGATCCACGCTTCCATGGGATCCTTGTGCAATTGCCTTTACCAAAACATATTGATGAAGAGAAAGTGTTATTAGCAATCGATCCGAAAAAAGATGTTGATGGTTTCCATCCATTGAATCTAGGACGTTTATTTGCAGGGAATCCTGATAAGATCCCTTGTACGCCTTATGGGATCATGAAGATGTTTGAAGCATATGATATTGATTTGACTGGCAAGCGTGCAGTAGTGATCGGTCGCAGTAATATTGTCGGTAAACCCATGGCGCAACTTTTGTTGATGGCTGATGCGACAGTCACCATTGCTCATTCAAAAACGAAAGACCTTCCAGCGTTAACTCGTGAAGCAGATATACTCGTAGTAGCGATCGGGCGTGGCCATTTTGTAACAAAAGACTTCGTCAAACCAGGTGCGGTAGTTGTCGATGTAGGGATGAATCGGAATGAGGATGGAAAACTGATCGGTGATGTCAAATTCGATGAAGTCGCTCCTCTTGCAAGCTATATCACGCCTGTCCCTAAAGGAGTAGGTCCAATGACGATCACGATGTTGATGGCACAAACGGTCCAATCAGCTGAAGCAGAGCGAGGAGAGTTATGACGCAAGAATATTTAACAGTTACCACCTTAACCAAATATTTGAAACGAAAATTTGAAGCAGATCCATATCTGGAAAGAGTTTATCTAACTGGCGAAATCTCGAATTTCCGTATGCGAGCGAATGCGCATCAATATTTCAGTTTAAAAGATGATCATGCAAAAATCTCTGCGATCATGTTCAAAGGTGCTTTCCAAAAGTTACGTTTTCAACCAAAAGAGGGAATGAAAGTGTTGGTGATCGGTCGGATCTCCCTTTACGAAGCCAGCGGTTCTTATCAAATTTACGTGGAACATATGGAGCCTGATGGCGTCGGTGCGTTATATCAAGAGCTAGAAGAACGAAAAGAGAAATTGATGAAAGAAGGTCTATTTGCTGGACCTAAAAAGGCATTGCCGAGATTTCCAAAACGCATCGCCGTTTTAACAAGTCCTAGTGGTGCGGTCATTCGTGATATTATCACGACGGTCAAACGCCGCTACCCAATCGCGCAACTTGTTTTGTTCCCAACTGTTGTGCAAGGAAACCAAGCAGCAGATGATGTCGTCCGCAATATCCAACGCGTTGAAGCGTTAGGAAATTTCGATACAATGATCATCGGACGTGGTGGTGGGTCGATCGAGGATCTTTGGCCTTTCAATGAAGAACGGGTGGCTCGTGCGATTTATCAAGCAAAAACACCGAGCATCTCTTCTGTCGGTCATGAGACAGATACGACGATTGCTGACTTAGTGGCTGATGTTCGAGCAGCGACACCGACGGCAGCAGCTGAGTTGGCTGTTCCAGTATTATCGGAAGAGTTGATGCGGATCAAGGAAAGACAAGCCCGCTTAGAGCAAGGGTTTTTACGCCAAATCCAACGAAAACAAGAGCGGTTTGCCCGCTCAAGACAATCCTATGTCTTTCGCCAACCTGAACGACTTTATGAGGGACAAACGATCAAACTAGACCAATTGCGGCAACGCTTGTATCAAGCAACGCAACAAATTTACCATGCAAAAGAAAAACAAACCATGACCTTAAGACATCAGTTGCAACAAGTTGCACCAATTTATCGAGTGAAATCAGCCAAGCAAGAAACGAGCTACTTAGAAAAACGACTAGAAGAAAAAATGTACCAATATATGCAACAACAGCAACAAAAGTTTCAACAGACGGTTCAATCACTTGATTTACTTAGTCCTTTAAAAATCATGGGTAGAGGGTATAGCTACACCACGTTGCATGATCAGGTGGCAAAAAGTGTCGATGAGATCCAAGTCGGTGATGAGTTAGTCATTCATTATGCAGATGGACAGGTCAAAGGCAAAGTGGAACAGATCAAAAAGGAGACAGAATAAGATGGCAAATCCAACATTTGAAGAATCATTGCAAGAATTAGAAAAAATCGTCATGCAATTAGAGCAAGGAGACGTTCCATTAGAATCAGCGTTAGATGCGTTCAAAAGAGGAATGGAATTAAGTAAGCAATGTCAAGATACTCTTTCTAAAGCAGAAGAAACCCTTACAAAAATGATGACTGAGACGAATGAAGAGATCACTTTTGACGAGAAAGAGGGGACACAATGAAACTAACCGATTTTTCTGCGACGCACCTTCCTTTGGTAGAAGAAGAAATGGTTTCTTTCATTACGGAATATACTTCGGATGAACGCTTGAAAGAAAGTATGATCTATTCGATCCATGCAGGAGGAAAAAGAATCCGCCCACTTGCTTTATTAGCAACCGTGGCTTCTTTTGATGCCAAGATCGATGCTTCAGCTTATCAAGTAGCAGCAGCATTAGAGATGATCCATACGTATTCATTGATCCATGATGATCTTCCAGCAATGGATAACGATGACTTGCGTCGAGGAAAACCAACCAACCATAAAGTCTATGGGGAGGCAATCGCAATTTTAGCAGGGGATGGATTATTGACGGGTGCCTTCCAGTTGATCAGCATGACCCACTTAACGAACTCACCAAAATTGTTATTATTGCAACAATTGGCTGTTAGTGCTGGGACACAAGGCATGGTTGCAGGACAAGCGGCAGATATCCAAGGGGAAACGAAAGATTTGACGCTAGAAGAACTAGCATTGATCCATGAACGAAAGACTGGACGTTTGATACGTTATGCTTTGCTAGCAGGTGGGATTTTAGCAGAACAACCAGAAGAAGTTTTGGTACAATTACAACAAATTGCCGCTCATCTTGGGTTAGCTTTTCAGATCCGTGATGATTTATTGGATGTGACTAGTACGACAGAAGCATTAGGAAAAACAGCTGGCAAGGATGAACGAGCGGACAAAAATACGTATCCACGCTTATTAGGGATCGAGCAGACAAGAGCTGCGTTGCAACGAGAAATCCATTCCGCCAATAGGATCATTGCCGAGTTAGAACAAGAAGTTTGTTCATTTGATGGAGAGATTCTTCGTCAGTTGGTCAAACGATTTGATGAGAAGTGAGGAAGAGGATGGAAAAAGAACGAGTAGATGTATTAGCCGTCAAACAAGGGCTATTTGAAACAAGGGAACAAGCAAAACGTTCCGTGATGGCAGGGTTGATCTATAATGAAAAAAATGAACGTTTTGATAAACCAGGAGAAAAAATCCCCGTTAGTAGTGAATTAAAAGTCAAAGGGAAAAAATTGCCGTATGTTTCTCGTGGTGGGTTGAAACTAGAAAAAGCATTAAAACAATTTGATCTAACAGTCAAAGATAAAGTATTGCTTGATATTGGGGCATCCACAGGAGGGTTTACCGATGCTGCCTTACAAAATGGAGCAAAAATGAGCTATGCCTTAGATGTAGGCTACAATCAGTTAGCATGGAAAATCAGACAAGATCCAAAAGTGGTCGTGATGGAACGTGTTAACTTTCGTTATGCAAAACCTGAAGACTTTGATCAAGGTGTACCAGAAGTCGCTGTCATTGATGTATCATTCATCTCTTTGAAGCTGATGCTACCGCCATTACATGCAATTTTGAAGCCAGAGGGTGAAGTCATTGCATTGATCAAACCACAATTTGAAGCAGGTAGAGAAGCAGTCGGTAAAAACGGCATTGTTCGAGAAGCAACAACCCATCAACAAGTCATCGAACAAATTTTGACGTTTGCCACAGAGCAAGGGTTTGATGTATTAGATCTAAGTTACTCTCCTATTACAGGTGGAGAAGGAAATATTGAATTTTTAGCGCACTTAAAAAAAGTATCAGATAAAGGAACGATCTATGCGAACGTTGATCCAGCTCACATCGTTGAAATGGCTCATGAACAATTCACGCATAAGCGGTAGTCTGAAAATTGACAAAAAAGACTATGAGTTCTTCTTTATTAAGCGCTTAAAATAAGCTATCATTGAAAGAAGAAGGATTGGTGAAGGAGCGGATTGAGCATGAGAAAAAAAGATCGACATCGTTTGATTACTCGATTACTAAATGAACAAGATATACGTAAACAAGAAGAATTTGTTGAAATATTAAAAAATAAAGGGATTTCTGTTACACAAGCAACGATCTCAAGAGATATCAAAGAGCTTAAATTGATCAAAGTTCCCGCAGTTGATGGTGGCTATCGCTATAGTCTGCCTGCTGAAACAAGTGAAGATGTGAGCACAAAGCTAGAAAAACTATTGAAGGACGCATTTGTAGCAGTTGACCAGATGGAAAAATTTGTTATTTTAAAGACTTTACCGGGCAATGCTTCTGCAGCTGCAAATTTAATCGATAAACGTTACAAAAAAGAATTATTCTCGATTATCAACGATGATGACAATGTGTTGATGATCACACGATTGGAAGAAGATGCTGTTCAATTAAAGAAAGATTTTCTGCATTACCTTTAATCTAAGGAGTGATTGCAATGCTACAAGAAATCAGTATCACCAATTTTGCGATTATTCCTGAATTGCGTTTGTCGTTTCATGAAGGAATGACAGCATTAACAGGAGAAACCGGAGCCGGCAAGTCAATTATTATTGATGCTTTGGGCTTATTAGCAGGTGGTCGCGGATCAAGTGATTATATTCGTCAAGGTGCCGATAAATGTATTCTGGAAGGGTTGTTTGAATGGCCTAAACAAGAAGGTTTTGAAGCTTTGATGGAAGAGTTAGGGATTGAGTCCGATGGTTCAAATCTGATCGTCCGTCGAGATATGTCTTTAGCAGGTAAGAATGTTTGTCGAGTGAATGGACATATCGTGACATTAGCGAATTTGCGACGCGTAGGTAGTTATTTAGTGGATATCCAAGGTCAAAATGAACATCAGGAACTATTACAACCTGAATCACATCTTGTGTTACTTGATCGTTTTGGAGACTCGACATTTCAACAGAAAAAAAGAGCGTACCAAGAAGCCTATCAAGCGTATCGTGAACTTGAAAGAAAAGTACGTAAGATCCAACAAAACGAAAAAAACTATGTCCAACGTATCGATATGTTGAATTTCCAACAAGAAGAAATCGCAGCCGCCCAATTAGAAGTTGGTGAAGAAGAAAAACTTCGAGAAGAGCGCGATAAATTAAGTAATTATCAAAAAATCGTCGATGGTTTAGCTACTGCTTATGGGGCGCTCAGTGAAGGCGAACAAAGCAGTCTTGATGGGGTGGGAATGGCTGTTTCCGAGATCCAAAGTATTGCCCACCTTGATTCAGAGTATGAAGCAATTTTTGATAATATCCAGAGTGCCTATTATTTATTGCAAGATGCAGTAGGGGACATGAGCAGGCAAATCGATCTGCTTGAACTGGATGAGAATCGTTTGGAAGAAGTGACGCAACGCATGGAAACGATTCGTCAATTGAAGCGTAAATATGGCGATTCAGTTGAAGCTATCTTAGCCTACTATGAAGAAATCACAGAAGAATTAGATTCATCTGATTTTACAGAAGGTCAACTTGATAAAATGAAGAATGAACTGACCCAAAAAGAAGAGTGGGCGTTTCAATGTGCAGAAGAACTCCATCAAGCAAGAAAAGCGATCGCCAGTGACTTAGAACAGTCAATTCTGCGCGAATTAAAGAGTCTTTATATGGAAAACACCGAATTTGAAGTTCGTTTTTCAACACAAGCAAATGGACGCTTAGATGAGCAAGGTTTTGATATTGTCGAATTTTATATCACGACAAATCCAGGAGAACCATTGAAGCCACTAGTCAAGGTAGCATCAGGTGGGGAATTGTCACGAGTATTACTTGCTCTGAAAACCATTTTTTCTTCGGAACAAGGTGTGACTAGTATCATTTTTGATGAAGTTGATACTGGTGTTAGTGGCAGAGTGGCACAAGCCATTGCAGATAAAATATTGAAAATATCCAAATATTCCCAAGTACTTTGTATCACGCATCTCCCTCAAGTGGCGGCGGTAGCGGATTATCAATATTACATTGTAAAAGAAGTCGTCGGTGGAAGAACACAAACATCCGTCGCCGAATTAGCTGCAGCCGAAAGAGAAAATGAAATCGCACGAATGTTAGCGGGAAGTGAAATCACGCCTTTAACGATCGAACACGCCAAAGAGTTGTTACGTTTGGCGAAAAAATAAATAAAAAATAAAAATCACCCTTTGCCTACATTGGCTAGGGTGATTTTATTTTGCTTTTTAGGGAATAGAGGTAAAAAACAGTTGAAATCTTTCCCGACAGAAAAAATAATTAGTTATTTTTATATTGTATTTTATTATATTTTTTTTTTGATTTTGAGAATGAAATTTGTAAATCCAAAAGCTGTCGATAGTCAATCAATAGTTAATTCGCTTACAAAGTCCTATCATTTTTAAGCATAAAAATTTTGTTTAATGACAAAAAGATAAAGTCAGTAGTAATGTTTTCCCAGATTTTGATTATGTTTGAAAAAAAAGCACTACACATAAATTAGTTTAAACGTATGATTATTGAAAATAATTCTTTTTTGAACGCTAAGAACAGATACTTGAGGTTAGTAGGAAAAGGATGTCATAAATAGTCTAAAGTATTTCTGTAAATAAACAAGAAATATTATCTGTGTAACTACTACGGATAAAAGATAGGTTTGTAAGAATGTAATAGATTAGTAAATGAATAATACGAATATTCTTAGATCAATAAAAGCTATCATTGATTCACTTAAAGTATTGTATTAAAAGTATCGTCATATCGTCTATGTAAATGATTCGTTTCCGCTGGTGATTTATTTGTTATAGAAATAGCAAACTCAATGATTATTGTTCGTTGTTTTTGTCTAAATGGTGGTTACGTCGTATTTTTACTCATAGAGAATACCGACAAGAAAGGGAGGAAGGGACAATTCATTTAAAATTTTTTTGTAAATGGGTGATTTAGGAACATCCACTTTAGAAGTTTCCTAAGAAAAAGGATTGGAACAAAACAAATATATAAAAATGCGAGGAGTGTAAGATATGCCAATAATTGATTTCAGAGAAACCGGTGGAAAGTTCATTAATCGAATGCATGACGCTAATAAGACAAATACTCAAGAAGATTTGAGTAGATTAGCTGTTCGCATAGGAAATGAATCCTTAAATGTGAGAGCAAACCCAATTATTTCTTATCTTTATTATTCGACAGGTATTCTTCAAAATATAACACTACAGCCGATAAATCAAAGGAATGATCGAATTGTAGGAAATGCAAGCACCTCATTTGGAGAAAGAAATCAAGAAAATCCTTCGTTTGATTTAAATACTAGAGCAAATGCAACTCAAAGCTATCGTAATGTATTACAGAGCATTCCCCAAGTCAGTATAGATCAAAGAGTTACAGCGCCAAATGAGCTAGCTAATGTGACAGGTACGGTTCCTAAACAATTTAATAGTGAGTATGTTTCTAAAAAGAAATTGAAATTTAAACGTAAAGAATCAAGTGAATATAAGGGCAATACATCTCGCAATACAAGTGATGTATTGCAACAATCCCTAAATGAAAGTAGACAGATCAATCCAAGACAACAGCGTGCGCTCTCCAAGAAATCCTCCTATTTAATCAAGAAATTCACAAGTGAGTTACATGATCAGAGAGTAAAAATTCTGAATAGTATTCAAAAAGATGAAATGTTTAAGTCTGAAGTAAGATCATCCAACCAAGAGCAAACATCCCAAACAAAAGACAATGAGCTAACGAATAATGGGCATACTTCCTGGCAAGAAGAAAAGTTTCACTTGTCACAGGAAGGTGTAGATTCAATTAAGAAAGATACAAGTGAACTACATGATCAGGAAGTAAAAAGTCTGAATACTATTCAAAAAGATGAGACTTCTTTTGTTTATAAAATCCATAAGTTTGAAGCAAGACAATCCAATCGAAATCAGGGAACAGACTCTCGTAATCGAACAACTAATATGGAAAATCAGGGAATGACAAAGAAATTTGTAGAAGGTTCTCAGCAAGCCTCTTCATCCCAAACAAAAGATAGTCCAAATTCAGATTTTAGATTGCGAGAAGAAAATGAGTCAACAAGCACTGGAATAGCGTCATGGCAAAAAGGAAAGTATCACTTGTCACAGGAAGGTTTAGATACAACTCAGAAATCGACGATTGAACTACAGGATAAGGTAATACAAAGTTTGAAGAGTATTCAAAATGATGACATATCTAAGTTTGAAGCAAGACCATCCAAGCGAAATCAGGGAACAGACTCACGTAATCGGACAATCTATATGGAAAAACAGAGAATGACAAAGGAATTTGTAGAAGGTTTACAGCAAGCCACTTCATCCCAAACAAAAGATAATCCGAATTCAGAGGTCAGTTTTACAACGCATGGAGAAAAAGAAATTGACACAGTTAAACTGCGCAATCTCAATGATAATCCTGTATTTGAAGCAAGAAATATAAGAGGTGAAAACGAAGAAAGCTTAACACACGGTATAGGAGAAAGTCTAATCAAGTTCGGAGAGCAAGCATACCCTTATCGTTCTAAGGATGAAATATATCAACAGGCGATTCCTACGCAACCGTCTCAAAATAAATCACAGGATCTGTATCACAGCTTGGCGAATCAAAAAACTATTGATTTAAAAGATACGCGGACAGGTGAATATATTTTAAAAATGATAGAATCATCGGATGGACAGAATTTCCCCGCAGAATTGAAGGATTTTTTGAAAGATTTACAGCAAGCTCCTTCATCCCAGACAAAAGACATTCCAATTCCAGACTTTAGATTGAGAGAAGAACATCATATAGCAAGCAATGGGATCGATTCTTGGCAAAAAGAAAAGTCTCATTTGTCACAGGAAAGTTTAGAACCAATGAAGAAAGAGTCAAGGGAACTATATGATCAGTTGGTACACGGCACGAGCAGCAAAAAAAAAGATGTGACTTCTTTTGTTTATGGAACGCCTAAATTTGAAGCCAGAGCATCCAAGGGGGATCAGAGAGCAGAATCACTCGATCGACTAACGAATATAGAGAATCCAGGAATCTTTAAGAAGTTTTCAGATGGGCTAAGCATCGATCAATTTTCGTCAGCCAAAGAAAAAAACAACATTGATAAAAATCCACAAACGTTTATTGAAAAACAAAACGGAAATAAGCCAAGGTTATCTATGCTTGTAGGGAATGCTAAAGTAAAAAGTCAAAATATAATTCATCAAGAAAAACAGCGTCCAAGAGCAAATCGAAAAGAACCAAGTTTGAGCATATAGTTAATTGAAGACAATAAAAAGATGACTAAAAAATTAGGATAGTAGTACTTTTCTACCACAAACGTTATCAAGGCTAACGGGAAAACAGAATGTTAACTACGGTAAATAATGAATGCCAATTAAATAAATAGAAGGAGTGAAAGGAATGCCAGGAGAAAATCATAACGAGAGAATAGGACGATTCAACAACAGTGTTATAGACAAGCAAGATCCGCATGGGTTAGAGCGTGAGTTAAGGGCTCTGAGTAATCAAAGAAGATTTCATCTGAATAGAGGGAAATTTTCTGCTTTCACGGGAGCGGTATACGCAACCAGTGTGTTAAGTATGTTAACACCAGTGGTTGCGCATGGCCCTAATCGATTGAATGTACCAAAAGAAAAAAACAACGAAATGAAAAGAACTTCCGAACAATCAATGGATTATCTACGCACCTCCAACATCACAACTAGTCATACACAGAGCAATAACGTTTCCCCTCACAACATGACAATTGATTTAAAAAATACACTTAACCACTGGGACGTTGAACTTAACAATTTAATGGTTTCAAATAAAAAGGATATTAATAAAAATGTTCCTCAGAGATCACGAAGAACACCAAATCAGCGAAGCCAATTTAGAAATCTTACAGCAGAAAATGCTGCAGAACAACTTAAAAATACTTTGAAAGGTATTGTTGAGGAAATCCAGAAGCCCCCGACGTCGATTGGCCCAGCAAATCTACCCTTAGAAGAAATCCAGAAGCCCCCGACGTCGGTTGGAGCAGCAAATCTACCCTTAGAAGAAATCCAGAAGCCCCCGACGTCGGTTGGCCCAGCAAACCTACCCTTAGAAGAAATCCAGAAACCCCCGACGTCGATTGGAGCAGCAAACCTACCCTTAGAAGAAATCCAGAAACCCCCGACAGCGGTTGGACAAGTAAATCTACCATTTGGGGAAGCCCAGAAGCCTCAAACAGCGATTGGACCAGTTAAAAAAACGTTTGAGGAAATGTCCAAGCCTAGCACAGCACTTGAACGATTGGATCACCCTCCCAAGATAAACGAGGCATTTTGGGATAAAGTAACTAAAGTCTTTACTGATTTTTTCAAGCAATATGAAACACCAACTGATAGAGGTGGTGGGCAAGGAGCAAAGGATCAATCCATGTTGTCGTATGTTTCAAATTTGATGTCTTTTGCATTACCTGATCTCCAATTATTTACTATTAATCTAGGGAAAGCAAATAAAGACAATATATCACCCCAATCGTTTGATCAACCTACTTCCTCTGACCATAGTTTGGGACAAGAAAATTTTGCAACTCAAATTTTGGATGCAACAAAAACGCTAATCAATGTGTTTACGAACCATGATTTATCTAAAAGATTATCGAAGGAGATAGCAAGTTACAAAAACCTGAGGGATGAGCAAAATTCAGGGCTTACGCCAGAAGCGAAGATTTCAAGCCAATCCAATCAACGTCAATTTGATTCTCAGCCTGGAATGAGCAATTTCAAAAATACTGAGGTAATTCTTCATCCTCAGGCTACTGATATCCCTGTTTCAAGTAAGAAAGAATTAGAACAAGAGTACTTAAAAAGAAGAAGAGAAGTGATAAAGCAATGGGATGAGCCAGATAGAGTGAAGAATCAAAGAGAAATGTCCGCAGATCGCGAAAATTCACATCTGGCAAACAGTGTGGAAAGAATGACGACTAATAAAGAAGTGGGAATCGATCCGAATAATTTCGATACGAGATTAGAAAAAAACTTTAATAAATTTAAAGAAGCTATGATAGGAACACAGAAAAATTCTCGGCAGAATTTGGCTTTAAATAATCGACATTCGAATCCATTGCCCAATACTTTGATGAATCAACAATCTACTCAAACAGCAACAGGTAAAAAAGTGTCAACCTTAGAGAATAGTGGGGCTCAATATCAGAAAAAGCAAAAAGAAGGAAGTAATCAAGTAAGATTCGAACAAGTGGGTCATTCAACACGGTCGGGGGCTGGAGTTCGAAATGAAAACAAGCAAAGTTTTTCGATGCTAACAAGTGATGCGAGAGTAAAAAGCCAACATAAAAATATATCGAATCAAGCAAGGCAGCAACAAAGAACAAACAAAAAAGAGGTTAGTTTAAGTATGTAGTCATCAATGTGACAGACTCTTGATAACAGCTAATAACAGGAAATGGAGGTTGCGCCAAATTTGGCGCAACCTCCATTATTTTTACATAACACTGATTACAGCAGTTAGAACGACTGAACCGATTGTCAAAATCAACATTGTCCAAATCACTAATTTTGTGACTTTCGCAAAAGTGCTTGTTTGTTTTTTTTCTCGCATCGTGATTACCTCGATTTATTATTGTTATCTTGATTTTACATGCTTTTCACTGATTCTACAAGAGGGCATCTCTATAAAAACTTACCTTTTTTTAAATAATAAGTGGTCAGAAGTGAAATGATCACGGTCAATAGTATCAACCAAAGGAAAGCATCATCCCTTTCGGCAATTGGTAGTTTAATGTTCATGCCGTAAATGCTTCCAATGATTGTTGGAATCGTTAAGATAATCGTTAAAGAAGTTAAAATTTTCATAATATTATTCAAGTTGTTTGAAATAATGGCTGAAAAAGTTTGGTTCATCTGTTCGACAAGCTTCAAGCGGATACGAGCGGTGGTCTTTGCTTGTTCTGTTTCAATGATCACGTCTCTGAGGTGATTCATCATCGCGTGATTATTTTTTACCGATTGGTTCTCGGCTAATTGTTGTAACGCTTCAAGATTCGAGGCAGTCGCTTCTTTGAAATAAACCAAGCTTTTTTGGATATCCATGATTTGATACAATTGTTTATTTTCAGTTGACACTTTTAGTTGTGTCTCCAACAGATCGCATTGGGCAAGTAAGGTAGAGAGATAGGTGTTATAGGACTGAGTGATCTGCCAAAGTAACTGCATAAAAATATTTAGAGTTGTCGAAAGATCGTTTCTTTGAAACGTTTGATGAAAGACTTTTTTCAAAAAAAGTGGTTCGTGATTCGTAATTGTGATAAGCTTCTTTTTGGGCGTGAGAATAATCGAAAACGGATAAGTATCTACTTGGAAATATCCGCTAGGACTAGTTTTTGGAAAAGGGTATTGTAATAATACTAATGCTGGTTTTGTTAGCTTTTCTTGATTAAATTCTTCTACCCGGGAGTTTTCTGCATCGTCTAAGACAGACGTGAGGTAATCTTTAGGTATTTGGAACTGTTTGATCAATTGATTGATTTCTTCTTCTGTTGGTCGCTCGACACAATACCAAATGGTTTCAGCCGTTTCTTCCATTGAATCAACCAATTTCTGGTCTTCAAGTGTGAAATACTTTATCATTGGGAACCTCCTCAATACTTCTTTCTTCTATTATAACCAATTCTTGAAAAGAACACATTGAAAGAGACTACCCACTGATCATCAATCTTGATTGGTCAAAAAATGGCTGCAACAAAATAATAAAACAGTATAAATTTAAACTAAATGAAATCGTTGTGTAAACTAAATCACGTATACTGAACGCAACGATAAAAAAGGAGATTTGTCGAATGGGCAGTTTTTCACCACTTGTATTGTTTTGGTACATCTTTCCGGCAATCGTGATTTTTGGTTGTCAATTTCTAGTAAAAATGTTTGCATTGACTCGTCGTTTCAAAGTCAAAGCACCTGATTTAGCCGTTCCTTTTTTGTGGGGAGGCATCCACGCATTGTCTCGTAATACCGCTACGTCTTCATTTTTGCCCTTTTTATTGATCACCA
>Ga0308157_10003940_pt1 | contig 20542 bp, 16 predicted proteins | sample PhyBR1_FD_201035 | JGI IMG/M metagenome (GOLD analysis project Ga0308157, IMG submission 201035) | Phyllosphere microbial communities from UC Gill Tract Community Farm, Albany, California, United States - DLSLB.R1 | ecosystem: Host-associated > Plants > Phyllosphere > Unclassified | place: USA...
GCGAGTCCTCTCGCCGTCAGGACCGGCTCGGGCGGTTCATCCCCCGGCACGGGCGCCTCCATCGATTCGAGCGCCTCTCCAATCATGAGAGTGACGACATCGTCGCGCGCCGTGTCTGCGGTGCGCACCACGTCGACGAGCTTCCCACCGCGCAGCACCGCGATCCGGTCGGCCATCGCGAAGACCTCGTCCATGCGGTGCGACACGAAGATCACACAGACGCCGGCGTCGCGTTCGCGACGCACGAGCTCCTGGACGACCTTGAAGTGCTCCTCGGTGGTAGAGGCAGTCGTTTCATCGAGGATGAGGATGTCGTGATCCTGAACCTGAGTGCGGCTGAGCGCGAGCATCTGACGCGAGCCCGGGGCGAGGTCACCGGCTCGGGTATTGAGCGGCAGACCGCGCATTCCGACGGCCGCGAGCGCCTGCAGCGTACGATCGGCCGTCTGCGTCGCGGTCATCTTGAGTGCATGGTTGCCCTTCTGGGCGGAAACCCCGGACAGCCACACATTCTCCGACACCGTGAAGTCCTCGATCACGAGTGGCTCCTGGTGCATGAACAGCACGCCGGAATCGGCCGCCTCGGAGGGTGTCCTGATGTCGTGCTCGACGCCTGATATCCGAACCTCGCCGCTCGACGGACGCTCCTGACCGGCGATGAGCTTGGCCAGAGTCGATTTGCCCGCACCGTTCGCCCCGCAGATCGCGAGCACCTCGCCGGGATACGCAACGAGGTCGACACCGTCGAGCGCCTGAACGCCTGGGTAGGCCTTCGAGACGTTCGCGAGCGTGAGCGCCGGTGTTCCGTTCCGTGTCGAACCCATCTTGTTAATCGCTCCTTTGCGCACTATCGCCAAAAATGTAGTACTACTACGAAGCGTAGCGGAAAGATGCGCGTTTCACGAACGAATCGGCGGTCTACAGCGCACGATAAGGAGAGACCCTCTCGACAATTCGTAGTGCTGGTACGTAACTATGGTGTGTCAAGGATCCGCGGAACGCTCACCGACACGACAGCGCTATGTCCATGTGCTGCCCGTGAGCGCACGGCGCCGCGCTCCGTCGCGGGGGGACGCCCGCCAGACGCGAGACCATCATCGGCGCGCGTCGAATCCCGTCACCCTCGCTTGCGCGAGAAGAACTCGAGTCTCTCGTCGGCGGTCATCGTCTCGAGCTGCGCATACCATTCGGGAGTGAAGAACTCGCCCGGATCCGCGGCCGCCACCGGCACCACGGTGCTCGTCACCTGGTCCTCGTACACGTGAACGAGGTGGAACGACTGGCCCGCGTCCATGCCGTTGACCCGGCGCGACGGGCGGGCCACGTCCATCGTGTAGCAGCTCGCCGCCGCCACGTGCGTCGGAACGCCGGCGAACGTTCCGCTCATCGAATAGTGCAGATGCCCCGCGAGGATCGCGCGCACGTCCGATACCCGGATCGCCTCGGCGAGCGCCTGCTGGTTCTGCAGCTCTAGAATGTCGAACATCGGCACGTGGCTCGGCAGGGGCGGGTGGTGCAGCGCGAGGATCGTGCCATGTGGAGCAGGCGTTTCGAGCTCGGCGCGCAGCCACGCGAGCTGGTCGTCATCGATGCGCCCGTGATGCCATCCGGGCACCGTGGAGTCGAGGGCGATCAGGCGCAGTCCGTCGAGATCGAACGCGTGTCGGATCGGCTGCTGCGAGGGGTCGTCCCCCAGCAGGTCACGGCGCATCTCCGGCCGTTCGTCGTGATTGCCTGCGATCCAGATCACCGGGATCCCCATGCGCGTCGCGACCGGGTCGACCATCGCCTTCAGCGCGCGATACGCATCGGGCTCGCCCAGGTCCGTCAGGTCGCCGGTGATGACGAGCGCGCTCGCGCCTTCGATCCGTTCGACGCGGTCGAGCATGGCGGCCAGGTTCGCCCGGGTGTCGTACTCGCCTCCGAGCAGCGCGTCACCCGCGAGCAGGTGCGTGTCGCTGATGTGGATGAGCGTGTGGTGCGCGGGGTCGTGCTGACCGAACTTCATGCCACCAAAGGTAACGTGGACATGGTGACTGCACCGATTGCCCCGCGCGTTCCGACGACTCGAACCCACCACGACCGGGTGTTCACGGATCCGTACGAGTGGCTGCGCGACAAGGACGCTCGTGAGGTCATCGAGCATCTCGAGGCCGAGAACGCGCATACCGAAGAATCGCTCGCCCACCTCGAGCCGCTGCGAGAGAAGATCTTCGAAGAGATCAAGGGACGCGTGCGCGAGACGGATCTCTCGGTCCCCCTGCGGCGCGGCGACTGGTGGTATTACGGACGATCCCTCGCGGGCAAGCAGTACGGCGTGCAATGCCGTGCTCCGATCGCGGATCCGACCGACTGGACTCCGCCGAAGCTGAGCGTCGACGACGAGATACCGGGCGAACAGGTGCTGCTCGACGCGAATGTCGAGGCCGGTGACAACGAGTTCTTCTCGCTCGGCGCATTCGGCGTGACGGAAGACGGATCCCGCATGCTGTGGGGCGTCGATCTCGCGGGCGACGAGCGCTACACCGTGCGGGTGCGCGACATCGCGACCGGCGACATGCTTCCCGACCTTCTCGAGGGGATCTCCTCAGGTGCGTCGTTCACGCCCGACGGCAAGTTCATCCTGTACTCGACCGTCGATGACGCATGGCGGCCGGATCGCGTGTGGCTGCACCGCGTAGGCGAGGCCGGCCGCGACAACGACGTACAGCTGTTCCACGAGACGGACGAAGCGTTCTGGGTCGGCGCGGGATTCACCCGCAGCCACGAGTTCTTCATGATCGTCTCGGGCTCCAATACGACCAGCGACGTGGCGATGTTCCGCGCCGCGGATGTCGAGCGCATGTACGCGGGCGAAGACGTCGATTCGTACACCGTGTTCGCGCGCGAGGAAGGGGTGGAGTACTCGGTCGATCATGCCGTCGTCGACGGTCGCGATTGGTTCTATGTACTGCACAACCAGGACGCTGAGGACTTCGCGCTCGTGCGCCTGCCCGTCGACGACCCGGAAGCCGGCGCCGAGACGGTGATTCCGCATCGCGCCGGCGTGCGGCTCGAAGACGTCGACTGCCTGCGCGACTTCGCGATCGTGGAGTATCGCTCGGGAGGGATCGCGCGCATCGCGATCCTCGACTACCCCGACCACGCGACGCACGAGATCGCATTCGACGAGCCGCTGTTCACGGCGGGCGCCGCGGGCAACCCCGAGTGGGCGCAGCCCGTGGTGCGGCTCAACTACGACTCGTTCACCTCTCCCAGCACGGTGTTCAACTATCACGTGGCCACGGGCGAGCTCACGGCGCTCAAGCGCGCGGAGGTCCTGGGCGGGTACGACCGTGAGGAGTACGCGCAGGAGCGCGTGTGGGCGACCGCGGCCGATGGCACGCAGATCCCGGTCTCGCTCGTGTGGAAGCGGTCGTTCGGCGAGCCGGGCGATGCTCCGCGGCCGGTGCACCTGTACGGCTACGGCGCCTATGAGCACTCGATCGACGCCCACTTCTCGATCGCCCGCCTGTCGATGCTCGACCGCGGCGTGATCTTCGCGGTCGCGCACGTGCGAGGCGGCGGTGAGATGGGTCGGGCGTGGTACGAGAACGGCAAGCTCGAGCACAAGCGCAACAGCTTCACCGACTTCGTGGACGTCGCGCGCTACCTCGTCTCCGTCGGCATCACGAGGCCGGAGCTGATCGTTGCCGAGGGCGGATCCGCGGGCGGTCTGCTGATGGGCGCCGTCGCGAACATCGCGCCCGAGGCGTTCGGCGGGATTCTCGCGGACGTGCCGTTCGTCGACGCGCTCACGACGATCCTGGATCCGTCGCTTCCGCTCACGGTGATCGAGTGGGAGGAGTGGGGGGATCCCCTCCACGACGAGGCCTTCTACGAACTGATGGCGTCGTACTCGCCGTACGAGAACGTGCGCGAGGACGTGACGTATCCGCGGATTCTCGCCATGACGTCGCTCAACGACACTCGCGTATATTACGTCGAGCCCGCAAAATGGGTGGCGCGCCTGCGCGAGGTCGGCGCCGACGTGCTGTTCAAGTGCGAGATGGTTGCGGGCCACGGCGGCGTCTCGGGCCGCTACAACTCATGGCACGAGCGGGCCTACCAGCTCGCATGGATGCTCGACGTGATGGGGATCTCGGGGAAACTATGACTCGTCAATCCGATCATGAGGTCATCACGGCACAGGCCGGCGACGTCGACCGTGAGCTCACTATCGAGATCGGCAATGGCGCTCAGCACACCGTGCAGACGATCAGCCAGTCGTACCCGACGACCATTGACGACCTCTGGGATGCATGCATTGACCCGGCTCGCCTCGAGCGCTGGTTCGCTCCTGTCAGCGGACATCTCGCAGTCGGCGGCCGATACCAGATCGAGGGCAATGCCTCTGGCGAGGTGACGGCGTGCGAACCGCTTCGTCTGTTCGCCGTGACCTGGGATTCCGGTGACGACGTAAGTAATCTGACCGTACGACTCGCCGACCTCGACAACCGGGCCCGACTGACCATCGAGCACTCGCATACCGCCGCGGTGAACTCCGCATTCTGGTCTCAGTACGGGCCCGGCGCCACCGGGGTCGGTTGGGATCTCTCGCTGTTGGGCTTGGCGCTGCACCTGCTCGCCGGAAGCCAGCGGCCGATCGACGAGAACGCTTTCACTCAGACGATGGCCGGGCAACAGTTCATTCGCGACGCCAGTCGAGCGTGGGGCCGCGCGTCCGAGAGTGCCGGGACCCTCGAAGCAGAAGCGGCGGCGGCTGCAGACCGCACGACGGCCGCCTACCTCGGCCTGTCACCGGAGTGATATTCGCGCGTCTCGGAATCAGCCGGCAGTGGCCGCCTCTGTGCAAGGCAGCGCCGCGAAAAGCGAGCTCTACGGAGAGTCACCCGAAGAGGGCCGAGGCCTCTTCGTAGCGCGAGTACGGCACCGCGTTGAGCTCGCCGAGGGCGTCTTCGAACGTCACTCGCTCGATTTCGGTGCCCCGCATTGCGACCATCTGGCCCCAGGCACCGTCGACGACCGCGTCGGCCGCGTGCAGACCGAGGCGCGTCGCGAGCACCCGGTCGAACGCCGACGGCGATCCGCCGCGCTGGATGTGGCCGAGAACGGTCGATCGCGTCTCGATGCCCGTCGTGCTCTCGATGAGCGGGGCCAGCACCTCGCTGATGCCACCGAGGCGCGGACGGTTGAACGCGTCGAGACCCTTGTCGGAGTATGCCTCTTCCTGGCCCTTCAGCTTGAAGCCCTCGGCGACGACGACGAGAGGCGCCCGCCCGCGCTCCGAAGCGGATGAGACCTGCTCGCAGATGTCGTCGAGCGTGAGCGGCACCTCGGGGATGCAGACGATGTGGGCGCCCGCTGCCATGCCCGAGTGCAGCGCGATCCAGCCGACGTGACGACCCATGACCTCGGCGACCATGCACCGCTGGTGCGAGTCGCCTGTCGTGCGCAGACGATCCATCGCCTCCGAGGCGATGTTGACCGCGGTGTCGAAACCGAACGAATAGTCGGTGGCCTGGAGGTCGTTATCGATCGTCTTCGGCACGCCGAGCACCGGCACGCCGTCGTTCCAGAGGCGGTTCGCGGCGGCGAGGGTTCCCTCGCCGCCGATCGCAATGATGCCGTCGATCTTGTGCCCGTACATCGTCTTCTTGATGTTCTCGGCGCCGCCGCGATCTCCCTCGTACGGGTTCGTGCGGCTCGTGCCGAGGATCGTACCGCCGACCTTCGACAGGCCCTTGACGTCGGTGCGCTGCAGCGGGCAGAAGTCGGCGTCGACGAGGCCCCGCCAGCCGTCGCGGATACCGACGAATTCGATGCCGTACTTTCGCGAGCCCTTGAGCACGGCCCCGCGGATAACGGCGTTCAGTCCGGGGCAGTCTCCGCCCGATGTAAGGATCCCGATCTTCATACTCCGAGACTATTGCCTGTCGCGATCCGCCGCATCGCAGATGCGCCGCGCGCGTCGCCGATCCGCGTTAGATTGGCGTTCTTCGACGCTCGCGAGATCGGACCGTTCCATGCCCGCTGCCGCTCCCGCCTCGCTCGTCATCGGCGAAGCGCTGATCGACGAGGTGACGCTGCCCGACGGATCCATCGCTCGCACGCCCGGGGGGAGCCCGTTCAACGTCGCGGTCGGCCTGTCGCGCCTCGGTGTGAACGCCAGTTTACTCGCGCATCTCGGCGATGACGACGACGGATCCTTGCTCGCCGAACGGCTCGCGGCCGACGGCATCGCTGAGGCCGGCGAACGGCACGGGTCCTCGTCCGTCGCGCACGCGACGCTCGCCCGGGACGGCGCTGCGACGTACGAATTCCGGGTCGCCTGGGATCCGCATCCGGAGACCGCCCGGCTGGCGCGCGAGTGGACGCACGTTCACGTCGGATCCTTCTCCGCGTTCCGCGATGCGACGCGCGCCCTGCTCACGCGGGTGCTCAGCGAGCGCGCGGCGCCGCTGGTCACCTTCGATCCGAACATCCGCGCCGCGCTGATCGGCGCGCGCGATGAGGTGCGGCGACGAGCCCTCGACCTCGCGCGTGCGTCGCACGTCGTCAAGCTCAGTGACGAAGACGCCGATTGGCTGTTCCCCGGCGCTCCGCTCGACGATGTGGCGGATCGGCTCCTCGCTGCGGGCCCCGCCCTCGTCGCGGTCACGCGCGGCGGCGACGGATCCATACTCACCGCGGCCGACGAGCGCGTCTCGCTCACCGCACCGCACGCAGAGGTCGTCGACACGATCGGAGCGGGCGACAGCTACATGGCCGCGCTGATCGCGCACGTTCTGCGCCACGGACTGCCGCGGACGGCACCCGACATCGAAGCCACGGGAACCTATGCGCAGAACGCGGCCGCGATCACCGTCGGTCGGCGTGGTGCCGATCCGCCCACGGCGGCCGAGCTCGCCTGAGCGAGCTGCGGCCGTCGGCGGAGACTACTTGGTGAGCGCGTCGCGGAGCAGCGACTTGAGCGCCGAGAGCTGAACCGACTCGACATCGCCCTCGGGCACCTGAGCGCCGTCCAACGCGCGGGCGGCGAGGCCCTCCTTGCTGTCGATGAGCTCGGCGATCTTCTGGTCGATCGTGTGGGCGGCGATGATGCGCCACGCGGTCACCGGCTCGTCCTGGCCGATGCGGTGCACGCGGTCGATCGCCTGCGTCTGCTCGGCCGCGGTCCAACTGAGCTCCGCGAGCACGACGTTCGACGCCGCCTGCAGGTTCACGCCGACACCGGCCGCCGTGAGCGAACACACCGCGATACCGACCTCGGGGTCGTCGTTGAAGGCATCGATCGCCTGCTGGCGAGAGGTCGACGACTGCTCGCCCCGGATCGACACCGCCTTGATCCCGGCTTCCCTGAACTGACGCTCGGCCTGGTCCATGACGTCGATGTGCTTGGCGAAGAACACGACTTTGCCGACGGAGCGCTGCAGTTGCGCGGCGTAATCGGCGGCGAGCGCAGCCTTGCCCTGCCCGATGCGGCGCACCATCGAAAACACGTTCGTGCCGTCGGTTCCGGCGGCACGCGACTCTTCGAGCTCACCGTTCGCGACGAGGTTCACGATGTCCTCGTCGATCTCGCCGTCGGCGAGGCCGCGGTCGCCGCGCGCCTCGATGATACGGCGGTACCGGTCGGCGAGTCGGCGCGAAAGCTCCTGCTCGGCCTGCGCGATCGATCGCCCGAACTCGTCGTCGAGCTGCACCGGCATGTCGGCGACGAGCTTATCGGGCAGGTCGGTCGCGACGTCCTTCTTGCGGCGGCGCACGATGCCGAGGTCGATCACGGCCTGTCGGGCTGCCGGATAGAAGCCCTTGTCGGCGGGTGTATAACCGGTCGCGTCGAGTCGCGCCATGAGCTCCGGACCGGGCTTCGTGCCATCGGTCCAGCCGAGGAAGCGCCAGATCGCATCGAAGTCTTCGACGTCGTTGATCAGCGGTGTTCCGGTCAGCGCCATCAGCAGCGGGTTCTCGCCCGCCGTGCTGACGATCCGCTGCGCGAGCGCGAGGACGTTCTGTGACCGCTGCGACGAGAGGTTCTTGATGAAGTGAGCCTCGTCGACGACCATGCCCTTCAGGCCGATCTCGCTGAGCCACCCGAGGTGACGGTCGAGGATCTCATAGTTGACGATGAACACGTCTGCGAAGGCGTCGACGCCGTCGCCGTCGCCGTTGATCACGCTGGCGCGGCGCTGCGGCGTCCAGCGCTCGACCTCGCGCGCCCAGTTCATCTTCACGACGTTCGGCACGACGACGAGCAGCGGATACGCGCTCGCCACGGATGCAGCGAGCACCGACTGCGCGGTCTTGCCGAGGCCCGGCTCGTCGGCGAGCAGGAAGCGGCGATGGCCCTCGCGCACCGACTCGAGGAAGCGCGACTGGTGCTTCATCACCTCGAGCCCGCGGGGCGACAGGCGGTCGAACTCGGGAACCTCGGGCAGCGGCATCGTCGCGGATCCGCCCCCGGCACCCTGCGCGAACGACTTGTACAGCGGCCCCATCAGCTCCCAGCTGTCGAGCTGTCGGCGCGGTTGGTGCGCCTCGCGCACGCGCGCCATGTCGGGAGCGAGGAACGGATTCGATTCGATCCGCGCGTCGACCTGCGCGGGGCGCACGGCACGCTCGGTCGCGACGGCCGGCACGACCGGGGAGCTCGGAGCCGCCGGCGCATCGTCGATCACCAGCTCTTCGGGCGGCAGATCGACGCCCGCGTCGAGCAGCCAGTCGCGGCGCATGCGCCGCGCGACCGGACTCGTGGCCTGGTCCGCTTCGAGCAGCTGGATCAGGGAGGTGTCGCGCGCAGCGGTCTTCGCGAGGATCGTCGCGACGCCGTCGAGCCGCTTGAGCAGTTCGGCGCGAGAGCTGTCGTTGAGCGCGGTGTCTTCTTTGACTCGCGCACGTTCTTCTCGCACCAGGAACGCGATGACCTGGAACTTCACGCGGTTCGTCGGGCCGAGCTTGTTCTTCTGGGCCTTCGCCTCGATCTCGCGCACCTTGCGGGCGAGGATCGGGATGATCGGTGCCCCGTCATCGCGTCGAACGGACGAGGTCTTCTTGCGCTGTCGCGCGGGCGCCGTAGTCGGCATGCTCCTCCTGAGCCAAATCACCGCTGACGAGAGGCCAACGGCCGTGAGATCGTGCGTCGCGGGCGATGAAGGTGAAACGAATCCATGCGGGCGTATCGCCCTGCGTACCCACCCCCGCGGATAACGAGCACTATTCTACGGCATCAAGCCGCGAATCGCGCGTGGACGCGATCGCAGCAACGACCACGCGGTATCGACATCGTGCTGCATCTGCGCCTTGAGCGGTTCCATCCCGTCGAACGCCACCATTCCGCGGATCCGGTAGGAGAAGCTCACGTCAACGGTGCGGTCGTAAAGATCGAGGTCGTGGCGCCCGAGCACGTGCGCCTCGACGACGCGCTCGGGCACGTCATCGAACGTCGGGTTCGTGCCCACGGATATCGCGGCCGGGAACTGGGCGCCGATCGCCAGATCGCCGTCGGGCGGCAGCACCGCGACCCAGCCGGCATACACGCCGTCGGCGGGCACGAATCCCGTGAGATCGGGGGCGAGATTCGCAGTCGGAAACCCGAGCTCGCGGCCGCGCTGCAGTCCGTGCACGACGGTTCCGCGCACCGCGTGAGCATGCCCGAGGATCTTCGCTGCGCGTTCGACGTCTCCGGCGGCGAGCAGTTCGCGGATCCACGTGGACGACACACGCCGCCCCGTCTTCTGGTCACCGCTCGCGACATCGGCGATGACCGCGACAGTGAACCCGTGCTCGCGCCCCATCTCGGCGAGCATGTCGGGGTTTCCCTTGCCGCCGCGGCCGAACCGGAAGTCCTCCCCCACCAGCACGCGCGACGCGTGCAGTCCGTCGACGAGGTAGCGCGTGACGAAGTCCGCAGCGGGCACTGCCGCGAGCTGCTCGTCGAACTTCAGCACGAGGGCCGCGTCGAGCCCCGTCGCCGCGAGAAGGTCGATCTTCTGATCGACGCCGACGACAGGCTCGGGGCAGTGCTCGGGCGCGATGGTCGCGAGCGGGTTGCGGTCGAACGTCACGGCGACCGTGCGGGCGTCGCACGAGGCGGCGTCGATCAGCAGGTGATCGATGATCGTGCGGTGTCCGGCGTGCACGCCGTCGAACTTACCGATCGCGACGACCGTGTCGCCGAAGTCCTCCGGCAGCTCCGACGGGTCGTCGACGACGATCATCGCTTCTCCTTCTTGCGCTGCGACGCGAGGTACCAGATGCCGAAGAGCGGCAGCACGAGCGGAATCCAGACATAGCCGCTGCCGTACCGCGACCACACGGTCGCGTCGGCGTGGAACACGTCGGGCGCGACGAGGCTCAGTGTGCCGACGACGATGACGCCGACGAGCTCGAACAGCACAGCTACCCACGCGATGCGGTACCAGGAGCGGCTGCGCGAGAGCAGCAGGGCGATGGTCGCGAGAATGTAGACGACGGCTGCCGCGGCGCTCAGCAGATAGGGCACGGGCGCCTGCTCGAAGCGCGAAGCGATCTGTACGAACGAGCGCCCGGTCGAGGCGAGCGCCATCACGGCGTAGACGAAGGTCAGGACCGTGCCGATCCCGGTGATGCGGCGCGACGGACGGATTTCAGTCATATCACTCATAGTTTATGGCGTCATGCCGCGGGCACAGTCCAGATGACGTGCATGCGGTAGGTCATGACCGCGACGGCGAGAGCCAGCACGCCCATGACGACGACGCTCCACCTGCCCCGGTCGACGAATGCCCAGACCACGCCTGCGATCGGCAGAACTGCCGCTGAGACGAGGTAGGTCCAGAACTCGAGCGCGTCGCCCACCGGAGCATTGCCGGCGAACGGCGCCGCGATCGCGACGACGATCTGTGCGATGAGCAGCAGCTGTACGACGGCCAGCGATCCGACCGAGACGTCGCCGGGCCGCCGGCCGGCGAGACCGATCGTGATGCAGAGCACTCCTGCGACGACGGCGACCACGATCTGCGCGATCGTGAACCAGAGGATCATCGCTCCTCCTGCGGCATGTTCATCGTGCTCTTCATCACGGATCCGCGGCGTTCGACGACGCCGATCAGCGTGCCCTTCGGATCGATCGCCGCGCGCTGGCCATCGAACGGTTCGGGAGCCGTGACGCGCTTACCGTGACGCAGATCGCGCGCGGCCTCGCCGTCGACGTGGAGCGCGCCGAGCACGCGCGCCGCCGCGTCGACGGGCGCGATGAGCGCGGCCCGCTCGAGCTCGTCGGCAGCGAAAGATCCCTCGACCCCGAAGTCGCCGATGTGCGTGCGGCGCAGGCGCGTGAGGTGCCCTCCGGTGCCGAGGGCGGATCCGAGGTCGCGCGCGAGCGCGCGGATGTACGTTCCCGAGGAGCAGTCGACCTCGACGTCGACGTCGACGTGATCGGCTTCACGGCGCATCGAGACGATCTCGAAGCGGGATACGGTGACCTCGCGCGCTGCCAGTTCGATGTCTTCGCCCGCGCGCACGCGGTCGTACGCGCGGCGTCCGTCGACCTTGATCGCCGATACCTTGCTCGGCACCTGCGAGATCGCGCCCGTGAGCGCGGCGACGCCGTCGCGGATCCGTTCGTCCGATGCCGCCGCGATCGCCTCCGTCGACGCGCGCACGCCGATCTCGCCCTCCGCGTCGTCGGTCGTCGTGGTCTGCCCGAGACGGATGGTCGCGTGATACGTCTTATCGAGGCCCACGATGAACGTGAGCAGCCGCGTCGCCTGCTCGACGCCGACGATGAGCAGGCCCGTCGCCATCGGATCGAGCGTGCCCGCGTGGCCGACCTTTCGCGTGCCGCGCGCGCGCCGCGCGCGAGCGACGACATCGTGACTGGTGATGCCCGACGGCTTGTCGACGAGCAGGATCCCGGGTTCCGCCATGCTGGCCAGCTTATTCTGGTCAGATGCCCGATTCCTCCGAGCCCCTCGTCTCGTCCGCACGACTGGGAGACATGCATCCCGCGACGCTGTACGGAATCCTGCGCCTGCGCTCGGACGTGTTCGTCGTCGAACAGGAGTGTCCTTACCCGGATCTCGACGGCCGCGATCTCGAAGAGGGCGCCCTGCAGCTGTGGATCTCAGAGGACGGGCGTGTGCGCGCGACCGCGCGCCTGCTGCACGACGGCGAGGATCGGCGGATCGGCCGCGTCGTCACGAGCCGTGACGCGCGCGGCTCCGGCTACGCGGCCCACATCCTGCGCGAGGCGATGCGTCTCGCCGACGGACGCGTGATCCGCCTCGACGCACAGGCGCACCTCGAATTCTGGTACGCGCGCTTCGGCTTCCAGGTGACCGGCCCCGAGTTCCTCGAGGACGGCATCCCGCACGTGCCGATGACCCGCACCGCAGCCTGACTGCGCGTCAGGCGCAGGGCTCGTAGGAGGGCTGCTTGCCGGTGAGCGTGGAGACCGCCACCGCACCGTCGTACCCATCGCGGTACGTGAACACGAGCTTGCTCGCCTCGTCGGCGACGGCGACATAGGAGGTGTCGGCGATGTCTGAGGGCTGCTCCGTCGCATTCTCGTACGCACCGAGCACCTGTGCCTTCGTGGAGCCGAGGCCGAGGTCTTCGTCGGTGCGCGGTCCGACGCCCATCGTGTCGCCGATCCAGCCGACGCTGACTTCCACGATCTCGTCGGTTCCGTCGTAGCGATCCTTGATGACGATGACGTCGTAGGCGTTGTCGTCGGCGACGCCGTATGCGACGCCGTCGCACGTGTCGAGCGTGCCGATCCCACTGCCGCGAACCTCTTCGAGGACGGTCGGGAAATCGTCGCCGACGTCGATCGGCCCGATGCCGCGCTCGGTGACGACCCACGAATCGGGATCCGACGGGTCGTCGGGATCGGCCTGTTCTGGCGTGGGCGTCGGAGAGGTCGTATACGGCGTGCTGCCGATCGATGCGGATGGCGACGTCAGTTCGGGAACCGTCGGCGCGCTGCGCGTGCACCCGGAGAATGCGCCGATCCCCAGCACGAGCGCAAGGGCAGCTGCCGCGATACGGCGCGCTCCGACGTTCGTCATGAATATCTCCGGGGGTAGGTATGTCGCGTTCCAGCAATCGACGTTACGCGCCTAAAGACACAGCGGGGTTACGAACGGCGCCGGTTTGACAACCGTTCCATCACGATCGCCTCCTCGTAGACTGAGAAGATGCGCGCGAACGATCTGTCTGAGGTGCTCGTGCCCTGGTATCTCGCCAGCGCGCGCGACTTGCCGTGGCGCCGGCCGGGCTTCGGTGCGTGGGGCACGCTCGTGAGCGAGTTCATGCTGCAGCAGACGCCGGTGGCGCGCGTGATTCCGCGGCTCGAGGAGTGGCTCCATCGCTGGCCGGCGCCCTCCGACCTCGCTGACTCCTCGCCCGGCGAGGCCGTCACGCGCTGGGCGAACCTCGGCTACCCGCGGCGCGCCCTGTGGCTGCATCGAGCGGCGACTGAGATCCGCGACCGTCACGGCGGCGTCGTGCCGCGCGACGTGGACGATCTTCTCGCGCTGACGGGCATCGGCGATTACACGGCCCGCGCGGTGGCCGTGTTCGCGTACGGCGAGCGGCACGCAGTCGTAGATACGAATACGCGGCGGGTGATGGCTCGCGCCCTCGACGCGCGCGCCGTCCCCGGCACGGCCCACCGGCGCGATCTCGACCAGATGGCCGCGCTGCTGCCCGATTCCGACGAGCGGGCGGCCGTGATGAATGCGGCCGTCATGGAACTCGGTCAGGTGATCTGCACAGCGCGCGCCCCTCGCTGCGGTGCGTGCCCGATCCGGCGCTCCTGCGCCTGGGTCGCGGCTGGTTCGCCGGCGACGCCCGACACTCGTCGCAAGCAGGCGAAGTACGAAGGCAGCGATCGCCAGGCGCGCGGCGCCCTGTTGAAGGCGCTCCGCGACGCGGCCCCGGATCCGCTCCCCCGCGCGGCGCTGCTCGTCGACTGGCACGACCCGGCCCAGCGCGACCGGGCCCTGGTGTCGCTCGAGAACGACGGACTGATCGAGCCCGATGGCGAACTCGTCGGATTGCCGACCCGCTGAGACGTCAGCGAGGCTCCGACGATCCTCGTCGGATCATCGGAGCCTCGTCGACTGCTCGGCCTACGCGCCCTCGTCGTCCTTGTAGGGATCCTCGTCGCCCGCGTACGTGGCGTTCGCGGCGAGCCCCTGTACCTGAGCGTCGCGCTCGCGCGCCTCGCGGAGCAGGTCCGAGAGGTGCGAGGCCTCCTCGGGGAGGCCATCGGGGATGAACTCGAGCGTCGGGGTCAGGCGCGTGTTGAGCTTACGGCCCACCTCGCTGCGCAGCATTCCCGTCGCGGCCTTCAACGCCGCTGCGGTTCCCTCGCGCTCCTCATCGGTGCCGTACACCGTGTAGAAGACGCTCGCCATCTGCAGGTCGCCCGTGACTCGCACGTCCGTGATCGTCACGAAGCCGAGGCGCGGATCGCGGAGCCCCTTCTGCAGGCGCTCCGACAGCACGACGCGGATGCGGTCCGCAACGCGGGCCTGTCGTTCGAAACCGGCCATTTCTGTCCCCCTTCCGGGACCAAGATGCCGGGTGGCCCGAAGGACCACCCGGCATCAAGCGTATGTGATCAGCCTCGGGGCTTCTCGACCATCTCGATGGTCTCGATCTCGTCGCCGATCTGGATGTCGTTGTACTTGCCGAGTCCGATACCGGCTTCGAAGTCGGTCTTGACCTCGGTCACGTCGTCCTTGAACCGGCGCAGCGACTCGATGGCCAGGCCGTCGGCCAGCACGACACCCTCGCGGATGATGCGCGCCTTGGCGTTGCGCGTGATCGTGCCGCTCTTGACGAGCACACCGGCGATGTTCCCGACCTTCGAGGAGCGGAACACCTCGCGGACCTCGGCGAGACCGGCCTGCGCCTCTTCGAACTCTGGCTTGAGCATGCCCTTGAGCGATGCTTCCACGTCGTCGATCGCGTTGTAGATGACGTTGTAGAACCGGATGTCGACGCCCTCGCGAGCGGCGGCCTCGCGGGCCTTCGCGTCGGGTCGGACGTTGAAGCCCAGCACGATCGCGTTGTCGATCGTTGCGAGGTTGATGTCGCTCTCGGTGACCGCACCCACTCCGCGGTGGATGATGCGCAGCTGAACGCTGTCGTCGACCTCGATCTTCAGCAGCGATTCCTCGAGCGCCTCAACGGCACCGGAGACGTCGCCCTTGATGATGAGGTTGAGCGACTCGACCTTGCCCTCCTCGAGCGCCTTCGTGAAGTCCTCGAGCGACATGCGCTTGCGAGCCTTCGCGAGAGCGGCGTTGCGCTCCACGGCCTCACGCTTCTCAGCGATCTGGCGCGCGGTGCGATCGTCCTCGGGCACGAGGAAGAGGTCGCCGGCTCGGGGCACGGAGTTGAGGCCCTGCACCTGAACAGGACGCGACGGAGCCGCTTCCTGCACGCGCTCGCCGTGCTCGTTGATCATGGCGCGAACGCGGCCGTAGGCCGTGCCCGCGACGATCGGGTCGCCCACGCGGAGCGTTCCGCCCTGCACGAGCACCGTGGCGATGGATCCGCGGCCCTTGTCGAGCTTCGCCTCGATCGCGATGCCGCGCGCCTCCTTGTTGGGATTCGCGCGCAGGTCGAGACCGGCGTCGGCCGTGAGCAGCACGGCGTCCAGGAGCTCCTGGATGCCGGTGCCCTGGCGGGCCGACACGTCGACGAACATGACCTCTCCGCCGTACTCTTCGGCGACGAGACCGTACTCGGTGAGCTGCTGGCGCACCTTGCCAGGGTTGGCCTCGGGCTTGTCGACCTTGTTGACCGCGACGACGACCGGCACGCCGGCCGCCTGTGCGTGGTTCAGAGCCTCGACCGTCTGCGGCATGATGCCGTCGTCGGCCGCGACGACGAGGATCGCGATGTCGGTGACGTCGGCACCGCGCGCACGCATGGCGGTGAACGCCTCGTGACCCGGGGTGTCGATGAAGGTGATCGCACGATCGTGACCCTCGTGCTCGGTCCAGATCTGGTACGCACCGATGTGCTGGGTGATGCCACCGGCCTCGCCCTCGATCACGGTCGTGTTGCGGACCGCGTCGAGAAGCCTCGTCTTACCGTGGTCGACGTGACCCATGACGGTCACGACCGGCGGACGGATCTCGAGGTCTTCGTCGTCTTCGTCGAGCTCTTCCTGCTCGAGGTTGAGGCCGAAGCTCTCGAGGAGCTCCTTGTCCTCGTCCTCCGGAGAGACGATCTCGACCTTGTAGCCGATCTCGGAACCGAGCACCTCGAACGTCGAGTCGTCGAGCGACTCGGTCGCGGTCGCCATCTCACCGAGGTGGAACAGCACCGTGACCAGGTTGCTCGGCGGCACCGAGACGCCGTGCATGACCTCGAGCTTCTCAGCGAAGTCAGCGATCGAAGCACCGCGGCGCATGCGGATGATCGTGTCGCCGTCGCCGCGCGGAACCTTGACGCCGCCGACGACAGGCGCCTGCCGCATTTCGAATTCCTGGCGCTTCGCCCGACGCGACTTGCGCTGCCTGGACTTGCCGCCTCCCTTTCCGAACGCGCCGGCCGTGCCGCCTCGGCGACCGCCGGGGCCCGGGCGTCCGGCGAAGCCGCCGCCGGGGCGGAAGCCGCCGCCGGCACCGGCACCGGGGCCGCCGCCGCCAGGACGCTGCTGGAACGGAGCGCCGCCGCCCGGACGAGCGCCGCCGCCGGGACGACCACGACCGCCGGGACCGCCTGCGCGGCCGCCCGGCTTCGGAGCGCCCGGGCGCGGGGCCTGGGGCTTCGGAGGACGCGGGATGTTGCCGGGCGACGGGCGCTGGCCCATGCCCTGCGAGGACGCGAACGGGTTGTTGCCCGGACGCGGACCGCCGGCCGGGCGCTGGCCCATGCCCTGCGAGGACGCGAACGGGTTGTTGCCCGGACGTGCGCCGGGCTTCGGCGCGTCGGACTTCGGGCTCGACTGGCTCTGTGCACCGGGGGTCGGCGCGCCTGCCGCACCGGCATCGGGCTTCGCGGAACCGGGCGTGGGAGCGCTGGACTTCGCGGGCCCGGGCTTCGCAGCGCCGGGTGACGGCGCGGACGACTTCGCACCGGGCTTCGGTGCGTCGGACGCGGGCTTCGCGGCGGCCTTCGGCTTCGCCGGACCCGGCTTCGGGGCACCCGGCTTGGGTGCGCCGGACGCGGCAGCGGGTGCCTTCTCGGCGCCCTCGAACGCCGCGCGCAGCTTGCGCGCGACGGGCGGCTCGATCGTCGACGACGGGCTCTTCACGAACTCGCCGAGCTCCTTGAGCTTTGCGAGAGCGGTCTTGCTATCGACGCCGATTTCGGCCGCGATCTCATGTACGCGTGGTTTTGCCACAATTCTCCTGTCTGGACGGTCTGCCCAGACAGGGCAGACCTCTTAACGGCGGACGGGTCTCATTTCGAGCCGTTCACTTGATTTCCATAGCTATTCAGCCGATCTGTGAGAGTCTGCGTGTCGAGTGGCCCCGGCACACGGAATGCTCGTACGAATGCCCGTTGCTGGATCGCCAGCTCCATGCATTCGTGTTTCGGATGGACCCATGCGCCCCTCCCCGGCATCGAACGGGACTCGTCGATGACGAGTCGGTCTTCGGTGGCGATCACCCGCAGAAGTGCGGATCGGGAGTCACGCGTGCGGCATCCGACGCACGTTCGTACAGGGTCCATCCTACACGTTCTCCCGCCTCGCGAAGCTGTGCCCGTGCGGCAGGGCTTCAGTCCTCGTCGAGGATGCTGTCGGGCTGGATGTCGATCTTCGCGCCCGTCAGCTTGGCCGCGAGCCGCGCGTTCTGGCCCTCCTTGCCGATGGCGAGCGAGAGCTGGTAGTCGGGAACGAGGGCGCGCACCGCGCGCGTCTTCTCGTCGAGCACGAAGCTCGACGAAACCTTCGCCGGGCTCAGCGCGTGCGCGACGAACGCAGCGAGATCGGGATCGTAGTCGACGATGTCGATCTTCTCGTTGCCGAGCTCGTCCTGCACCGCGCGCACGCGTCGTCCGAGCTCGCCGATGCAGGCTCCCTTGGCATTGATCGAGGGATCCTCGGCGATGACGGCCATCTTGGTGCGGTGCCCGGCCTCGCGCGCGAGCGAGGTGATCTCGACCAGACCCGTCGCGATCTCGGGAACCTCGAGCGCGAACAGTTTGCGCACGAGACCCGGGTGGGTGCGCGAAACGGTGATGGCCGGCCCCTTGTTGCCGCGCGAAACGCTCGTGACGTAGACGCGGATGCGGGCGCCGTGCTGGTAGTCCTCACCCGGCACCTGCTCTTCGGGGGGCAGAATCGCTTCCACCGTGCCGAGGTCGATGTGGATCATGCGCGGGTTCGGGCCCTGCTGCACGACGCCGGCGACGATGTCGCCCTCCTTGGCACGGAACTCTCCGAGCACGGCGTCATCGGCGATATCGCGCAAGCGCTGGCTGATGACCTGCTTGGCGGCATAGGCGGCGACCCGACCGAAGTCCTCGGGATTCTGCTCCTCTTCCCCGACGACAGCGCCCTCGTCGTCGGTCACGGGTGTCAGCACCGCCACGTGACCGGTCTTGTGATCGAGCTCCGCGCGCGCGCCGGCAGGCAGCTCGCCGGTCTGGGACGTGTGCTTGGCGTAGGCCGTCAGCACCGCCTGCTCGATGATCGTGACGAGTTCCGCGAACGGAATCTCCTTCTCCCGCTCGATAGAACGCAACAGAGCAAGATCAATCTCCATAGCAGCCTCCCTATTCAGCTCTCCCACCTGACGACATGCGCGTCGGTGCCCATCGACGATACCCGATCAGGCGCTGGAAGAGCCTGGACGTCCGCGATCGCGGATCGTCCAGGCTCCTCTCGTGCGCGGATCAGCAGGAGCCGAGGTGCTCCCATGGTCCCCACGGCGTGGACGGCGCCTGGTTGCGCGTCCACCACTTCGCTTCGAATACCTCGTCGCCCGCGACCACGCGCTCGCCGCCTGTGTAGACCTGCGAGTCGGTCCATTCGAGAACCGAACCCTCCTCGCACGCGCGCGGTTCGCCCTTCTCCATCCAGGATCCCCACGGTGTTGTTCCGGGCTGCTCGGTCGTCCACCACTGGGCGACGTAGGCGACGCCGTCGAACGACACGACGTCGCCGGTGTCGTACACGCGCCCCTGCTGCCACTCCTCATCAGCGGGCGGCTGCTCACCATCGGCCGCGGTGATCCCGACGATGATCGGGTTGTGATCGCTCGCGCGGAACACGCTGTCGTCGTAGAGCTGCGTCGCGTTGTAGTTGTACCGGCTGTACTCGAAACCGACCTGCTCCTGCGCGTTGATCTGCCAGACATCGACGCCGGCGACCCGCTCGAGCGCCGCGCCGTTCGCGAAGACGTGATCGAGCGATCCGTCCATGCCGTCGTAGTTGTAGGTCGCCTCGCCGCCGTTGAGCGCATAGTTGAGGTTGGTGAAGCCCGCGGCTTCGATCGCACGCGCGGGGTCTTCTGCGGCATAGGCGTTGAAGTCGCCGGCGAGGTAGACGGGCTCGATACCGGTCTGCTGCTGCACCTCGGCGCTGAAAGCCACGAGCGCCTCGGCCTGCCTCACGCGATCGGGGTTGGCGTTGCCCTGGCCCGTGCCGTCGTCGACCCCCGATCCCTTCGATTTGAAGTGGTTGGCTGCGACGAGGAAGGCGCCTTCCTCGCCCGCGCCCTGCGCCGTGAAGCCCTGGAACAGCGGTTCGCGCGCGTTGTCGAAAGCCGGGTCGTCGATCAGAATGTACGACTGGCCCACCAGGTCGACGTCATCCTCGCGATAGATGAATGCATTGCGGATCACGTCTTCGTCAGACGGGACCTCCTGCGGGCTCTCGGCGTACGCCCACGTGCCCGCGCCCTCCGCGGCGTTCAGCGCGTCGACGAGAGCAGACACGGCCGAGTCGCGGTCTTTGCCGTAGTGCGCCGAGTTCTCGATCTCTTCGAGGGAGACGATCGACGCCCCGGACGCGCTGATCGCGCCCACGATCTTCGCCTGCTGACGCTCGAGGCTCTCGTCGGTCGCGGCACCGCGCGGGCCGTCGGGGTCGCAACGGTTCGCGGCGATCGGGGTGCCCTCGCGATCTGAGTAGTACGTGCACGTTCCGAGGCCGGAGTCGACGAACTCCTGCGCCGTGGTCGGGAAATAGTTCAGCACGTTGAACGTCGCGATGGAGAGGTCTCCCCCGACCGGTTCGGGCCGCTCGTTCGCGGCGCGCTCGCCGCTGAACGAAACGGTCTCGGATCCGTCGCCCGAGATCGGCGTGACCGGCTGCAGCGCCCATCCGCCGTAGCGGTAGTCGAGGACGACGGGGCGCTCGAACGCGACATGCGCACCGACCCGCACGGGGTTCTCGGGCGTCAGGTACGACAGCGGCATGTCGGTCTGGTTGTTGAAGTTCGTGCTGCGCGCATCGTCGAGGGTGATCGACTTCGCCGCGTTCTCAGCCGCGCGGGCGGCGATCGCCTCGGTGTCGTGCGGATCGATGTCGGCTGTCGGCTGACGCAGCGTCTCGTCGCCGAGAGCGAGTCCGAACGATCCA
>Ga0308157_10003941_pt1 | contig 20541 bp, 18 predicted proteins | sample PhyBR1_FD_201035 | JGI IMG/M metagenome (GOLD analysis project Ga0308157, IMG submission 201035) | Phyllosphere microbial communities from UC Gill Tract Community Farm, Albany, California, United States - DLSLB.R1 | ecosystem: Host-associated > Plants > Phyllosphere > Unclassified | place: USA...
CCGTACAAGGACGACCCGAACCGCGTCATCCGCTTCAAGAACCCGCTTGAAGGCACGGTGCTGTTCGATGACCTGATCAAGGGCAATATCGAAATCGCCAACAGCGAGCTGGATGACATGGTCATCTTCCGCCCGGATGGCTACCCGACCTACAACTTCGCGGTGGTGGTCGACGATTGGGACATGAACATCAACGAGGTCATCCGCGGTGATGACCACATCAACAACACCCCGCGCCAGATCAACCTGTACGAGGCCATCGGCGCGCCGGTGCCGAAGTTCGGTCACATGCCGATGATCCTGGACGAGCAGGGCGCCAAGCTGTCCAAGCGCACCGGCGCGGCCGACGTGATGCAGTACAAGGACGCCGGCTACCTGCCCGAGGCGCTGCTGAGCTACCTGGCCCGTTTGGGCTGGTCGCACGGTGACCAGGAGATCTTCACCCGCCAGGAGCTGATCGACCTGTTCGATGTCACCAACTGCAATTCCAAGGCCGCGCGCCTGGACATGGCCAAGCTGGGCTGGGTCAACCAGCACTTCCTGAAGACCGAGACGCCGGCGTCCATCGTTCCGCACCTGGTCTACCAGCTGGAAAAGCTCGGTCTGGATATCAGCACGGGCCCGGCCCCGGTCGATGTGGTCATCGCCCTGCGTGAACGCGTGCAGACCCTGAAGGAAATGGCCGAGAAGGCCGTGGTCTGGTACACCCCACTGAACGAATACGACGAAGCAGCCGTGGCCAAGCACTTCAAGGCCGGTGCCGACGTGCCGCTGGCCAAGGCCCGCGAGCTGCTGGCAGCAGCTGAATGGACCGCCGAAGGCGTGTCCGTGGCACTGCACGAGGTGGCAGCCCAGCTGGAAATCGGCATGGGTAAGGTCGCCCAGCCGCTGCGCGTGGCCATTACCGGCACCCAGGTGAGTCCTGACATTTCCCATACCGTGTATCTGGCGGGGCGCGACGAGGCCTTGAAACGCATCGACGCCGCACTCATCAAGATCCCAACGGCCTGACCCCGAGGTAGACATGACCGACGCACACTCCTGTACCGCCCCGCACCACCACGTCGAAGACGCGGCCGGCTTTGTCGCGGTGGTCGAACGGGTGTGCCGTGAGCGCGGATTGCGGCTGACCCCGATCCGCGCCAACGTGCTGCGGCTGATCGCCGAGGCCGGCAAGCCGGTCAAGGCTTACGAATTGCTGGAATGGGTGCGTGAAGGCAAGGGTGTGGGCGCCGATGCCCCGCCCACGGTCTATCGCGCGCTGGATTTCCTGATGGCCAATGGCTTCGTGCACAAGCTGTCGTCGGTCAACTCCTTCGTCGCGTGCCACCACCCGAGCAGCAACCAGCATTCGGTGCCGTTCCTGATCTGCGACCGCTGCCATAGCGCAGTGGAGCTTGAAGATCGCGACATCGTCCGCCAGCTGGAAGCCCGTGCCAAGGAGCTGGGCTTCAAGCCGCAGGCACAGACGCTGGAAGTACACGGCCTGTGCGCGAACTGCGCAGGCTGAGTCTTTAGCCCCTCTCCCTGCGGGGTGAGAGGGGCAGCTTGCGAACCATTGGTTCGCTGCCCATCGAACGCCTTTGCGCCAGTGCAAGGGCCGGGGTGCGGAGCAGGGGTTGGGGTGAGGGTAAGGTATCGCCCCAGCAAGGCTGAAATCTCGCAGCCCTCTGTTCTTTTGTAGAAGCGGCGTAAGCCGCGAAGCCAATAGGCCTCGACCGTCCCGGTCAGGTCGGTGCGGGCAATGCGCTATCGGCTTCGGATGTTGCAGTGGTTTCGCGGCTTACGCCGCTCCTACAACAGCCTGTCGTGCTTACGGTTTTGGTTCTGCTTCGTAGACGACGACGCCATCCTTGATGGTCTGCAACACCTTGATGGTGTGCAGCTGGCTGCGTTCGATAGTCATTGGGTTGTCCGACAGCAGCACCAGGTCTGCGCGCTTGCCGACTTCGATCGAACCCTTGCTGCTCTCCTCGCCGTACTGGCGCGCGGCCCACAAGGTGATCGCCTTCAGCGCGATCGCCGGTGATACGCGCTGCTCTGGTCCCAGCACGCGACCGCTACGGGTCACGCGGTTGACCGTTGCATCCAGCACCCGCATTGAATCAGGAAACACCACCGGCGCATCGTGGTGGGAGGTGAACACCATGCCCGCGTCCAGCACCCATTGCGTGGGCGAGATGTTCTCGGCGCGCTCCGGGCCCAGCACCGAGTCGCGGTGCCAATCGCCCCAGTAATAGGTATGCATCGGGAACAGCGACGGGAAGATGCCAAGACGGCGCAGTTCGCCAACCTGGTCCTTGCGCAGGGTCTGGCCGTGGATCAGCACGGGGACGAGATGCTTGTCCGGGTACTTGGCTTCTGCGACGGCGACGGCGTGGATCAGCTGATCAATGGCGGCATCACCATTGGCATGTGCCTGTACTTGCCAACCACGGCTCCACGCCTGGGTGATGAGGTCATCGACCTTGGCGGTGGGGAAGGCGGGATAGCCTGCATAGTCCGGCTTCTCGCCGTCGGGGACTTTGAAATAAGGCTTGGTCAGCCACGCGGTTTTGCCTTGTGGCGAGCCGTCCAGGCTGATCTTCACTCCGGCGATGCGGAAGTGGTCGGTGTAGTTCAGGCCATAGAAGGGACCTTGCATGGCCGGGTTCTGCAAGGCCACTTCGATATCCGGATAGGACGCCACGTCGATCTTGAGCTTGCCGGCCTTGGCCGCCATCGGCAGCAGCTGCAAGGTGCCGGCGTCGGTCTTGGCGTCCTGGGCGGTGGTGTAGCCGTATTTCATATACAGCGCCTGGCCGGCTTCGAGCATGGCCAGCGACTGTTCGGCAGTCATCGCCGGCATCAGCTTGGCCAGGGCGATGTTGTGCGCGCTTTCCTCCAGCACACCGTCAGGCACATTGCTGCCGGGTTCGCGGCGGATCACGCCACCGGATGGATTGGGCGTGTCGGCGGTGATGCCGGCCAGTTCAAGTGCCTTGCTGTTGTAGGCGCCGAGATGGCCGGACTGGTGCATCAGGATGATCGGGATGTCGGTGGCGATCGCATCCAGATCCTGCCGGGTTGGATGGCGCTGTTCGACCAGCTGCGAATCGTCGTAGCCGAAGCCGATCAGCACCTTGTAGCCTTCGGGTGTGCTCGGATGCGCGCGGAACTCGCGCATGATCTTCTGCAAGGCGGGGATCGAGTTGCCTTCGCCATCAGGTGCGGGCAGCAGGTTTGCCGACAGCGCCTGCAGCCCGACGCCTGAAACGTGGCCGTGCGCGTCGATGAAGCCCGGCGTCAGCGTATGACCCTGCAAATTGATCTGCTGCGCCTGCGGGCTGAAACGGAGCGCTGCCTTGCGGGTGCCGACAAAGGCGATGCGCCCGTCGCGTACGACGATGGCTTCCGCTTCGGGGTGGTGGTCGTCCACGGTGACGATGGGCCCACCGGAATACAGCGTGTCTGCTGCGTTGGCGGAGGTGGCCGTGAGTGCGGCCAGGACGGAGAGCGCCAGAATCAGTTTCACCGAGGGTTCTCCCGGCTGTGAGCAGGGCTACAGCCTAGCGCAATCGGGCGAAGGCCTTGCTCCCTCCCTTGCGGAGCAGGGGGAGGGCTGGGGAGGGGTTGGCTCTTTACCGTTCTCGCAATGTCAGCTTCGCGGCTTACGCCGCTCCCACAAGATGGTCGGTAACGCCCTTGCCGAGCATGGCTCGGCACTACCGCCGTTGCTCCCTCCCTTGCGCAGCAGGGGAGGACTGGGGAGGGGGTGGCTTTGTGCCGTTCTCGCAATGTCAGCTTCGCGGTTTACGCCGTTCCCACAAGATGGTCGGTAACGCCCATTGCCGAGCATGGCTCGGCACTACCGCCGTTGCTCCCTCCCTTGCGCAGCAGGGGAGGGCTGGGGAGGAGTTGGCTTTGTGCCGTTCTCGCAATGTCAGCTTCGCGGCTTACGCCGCTCCCACAAGATGGTCGGTAACGCCCATTGCCGAGCATGGCTCGGCACTACCGCTGTTGCTCCCTCCCTTGCGTAGCAGGGGAGGGTTGGGGAGGGGTTGGGTTTTGCGCAGGCGCCGCCGCTGTGTCCACTTCCACCACCACCGACATGCCGGGGCGCAGGCGCGCGGCCAGTGGCTGATCGGGGTCGATTGCGATGCGGATCGGCAACCGCTGCACCACCTTGGTGAAATTGCCGCTGGCGTTGTCGGGCTTGAGCACCGAGAACTCCGAGCCGGTGGCTGGGGCGATCTGCTCGATGTGGCCGCGTAGCTTCTTGCCCTGGAAGGCATCGACGCTGAATGTCGCGGGCTGGCCGATCGCCATGTTCCAGGTCTGGCCTTCCTTGTAGTTGGCTACTACCCATAGCGTGTCCGGGACCAGGAACAGCAACTGGCTGCCGGCGGTAACGTACTGCCCAAGCCGAACGGTCGCTTCTGATACCTGGCCATCACGCGGCGCCTTGATGACGGTGTTGTCGAGGTCGATCTTCGCCAGTTCGAGAGCGGCTTCAGCCATGGCGACCTTCGCCTCCAGACCCTTGCGTGCCACTTCGGTGGAAGTGAGGGTTTCCTCTGCGATATGGATGGCCGCCTGCGATTGCGCCACGCCAGCAGTCGCCGCCTGCGCCGAGGCGCGCAGCTTGTCGCGGTCGCTGTTGGAAACCAGTTGCTGTGCGGCCAGGGCTTCATAGCGCTGCAGCTCGGTGCGGCTGCGTTGCTGCTCGGCCTGCTGCGCCGAATGGTTCGCGCGTGCGGAACTGATCTGCGCGCGGTTCTGTGCCTGGCTCTGGTCGGAGTTGGCCAGCTGCGCGCGTGCATCTTCGAGGGACGCCTGCGCCTGATCCACCTTCTGCCGGTAGATGCGCTCATCGATGCGCAGCAGTGGCTGGCCTTGTTTGACATGGTCGAAGTCGCTGACCAGCACCTCGGTGACATAGCCGTTGACCTGCGGTGCCAGCACGGTCACCTGGCCGCGCACATAGGCATCGTCGGTGTGCATGAGCGTGCTGTTGAACGGCCACAACTGCCAGGCGCGCAGGATCAACGTCAATCCGACCAGGGCGACGATGATCATCAGCACTACCGCGCGGCGACTCGGGCGGTTGTACTTGGATACCGGCGTGGGCGCCGGGGGGGGAGTGTTCTTTTCGGTCTTGTTGCTCATGATTCTGCTCGGTTGTCCTGGGCCACGGCGCGGTCACGCCGGATCACCTGTTTCACGCGGGGGTTGCGCAGCGTCACTTCCAGCAGCAGCCAGGTCAGGAAGCAGATCGCGACCCAGCCACTGAAGGCGAATACATCGTTGAAGGCGCGTACATTGGCTTCGCGTTTGGCCGCTGCTGCCAAGGCGGCGCTGGCCTGTGCCTTGAGTTGTACCGGGTCGGTGATGACGCGGGCGTAGGCTTGCTGCTGCATCTGCAGGCGGTGCGCCACCTGTGGATCGGCGGGATTGAGCTGGCTGACCAGTGCGGTCGAATAGAGGTGTTCGCGGTGCAGCTGGTAACTGCTCAGGAACGCCGAGCCGGCGAGACTGCCGAAGCTCTGGGTCAGTGACAGGATCACGATGAAGGACACGATATGGTCCAGCCCGCGCGCCATTGCCTGACGTATGCCCATCAGCATCAACGGGCCCATGAACATGCCGCTGCCCACCGCCGCCAGGAACTGGCTGAGGGCGAAATCCATCGGCCGATCCATGCTGGTGCGGTGCTGGTCGAGGAAGGCGGCACCGCCGAGCAGGATGATCGACACCAGCAACTGCGGGATCAGCGCCTTCGGCCCGAAGGTCAACGCACCGGCAGCGATGCCGACCAGGACGCCGATCAGGATGACCCCGAACAGGGGCGCCATCTGGTCCGGGCCCATGCCCAGCGTGCGCATCATCGAGATCATCCCGTAGGACTGCTCGTTGGTGAGGAAGCGGATCAGGAACGCGCCGACGATGAAGCGCAGCATCACCGGCCCCATCAGCCAGCGTACCTGCAGCAGCGGGTTGCGACGCTGGTGCTCAATGCACAGGCCGGTGGTGATCAATACCACGGCGGCGGCCAGTGCCCAGCCCAGCCACGGTGAATCGAACCACCAATGCAGGTAGCCCTGGCTCAGCACCACCACCAGCAGCGCCAGACCCGGCGCGAGCAGGGCGAAGGTGAGGAAGTCGGTGCGTTCGAAAACCTTGATCTGGATGCCGGGCGGGAGCTTCAGCACCACCACCGCGGCAAACGAACACAGTGCCAGCCCGGCCTCGAACAGATACAGGTTCTGCCATTCGCCATGGTCGAGCAGGCTGGGTGACAGCAACCAGGCCAATGGCACGGCGAGCTGCGACAGGCCGACGCCGATCACCAGCAGGTTGCCGACATATTTGCGCGGCAAGGCCTGCAGCATGTACAGCGTGCCCAGCGTGGTGCAGGCGGCACCGGCAAAGCCGCTGCCGGCGCGTACCAGCAAGGTGGTCGTGTTGTTGCCGACAAACAGATGCAGCACCGCCAATGCGGCATAGGTGCCCAGGCCGATCTCGGCGAACAGGCGGATTCCGTATTCCTGGCGGAACTTGAACACCAGCAGGTTGGCGCTGACGTTGACCATCAGGTAGGCGGCCACCAGCCAGTTGGCCTCACTGGCCTGCAGCCCCATCTGGCCGGTGATCAACGGCAGGTTGGCGCTGATCAGTGCATTGCCCAGCCCGCCGGTGATCGCCACCAGCACTGCCACGGCGGCATAGGCCGCACGCCGGTGCGGGGGATGCCAGGGCATCGAGGCCGAGCCGGGCAGGCTGGGCTTCTCGTGCTCTTCCCAGTCCGGAATGGGCTTGAGGGGCTTCATGTGCGTTCCGTTGCAGCCTGCACGGACAGGCCGGGACGCAGCAATTCAATCGCACGCCGTGCGAGGGTGGCGCGATCTTCGACGGTGCGGCCGCGCAGGGCGGCGCCGAGCATGCTGGAAATCAAGGAGATATCCGACAGCTGCAGGTCAAGCCTGCACAGCCCTGCGGCCTTGGCCCGCAGCAGCGCCGGTTCGGACAGGCCGAGAATGCGCTCGCGTGCGGCCTTGATCGTGGGCTCGTCCGGGTCCACTGCGCGCCAGTAGTCGGCCAAGGCTGGCGAATGCACGATGCGCCTGGCCATGCCGATGATCAGCTCGAACAGGGCATCGTCGCGCTCGCCCAGCTCCTGCAGGTGCACTTCGATCTTTTCCACGGTCCGCTGCAGCAGGGCTTCGATCAGCGCGGTGCGGTCGGGGAAGTTGCGGTACAACGTTGCCCGGCCCACGCCGGCGCGAGCCACCACCAGATCAAGTGGAGCGGTGATGCCATGCTCGCCGAACACGGCGTCGGCCGCATCCAACAGCAAAGCACGACGCATGGCGGCATCGGAACGAATCGAAGTCATGTCCATATGATCCGGACAAAAGTGTCCGGTTTCAATGGGCGGCATGGAACGGGCCGTTGTGGCGGCCCGTTCCCGTTCAGCTCGCGGCGAGCTGGCGGCGCAGTGGTGCTTCGCGGATCGGCAGGTTGATCAGTGCTGCAGCAGCGGCCAATGCCATGTCCGCATACCACATCCAGCTGTAGTCGCCGCCGTATTCCAGCGCCACGCCACCCAGCCAGGCACCAAAGAACGCGCCGATCTGGTGCGAGAACAGGGTCAGGCCAAACAAGGTGCCCATGTGACGCGGACCGAACAGCTTGCCGACCAGTCCCGCGGTGGGCGGCACCGTCGCCAGCCAGGTAAAGCCCAGTGCGGCGGCGAACACATAGAAGGTCATCGGTGTCGGCGGTGATGCCAGATAGACCGCGATCAACACCGCGCGGCTGAGGTACATCCAGAACAGCAGCCACTTCATGCGGAAGCGTTCGCCAAGCGCACCGATGATCAGGCTGCCGGCAACATTGAACAGGCCGATCAGGGCAATCGACACCGAGGCCACGTTCGGCGACAGCCCGCAAAGCGCGATTTCGCCGGGCAGGTGGGTGACCAGGAAGGCGATATGCACGCCACAGGTGAAGAAGCCCAGATGCAGGCACCAGTAACTGCGGTCACGCAGGGCGCGCTGCAGCTGCGGACGCAGCGCTTCGCCGTCGTCACTGGCCTCGTTGCGTGGCGCACGCTTGCGCAGCGGCCAGGCCAATGGCAATGACAGCAGCACGATGATGGCCAACGCATACAAGGCCTTGATCCAGCCGAAAGCACTGAGCAGCAGTTGCACCAGTGGTGCGAACAGGAATTGGCCGAGTGAGCCGCCGGCATTGATGACGCCGGCGGCCATCGAGCGCTTCTGCGCGGGAATACGCCAGGCGGTTGCGCCGATCAGCACCGAGAAACTGCCGGCACCGGCACCGGCTGCCAGCAGCAGGCCGAAGCTGAGGTTAAGCCCCCAGGCGCCGGGCAGCAGGGTTGCCGCGATCAGGCCGACCGCCAGCAGCACGCCGCCGCCGACCAGTACCGGCAGCGGTCCGCGCTGGTCGGCCATGGCACCGAAGAATGGCTGCACTGCACCCCAGACGAATTGACCGATCGCCAGCGAGAAACTGATCTGGGCGATGCCAAGCCCGGTCGAAACATGGATGGGATCGATCAACAGACCGCTGGTCTGGCGCACGCCCATGGTCACCATCAGGATGCTGGAGGCAGCGAGCAACAGCAGCCAGGGAGTGCGCGTGGGGGCCTGCGTGCTCATGCTGGCTGCTCCTGTTCCAGTGCCTGGGTGAGCGCTTCCAGCTGGTGGTTGAGATCTTCGATGCGCTTGCCGCCGAACAGTGTTTCGATCTCCTGCTGGGCTTGCTGCCAGAGAGGAAAGGCCTTCTGCAGGCGACGCTTGCCGGCGGCGGTGATGTGCAGCTGGCGCTGGCGGGAGTCCTCGCCGGGGGCGGAGCTGAGCAGGCCTGCTTCGAGCAGCGGCTTGAGGTTTCGGGTAAGGGTGGTGCGGTCCATGCCCAACGCATCAGCGAGTTCGCCCAGTGGCCGCGGCTGGCTGGAGCGACGCAGGATGGAATAGGCGTTGAGGCTTAGGTCGGCGGGTGCGAGATGGCGATCATAGAGCTGGGAAACGCGGCGCGTGGCGCGGCGCAGCTGGAAGCAGGTGCAGGGGCTGGAGGTGTCCATCGGCGTGTGGGGCAGGGCGATGGACGGGAGTCTATGTGTATATGCACGTAATTGCGAGAGCTGGATCCTGGCGACTCTGGCGCATTGTGCGTTTGGCTTTGGTCATGGCTTTAGCTGTAGCTGTAGCTGTAGCTGTAGTTGTAGCTGTAGTTGTAGTTGTAGCTGTGGCAGTGGCAGTGGCTTTGGCTTTGGCTGTGGCCTTGACTTTGGTTTGGCTGCTGCTGTTGCTGTGGCGTTCCCTTCTCCCGCTTGCGGGGGAAGGTGCCCGGAGGGCGGATGGAGGGGCTCTTGATTTGTCTCTATCTGAGTGGGTTACCAAAGCGGGGGTTCTGCACAAACATAAAAACCACCTGGCGGTGGTTTTTATGTTTGCTTGAGTAGCTAAGCAGGAGAGCGTAATGCAGGAGCAGAACTAAATGCAGGAGCAGAAGCTTGCCCTCACCCCTACCCCTCTCCCGCAAGCGGGAGAGGGGAAAGACAGGAGCAGGAGCCAAAGCTCAAAGCCAAAGCTCAGAGCCAAAGCTCAAAGCCAAAGCCAAAGCTCAAAGCCAAAGCTCAAAGCCAAAGCCAAAGCCAAGGCCAAGGCCAAGGCCAAAGCTCAAAGCCAAAGCCAAAGCTCAAAGCCTGCATCAAGCCTTTAGAACCAGGCGCGGATGCCAAACGCCACGCCACGGCCCGGCAACGGCGAGTAGTCCCGCAGCAGCGAGGTATGCGGGCGTGCCTCACGATCGGTCAGGTTGCTGCCATCGAGGAACACTTCGTAGCTGTTGCTGCCATTGCGATCCCAGCGGTATGCAACGTGTGCATCCACCAGGGTGTAGCCGGCGCTGGTTTCCTCGTTCACTGCAACATCCTTCTGGCTGCCGTAGCGCACCGCACCCAACGACGCGCGCCAGCCACCCAGCGACCAATGCAGGTCGGCACCAACACGGGCCGGGGCGATGCGCGGCAGGTAGCCGCCATTGGCCAACTCGACGTTGTAGTTGTGTGCGTGGTCACCGTGCGGCACGGCGATGGCGACATTGCGGGTGCCGCTGCCATCAAGCTCGGCCTTCACGTAGTCGCCGAACACGCGCAGGTCCCAGTCGCCGGCCACGTTTTCCAGCATATGCCAGGTTGCCTCTGCCTCGGCGCCCTTGAAGGTGGCGTCGTTCTGGGTCCAGGTGCGCACCGGCAGGCCGCCTTCGACCACGCCGGTGTCGGCCAGGTAGATGAAGTCCTTGAACTTGGTCTGGTAGATCGCTGCCTGCAGGTCGAAGCGTTCGTTATGCGCGTGCAGGCCCAGCTCGACGCGACGACCGCGCTCGGTATCCATGTTGGCGTTGCCGATTTCCAGCGAGCGGGTGGCGATGTGGGCGCCGGCGGCGTACAGCTCTTCGTTGGTCGGTGCACGCTCGGAGGCGTCCACGCCGAAGCGCAGGTCGAAGGTGTCGTTCAAGGCCCAGATGCCGGACGCCGACAGATTGGTCGCGCCGAAGCTGCGGTTGCGCTGGGCATCGTTCGGGTCGAGCTTGACCCGGTCATGGCGTGCACCCAGTTCCAGCTTGAATGGGCCGAACTGCTTTTCCTGCAACACGAAAGCACCAATGGTGTCGGTGGTGGTGCCCGGCACGAAGGCTTCTTCGCCGGTGGCGCCAAAGTCGCTGCTGCCGAACTGCACGCCAAAGGCGCCGTCCCAGCCGGCCAGCGGCTGCTGTACCGCTTCCACGCGGCCTTCAAAGCCCTTGTTGGTGAAGCGGGTGGACGGTGTGCCGGCTTCCAGCTCGGTGTGCTCGTAATCGGTATAGCCGCCGCGTACGGTGAGGCTCTTCAGGAACGCGGTCGGGTTGTACAGGCCGCCCTTGAGGTCGAAGCGGTTCTGCACCATGTCGATGCGCACATCATGCTCGTCGCCTTCCTCTTCGTGATCATGGTCATGGTCGTCGTGGTCATGATCGTGGTCATGATCGTGGTCATCGTCGGCGTGCACGTGGGCACCGTTTGGAATGCCGTAGTTGCTGCGGTAGGTGCCCAGCGAGGCGCCCAGGTAGCCGCCTTCGCCGAACCAGGTGGCGCCGACACCGCCGGCGCGGGTGCGCGTGGAGCTGTTGTCGAGGCGGCCGCGGGTGCCGGCGTCTTCGTCGTGGGCGTCATGATCATCGTGGCCATCGGCATCCAGCGCGTGCGGGTCGATCGCATAGCCGGGGATGCGGTAGTCATCGCCGTTGCGGATCAGTCCGTCGACATGCAGGACAAGGTTGTCGCCACTGACGCCGTCCAGGCGGAACATGCCGCTGCGCTCATTGTTGACCGAGTTGCCGCGGACTTCAGCGCGACCGCTGAGCGGGCGGTCCGGAACCTCGCTGGCGATACGACCATCGACCACGTTCACTGCGCCACCAATCGCGCCGCTGCCGAACAGCAGGGTGGCCGGGCCTTTCAATACCTCGATCTGGTCAGCCAGGAAGGGTTCGATGGCGGAGGCGTGGTCGGCGCTGACGGTGGAGGCGTCCATGTTGCCGACGCCATTGGAGACCACCGCCACGCGCGGGCCTTCCTGGCCGCGGATGATCGGACGGCCGACACCGGGGCCGAAGAAGGTGCTCTGCACGCCTGGCAGCTTGGCGACGGTGTCGCCCAGGGTGCCGGACTTGTGTTCATCCAGATCGGTGCCTGCCAGCACTTCGACCGGGCGTGCCAGTGATTCGGCCGAACCCTGCAGCGGCGAGGCGGTGACCTTGACCGCGCTCAACTCCGTCAGGTGGTGGCTTTGGCTGGCGTCGTCATCGGCAGCGCTGGCAACCGCGGGCAGGGCGGCCATCAAGGCTAGGAACAGCAGGTGATGCTTGGTGCGGCGGGGAAGGGACATGGGGTTCTCTCTGTTACTGTGTATCACTGGGGTGGCAATCTGAACCGGAGGCGGCAGGGGGCTGGCGCAGGCGGCTAGGGCGGGGAGGACAATAATGTTATATTATTCCATAACGTTCTGCCGCCCCTGCTGGAAGTCATGCCCACCCAACCCAACGGACTACGCAAATTCCTCGATCGCTTTGGCGCGACCGGATCCCTGATCTGTGCGGTGCATTGCGCGTTGTTGCCGGCATTGCTGGCGGTCGCGCCGGCGCTGGGGCTGTCGTTCTGGCTCAGTGACGGCGTCGAGTTCACCATCGTCGTCTTCGTTACGGTGCTGGGTCTGTTCAGTCTGATCTGGGGTTATCTGCGCCACCGCGCGCTGATGGCCTTGTTGCTGCTGGTGCCCGGGCTGCTGTTGTTGTGGGCGGGCCTGCTGCATTCGGAGCTGCATCATTCGCAGGTTCCGCATGCGGTGGTGATGACCTTGGGTGGCGTGCTGGTGGGCTTGGCACATGTGGTCAACCTGCGCTTGAACCATGTGCATGTACACGACGCCAGCTGCGCACATTGAGGGGCGCATGGTAGGCTTCCTGTCCATGCGCGAGGGCGCTTGTTGTGGCCCCGCCAAACCCGTGCATGCACGGGGTAACTGATTACAAACCAAGGAGTTGACGACATGGGTAAGGGTGACCGTAAGACCGCCAAGGGCAAGCGCTACAACGCCAGCTATGGCATTTCGCGCTCGCACGTGAGCAAGGTGGCCGTGGGCGCTGCTGCGCCGGTCGCCAAGAAGACCGTCACCAAGGCTGCCGCCAAGAAGGCTGTTGCCAAGAAGACCGTCGCCAAGGCCGGCTGATCCAGCCAGGCAGTGGTTACAGAAAAGCGGCGCATTGCGCCGCTTTTTTTGTGTTCGTGATAGTTTCCGGGTGCGCTGCGCTTACCCGGGCTACCCCGGGCTGCCTCACTTCGATTGGCGTAGTGCCTGGTCCAGTGCGTGCGGATCGCCATCGTTGGGCTGGGCCGGGATGCCGATCAGGCGGGTAAGCAGCGGATAGACGTCGACGTTGTCGAAGGCGGTGAGCTGCTTGCCTTGCGCGAAGGCCGGGCCCCGCGCGACGAATACCGCCTGCATCGACGGCAGCGCGGGGTCGTAGCCATGCGAACCGCGATCGCCCGGCGGGCGCTTGGCGATGGTGTCACGCGTCACTGCATCCCAGCCCTCCTGCATCTGGCAGACGATGGCCGGCACGCGTGGGTTGCTGCCGTAATGCCAGCGCGTCGGCAGCTGCGCCTTGTTCCAGCACTGGTAATGCGCGTGTTCGCCGAGCAATGCCTTTTCCGCTTCGGCCTGCTTGCCCGGCAGCGGGGCGAAGCCTACCGACTGGCCTACCGACACCACCTTGGCGACATCGGCCGGCACCATGTCCTCAATCGCCACCGCATTGCCGAACTTGACCGTTGCCATGCCGTGATCGGACACGACAATCACGTTGGTGTGGTCGAGCAGGCCGTCGCGGCGCATGCCGTCGACCAGCTGGCCGACGGCGGCATCAACCTGCTGCAACGCTGCTTTGTACTCGGGCGAATCCGGGCCGTGCTCATGCCCGGCCTTGTCCACGTGCTCCATGTAGGTGGCAACAAAACGCGGCTTGATCGCGTCCGGCGCGCCATGCAGCCAGGCCAGGACCTGGTTCATGCGCTCGGGCAGCGGCACGCTCTCGTCGTATATGCGCCATTGATTGGCATGCAGGCCGCGTACCGGTGCTTCACTGCCGGGCCAGGACCAGGTGGCACTCTTGAAACCGGCCTTGCGCACGCTGACCCAGATCGGTTCGCCACCATCCCACCAGGCCGCGTTTTGTACGGCGGTGCGGTCACTGACCTTGAATTCGCCAAGTGCATCGGCGCTCATCGCGTTGTGCACCAGGCCGTGGTGGTCGGGGCGCAGGCCGGTGACCAGGGTGTAGTGGTTGGGGAAGGTGAGGGCCGGATAGGACGGGCGCATGCCGACGCTGCGTACGCCTTCACGAGCCAGACGCATCAGGTTGGGACTGTCTGCTTCGCTGAGCTTGTCCGCGCGCAGGCCGTCGATGGAAATCATCAATACGGTGGGCGGGACTTCCGGAGCGATGGTGGGCGAGGAAGGCGTGGTGGCGCAGGCTGCAAGCAGTGCGCAGGCCACTGCAGTGGCCGGAATGCGTAGAAAAGTCATGCCGCAATGATAGGCCGGGCCGGTGACCGTACAAATACAACCTTAGCCATGTTGCCTGTGGAGGGGCGCTAGCGGCCCGGGTTGGCAAAGCGCATCCGGGGACCCCGCGCGCTCACGCAAACAGGTCCGCCACACGCTCACCTTCGCTGGGCACGCCCTCCAGCTTCAACAAGGCTGCCTTGGTCGGCAGGCCACCACCGAAACCGGTCAGTGCGCCGTTGTTGCCGATTACCCGATGGCAGGGAAGCACGATCGGCAATGGATTGCGGCCATTGGCAGCGCCGACTGCACGCGTCGCGGTGGGCCGGCCAATGCGCTCGGCCAGCTGCCGGTAGCTCCAGGTTGCGCCAAAAGGAATCTGCGCCAGGGTGTGCCAGACCTGCAACTGGAATTCGGTACCCACCGGCGCCAATTCCAGCTGGAATTCCTGGCGTTCACCGCGCAGGTATTGCAGCAACTGCCGGCGTGGCTCGGCGACCGCATCGGGGTCGCGCTGCCAGTGTTCGCGGCCCTTGGCGTCGTGGCGGTTTTCGGCGAACAGGATGTGGCGCACGCCGACCTGGTCGACGGCGACCGTCAGTGCGCCGATGGGGCTGTCGAAACGGTCGTAATAGAGGGTGTTCATGCGCTGGCCTCCGTAGCTGACTTGGAATTCTTTCTCTCGGTTGGCACTGCCAGGTGCCACAGATGCAGCACTGCATAGGCACGCCATGGCCGCCACAGCTGGGAGCGACGTTCGGTCTCGCGCTCGCTCAGGCGTTGGCCTTCGCCCAGTACCTGCTGCAGCACCAGATCACCGGCAGGGAAGGCATCGGGAAGTCCCATCGCCCGCAGTGCCATGTAATGGGCGGTCCACGGGCCAATACCTGGCAGGGCCGTGGCTTTCTGCACGAAGCTTTCCAGCGTCTGTGCACGGCTGAAATCCAGCCGCTGTTCGGCGCAGGCGCGGGCGATTGCACGCAGGGTGGCGGCGCGGGTGCGCGGCAGGCCGATGCTCTCCAGCGCTGCGTCGACCAGCGTTGCCGGTGCCGGGAACTGCCGGTCCAGGCCCTCGGGCATACCGGGCAGGTGCTCGCCGAAGCGGTCGACCAGCCGCCGCGCCAGCGTGGTTGCCGCAGCGACGCTGACCTGCTGGCCGAGGACGGCGCGTGCGGCGACTTCAAAGCCGTCCCAGCCGCCGGGAATGCGCAGCCCCGGCCGCTCGGCCAGGCCGCGGGCGAGCAGTGGTTCCTGGCCCAGGGCGGCATGGACGGTGCGCAGGTCGGCATCCAGGTCGAATACCCTGCGCACCTTGGCGACGATGGCAGGAATGGCGCGTGGATCGGTGGTGCCCAGCTGCAGGCGCAGTTCCGGCCGCTTGGGGTCGGCGGTGACCCGGATCAGGCTGGCAACACCGTTGGCGACGACCACACGTTGGTAGCTGCTTTCGTCGATGCATTCGATACCCGGCAGCGAGCGGCGGCGCAGGAACGCCAGCATCAACGGGAAGTCCAGCGGCGGTCGGTAGGCCAGGCGCAATACAGGTTCGCCACCGGCCACCGCGCCGTGCTGCTTGCGCAGCGCGCTCGGCGGCATGCCGCAGCCTTCGAGGAAGGCGCTGTTGAAGCGTCGCAGGCTGTTGAAGCCGGAGGCCAGTGCGACCTGGGTTACCGGCAGCGCGGTTTCGGTCAGCAGTTGCTTGGCCAGCAACAGACGGCGGGTGGTGTGCAACTGCGCCGGCGTAGCTCCAAGCTTGGCCACGAACAGCCGTTGCAGCTGGCGCGCGCTGATCCCCATCGCTTCGGCCAGCGCGGTCGCTGGCTGCTCCTGCAGGATGCCTTCGTTGAGTAGGGCCAATGCCTGATGCAGGGTCTGGTCCTGCAGCAGATTGGCGTCATCCGGTGACAGTTCGGGGCGGCAGCGCAGGCAGGGCCGGTAGCCGGCGGCGCTGGCGGCTGCGGCGCTGGGGTAGTAGCTGACGTTCTCGGGCTTGGGCGGTGGAGCCGGGCACACCGGCCGGCAATAGATGCCGGTGCTGCGCACAGCGGTGAAGAACAGGCCGTCAAAGCGCGCATCACGCGCCAGGCGGGCTTGTTCGCATTGCACATGGGCGGGCATCAGGAGGTTTTGCATGGCCCCAGTCTAGGCGCGGCCGGTGGCCGGTACTGGCCATTTTCGGACATCAATGCGTGTGACGCTGTGTTGATTCATCGGACGTTGCGGCAGGGTGGGTGTTGCGCACTAGACTGTCCACTTCCTGGCGCGGCTGCGCCGTCGCGCGGACCTGATTGCCCTCCATGTTGCCCAAGTTCTGGTGGTCGCCGTTGTTGTGCGTCGGGCTGTTGGCCTGCAATCCGCAGACCGGCGAGAAAAAGCCCGTGGCCGACCCTGCTACCGCACTGGCCGCCGATGGCGACCACATGGTGTCGATCAATGCCGCTGATGCGCCGGCCCCGCCGGCACCGGTGTTGCCGGCCAAGGACAAACCCTGGCCCGAGCTGCTGCTGGAAAACGGCAAGGCCTGGGTCAGCTGTGGCACCGACTATGCGGGCGAGAATGGCGATGGCACCGAACTGGCTGCATTTGACCGCGCCAGCATGGATGCGGCGCTGGAGCCCTGCAAGGAGCGCGGCCTGGTGCGGGTGCGCTACGCCGGCAAGATCAATCCTTCGTTCGCGGCGATGATGACGCGCTTGGCGGTAGTGGCCGACGCGATGAAGATCAGCCGGCGCATCCTCGATCTGGATTCCAGCGGCGGCCAGGTCGAAGCAGCCATCGTTGCCGGTGACAGCATCGGCGAGTCTGGCTGGACCATCTGGGTGCGCGAAGGTTCGGTCTGCCACAGTGCCTGCGTGTTCGTGCTGGCGGCGGGCGACAACCGCTTGATCTCCGGCAAGGTTGGCATCCACCGCATGATGCGGATCAGCTCCAGTGCCAGTTCGCGTGCGGAGTTGAACAAGGAGCTGCACGAGGTCTACGACAACGTGAAGGACTACCTGCAGCGCAACGGCGTGGCGGTGGGCGTGGCCGACCTGATGATGACCGTGCCCAACCGCAGCCTGCGGGTGCTGACCAACGAAGAACTCAAGCAGTACGGGCTGGACGGCACCAATGCGGTGCAGGATGACCTGGAGCGCATCAAGCAGATGCGCAAGTGCGGCGATGACTTCGTGCGCCGCAAGGATTCCTTCCTGATCGCCTTCGACCGCGAGTGCAAGGTGGAAGGTGCTGATCTGGAGGCGGTCAACCGCTGCGGGCAGGCGTTGAAGGAGCAGTTCGGCTTCCCGGATGAGGTCTGCCCGGAGGAAAGCCCGCTGTCGGAAATCGATACCGCCATGCTCGAGCCGATGCCGACCGCCATCCCGACCGGTGCCGCGGAGTCGGTGGTGGCGCCGGCTGCGGCAGCTGCACCAGCCGTCAGTGCGCAGGTGGGTGCTTCCAGTACACGAAAGTGAACAAATGAAAGGATGCGGAAGCTCGTAAACCGTGATTGGATTGGCATTCCGTTCAACTGAAAGCGTCATGGAGAGAGCTATGCGACCCAGTTGTTTGTTGATGGTGCTGTCCCTGGCCGTACCGGCTGCAGGCGTTTTTGCGCAGACACCCGCTGCGGCCCCAGCCCCAGCGCGGGCTGCAGCCCCGGCCGCCCCCGCGCCCGCACCGGTGTCAGCCGCCGCACGGCCGGCGCCAGCGCTCAGTGCAGCGCAGCAGGCGCAGGTGGCCAAGCAGGATGCGGAGATGACCGCCGCCGCACAGCGGGTGGCGCAGCTGGTGGATGGCCAGCAGGCGGCCACCGTATGGGACGGTGCCTCGGCGGTGGCGCGCAAGGCGGTGACCCGCGATGTGTTCGCCAACAACGTCAATGCCGACCGCGCCAAGCTGGGCGCACTGGTATCGCGTGGCAAGCCATCGATCACCCGCGTGCAATACCCGGCCGGTGCCTCGGTGCCGGAGGGCATCTACTTGAACGTCAGCTTCCCGACCCGCTTTGCCAACAATGCCCAGCCGGTGCGCGAGCTGGTCTCGTTCCGCCTGGATGAGGACAAGGTGTGGCGCGCCTCCGGCTATAGCGTGCGCGCGGCCTCGGCCAACTAAGCGCCACTGCCGGCAAGGCAAAGCACACGGGCGCCGCAGGGCGCCCGATGTGTTTGCGGGCTGATTGCCGCATGCCTGATCTGGATCAATGAATCCTTACACCGGCCTGCTTACCCTGCCTGCGGTAGGCATAACGGAGTGGCACATGCGCAAGGTGGATGTGGTGGTGGTGGGAGCCGGCCCGGCTGGCTTGAGTCTGGCCCGCAGCCTGGCAGGCAGCGGCCTGTCGCTGGCGTTGATCGAGCAGCAGCCGCTGGCCGCGCTGGCCGAGCCGGCCTTCGACGGCCGCGAGATCGCGCTGACCCACGCCTCGCGGCAGATCATGCGCAGCATGGGCCTGTGGCAGCGCATCGATCCGGCCGAGATCTCGCCGTTGCGCAGTGCCAAGGTGATGAATGGCAGCTCGCCGTTCGCGCTGGGTTTCGCCGCGCAGGGCGAGGGCGTCGATGAGCTGGGCTGGCTGATTCCCAATCACCTGATCCGGCGTGCAGCCTGGGAGGCGGTGCAGGGCCAGGCGGGGCTGGAGTTGCTGGATGGACGCTCGGTAACTGCAATCGATGCCGGTGAGGCGTACAGCACGGTCAGCATGAGCGACGGCAGTCAGCTGCGCGCGCGACTGGTGGTCGCCGCCGACAGCCGCTTCTCGGCGACCCGGCGGATGATGGGTATCGGTGCGCAGATGCGTGACTTCGGCAAGTCCATGCTGGTCTGCCGGATGCAGTGCGAGCGACCGCATGAGCACGCCGCCTGGGAATGGTTCGGCTACGAGCGGACCTTGGCGATGCTGCCCTTGCCGGGCAACCAGGCCTCGGCGGTGATCACCATGCCGCCACAGCAGCTGCAGCAGTTGCTGGCACTGGATGAGGCCGACTTCGGCCGCACCGTCAGCGGCTTCTTCGAACACCGCCTGGGAGCGATGACTCCGGTGGGGACGCGCCATGCCTATCCGCTGGTGGGGGTGTATGCGCACCGCTTTGTCGGCAAGCGCTATGCCTTGATCGGCGACGCGGCGGTCGGCATGCATCCGGTCACCGCGCATGGCTTCAATTTCGGCCTGCACAGCCAGCAACGACTGGCGAAGCTGTTGCTGGAGGCGGTGCGTGGCGGTGGCGATATCGGTGCGGACGGGCTGCTGGCCAGTTACCAGCGTGGCCACCGGCTGGCGACGCGGCCGCTGTACGAAGCCACCAATGCCATTGCCGGGCTCTATAACGACAGCCGGTTGCCAGCACGCCTGCTGCGCGGCGCGGCATTGCGGGCCGCGCAGGGCGTGGTTCCGTTCAGGAAGTTGATTGCCGGGCATCTGACCCAGGCGCGCGCGTAGCGGGGGGCTCGCGGGTTTGTAGGAGCGGCGTAAGCCGCGAAGCCGGTGCGGGTGGCAGGCGAGGGTGCGATGCCGGACAGGGCGTGAGCTTCGCGGCTTACGCCGCTCCTACAAACGCTGCGGCGCCGACGGGTGCCGGGAAAGCCCCTGCCGAGCATGGCTCGGCACTACAGGCGCTCCTGCAGCGCTGATGTGGCGCTGGGACGGCCCCTGCCGAGCATGGCTCGGCACTACCTCACTCGTCTTCGTCGTCTTCTTCGGCGCGATTCGGGTCCGGATCGGCGAGGACGTTGATCAGGACATCGCCCAGCGCCACCTGCTGGCCGCCGCGGATCTTGCAGGCCTTGCGCAGCTCCACCACGCCATCCACGGTGACCTGGCCGTCGGCAATGATCATTTTTGCCTCGCCGCCGCTGGTGACCAGATCGGCCAGTTTCAGCAGCTGCTTCAGTTCCACGTAATCGCGGTCAAGTTCAAATTCGATGGTCTGCATGGTGTTCACGGAGAAAAACGAGTGCTATTGTGCGCCATCGGCGACCCGTGCGGGTGCTCCAACAGGGGCCACGCGGCGGCCGGTTGTGTTCGTAAGCTGAACGCAAATCTAGCCATGCGCGACAGCTGAGCTGTTTAGAGCGCACAATATGCGTCTTTTCGCCCGCCCGTTCGCGGCGGTGCCCCCGGAGTTACCATGTCCCAAGATACCCCCGCGCCGCTGCTGTTTGCAGATCTCGGCCTATCCGAGCCTGTGATGAAGGCAGTGGCCGAAGTCGGTTACGAGACCCCGTCGCCGATCCAGGCTGCCACCATTCCGGCAATGCTGGAAGGCCGCGACGTGCTCGGCCAGGCGCAGACCGGCACCGGCAAGACCGGCGCCTTCGCGCTGCCGGTGCTGTCCAACATCAATCTTTCCGCCACCAAGCCGCAGGTGCTGGTGCTGGCCCCGACCCGCGAACTGGCCATCCAGGTCGCCGAGGCGTTCCAGACCTATTCGGCGTCGATGCCGGGCTTCCG
>Ga0308157_10003942_pt1 | contig 20539 bp, 16 predicted proteins | sample PhyBR1_FD_201035 | JGI IMG/M metagenome (GOLD analysis project Ga0308157, IMG submission 201035) | Phyllosphere microbial communities from UC Gill Tract Community Farm, Albany, California, United States - DLSLB.R1 | ecosystem: Host-associated > Plants > Phyllosphere > Unclassified | place: USA...
TCTACGGCCGCGGCGTCGGCGGCGGACAGCAGGGGCCGAAGAAGCTCGCGTCGCGCCGCCGCAACGTCGTGGATCCGCTGCAGCTGAAGGCCGGAGACCCCGTCGTGCACGCGACGCACGGCATCGGACGCTTCGTCGAGATGCAGCAGCGCGAGGTGTCCTCGGGAGGACGAAACGCGACCAAGTCGCTGCGCGACTACGTCGTGATCGAGTACGCGCCGTCGAAGCGCGGATACCCGGGGGACAAGCTGCTCGTCCCCACCGACCAGCTCGATCTGCTGTCGAAGTACGTCGGCGGCGAGAGCCCCCAGCTGTCGAAGATGGGCGGATCCGACTGGTCGCAGGCGAAGAAGAAGGCGCGCCGCGCCGTGCGCGACATCGCCATCGAGCTCGTGAAGCTCTACTCAGCGCGCATGGCGTCGAAGGGCCACGCGTTCGGGCCGGATACGCCCTGGCAGCGCGAGCTCGAGGAGGCGTTTCCATTCGCGGAGACGCCCGACCAGCTGCAGACTATCGACGAGATCAAGCGCGACATGGAGCGGGAGATCCCGATGGATCGCCTGCTGTCGGGAGACGTCGGCTTCGGCAAGACCGAGGTCGCCGTGCGCGCGGCGTTCAAGGCGATCCAGGACGGCAAGCAGGTCGCGATGCTCGTGCCGACGACGCTGCTGGTCAAGCAGCACCTCGAGACGTTCGCGGATCGGTTCGCGGGCTTCCCCGTCACCGTCAAGGCGCTCAGCCGCTTCCAGACCGACAAACAGGCGAAGGAGACCGTTGCGGGCCTCGCCGACGGAACGGTCGACATGGTGATCGGAACCCACCGGATCCTCACCCAGAGCATCGCGTTCAAGGACCTCGGCCTGCTGATCGTCGACGAGGAGCAGCGGTTCGGCGTCGAGCACAAGGAGGCGCTGAAGAAGCTCAAGACGAACGTCGATATCCTCGCGATGAGCGCCACGCCGATCCCGCGCACGCTCGAGATGGCCGTCACGGGGATCCGCGAGATGTCGACGCTCGCCACGCCGCCCGAGGAGCGGCACCCGATCCTGTCGTACGTGGGGCCGTCCAACGACAAGCAGGTCGCCGCGGCGATCCGGCGCGAGATGCTGCGTGAAGGGCAGGTGTTCTACGTGCACAACCGCGTCACGAGCATCCAGCGCGTTGCCAAGCACCTCGCGGAGCTCGTGCCCGAGGCGCGCATCGCCGTCGCGCACGGCAAGATGGGCGAGAACCAGCTCGAGCAGGTCGTCGACGACTTCTGGGAGCGCAAGTTCGACGTGCTCGTGTGCACGACGATCATCGAGACCGGCATCGACATCCAGAACGCGAACACGATCGTCATCGACCGCGCCGACAAGTACGGCCTCGCCCAGCTGCACCAGCTGCGCGGCCGCGTCGGTCGCGGGCGCGAGCGGGCCTACGCGTACTTCGTGTACGACGAGGGCAAGCCGCTGTCCGAGACGGCGGCCGATCGCCTCGAGACGATCGCGGTGCACAACGACCTCGGCAGCGGCATCCAGGTCGCGATGAAGGACCTCGAGATCCGCGGCGCCGGAAACCTCCTCGGCGCCGAGCAGGCCGGCCACATCGAGGGCGTCGGCTTCGACCTGTACCTGCGCATGATCGGCGAGGCGGTGAGCGAATTCCGGGGCGAGTCGTCGGACGGACCGGTCGAGCTGCGCCTCGAGCTGCCGATCGACGCGCGGATCCCCGACGATTACATCGACAGCGAGCGACTGCGCCTCGAGGCCTATCAGAAGCTGTCGGCCGCGGCGACGGCCTCCGCGGACCCCGACGCGATCGATCTCGTCGTCGAGGAGCTCACGGACCGGTACGGCGAGCCGCCTGCGGAGGTCGCGGGGCTCGTCGAGGTCGCGCGCCTGCGTCGACGCGCCGCGCTGTCACAGCTGAGCGACGTCGTCGCGATGGGCAAGAACCTGCGAATTGCGCCCGCGCATCTGCCCGATTCGATGCAGGTGCGCCTGAAGCGGCTCCACCCCGGATCGAAGCTGCTCGCGGGCGGCGACGCGCTGGTCGTGCCGCTGCCGACTGTGGGCGGCGAGCCGGTCACGGGATCCGATCTCATCGCGTGGGTGCGCCAGTTGCTGGACGCGCTGTTCCCGCTGGCAGATTAAGATGGTCTCTGGTGTGCCGGGAAGTCTGGTCGGCGTCGCGGATCGCCTGATTCGCGAGATTCGTCGACGTGAAAGGCAAGCATGAAGCTGCTTCGTTCCGAAAGATTCCCTGCGTTCCTGCTGCTCGGCGCCGCGGCGCTGGGCCTGATCATCGCCAACCTGCCGTTCGGCGGCGAGGTGATCTCGTGGAGCCACATCGAGATCGGTGTTCCGGGCCTCGAACTGTCGATCTCGCACTGGGTCGCCGACCTGCTGCTCGCGGTGTTCTTCTTCGGCGTCGCGGTCGAGCTGCAGTTCGAGCTGACGCGCGGGCAGCTCAACAGCGTCGCGAAGGCGATTCGCCCGGCGATCGCGGCCGTTGGCGGCGTCATCGTGCCGATCATCATCTTCCTGCTGATCGCGGGGCGCGGGGAGAGCGCGTCGGGGTGGCCGATTCCGACCGCGACCGATATCGCCTTCGCCCTCGGTGTGCTGGCGATGTTCGGCAAGGGACTGCCCAAGGGCGTGCGCATCTTCCTGCTCGCTCTTGCCATCATCGATGACATCGTCGGCATCGTGTTCATCGCGGTGCTGTTCGCCACTGACCTCGACTTCGGCATGATGCTCGCGGGCGTCGCGTGTGTGGCCGTGTTCGCGATCGTCAGTCGTTTGGACCTCCCGACCGCGATCCGCTTGCCGATTCTGATCGCGCTCGCAATAGCCGCATGGGTGTTCGTCTTCCAGTCCGGGGTCCACGCCACCATCGCGGGCGTCGCGCTCGGCCTCGTGATCCGTCAGGACGCCGGCATGAGCGCGCGGCACGCCCTCGAGCCGTGGATCAACGCGGTCATTCTGCCGATCTTCGCGTTCTTCTCGGCTCTCGTCGCGATCCCGCAGGTCGCGATCGACGAGCTCTCGCCGGCGCTGTGGGCGATCGTCGTCGCGCTTCCGGTCGGCAAGCTCATCGGGATCACGCTGTTCGGCTGGCTGGCGCAGTTCGTCGGACGCGGCGAGCGGCTGCCGGTCGGCGACATCCTCCCCGCGGCCGCGCTCGGCGGCATCGGGTTCACGGTGTCGCTGTTGCTGTCGAGGCTGGCGTACTCGGACGCGACGGTCGCGGACGAGGCGGTGCTCGGCGTGCTCATCGGGTCCCTGATCTCGCTCGTGCTCTCGGCGATCCTGGTCCCCCTGCGAGCCCGCCACCACCGCCGCCTGGCTGCACACCCCTAACCCCAATTCGTCATTTCTGGCACGATTCTCCATCTAATTGCACGCGGAAATGTGCCAGAAATGAGGAATAGTGGAGGGGTGATGGGACGTCGAGATGGGCTGCTGCGCGCGGCCGAGGTCATGGATCAGGTGCACTCCGAGTGCGTGTGGTCGCGGGCGATGACCCACGAGAGGCTCGTGCCGTACCTCACCGAGGAATCGGCCGAGGTGATCGATGCCGTCGAATCCGGATCCGCGGAGGAGCTGCGCGAGGAGCTCGGCGACCTCCTGTGGCAGGTGCTGTTCCACTCGGCGGTGTCGGACGACTTCACGATCGACGACGTCGCCGCGGATCTCGCCGACAAGATGACCCGACGCCACCCGCACGTCTTTGCGGGCGAGACGGCCGAGACCCCCGAGCGGGTGCTCGAGCTTTGGAACGCGGCGAAGGCCGCCGAGAAGCGCTCGCGCACGTCGGTGCTCGACGGTGTGCCGACCGCGATGCCCGCCCTCGCGCTGGCACAGAAGGTGCTCGGCAAAGGCGAGCAGGTCGGAGTGGGCCTCGAGCTGGTCGAGGAGATCCAGGCCGCCGAGGCGCTCGAGCACGCCGGCAATGAGGCTCTGCTTCCCGAGACCGAAGAGGAGCTCGGCGACACGATCCTCGGGCTCGTCGCGCTCGCACGTGCTCGCGGATGGGACGCCGAGCGGGCGCTGCGCGGGCGCGTCCGCGAGTTCGCAGAGGCGGTGCGCGAAGCGGAGTAGGGGATAATAGGATCCCTATGGTTGCTGTGAACCCGCCGCGCGGAATGCGCGACTTCCTCCCCGCTGACAAAGCTCGTCGCGAGCGCGTGCTCGCCCTGATCCGCGAGCGCTACCGCGCGCACGGATTCGACGAGATCGAGACCCCCGTCATGGAGGATCACGCGCGCCTGCACGCGGGCGTGGGCGGCGACAACGAGAAGCTCGCGTTCAACGTCATGAAGCGCGGCATCTCCGCAGAGACGCTCGCTGCGACCACCGATGCGGCGGATCTCGCCGACCTCGGCCTGCGATACGACCTCACGGTGCCTCTGTCTCGTTTCTACGCCTCGCACCGCGGTGAGCTGTCGGGTGTCTTCCGCGCCGTGCAGATCGCGCCCGTGTGGCGCGCGGAACGTCCGCAGAAGGGCCGCTATCGCCAGTTCATGCAGTGCGATATCGACATCATGGGCGACGCCTCGAGCCGCGCCGAGGCCGAGCTGATCTCCGCCACGCTCGACGTGCTCGACGCGCTCGGGCTGTCGGGCGCGAGCGTGCGCATCAACGACCGGCGAGCGCTCGATGCCCTCCTCGACGTGTTCGGCTTCCCCGAGGCCGATCGCCCGGGCGTGCTCATCACGATCGACAAGCTCGACAAGATCGGGCCATCGGGCGTCGCCGCAGAGCTGCGCGAGCGCGGATCCGCCGCCTCGTCGGTCGACGCGCTCGAGGCGTTCATCGCGGGGCTCGAGAAGCCGACGGATCCGTTCGGCGCCGCGCAGATCCGCGCGCTCCTGCCCGCGGGGATCCCCGACGAGATCGTCGAGCACCTGGTCGGAATCGGCGAGGCCGTCTCGGCCGCTCGCGGGGGAGCGCCCCTCGAGTTCGACCCGTTCCTCGTGCGCGGCATGGGCTACTACACGGGAACGATCTTCGAGATCGCGCACCCCGACGTGTCGTACTCGCTCGGCGGCGGCGGCCGCTATGACGGCATGATTGGGCGCTTCCTCGGTCAGGATGTTCCGGCGGTCGGCTTCTCGATCGGCTTCGAGCGCATCGTCGATCTCGTGCAGATCGCCGACGACGCACAATCCCGCTCGGTCGTCCTCGTGCACGACAAGGACGTGCCGGTCGCCGAGCTCCTCGCCCACAAGGCGCGCCTCGTCGCGGACGGCGCGCGGGTGCGGCTCGAACAGCGCCCGCGCAACCTCAAGGGCGTCCTCGAGCGGGCCGAGTCCGACGGCTACACGTCGTTCGCGACGATGTCGGCGGGGCAGGACGAGCTCGAGATCAAACCGCTCGGCTGACGGCATGCGGCGCGAACGACCCCGGGCCGCGCTGAGAGCGGAATCGGTCATCCGGCGTATGTTCTGCTGGTGGCCGATCGCCTGCGTGACCGCGGTGATCGCGGCCGAGATCATTGCGATGCCGTTTCTGCCCGACCCCGTCGCGATCCACTGGTCGCTGACAGGGGAACCCGATGGGTGGGGGCCCGCGTGGGGGACGATCGCGATAACGGCCGCGATCGGGTACGGATGCACGGCGATGTTCGCGGCTTTCGCGCTGTTCGACCTCCGCTCCGCGAACGACGCGCCGCGACCACGCTTCCTCGCGGCGACCACGTGGTTCATGGTCGGATCCGCGGTGCCGGTGCTCGGGACGACGCTCATCCGACAGGTATGGCAGCCGGAGGCGCCGGCCGGAACCGTGCTCGTCGCCGCGCTCGCGACCGGCGTGGCCGGTGCGAGCCTCGCGGCCACGCTTCTGCCGACGCCTCGACGAGATCGCACGGCGCCCACGGGCGAGCGTCTGCGGCAGTGGACGCGGGTGACTCTGCCCGACCTGCGCGGCCGGCAGACGGCGGCCCTCTGCGCTGCCGCCGCGGTGCTCGCCGTGACGACCCACATTCTCGTGATGTTCGACCAGCTGGCCTGGGTCGCCACGGCGATCCTGCTCGCCGTGATTGCGGTGGCAGCGCCCGCTGCTCTCGTCGTCGTGCGCGTCGACGCGCGCGGCGTGCTCGTCCGATCGCCGATCGGCGTGCCGCGCGTGCGCATCTCGCTCGACGAGATCGCGGATGCAGAGCCGGCCGTCGTGTCCGGCCGGTTCGGCTGGAACGCGCGCCCGGGCTCGTCCCCCCGGGGCGTCGCGATCCGTGCGGGCGAAGGGATCCTGATCCGCCTCGCGAAAGGATCGACCTTCCTCGTCGCGACGGACGATGCGGAAGCCGGTGTCGCCGTGCTGCGTGCGCAGCTCGCCGCCGAGCGCGAGATGCACGCTAGGGGATAGGCACACCGTCAGATGTCCTGACGGGCCACTTGGCGAACCTCAGGTGAACGCCTGCGCGCCGCGCGCCGGTGCTCGGTCGCGGGCGGCTACGCTCCCCAACCATGACGACAGGATTCGCCCGCCGACTGGGCCTTTCAGACGCGGTCGCGATCGGGCTCGGATCTATGATCGGCGCGGGGGCTTTCGCCGTGTGGCAGCCCGCGGTGCAGGCGGCCGGCAGCGGGGTGCTGATCGGACTCGCGCTCGCCGCGGTCGTGGCGTTCTGCAACGCCACCTCGTCGGCGCAGCTCGCCGCGGTGCATCCGGTCGCGGGCGGAGCGTATGCCTACGGAAACGCCGAACTGGGCGCGTGGTGGGGGTACCTCGCGGGGTGGTCGTTCGTGGTGGGGAAGATCGCGAGCTGCGCCGCCATGGCGCTGACGTTCGCGACCTACGCGGCCCCGGGATTCGAGCGCCCGGTCGCGATCCTCGCGGTCATCGCGCTCACCGTCGTGAACCTGCTCGGGGTCACCCGCACGGCCCTTGCGACGAAGATCATCGTCGTCATCGTGCTCACCGCCCTCGTCTTCGTCGTCACGACGGGGCTCGTCGGCGCATCGTCGGCCAGCCCGATCGGCGAGGGGCTGTTCGATCATGGTGCGTACGGGGTCCTGCAGTCGGCCGGACTGCTCTTCTTCGCCTTCGCCGGATACGCGCGCATCGCGACCATGGGTGAGGAGGTGCGGGATCCGGCAACGACCATTCCGCGGGCGATCGTCATCGCGTTCGCGGGGGCCGTCGTCGTCTACGCGGTGCTCGCGCTCACGGTGCTGCGGGTGTTGGGGCCTGACGGGAACCTGTCGGCGGCGCCGCTCGCCGATGTCGTGGCCGCGTCGGGGCTGGACTGGGGCGCACTGGTCGTGCGGATCGGGGCGGCGTGCGCCGCGCTCGGGGCGCTGCTGGCGCTGGTCGCCGGCATCGGCCGGACGAGCCTCGCGATGGCGCGCGGGGGAGACCTGCCTGGGGTCTTCGGGTGGATCCACCCTCGCACGCACGTGCCGCACCGCGCCGAGATCGCTGTGGCGGTGGTCGTGATCGCGATCCTCCTGGTCGCGGACCTGCGGGGCGCGATCGGGTTCAGCTCGTTCGGCGTGCTGCTGTACTACTTCGTGGCGAACCTCGCGGCGCTCCGCCAGCGGCGTTCCGTGCGGCGGTATCCGAAGTGGGTCCAGGTGCTCGGGGCGACCGGCTGCCTGGCGCTCGCCGCAACCCTGCCGTGGCAGTCGGTCGCATCAGGCGCCGCGGTGATCGCGATCGGCGCCCTGATACGAGGCATCCGCCTCCTGGTCGAGCGCCGCAGCGTCTGATCCCGGGCTATGCCAGCGTCACGACGCGCGCCGAGGGAGTCGGCGCCTCGTCCCAGAGCCCCGCAATGCCCGCGGCGACGTCATCGATGACGTCGCCGAGCTGATTCACGCGGAAGATCGTGCAGCCGCCGGCCTGCGGGCGCTCCTCATCGCGGGCCGACGTGGCGAATCCGTGTGCCACCGCCTGGATCCACGCCTCGGTCGCCGCCTTCACCGCGGCGTAGTTCGCGCCGCCCGCAAGCGGACGGGTCACCTGCACCGACGAGACCACCGCGACACGCGCGGCCGGCGAGGCCTCGAGCAGGGACCACGCCGCGCGGCAGGTATGACGCGCCGCGGTCAGCGCCTGAGACAGCGTGTCCCAGTCGTCGTCGCTCTGGCTGGGGATCCCTCCGCCGCCCCGCCAGCCGCCGACGAGCGGGATCAGGCCGTCGAGCGACGCCAGCCCGGCCATCATGCGGTCGACGTCTTCGGCGTCCGCGAGGTCGACCTCGACCGTGCCGAAGCCCTCCGCCGCGAGCGCCGCGAGCTTCTCGGGCGAGCGCCCGGCCACGATGACCTCGGCCCCGGCATCGCGGAGCGCGCGGGCGATCGCCCTGCCCGCATCGGATGTTCCACCGGCGAGGAGAACGCGGCGTTCCGCGGATGTTCGTGTCTGGGTCATGCCCACATCCTCGCGCAGAATCCCGCGGCCGGTGGGGCACGCGCGGTGGAAGTGCGGCATGACGTGCGCGGGGCGTTCGCCGTAGACTGTGACACGGGCCTTGTCGGTCCGCCCATGCCCACCCTTTCAAGGAGTACATCCGTGGCACAGATCGAAGCAGTTGGCGCACGCGAGATTCTCGACTCGCGCGGAAACCCGACCGTCGAGGTGGAGGTTCTCCTCGAAGACGGGATCGTGCAGCGGGCGGCAGTGCCCTCCGGCGCGTCCACCGGTGCGTTCGAAGCGTACGAGCTCCGCGACGGCGACAAGTCCCGCTATGGCGGCAAGGGCGTCACCAAGGCCGTCGACGCGGTCATCGATGAGCTCGGCCCCGCGATCGAGGGCCTCGACGCGAGCGACCAGCGCCTCGTCGACCAGGTGCTGAACGAGGTCGACGGAACCGACAACAAGAAGCGCGTCGGCGCGAACGCCATCCTCGGCGTGAGCCTCGCGGTCGCGAAGGCCGCGGCCGACAGCGCCGACCTGCCGCTGTACCGCTACGTCGGCGGCGCGAACGCGCACGTGCTCCCGGTGCCGGCCCTCAACGTCATCAACGGCGGCGAGCACGCCGACAACGGCATCGACATGCAGGAGTTTTTCCTCGTGCCGCACGGCGCCGACTCGTTCGCCGAGTCGCTTCGCTGGGGCGCCGAGACCTACCAGGTGCTCAAGAAGGAGCTGCTCGCGGGCGGCTTCGCGACGGGCCTCGGCGACGAGGGCGGCTTCGCTCCCGACCTGCCGAGCAACCGCGCGGCGCTCGACTTCCTGATGTCCGCCATCGAGAAGGCCGGCTTCACGCCAGGCACCGATATTGCGGTGGGCCTCGACGTCGCCTCGACCGAGTTCTTCTCGGAAGGCAAGTACACCTTCGAGGGCAAGCAGTGGTCGGCCGAGCAGCTCACCGGCTACTACGAGGAGCTCCTCGCGAACTTCCCGCTCGTGACGATCGAGGACGCGCTCGCCGAGGACGACTGGGACGGCTGGCAGGCCCTCACCGAGCGCATCGGCAACAAGGTGCAGCTCGTCGGCGACGACCTCTTCGTCACCAACCCTGAGCGCCTGAAGACGGGAATCGACCGCGGCATCGCGAACTCGCTGCTCGTCAAGGTAAACCAGATCGGCACGCTCACGGAGACGCTCGACGCCGTCTCGATGGCGCACTCGGCGAACTACACGGCGATGATGTCGCACCGCTCGGGCGAGACCGAAGACGTGACGATCGCCGACCTCGCGGTCGCCGTGAACTGCGGTCAGATCAAGTCCGGCGCGCCCGCTCGCAGCGACCGGGTCGCGAAGTACAATCAGCTTCTGCGCATCGAAGAGGAGCTCGGCGACGCGGCGACGTTCGCGGGCCGCGGCGCCTACCCGCGCTTCAAGGGCTGATCGCACGCACGTATTCACGAGAGGGGGAGTCGCATGGCACGTAACGCGGCTCCCTCCTCTCGTTCCCGCGCGCAGCTGAACGCACGCGAGTGGCTGAGCGGGATCCGCCTGTCGGGCTTCGCCGTGATCATGCTCGGCCTGGTCATCATGGGGGCGTTCATCCTCGTGCCGTCGGCGAGCTCATACATCGACATGCGCCAGCAGGTCGCCCAGGCCCAGGCGGGCGTCGCGCTCACCGAGGACGAGATCGCCGACCTCGAGCGCGAGCGCGACCGGTGGCGCGATCCGGCCTTCATCACGAGCGAGGCGCGCGAGCGGCTGTACTACGTCAAGCCCGGTGAGATCGTCTACCTCATCGAGGACGATGTCGAGCGCGACGACGAGGCAGAACCGGATCCCGTCGGCGCTGACGTCGAGGAGGCCGACAGCGATTGGATGAGCACGATGCTCTCGTCGGTCGTGAACGCCGGCCTGGCGCAGCAGGGAACTTCCGAAGACTCGGCGCTGTTCCGATGAGAATCCCAGAGCTTCCCCGGTAACCTCAACGCGTGAGCACACCTCCGTTCGAACCCGTCAGCGCGGCCGATATTCGCGTCGTGAGCGCGCAGCTGGGGCGCGAGGCGCGCGGCGTCGTCGGGATCTCCGCGCGCTGCACGTGCGGCAACCCGACGGTCGTCTCGACCGCGCCGCGTCTGCCGCAGGGAACGCCGTTCCCGACCTTCTACTACCTCACCCACCCCGCCGCGACGGCCGAGATGTCCCGCCTCGAGGCCGGGCAGATGATGGTCGAGCTCAACGAGCTGCTGGCGAGCGACGAAGACGTGCGCGCGCAGTACGCGCGGGCGCACGAGGCGTTCCTGGCCGACCGGGCGCAGTACGGCGACGCGGAGGAGATCCGGAACATCTCCGCCGGCGGCATGCCGACGCGCGTGAAATGCCTCCACGCCCTCGCCGGCCACTCCCTTGCGGCCGGCCCGGGCGTCAACCCGATCGGCGACCTCGCGCTCGAGCGCTCGACATGGTCGCCGGATCGCTGCGAGTGCGACGATCCGGGCGCCGCCCTGAGAGGCGACGCCGAGGGGATCCCCGCGGGATGACACGATCCGCGCGTCGCCGATCCGGTGCGGTCCTCGCCGCGCTCGTGGTGGCGTGTGCGCTGATCGCACTTCCCCAGGCGTCGTACGCCGCGACGGCCGATGATGACGAGGCGTCGGATCCCACCCCGTCCGCCTCGCCGAGGTCAACGCCGACGCCCACGCCAACCCCGACGCCGGATCCCGTGCGGTCGGCCGAGTACTGGCTCGAGGAGTACGGAATCGCCGAGGCATGGGAGACCACGCGCGGCGAGGGCACGACCATCGCGGTCATCGACAGCGGCGTCGCGAGCGACATCGACGAGCTCGACGGCGCGGTCACCGGCGGCGCCGACATGTCGGGTGTGGGATCCGACGATGGCCGCACTCCGCTCGGCAGCGACGTGCACACCCGCAGCCACGGTACGTGGGTGGCGTCTCTTGCGGCGGCCCGCGGCACGGGGGAGGACGAGGGCATGATCGGGGTCGCCCCGGCCGCGAACATCCTGTCAGTGTCGATCGGGTTCCAATCCGTCAGCGAGGTGCCCTTCGACCAGCAGGTCGCCGACGCGATGAAGTGGTCGGTCGACAACGGTGCCGACATCATCAATCTGTCGTTCACGACGAACCAGACGGCCTGGGGCACGATCTGGGACGAGGCGTTCCTGTACGCGCTCGAACACGACGTGCTGGTCGTCGTCGCGGCGGGCAACCGCGCAGGCGGCACCGAGGTGGTCGGCGCGCCCGCGACGATCCCCGAGGCGCTCGTCGTGGGCGGCGTGGATCCGTCTGGCCGCGCGAGCGACGCCGCCTCCACGCAGGGCGTGTCGATCGGCGTGTCCGGGCCGAGCGAGAAGCTGCTCGGCATCGGGCCGAGCGGGGAGATCGACGAGTGGAGCGGCACGAGCGGCGCGGCACCGATCATCTCGGGCGTGGCCGCGCTCGTGAAGTCGGCGCATCCGGACATCGACGTGAACAATCTCATCAATCGGATCGTGCGATCGGCCGACCGCGCTCCGGACCAGGACGGTGCGCGCGACCCCAGCTACGGGTTCGGGATCATCGACGCCGCGGGAGCGGTGTCGTCGAGCATCGGAGCGGTGTCGTCGAATCCCGTGAGCGACATCACGCTCAAGGAATGGATCCGTCTGAACCGCAGCACCGGATCCACGGGGCAGCTCGAGTCCGGCACGCAGCCGACTCCCGCGCCCGTCGAGCTTCCCGCGCTGCCGCCGCGCGATGCGCCCGTCGAGGCGTCGAACCCGTACCTGCCCTCGCCCGAGAGCCTCCGCGAGGTCACCCTGCCGTTATTCGCCCTCACAGCCGCTGGTAGTCTTGTTCTGCTCGGCGTCTTGGTCGTGTCCCGTCGTCTGCGCTCGCTTCGTGCCGAGCGCGATTCGGGTTCCTGATATTTTCAAGGAGATTTTCTTCCGTGCCTAAGATTCTTATCGTCGGCGGCGGATACGCGGGCTTCTATACCGCGTGGAAGCTCGAGAAGCACCTGCGCCGCGGCGAGGCCGAGGTCGTTGTCGTCGACCCGCTGCCGTACATGACGTACCTCCCGTTCCTCCCGGAGGTCGCCTCGGGTAACATCGAGCCCCGCCACGCGGTCGTCTCGCTCCGTCGCCACCTGAAGCGCACGCGCGTCATCAACGCCCGCGTCACGAACATCGATCACGCGAACAAGACGGCGACGATCTCGCCCGAGGGCGGCGAGGACTGGCAGTACGACTACGACCAGATCGTCGTCACGGCAGGATCCGTCTCGCGCACCTTCCCGATCGCGGGCATCGCCGACAATGCGATCGGCCTCAAGTCGATCGAGGAGGCCGTCGCCGCGCGCGACACCCTCGTGCGCAACTTTGAGCGCGCCGCGAGCCTTCCGGTCGGCAGTGAGCTCCGCAAGCGCCTGCTGACGGTCATCGTCGTGGGCGGCGGTTTCGCCGGCATCGAGACGCTCGGCGAGCTGCGGTCGGCCGCGAACGCGCTGCTCGGCCAGTTCCCGGACATCTCGTACGACGAGACTCAGTTCCACCTCATCGAGGCGATGGGCCGGATCATGCCGGAGGTGTCGCTCCCGACGAGCGAGAAGGTCCTGAAGGACCTCGCCCAGCGCGGCGCGTACGTGCACCTCGACACTCAGGTCGCTGATGCGACCGATGGCATCGTGAAGACGAACACGGGCGAGGAATACCCGTCCGGGCTCATCATCTGGACCGCGGGCGTCATGGCGAACCCGAAGGTCGTGAACGGCAGCGACCTGCCGCGCGAGCAGCGCGGGCGCATCACGACACAGGCCGACCTCCGGGTCGTCGACGCCGAGGGCAACCTGGTCGAGGGCGCATGGGCGGCCGGCGACGTTGCCGCCGTGCCCGACAAGACGGGCGGCCTGCCCGATGGCACCTGCGTGCCCAACGCGCAGCACGCCGTGCGCCAGGCCAAGCAGCTCGCGAAGAACATGGTCGCCGTCATCCGCGGCGAGGATCCGGTCGACTACTACCACAAGAACCTCGGTGCAGTCGCGGGCCTCGGCCTGTATCACGGCGCGTTCCAGTCCGGGAAGTTCGCGCTGACGGGCTTCTTCGCGTGGCTCGCTCACCGGGGGTACCACGGGCTGGCGATGCCGACGTGGGAGCGCAAGTGGCGCGTGATCTGGGGATGGGTGCACAACTTCTTCCTCGGCCGTGACCAGGTGCAGATCATCAAGGTGCAGGAGCCGCGCGAGTTCTTCGAGGAGTACGCGTCGCGGCCGAAGCCGAAGACCGACTGACGCAGAAGAAGGGGTGCCCCGACGGGGAGCGCCCCTTCGTCATCCCCCCATAGCCCAACCGGCAGAGGCAGCGGACTTAAAATCCGTTCAGTGTGGGTTCGAATCCCACTGGGGGGACCGACCTACCGGCTCCGGTAGCGTGCGGCGGGGTGAGTGTCGGTCACGCGCGGTCCCGTACCGACCACGCGCTCGCGCAGCGTTTCCCCGGACACGTACGCCTCGCGCAGGCGGCCCCGCCGGCGCAGCTCGGGAACGGCGTGCTCGATAAAATCTTTCGCCGTGTCATAGCTGTGGTACTGCACGAGGTTGATGCCGTCGATGTCGGCGTCGTCGAGCCAACGTTCGATCTCGTCGGCGACCTCGGTGGGAGACCCTACGGCCAGAAACGGTTCGCGGTGGAACGCGCCGCGCTGCTCGTCGAGGAACGCGCCGATCGTTTTGTCCTGTGGCAGGAACGCGGTCTGCGCGTCGTCCGCGCGTCCCTCACGGCGGAGCGCCTCGCCGAGCGTGATCTCGCGCGGATGGCTCGTCGGGTCGAACGGCAGGCCCGCGTGGGCGAGGACTCCGTCGAGGCTCGCGTACTCGTCGTACTCGGCGAGCTTCGCCCGGGCTTTGTCCGTCGTCTCGTCGACGATCACGCTCGCGCCGACCACGAACTTGATGTCGTCGCGCGAACGTCCCTGACGTTCGAGCTCATCACGGATCGCGCTGATCGTCCGCCGTACCTGCTCGAACGAGCGCCCCGCCGTGAAGATCATCTCAGCGTGCCGACCGGCGAACTGGATCCCGCGCGGCGACTGCGTCGCCTGGATCAGGAACGGCGTGCGCTGCGGAGAGGGGGACGACAGATGCGGACCTGCGACGCGGAAGTGCTCTCCCTCGTGATCGATATACCTGACCTTGGCAGGATCCGCGTACACGCCCGCCTCGCGATCTTCGACAATGGCGTCGTCGTCCCAGGATCCCTCCCACAGCTTGTAGAGCACCTCGAGGTACTCTTCCGCGAGCTCGTAACGCCTATCGTGGTCGATCTGGTCGTCGAGGCCGAAATTGCGCGCGGCGTTCGGCAGGTAGGACGTGACCACGTTCCAGCCGATGCGCCCCTTCGTCAGGTGATCGAGCGTCGACATGCGGCGCGCGAAGGCGAACGGCGGCTCGTACGTCGTCGAGAACGTCACGCCGAATGCCAGATCCTTTGTGACGGCGGCCATGGCCGGGACGACGAGCATCGGGTCGTTGCTGGGGATCTGCAGTCCCTCGCGGATCGCCGTCTCGGGGCCGCCGCGGAACACGTCGTACGCGCCGATGACGTCTGCGAGGAAGACGGCATCGAACCCACCGTCCTCAAGCAGCCGGGCGAGGTCGGTCCAGTACTCGATGTCGTTGAAGCGCGTGCGGCTGTTACCGGGCAGGCGCCACAGGCCGTGGGTGATGTGGCTGACGCAATTCATCTCGAAAAGGTTCAGGATCAGGCGTTTGGGATCGGACATGTGGCGATCTTGCCGTGTCCGACGCCGCATCGTTTGTCGTGTGTCTCGCTATGACGCCCCGCAACGGATCGTGACGCCGAGGTGTGCGCCGAGCGCCTCGTGCCGCCACTATCGACTCACCGACCCCCACGAAAGGCGCCTCGCTGATGACCTCCTCCCGGATCCGCCGCACGATCGCCGTCGCATCCAGCGCCGTGATGCTGTCGCTGCTGGCCGCGTGCTCGCAGTCAGCAGCCGCGGCGCCCGAGGACGACGACACGATCGTGTACGCGCACCAGCAGGAGCCGCAGTGCCTGTACGGCGGGTGGATCGAGCAGGCCTACATCTCCTACCAGTTCCTCGACAGTCTGTTCTCGCTCGACGACGCGGGCGAGGCGGTTCCCTGGCTCGGCAAGAGCTGGTCGCGGTCCGACGATGGCCTGACGTACACAATCCAGCTGAAGCCCGGGGTGGTGTTCACCGACGGCACCCCGGTCGACGCCGAAGCTGTGGCATATAACTTCGACTACTGGGCGGCGGGCGGCAACAGTACGGCGCAGGTGTGGCTCGGCGGTTACTACGAGTCGGCTGAGGTCGTCGACGACCTCACGGTCGAGATCCATCTTTTGCGACCGTACGCGCGCTTCATCGAGAATCTCACGCAGTCGTACTTCGGGATCCAGTCACAGCACGCGCTCGAGACGCGTACCGACGAGGAGAACTGCCGAGCGCCGATCGGATCGGGAGCGTTCGTCGTCGACGAATGGAACCGTGGCGAGAACGTCCTCCTCACGCGCAACGAGAACTACACCTCGGCACCGGCGAACGCACGGCACTCCGGGCCGGCTTACGTCGAGCAGATCGACTGGAGATTCATCGCCGAAGGCGTCACGCGCGTCTCCGCGCTTCGATCGGGTGAGGCAGACGCGATCTACGACATTCCGGCCGTCGAGTGGGCCGACATCGTCGACGAAGGCTACAGCGTTCAGAAGTTCGTCACCCCGGGCCGTCCGCAACAGATCTCGTTCAATACAACGCGCGCCCCCTTTGACGATGAGCTCGTCCGTCAGGCGTTCATCCTGAGCCTGGATCGCGAGAGCATCGTCGACGCGGTCGGTTACGGCGTGATTCCGTACGACGGCAACGGGGCCGTGAGCCGGGCGACCCCGGGCTACAGCGAGAAAGCGGCCGAACGGTATCCGTTCGACGCCGAACGGGCGAATGAGCTGCTCGACGAGGCCGGGTGGACGGGGCGCGACGCTGACGGCTACCGAGTCAAGGACGACGAGACGCTCGAGGCCGTCTTTCCATATGACGCCGGCACCATCATCAACGCCGACGGCGCCTCGATCTTCCAAGCCGTGCAGGAACAGGCGCGTGCGACCGGGTTCAAGGTGGATCTCATTCCCGTCGCCCCGAGCGAGACCTGGGCGGGCACCTACAGCGGACCCGATTCGTACGACATCAAGGCGGGATACTGGACGTCGGTCAATGCCGGAATCCTGTATGTCACGTGGCGGCAGAGCACCGACGATGACCCGAACTACGCCAACAGCGCCTTCTACGACGACCCTGAGCTCGAGAAGATCATCGTGGAGGCCAACTCCACGTCGAACGTGGCCGAGCAGAACGCGCTCTACGGCCGGGCACAGGAGCTCATCGCCGATCGAGCCACGAGCTTCGGACTCTATGACCGCCTGAGCACTTTGGGCGTCAGCAGTCGGCTCGCGGGCGTCTGGCAAGAACACGCACAGGGAGGACCGACGTTCTATGACGCTCACTTCGTCGACTGAGACACTGACCACCGAACCCAAGCCCGGCGCGGAACGAGGGGGACGTCGCGCGCGACGCTTCCTCTCCCGTATCTCCGGCGCGATCGTCGTGCTGTGGGGAGCGGCAACCGCGGCCTTCCTCGCGCAGGCGGCCCTGCCGGGAGACCGAGCGACCGCGATCTTCAACATTCGGGCGGGCCAAGCGCAAGAACGAACGCCGGCGGAGCTCGCGCCGATCGTTGACGCGTTCGGCCTCGATGATCCTCTGCTCCTGCAGTACCTGCACTACATCGGCGCCCTGCTGCGCGGCGACCTCGGGACGTCGTACCAGCAGTTTCGGCCCGTCTGGGATCTGATCGGCGAGCAGCTCGGATCCACGCTCATCCTCACGGTCACGGGCATCGCGCTGGCGTGGCTCGTCATGGTGTCGTGGGTAACGCTCACCGCGGGCCGCGGCGCGCGGCTGAAGAACATCGGATCCGCGGTCGACACCGTCACCGCGTCGCTGCCGCCGTACTGGCTCGGGATTCTGCTGCTGCTCGTGTTCGCGCTCTGGCTCGGCTGGTTCCCCGTCATGGGCGGCGGCGGGCTCGCGGGCATCGTGCTGCCGGCGCTCACGCTCGCGATCCCGCTGGCCGGATTCATGGGGCAGGCGGTGCGCGCCGAGTACGAGCGAACGCTCGACCAGCCCTTCGTGCTCAGTGCACGCATGCGCGGGATGGGAGACCTGGGGATCCGCATCCGCCACGTGCTCCGACACGCGTCGCTGCCCGCCGTCACACTCACCGGCTGGGCGCTCGGCGCGACGATCTCGGGCGCCGTCATTGTCGAGCAGATCTACTCCCGCCCCGGAATCGGCAAGACGTTGGTCTCCGCCGTGGGCGCGCAGGACCTCCCGGTCGTTACAGGCGTCGTTGTGCTCGTCGCCGCCCTCTACGTCGTCGCGAATGTGCTCGTCGACGTCGCCTACACGCTCATCGACTCGAGGTTGAGGACATCATGACCGTCATCGACGTGGCTCGTGCAACCCGTTCCCGCGCGCGGCTCGATCCTGCCCTATTGGCCTCCCTCGCCGCCGTGGCGTTCTTTCTCGTCGCCGCTGTCGTGCCCGGCTTCCTGTCGCCCCACGCGCCGACGGCGCTCGCGCTCGACGAGGCACTCGAACCTCCGAGCTTCGCGCACTGGTTCGGCACCGACCAGATCGGACGCGACCTGCTGAGCCGGGTGATCCACGGCGCGCGCGAATCACTCCTGATCGGCTTCGGCGCCGCGGGCATCGCCATCGTGGCGGCGATCGTCCTGGGAACACTCGCGGCTCTCGGCGGCCGCGTGGTCTCCGCCGTCGTGAGCCGCGCGATCGAGGTCGTGTTCGCCTTCCCGATCCTGCTGCTCGCTCTACTGCTCGTGTCGATCCTCGGTGCGTCCGCGTGGACGCAGGTGATCGCGGTCGGGGTGAGTACGGCACCCGGATATGCGCGCATGGTGCGCGGCCAGATCCTCTCGGCGAAGAATGCTGGATACGTGGAGGCGGCACGCGCCCTCGGACACAGTCCGCGGCGAATCCTGACCAACCATGTGTTGCCGAACGCGATCCGGCCGCTCGTCGCGGTCTTCACAATGGCGCTCGGTCAATCGATCGTATGGGCCTCCGGACTGTCGTTCCTAGGTCTCGGCGTCGCGCCGCCGTCGTCCGAATGGGGCGCGCTGCTCGACGCCGGCCGGGCCTTCATCATGCAGGCGCCCTGGCTCACGTTCATTCCCGGGCTCATCATCGTCGTGTTCGCGCTCGCGGCGACCACGATCGGTTCCCGAATCCAGCAGAACCTCGAGAAGGGGGAGTGAGATGACTATCGTCGAACGTCAGTCGACCACCGTGGAGCGCCGCGCAGGCGCGGCGCTCACCGTGCGCGGCCTGCGAGTGGATTTCACCCGCGACGGGAGCACACGCGACGTGGTGCGCGGAGTATCGTTCGCGCTCGAACCCGGCCGCTGCGTCGCGATCGTCGGCGAATCCGGATCCGGCAAGAGCGTCACAGCGCGCACTCTCGCAGGTCTCGCGGGCAGCGGCGCCGTGATCGAAGCGGACGAGATCTCGCTCGGAGCGCGCGACCTCACGTCCGTCGCCGAGCACGATTGGCGCAGGATCCGTGGAAAACAGCTCGGGTTCATTCAGCAGGACGCGCTCGTATCCCTCGATCCGCTGCGCCCCGTCGGGCGCGAGATCGAGGAAGCGCTGCGGCTGCACGGGTGGCGATCGCGGTCGGATCGTCGGCGGAAGGCGATCGATCTGTTGCGCGCGGTCGGGGTGCCGGATCCCGAACGGCGCGCGCTGCAACGCCCGCACGAGCTCTCCGGCGGCCTGCGCCAACGTGCGCTCATCGCCTCGGCGATCGCGCTCGATCCCGAGATCCTCATCGCCGACGAACCGACCACGGCGCTCGACGTCACGGTGCAGGCGCAGGTTCTCGCCCAGCTCGAGACCGCGAAGGCGCGTGGCACGTCGATCCTGCTCATCAGCCACGACCTGTCGGTGGTTGCCCAGATCGCCGACGAGATTCTGGTCATGAGCGGCGGAGAGATCGTCGAACAGGGCGCGGCGAACGACGTGCTCACGGCACCGCAGCATCCCTATACCCGTCGCTTGGTCGACGCTGTCCCGGGCGGGCACACGCGGGGGGAGCGGCTCGCCCCGCAGGATCTCACGACGCCGAATCTCCACCTGCCGCGCGCCGCGTCGGCCGAGCGCGATGACGCGGTGCTCGAAGTCCGGGGAGTCTCGAAGCGCTTCGCCGGCGTGACGGCGGTCGATCAAGTATCGTTCACGCTCGGGCGCGGGGAGACGCTCGGAATTGTGGGCGAATCCGGATCCGGCAAGAGCACCACCGCGCGCATCGCGCTCGCGCTCGAAAGCGCCGACGAGGGCGAGGTGCGTCTGCTCGGCACACCATGGTCGGGAGTGCCGGAGCGCCAGCGCCGCAGTCTGCGCCCACGCATCGGCGTCGTCTATCAGGACCCGCTGAGCTCGTTCGACCCGCGGTGGACCGTCGGCCGGATCCTCTCCGACGCGATTCCCGCGGACGCTGGCCTCACCCGCGTTGAACGGACCCGGCGGGTCGCCGACCTGCTCGCGCAGGTGTCGCTGCCGGCGGAGACGCGCGGCCGGCTGCCGCTGCGCCTCTCCGGAGGTCAGCGCCAGCGCGTCGCAATCGCCCGAGCGCTTGCGACCTCGCCCGATGTGATCGTGCTCGATGAGGCCGTCTCAGCGCTCGACGTATCGGTGCAGGCGCAGATCCTCGACCTGCTCATCGACCTGCAGCGTGAATACGGCCTGAGCTACCTGTTCATCTCGCACGACCTCGGCGTGATCCACCACATGAGCGATCGAGTGCTCGTGATGACGGGCGGGCGCGTGGTCGAGGAAGGCGACGCCGACCGGATCTTCCGCGCACCCGAGCATCCATACACCCGCGCGCTGATCCGCTCCCTCCCGAAGCCCGTGTGAGCTCACGGGACTGCGTTCCGCGGATCGTCGCTGGCGTCGCGGTACATCGCGGGGCAGCCATGGACGGACGCGCCCGGGCGCAGCTCGAAGTGCCATGCCTCGTTCTCGAAGATCTGGCACAGGTCGTACCGCGCTCCATTCGTCTGGAACCACGCGGCGGCATCATATCCG
>Ga0308157_10003944_pt1 | contig 20526 bp, 12 predicted proteins | sample PhyBR1_FD_201035 | JGI IMG/M metagenome (GOLD analysis project Ga0308157, IMG submission 201035) | Phyllosphere microbial communities from UC Gill Tract Community Farm, Albany, California, United States - DLSLB.R1 | ecosystem: Host-associated > Plants > Phyllosphere > Unclassified | place: USA...
TCGTACTTGATCTCCTGCCGGCCGATATCGCGGTGTCCGAACACCGCCGGCCCGGCGCGGTGCGACTGCTGCCGGTATGGCAGCCAGTCGTTCCACTTCCCCACCTCGCCGAAAGCCTGCACGCCAGGCTGCAGCCATGGCTTCCAGTGATGCCGCACCTGCAGCTGGTAGGTCAGCTCCATCGGATGCCCGCCGCCGCCCGGCGCCATGCCATACTCGCGCTGGAAGAACAGGTTGGCGTTGAACTGCGTGCGGCCGATTTCCGTCTGCAGCACCGGTCCCCATTCCAGCGCATAGCCGCCGGCGTTGTCGCGCGCCTTCTCCACCTTGGTGTGCAGCGCAAGGTCGAAGTCGTACTGGCCTTGCGTCAGCAGGTAATCGTTCTGCCACGCCGTCTCCTGCCAGTGCGCGGCGCCGCCGTTCAGCTTGACCCACTTGGCGTACACCTCGGTGTACCAGCGCGATGTGACGCCGTAGCCGACGCCGATCTCCGGCGCCGCCACGGTGCGGCCGTTGTAGTGGGCATTCCAGTATTTATAGTCGAGGGATGCCTGGCCCTCCACGTCGTAGGTGGAGACCAGGTAGTAGCCGGTGTCGGCCAGCGCCAGCGGGGACACGCACATCAGGATCGCCGCCAGCCGCTGCTTCATGGTAGATGCCGCTCCACTTGGGATAATCGTTCGCCGGGATCGCCCGACACCAGCAGATAGGGTATCCCACGCGCCGCCAGCTCGTCCAGCAGCAAGCGGTTGACGATCACGCTGACCTCCTCGGACTCGCGCTGCAAGCCGTCGGCGATCCATGGAATATCCAGCGCGGTCACCAGCGTGATGGCGTAGTCCTGCTGGTGGCTGGCGGCCAGCGCGGCCAATTGGTCGTCGATGCCGCCGAAATAATGGCGGCCGTAGACCACCGTCATCAGCGGCGCCGTGTCGCAGAAAAGATACTTGTTGGCGCGCGGCGCGGCCGCATCCTCGCGGTCGCGCTGCGTTTCGGCGATGTGGAACTGGTCGGCCGCCACCGGTATCCTGGCCTCGGTGTCGACGAATTCGCGCAGGTACTCGGGCACCCACAGCGTTTGATAGCGCTCGGCCAGCGCCGCCGCCAGCGTCGATTTGCCGGACGACGCCGCGCCCAGTATCGCCACCCGCAGCGGCGCGGCCGTGTTCATTCCAGCGCCATGCGGCCGCTGGCGCCGTCGCTGCTCCAGGCGCGCAGGCCGATCACCGCCATGCCGACGAACACCGCGTACAGCACGGCCGTCAGCACCAGGTGCTTGTGCAGGTACAGCGCCACGTACAGCACATCAACGATGATCCACACATGCCAGTTCTCGACCTTTTTACGCGACAGCAGCAGCTGCCCGACCAAACTACCCGCGGTCAGGAAGCCGTCCGAGTTGGGCACATCGGTATCGGTATAGGACTTGAGGAACCACGCCAGCAGCGCGAAGCCGGCCAGCCACGCGGCGGCGGCCAGCCAGCGGGCGCGCGCGTCCAGCGTGGACACGGGCAGCCGCTCGTGGCTGTCGTCGCCGTGCAGCCACTGGTACCAGCCGAAGAACGACACGGCGATGAACACCAGCTGCAGCGCCATGTCGCCATACAGCCGCGAACCGAAGAACACCAGCCCGTAGGTGGCCGACGAGATGATGGCGAACAGCCAGCCCCAATGGCTCTGGCGGATGTTCAGCCACACCGTCACGACCGACAAAACGAACGACACCAGTTCCAGCGGGGACGTGGCCACGCCTGCCAGATGCCACGGCATGTTCAGGTACCCCAACAGAACCGACAACTCGTTCATTATTTTTTCTTGGCCGGATATTTGATGGTCAGCTCTTTGAGCACGTTATCGGCATGGTCCACTTCGGCCATCACCCACAGCATGTAGCGGATATCCATGTGGATCGCGCGGGTGATCGCGGTATCGAAGTACCAGTCCTTGGTGATGGACTCGTAGGTCGAATCGAAGTTCAGGCCGATCAACTCGCCGTTCCTGTTCATCACCGCCGAGCCGGAATTGCCGCCGGTGGTGTCGGCGCTGGTCAGGAAGTCGACCGGCACCGTGCCCAGGATCGGATCCATGAACTGGCCGTAGCGCTTGGCCTTGATCGCATCAAGCAGCTTTTGCGGCGCGTTGAACGGATCCTTGCCGGTGTTCTTCTCGACGATGCCTTCGATCGTGGTGAACGGGCCCTTGGTGATGCCATCCTTCGGCGAGTACGGCGACACGGTGCCGTAGGTCACGCGCAGCGTCGAATTGGCGTCCGGGTAGACCGGCTTGCCCTGCGACTTCTTCCATGCGATCACGGTCTGCATGTATTGCGGGATCACGCGTTCCAGGTTGCCGTCCAATTCCTTGCGGCGCTCCTTCAGCGACTGCGTCACATCGTCCAGCTTGACCGCCAGTTGCAGGAAGGCGTCGTTCGACGCGGCGATGGCGGCGGCGTCCTTGTCCAGCCACGCCAGGCGCTTGGCGGTGTCGCCCAGCTCCGACTTGGTGTACAGCGCCGGCACGGCGGCGACGGCCGGCAGCAGCGCGTCCATGCCGTTGACGTGCATGGACTTCGGCAGCTTGGCGTAGCGCTGCAGGGCGGCGACAAAGCGCGCCTGGTCCACGCTGCCCACATACGATTGCTCCAGGCGGTTCAGGCGTGCCTTGATGAAGGTCAGGTCGCGCTGCTGGTAGCCGGATTCGCGTTCCGCGTCCGGCTTGGCGCCTTCGCGCGCCAGGCGGTACAAGGTGCTGGCGCTCTTCAGCAGGTCGCTGGTGGTGGCGACGCTGTAGCCGAATTCCTCGTCGCTCAGCGCCAGGTCGGCGGCGATCGCCGCATCCAGTTCGCCCAGCAGGGTTTTCGACATGCCAGGCTGCTTGGCGTACCAGGCGCGGAACTCCGCATCCTGCACGTCCTTGATGGCGGCGATGTCCTTGCGCGCAAAGCCGTCCAGCAGGCCCTGGGTTTTCTTCATCACGTTGTTCATGCTCTTGTCGACGCTGGCGTAACGCACGGCGGCGGCGGGATTGCCCTTGGTGGCGGCGGCGATCACGTCCAGGTCGGCCTGGATCTCGGCCACCTTGGCCGGATAGGCCGAGTCGCGCGCGGCGCGGATTTCCGACGGCAGCTTGTAGCGGCTGGTGCGGCCCGGGTAGCCGGCCAACAGCACCGGATCGCCGTTTTTCAGGCCGGCGGCGGAGACCACCAGGAAGTCCTTCGAGTGGTAAGGCACGTTGTCCGGCGACGGATCGGCCGGACGGCCGTCCTTGCCCACGTAGGCACGCAGGAAGGAATAGTCGCCGCCCTGGCGTGGCCACTCGTAGTTGTCGATGTCGCCGCCGAAGTTACCGATCATATCGGCCGGCACGTACACCAGGCGCACGTCGCGTATCATCATCTGGCGGATGCGGTAGTACTCCAGGCCGCGGTGGAAGGCCGGCACCGAGCAGCGGTAGATTTTGTCGCTCTCGCATTCGGCGATCAGCGCCTTGATCGATTTTTCCACGGCGTCGTGACGCTGCTTGCCGCTCATGGTGTCGCTCACGCCTTTTAGCACGCGGTCGGTGACGTTTTCCACCTTGTCGGTCACGTAGACCAGCGTATTCGGGCCGCCCGGCAGCTCTTCGGCGCGGGTCTTGGCCAGGTAGCCGTCGACGATGTAGTTATGCTCAGGCGTCGAGTTGCGCTGGATCGCGCCGTAGGCACAGTGGTGATTGGTCACCACCAGGCCGGCGTCCGACACGAACGACGCCGAGCAGCCGCCCAGCGACACGATGGCGCTCATCGGATGCTTGGACAGGTCGGACAGTTTTTCGGCGGGGATGGTGATGCCGATGCGCTTCAATTCGGATTTCAGCTGCGGCAGCTGATACGGTTGCCATTGACCTTCGTCGGCCTGCGCCGCTGCGGCGCCGATCAGGGCCACCGGAAGTACTAGATATTTTAACAAGATATACACCCCAGTTTGAGTTCTGGCGGCAGTATATTCCTTCTGCGGATAGCTGAAAATGCTTTTGTGAGCAGCTTGGCGTTCCTGGCGCTCACCCTGCCTGGGCGTATGTGCACGGGGTACTCCTCCGCGCTCCTTGTAGCAAAGCTTCGATTCCCACTTCGATTTTCTTCTATTTTTTCAAGCATTGGACTATTCCCGGGGCCGGCTCGGCTCAGGTCATTTTGTATGATAAATCTTGATGACACGCCCGTCCCTTTGGGATATTACGGCAGTAGCCACCCCGCCGACCCAACCATCGGGGAGACTACCGGTGACGGTCCATAGGCCATTCTTGAGCACCGCATAATACGGCTTCTCCGACGCTATTTCTTTCTTGCCGTAGACCGGGTTCCAGACCGCAATCGCTATTGCGATAGCCGTCTCGGCATCAGGCACCATGCCCGCCTGAGGTTGAAAGCCCGGCGTATTTGCAGTTTCTTTTAGCGCGTCGAAACCCGTGCCAGCAAGCACACAGCCCGGTGCCGCAAGCGTGACCATCAAAAAAATCGTAGCGAGAGAAATTTTCATGTGTACCTTCCCAAATGTCCGGCCAACCGCAGCACGGCCCGATCGATCAGGTGCGTCGGTATCAAGCCCAGTCCAAACACCAGCCCATTCGGCGGCGCGGGAGCCAGCGCATACTGGCTCACCGGCTCGACGCGAATCCCGTCCCCTGCCGCTGCCGCGACCACCTCCTCGGCCCGATCCTCATCGCGCAGCAGCGCGGCGATATGCAGCCCGCCTTCGGCCGGAATCACCGACAACTTCCCCGCCAGATGCCGCTGCAAAGCCCCCATCAGGATCTGCTTGCGCTGGCTGTACACCTGCCGCATCTTGCGGATATGCCGCGCAAGGTCGCCATCGTCGATGAACGCCGCAAGCGTATCCTGCGCCGCCACCGCGCCATGCCAGTCGCTGCGCTGCTTCGCGCCGACCAGCGCGGGTCGCGCCCACGAAGGCGCGATCACATAACCCAGCCGCAGCCCCGGAAACAGGCTCTTGGAAAACGTCCCGACATAAAACACCGAGTCGTCCCGGTCCAGGCTTTTCAACGCATCCAGCGGCTGCGACGAATGACTGAACTCACCATCGTAATCGTCTTCGACGATCAAACTGCCATGCTCGCGCGCGAACGCCAGCAAGGCCATGCGGCGCTTCAGCGACATGACCTGCCCCATCGGGAACTGGTGCGACGGCGTCACGCAAATCAACCGAACGTCGGCCGGAATGCGATCGACCACCATCCCCTCCGCATCGACCGGCACCGGCACCAGCACCGCCCCGGCACTCTCCAACGCCCAGCGCAACGGCGGATAGCCCGGATCCTCGACCGCCACCCTGGTCAGACCCGGCTCGATGAAAATCCGCGCCAACAGATCGAAGGCCTGCTGCGCGCCGGAAGTCACCAGCACATCGGCGCCACCGCAGGCCACCGCGCGTGCAAACGACACATGCTTGGCGATGGCGTTCCGCAGCGACTCCCGCCCTTCCGGCGCCGCATATTCGGCCGGCTCGCGCTCCAGCTGACGCAGCGAGCGTGCATCCAAACGACGCCAGGTATCGAACGGGAACTGGCTGGTATCCGGCAGCCCCACCACAAAATCGTATTCGAACCGCGCCGCCGAAGGCCGCAACACGGCCGGTTCTTCGCGCCAGCGCGGCAGCAGCAACGGCGTGCGATCAGCCGCCACGCGCGCCGCGCGAGGCGCATCGGCCAGATAGATGTCGGACACGAACGTGCCGCCTCCAGCCCGCGCCGCGACCAGCCCTTCACTCAGCAGCAAGTCATACACCGCCATCGCGCAATTGCGCGACACCCCGCATTGCTCGGCCAACGTGCGCGAACCGGGCAAGCGCAAGCCAGCCGACAGCCTGCCGTCAACGATGGCGGCCCGCATCTGCTGGTGCATGGAACGCAGGATCTGCCGGGAGCCACGCTCCGGCAGCGCAAGGGTAATCGGAAGAACTGGCTCCATCTGGACCTGTGGTGGCTGAAAAAACCGGCACGAAAAAGCCCAACCGGCACCCTGAAGTTTGCCCGGACTGGCCCTGTTGCCCGTCGCCCCGGCTTGCGACACTGTACACCTCTTCAATGCATCCACCAACACCATGCCAACAAGCCTGCACCGACTTTTAGCCTGCGCCGCGCTGCTGACAGCGACGGCACAGGCCCAAGCCGCCGACGGCCCCACCCTGTACGGCACGATCACCGCCGGCCTGTCCTACATCGACCACATCGGCGCCAACAACGAGCACGTGACGCGCGCCTCGAACAGCGAATGGGGCACAAGCCTGATCGGCATGCAGGTGGCCGAACCCATCGCGCCCGGCCTGCAACTGCAAACCCGCCTGGAGAGCGGCTTCAACACCGCCACCGGCACCGTCGGCAGCGACGGCATGCTGTTCAGCCGTTACGCCACGCTGGGCATGGAAAGCAAAGCCTGGGGCAAGCTGGAAACCGGCCGCTCCATGGCCTACACCAACGACGTCTGGTACATCGATCCCATAGGCCTGAACTGGTCCGGCTCCGCCACGCTGACCAAAGGCCACAGCTGGAACGCGTGGAGCCACACCGTCGGCTATCGCAGCCCGGAGCGCGGCGGCCTGGCCATCGGCCTGCAAACCACCGTGGGCGAACGCGCGTGCCGCAGCACCGCCGGCGTGCTTAGCTACCAACGCGGCGCCCTGGACGTCCGCGCGATCTACGACGAAACACGCGACAACCAGGGACACCTGTCCGACCTGTTCGACGCCTCGCGCGAGTTGATCGTGGGCGCCCGCTACCAACGCGGCGCCAACGCCTGGTTCGCCGCCTACAACCTGGTGCGCGCCCCCGATGCCGCCGCCGGCGCCGACACCTCGATGCAGCACGTGTGGGCAGGCGTCAACCGCAAGGTCGGCAACCGCGACCTGCTCCGCCTCGGCGTCTACGGCGCGCGCACCAACGTCACCGACTCCCGCGCCCTGCTCCTGACCGGCGGCTGGGAACACAGCTTCGCCCCGGCGCTCACGCTGTGGGCCACGGCCGCCGTGGTGCGCAACAGCCGGGACGCCGCCTTCCCCGTGGCGGCCTACTGGCAGGACTTGCCCGCACCCGGCGCGACGCAACACACCGTCAACGGTGGCCTGATCTACACCTTCTGAATTCCCACCACTTTTGCGAAAGGCTCGAACATGAAAACCGAACAAGACACAACCCCAGGCCCAGAGTGGATCGTCGAGGGCGAAGGCAAATGGTCGCAACCCCTGCAATTCCTGCCCGGCGACACCGGCTGGGTGGAGCTGATGCGCCTCTCGCCCGGCGTCAAACTGGGGCTGCACCGGCACACCGGCCATGTACACGCCTTCAACCTGCAAGGACACCGGCAACTGGGAACGGGCGAGCAGCTCGGCCCCCACGCCTATGTGTACGAGCCGGTGGGGAATGTCGACTGGTGGCAGGCCACGGGCGACACGCCGCTGGTGGTCTTTGTGGTGGTCACCGGCGCGGTGGAGTACCTGGCGCCGGACGGCTCCGTGCTGCGCCGGATCACCACGCGGGACCGCAAGGACGACTATCTGCGCCACTGCGCCACGCATGGACTGCCGCCGGTCCTGTTAAATCAGTCCGAATGGCCGGCGCATTGACCCTCAGGCCGGGAACGCGAAGTCCATCGTCAGCATGCAGCCGCGCCCCGGCGCGTACTGGCCGATATCGAACCGCCCGCCCAGCGATTCCACGCGCTGCGCCATGCCGATCAAGCCGAAGGACTGGCTCTTGGCGCGGTGCTGCGGCGGGATGCCAACGCCGTTGTCGCTGACGCTGAAGCGCAGCCGCCCGTCGCGCCGCTCCAGCCGCACATCGACGCGGGTGGCGCTGGCGTGGCGCCGCACATTGCTCAGCGCCTCCTGCAGGCTGCGGAACAACACGATCTGCATGGCCGGCGCGATAGCCGCGCACACCGCGTCGTCCGGCAGCGCCAGCGCGCAATCGAGCCCGCTGCGTTTGCGGAACTCGCCCACCTGCCACTCCAGCGCCGCCTGCAGGCCCAAGTCCAGTACCGCCGGCCGCAGCTCGTTCATGATCCCGCGCACGCTGCTGATGGTGGTGTCCACATTCTCCAGCACCGCGTCCACGCGCCGGTGCAGGCGCGCATGGCGCTCGCTGGTGCGGGCCGCCAGCATGGAGATATCGATGCGCAGCGCCATCAGGTTCTGTCCCAGCTCGTCGTGGATGTCGCGGGCGATGCGGGTGCGTTCGCTCTCCTTGACCGTCTCCAGGTGCTCCGCCAGCTTGCGCAGCTGCTCGCGCGATTCGTGCAGCGCGGCCTCGGTGCGCTTGCGCTCCACCACCTCCAGCATCAGCAGGCGATTAGCCTCGGTCAGTTCGGCGGTGCGCTCGGCCACCCGCGCATCGAGCTCGCGCGACAGCTTGAGCAGCGCGGCCTCGGCCTGCTGGCGCGCCGTGACATCGGAGAACACGCCGATGTAATGGCTGATGGTGCCGTCGTCGTCGCGCACCACCGTCAGCGACATCGAGGCCACGAATGGCGTGCCTTCGCGCCGCCGGTTGTACACCTCGCCCTGCCACCTGCCGTAGGTGCGCAGGCAGCGCATCGCCTCGGCGTGGTAGCCGGGCGGATGGGCGCCGGGACGTCCCAGGAAGCGCGGATTGCGGCCCAGCGCCTCCTCCACCGCGTAGCCGGTAAGCTTGGTGAAGGCGGGATTGACGAAGACGATGTTCTGCGCGGCGTCGCACACCAGCACCGCCTCGTCGATGCTGTCGAGGACCTGGAAGGCGCGCCGGCGCGCATCCTCGCGCACGTTCTCGGTGCCGATATCGCTCAGGATCATGCGGCAGGTGCGGGCCGCCGGGTCCATATTGGCTTCGATGCGCACCTGGCGCAGCCCCGGCGACGGGCGCGCGCGCCGGTCGAACAGCGGCACCTCCAGCACCGCGCGCCCGCCGCTGGCGAGCAAATCATGCAGGAAGGCGCGCAGCGTGACCTGCGCCTGCGGCGCCACGAACTGTTCGAAGGCGCGTCCCGGCAAATCGTCCAGCGCGCGCGCCAGCAGCACGGCGGCGGCCTGGTTGGCGCGGGTGATGCGGCCGTCCGCGTCCAGCGACACGTAGCCGGCCGGCGCCTGGTCATACAACTCGGCGTAGCTGTCGCGCCCCGCCTCGGCCTGGTCGCGCTCCACCTGCAGCTCGGCCAGCGCCATGTTCTGCATATCGAGCTCGATCTGGCTCACCTGCAGCTCGTGCCAGTGCTTGAGCTCATCGGCTCCCGCGCCGGCCGCCGGTGGCCGCACATTGGGCAGCGCCTGCACCGTCAACTCGGCAATCTGGCGCAACTGCACTGGATCGAGTTCGGGACGCTGGCGCTTTTTCATGTTATTCGGAGCCTTTCTGCATGGACCTCAACTGCTGTTCAAGGTGCTTGGACTCGGTGATGTTGATGAAGGTGACCACCACGCCGTCGATCACGTTCTCCACCGTCCGATAGGGCATGATGCGGACCGTGTACCAGCCGCCGCCGCGGGTCGGTATCTGCCGTTCGCAGAACACCAGCGTGCGCAACACCTCCTGCGCATCGTCCTGCAGGCCGGGATATTCCAGGTCGTTGACGATATCGCTCAGCGGGCGGTGCACGTCGCCGGGTATCAGCTTGAAGATCTGCGTGGTGCGGTCGGTGAAGCGGCGGATGCGCAGCGCGCTGTCGAGGAAGATGGTGGCGACGTCGGTGCTGTTGAGCAGATTCTTCATGTCGCCATTGACCAGCGACAGGTCGTCGACCTTCGATTGCAGCTCGGCGTTGACGGTGTACAGTTCCTCGTTGAGCGACTGCATCTCCTCCTTCGAGGTGGTCAGCTCCTCGTTGGTCGACTGCAGCTCCTCGTTGGTCGACTGCAGCTCCTCGTTGGCCGACTTGAGCTCCTCGCGCGAAGCCTGCATCTCGTCGCGCACCGCCTGGATCTCCAGGCGCGCCTGCGCCAGCTGCTGCTCCAGCTCCAGCACATGCGGATTATTGGAACGGCTGCGGCGCTTCTCCGGCGGCAGCGGCACGGTGGCGAAGGTCACCATCAAGGTGCCCGCCAACGGCCCGGATTCGGGCAAGGCCTCGGCGGTCAGGTCGAGCGCCTCGGACGGCTTGCCGGCGCTGTCGCGCTGGATCAGGCCACGCAAGGCGATCATGCCCTCGCTCTGGGCGGCGCGCTTGAGCAGGTCGGCCAGCTCGTGCCGCAGGCCCTCGCGCGCCATGGCGTGGATGTTCCAGTTGGCCTTGCCGGCCGCCGGCTCCAGGTAGGCGCCGGTGCGGCCGTGGATGTACAGGATGTCGCCATGGGCGTTGAGCAGCACGGCGGCCGGCGCGTGCTTCTTGAGCAGCAGCTGCTCGACCTGGGTTTGTAGATTACCGTTCATGGATGGGTGATGGGGCTCGCTGGCTTGAGGGACCGACACGGTGCTGACGCGCGTCGGAAAATAATTGGCCACGCGATGAATGGAAGCGTCCAGGCGGCGGTAGATGCGGCCGGCGCCGGCCATCGGCACGAACAATTCGTTGAAATGGCCCGGCGTGTCCGCACTACCCAGCATCAGCAAGCCGCCGGTCTTCAACGCATAGTGGAACAGCGGGATCAGCTGCTCCTGTAACTTGGCCGTAAAGTAAATCAGCAGGTTACGGCAGCACAGTATATCAAGCTTGGTGAACGGCGGATCGGAAATGACGTTCTGGCGGGCGAAGATAATGGTGTTGCGCACGTCCTTGCGGATGCGGTAGCCGCCCTTCTCGGCCGGCATGAAGTAGCGCTGCAGCCGCTCGGCGGAGACGTCGTCCGCGATGCCGGCGCCGAACACGCCCTGACGCGCGCGATGGATGGCATCGTCATCGAGATCGGTGGCGAAAATCTGCAGCGTGTATTGCGCGGCCGGCCGCAGTTTTTCCAGCACCTCGTTGAAGGCGATCGCCAGCGAGTACGCCTCCTCGCCGGTCGAGCAGGCCGGCACCCAGGCCTTGAAGGCGGCGCCCTCCGGGTGCGCCTCCAGCAGCTGCGGCAGCGCCGTCGCGATCAGGTAGTCCCACACCTTGGGATCGCGGAAGAAGTTGGTCACGCCGATCAGCAGCTCCTTGAACAGCAGCTCGATCTCGGGTGGATTCTCGCGCAGATAGGCGACGTAAGCGGCCAGCGTATCGCACTGGCGCAGCTTCATGCGGCGGTCGATGCGGCGCAACATGGTGCTGAGCTTATAGTCCGAAAAATTGGCGCCGGTCTGCTTGAGCAGCAGCTGGAACAACTGCCGCAGCGCGTCGCGCTGGGTGTCGGCCTGCATCGGCGCGACGCCGTCGTGGCTGCTCCACCATTCGCCCAGATGGGCCGCCATCTCGCCCGGCTGCGCCACGATGTCGACCACCTGGGCACCAATCGCGCTGGCCGGCATCGGATCGAAACGCGCCGAGGAAGGCAGCTGCGCCATCGTCAGGCCGCCGGCCTCGCGCACCGCGGTCAGGCCCGCCGTGCCGTCGGCGCCCATGCCGGAGAACACGATGGCCACCGCCCGCTCGCGGCTGCGCGCAGCCAGCGACCGGAAGAAGCTATCGATCGGAAAGCGGTGGCCGCGCACGCCGGACGCCGGCAGCACCGCGAAGTGATCGCCGTCGAAACTCAGGTCGCGGTTGGGCGGAATCACGTACACATGGTCTGCCTCCACCGGCATGCCATCCTCGGTCTCGTGCACCGGCATGCGGGTCACGCGCTGCAGCAGCTCCGGCAGCAGGGCCTTGTGCAGCGGGTCCAGGTGCTGGACGATAGCGTAGGCGAAGCCGCTGGCCGGCGGCACGGCGGCAAGGAATTCGCAGATCGGATCGAGCCCGCCGGCGGACGCGCCGATGCCCACCACCGGCACGGCGCCATTGGCTGGCTTCACCGAGGCTTGTTCGATGGCGGGGACGAGCGTGACATGGGCGGTTTGTTTGGTCATCGTGGCATGGGCACCGCCGGAGGAGCCCTGCACCGGCGATATGGCGTCTCGGGAAAGTGGCATTTGTTTACATCTTGCCAGATGATTATACAAACACGCCACGCAAAAACCAAGCGCGCACGCCCCGCCTTACAACAGCCTAATCGCTAGCAGCATGCCAGCCGCCACCCAGCGACTGGATCAGCGCCACCGCCGTGGTCTGGCGGTCGGCCTGCGACTGCACCAGCGCGCGGCGCGCGGCCAGCGCGGTGTTCTGCGCCGTCACCACGTCGCTGTAGCCGACCTGGCCGGCGCGGTAGCGGTTGAGCATCTGCGCCTCGACCTGGTCGGCCGCCTCGGAGGCCACCTTGCGCAGGTCCTGCTGCTGGGCCAGCGCGCGGGTCGCGGCCAGCTGGTTCTCCACGTCCGCGAACGCGGCCAGCACCGTCTGGCGGTACTGGGCGATGGCCGCGTCGCGCTGGGCCACCGCGCCGCTCACGCGGGCCTTGGTGGCACCGGCGTCGAACAACGTCTGCGCCGCCGACAGGCCCAGCGACCACAGATTGTTGGAGGCGTTGAACAAGCCGCCGGTGGAGCTGGAGCCGTAGCCGAAGGAGCCGGTCAGGTTCAGGCTCGGGAAGTAGGCGCTGCGCGCCACGCCGATCTGCTCATTGGCGGCGGCCACGCGGCGCTCGGCGGCGGCGATGTCGGGACGGCGCTGCAACAGCGTCGACGGCACGCCGGTAGGCACATCGGGCACCACCACATTCCACGGCGCCGGCGGCAGGCTGAAATCGCTGGCGGCCTTGCCCAGCAGGACCGCGATCGCATGCTCCAGCGTGGCGCGCTGGCGCGCCAGCGTCACCTGGTCGATGCGGGCGTTGGCCAGCTGGGTTTGCGCCTGCAGCAGGTCCGACTTGGCGGCGATGCCGGCGTCGAAACGGTTCTGCGTGATCTGCAGCACGCGCTCGTAGCCCTCGGTGGTGGCGTCCAGCAGCGCCTTCTGGGCGTCGGTCTGGCGCAGCGAGAAGTAGTTGGTGGCCAGCTCGCCCTGCGCCGACAGGCGCGCGGCGGCCAGTTCGGCGGCGCTGGCCTGCATGCTGGCGTTGGCGTTGTTGGCGCCGGCGCGCAGCTTGCCCCACACGTCCGGCTCCCAGCTGGCGCCGATGTTGGCGCGGTACTGGTTGGCGGTCGGCGTGTTGCCGCCTCCGCCCGAGCGGTTGGCGCTGCCGTTCAGCGTGGCGGACGGGAACAGCGAGGCGCGCTGCTGCTCCACCAGCGCCCTCGCCTGCGCGTAGCTGGCGACGGCGGCGGCGACGTTCTGGTTCGAGACCTCGATGCTGTCGGCCATCTGGTTCAGCAACGGATCGCCGAACAGCTGCCACCACGGGCCGCGTTCCAGCATGTCGGCCGGCGCGGCGGCGGTCCAGCCGGCGGCCACCTTCTCGGCCTCGCTGGCGGTTTCCTTGTAGGCCGAGGGCTGCGGCGTGGACGGCAGCTGGTAGGCCGGGCCGACCGCGCAGCCGCTGGCCAGCAAGGCGGCCAGCGCGATCAATGAATAACGGAAGGTTGGTGCGGTTTTGTTCATGGTGTACCCGGCGCTTCGCTGTGGATGCGGCTTAAATGTTGTTCGGACGGGCTGCGGCGGCGCAGCTTGTCCATCAGGATGTAGACCACCGGTGTGGTCAGCAGCGTCAATACCTGGCTGGCGATCAAGCCGCCGATGATGGCCACGCCGAGCGGCTGGCGCAGCTCGGAGCCTTCGCCGAAGCCGATCGCCAGCGGCAGCGCGCCCAGCGCGGCGGCCAGTGTGGTCATCAGGATCGGGCGGAAGCGCAGCAGGCACGCTTCGCGCACCGCCTGCACCGGCGTCAGGCCGCGCGAGCGTTCCGCCTCCAGCGCGAAGTCGATGATCAGGATGGCGTTCTTCTTGACGATACCGATCAGCAGGAAGATGCCGATCAGCGAGATGGTCGAGAACTCCATCTTGAAGATCAGCAGCGCCAGCACCGCGCCCACGCCCGCCGACGGCAAGGTGGTGAGCACGGTGACCGGATGCACCAGGCTTTCATACAGGATGCCCAGCACGATGTAGATCACCACGATGGCGGCCAGGATCAGCAACGGCAGCGACTTGTTGCTGTCCTGCGCGGCCTTGGCCGAACCCTGGAAGCTGCCGCGCACATTGTTCGGCATGCCGATTTCCGCTTCGGCCGCCTTGATCTGCTCCGCCGCGTCGGACAGGCTGGTGCCCGGCTGCAGGTTGAAGGCGATGGTGGTCGCCAGTTCGCCGTCCTGGTGGTTGATGGACGTCGGCGCCGAGCTTTCGGCGAAGCTGGCCAGCGCCGAAAGCGGCACCATGGTGGTGGCCTTGGTGCTCAACGCGGAACCGGACGACGCATCCTTGACCGCCGGCGCGGCGACGTTGGCCGGCGTGGCGCTGGCCGTGCTGGTGCTCGTGCCGCTCGTGCCGGTACCGCCGACCGAGCTGGCGCCCGTCGCGGCCACCGTCAGCGCCACCGGCGCGCCGTTTGGATTGCTGGCGCTAGGCGCAGGCAGGCCTTTCGATGGCACGTGCACGTCGTTCAGCGCCGCAGGGCTCTTGGCAAACTCGCGCGGCACTTCCATGATCACGTGGTACTGGTTCAACTCACCGTAGATGGTCGCCACCTGGCGCTGGCCGAAGCTGTCATACAAGGCATTATCCACATCGCGCGCCGACAGGCCGAGGCGCGAGGCGCTGTTCTTATCGATGGTGACGAAGGTCTCGACGCCGTTGTCCGCCTGGTCGGTATCGACGTCGGTCAGCGCCTTCTGGCCCTTCATCGCATCGGCGAGACGGCTGGCCCACTTTTTCAAATCGGCCTGGTTGTCACTCTTGAGCGTGTACTGGTAGTTGGAGTTGGCCTGCCGCCCGCCAGCCCGCAGATCCTGCACGGGACTCAAGAACAGGCTTACACCCGTCACCCTGGCCAGCTTGGGACGCAGCCGCGCGATCACCGCCTGCCCCGCCACCGTGCGCTGGTTGGCCGGCTTCAGGTTGATGAACATGAAGCCGCCGCCGGCGCGACGGCCGCCGGTAAAGCCCACCACCGTGGCGACATCGGGATCGTCCTTGATGATGTTGACCAGCTGCCGCAACTTGCCCTGCATGGCCTGGAACGAGATGCTCTGGTCGGCGCGGATGCCGCCGTTGATCTGGCCAGTATCCTGCTGCGGGAAGCCGCCCTTGGGTATCGCCGCGAACAGATAGAAATTCAGGCCGATCACGAATACAAGGCTCAGCATCACCAGCCACACGCTGGACAGCGCCCAGTCCAGGCTATGCTCATAGCCCTTCAGGATGAAATCGAAACCGCGCTCGAAGAACCGGGCGATAGGGCCCGGCGGCTTGGCGTGCGTGTGGCCGGGCTTGAGCAGCCAGGCGCACATCATCGGCGTGGTGGTCAGCGAGACCACCAGCGAAATCATCACCGCCGCCGACAGCGTGACGGCGAACTCCTTGAACAGCGCGCCGAACTGCCCACCCATGAACAGCAGCGGAATGAACACCGCGATCAGCGAAAGGCTGATCGACAGCACGGTGAAGCCCACCTCGCGCGCACCCAGCAGCGCCGCCTCGAAGCGGTCCATGCCGGCCTCGATGTGGCGGGTGGTATTTTCCAGCACCACGATGGCGTCATCGACCACGAAGCCGGTGGCCACCGTCAGCGCCATCAAGGACAGGTTGTTCAGGCTGAAGCCCAGCAGGTACATCGCGCCGAAGGTGCCCAGCAGCGAGACGATGGTCGCCACCGCCGGCACGATGGTGGCGCGCACGCTGCGCAGGAAGGCGCTCACCACCAGCACCACCAGCAGGATCGAAATGATCAGCGTGATCTCGATCTCGTGCAGCGACGAGCGGATCGAATTGGTGCTGTCGCTGGCGACGTCGATCTTGACGTCGGACGGCAGCTGCGCCTGCAACTGCGGCAGCTGCGCGCGCACGCTGTTGACGGTCTCGATGACGTTGGCGCCGGCCTGCGAACGCAGGATGACGATGATCGCCGGCTTGCCGTTGAACAGGCCAAGGTTGTTGTTGTCCTCGACGCCGTCGACCACTTGCGCCACGTCCTGCAGGCGGATCGCGCTGTCGTTGCGCCAGCCGACCACCAGGTTGCGGTAGTCGGCGGCCGAGCGCCCGCCGCTGGCGTGGGCCGACTCGGTATAGATCTGCAAGCGACGGCCGTTGCCCTGCAAGGCGCCGCGCGGGCGGTTGGCGTTGGTGGCCTGGATGGCCGCGCGCACGTCCTCCGCCGACACGCCGTAGCGGTTCAGCGCATACGGATTAAGTTCCACACGCACCGCCGGCAGCGAGCTGCCGCCCAGTTCCACGTCGCCCACGCCGGTCACCTGCGACAGGCGTTGCAGCACGGTGTTGGAGACGGCGTCAAAGATCTGGCCCGGCGTGCGGGTTTCCGACGTCAGCGCCAGGATCATCACCGGGATGCCGGAGGTATTGGCCTTGCGGTAGGTCGGATTGCTGCGCAGCGAGGCCGGCAGGTCGACGCGGCTGGCGTTGATGGCCGCCTGCACCTCGCGCGCGACCGAGTCGACATTGCGGTTCAAGTCGAACTGCAAGGTCACGCTGGAGGAGCCGGTGTTCGATTGCGACGTCATCTCGTTGACGCCGGCGATCACGCCCAGATGGCGCTCCAGCGGCGTGGAGACGCTGGTGGCCATGGTGGCGGGGCTGGCGCCCGGCAGGTTGGCGTTGACCGAGATGACCGGGAAGTCCACCTGCGGCAGCGGCGCCACCGGCAGCACGAAGAACGCGCCGATGCCGGCCAGCGCCAGGCCGCACGTCAACAGGACGGTGGCGATCGGACGCTTGACGAAGGGCGACGACAGGTTCACAGCGCACCACCTTCAGGACGATCGGCCGGCGCGGACGGCGCTGCGGGCGACAACAGCGCGGCGGTCTGCGAGCCGGAAGCCGGGGCATCGGCCGGGGCATCGGCCTTGCGGCCGAAGCGGCGCGCCAGGCTGTCGAAGCCGAGGTAGATCACCGGCGTGGTGAACAGCGTCAGCATCTGGCTGACGATCAAACCACCGAAAATGGCCAGGCCCAGTGGACGACGCAGCTCTGCGCCCTCGCCCCAGCCCAGCATCAGCGGCACGGCGGCGAACAGCGCGGCCAGGGTGGTCATCAGGATGGGGCGGAAGCGCAGCAGCGCGGCCTGGTGGATCGCCTCACGCGGCGGCTTGCCCTCCTCCCGCTCCGCCTCGATGGCGAAGTCGATCATCATGATGGCGTTCTTCTTGACGATACCGATCAGCAGGATGATACCGATAATGCCGATCACGCCCAGGTCCTGGCCGCTGACCAGCAGCGCCAGCAAGGCCCCGACGCCGGCCGACGGCAGCGTCGACAGGATCGTCAGCGGATGGATATAGCTTTCATACAGCACGCCCAGCACGATGTAGACGCAGATCACGGCGGCCAGGATCAGCCACAGTTGGTTCGACAGCGAGTTCTGATACGCGCCGGACGCGCCGAGGAAGGTCAGCGTGACCGAGGCCGGGAACTTGATCTCGGCGGCGGCCTGCTTGATGGAATCCACCGCCGTGCCGAGCGAAACGCCCGGCGCCGTGTCGAAGCCCAGCGTGGTGGCCGGGTACTGCGCCACGTGCGTCACCTGCAGCGGCGCGGCGCGTTCGCTGATCGACGCCACCGCCGACAGGGGCGTGGCCTTGCCGGAGCCGGTGCGGATCTGCAGGTTCCCCAGGTCGGCCGGCGTGGTGATGTCGTCGCGGCGCGCTTCCAGGATCACGCGGTACTGGTTGGTCTCGGTGAAGATGGTCGAGACGATACGCTGGCCGAAGGCACTGTACAAGGCGTCGTCGATGGAGGCGGCGGTGATCGACATGCGCGAGGCGCTGTCGCGGTCCACGCTGACGTAGGCCGCGTTGGCGCTGGCGCCGACGTCCGACACCACGTTGCGCAGCTCATGCTTGGTGCGCATCTGGTCCGCCAGCTTGGTGGCCCACTGGTTGACGGTGGCATTGTCCGCGCCTTCGATCGACACGCGGAACTGGGTCGGGCCGGATTCGGCGTCGATGGTCAGGTCCTGGGTCGGTTGCAGGTACAGCGTCAGGCCGGGGATCTGCGACACGCGCTGGCGCAGGCGGTCCATGGTCGCCTGCTGGCTGCCGGTGCGCTGGTGCTTCAGGTTGATCAACATGCTGCCGGTATGAAGCATGGTGTTATTGGCGGCGTCCACCCCAACCACGGAGCTGAGCGTGCCGACGTCCGGATCTTCCAGGATCAGGCGCGCAGCCTGCTGCTGCAGGTCCGCCATCTTGGCGTAGGAAACCGCCTTGCCGGTTTCCAGGCGCGCTTGCAGTTGGCCGGTGTCCTGGGTCGGGAACAAGCCTTTCGGGATCACCACGTACAGCAGCACCGTCAGCGCCAGCGTGCCCAAGGCCACCAGCAGCGTCAGGCCGGCGTGGTTCAGCACCCAGGTCAGCGAACGGTCGTAGTGGTTGATCACCCAGTCGAAGAACTGCTGGAAGCGGCGGGCGAAGCGGCTAGGCTTCTCCTCGGCGTGGCTCTTGAGCCAGCGCGCCGACATCATCGGCACCAGCGTCAGCGACACCACGGCGGAAATCAAAATGGTGATCGCCAGCGAGATCGCGAACTCGCGGAACAGGCGGCCCACCACGTCGCCCATGAACAGCAGCGGAATCAGCACGGCGATCAGCGACACCGTCAGCGAGATGATGGTGAAGCCGATCTGCTTGGCGCCCTTGAGCGCGGCGGCCATCGGCGTTTCGCCTTCCTCGATGTAGCGGGCGATGTTCTCGATCATGACGATCGCGTCGTCGACCACGAAGCCGGTGGCGATGGTCAGCGCCATCAGCGACAGGTTGTTCAGGCTATAGCCGAGCAGGTACATCACGCCGCAGGTGCCGATCAGCGAAATCGGCACCGACAGGCTGGCGATCACGGTGGCGCGCAGGCTATGCAGGAAGGCGAAGATCACCAGCACCACCAGCACCACGGCCAGCAGCAGCTCGGTCTCCACGTGTTCGACCGAGGCGCGGATGCCGGTGGTGCGGTCGCTCAGCACCTCGACCTTCATCGCGCCCGGCAGGCCGGCTTGCAGCTCCGGCAGGCGCGCCTTGATGGCGTCGACGGTGGCGATGACGTTGGCGCCCGGCTGGCGCTGCACGTTGAGGATGATGGCCTTCTTGTTGCCGGACCAGGCGCCCAGCTCGACGTTTTCGGCGCTGTCCTTGACGGTGGCCACGTCGGCCAGGCGCACCGGGGCGCCGTTCTTGTAGGCCAGGATCAGGTCCTTATAGTCCTTGGCCGTCACTAGTTGATCGTTGGCGTTGATGCTGTAGGCGCGGGTTGGGCCGTCGAAGCTGCCCTTGGCGCCGTTGGCGTTGGCGGCGGTGATCGCGGTGCGCAGCGTGTCCAGCCCCAGGCCGTAGGACGCCAGCGCGTTGGTGTCCGCCTGGATCCGCACGGCGGGACGCTGGCCGCCGCTGAGCGTGACCAGGCCGACGCCGGAGACCTGGCTGATCTTCAGCGCCAGGCGGGTGTTGACCACGTTCTGCACTTCGGTCAGCGGCATCGTGTCCGAGGTGATGGCCAAGGTCAGCACCGGCGCGTCGGCCGGGTTGACCTTGGCGTAGACCGGCGGCGCCGGCAGGTCGGTCGGCAGCAATGAGGCGCCGGCGTTGATCGCGGCCTGCACCTCTTGCTCGGCCACGTCCAGGGTCTGGCCCAGGCCGAACTGCAGCGTGATGATGGAGACGCCGGCGGCGCTGGTGGAGCTCATGCGCTGCAGGCCGGCCATCTGGCCGAACTGGCGCTCCAGCGGCGCGGTCACGGTCTGGCCCATCACTTCGGGGCTGCCGCCGGGGTACAGCGTCTGCACCTGGATGGTGGGGAAGTCCACCTGCGGCAGCGCGGACAGCGGCAGGAACTTGAAGCCGACGATGCCCGCCAGGACGATCGCCAGCATCAGCAGCGATGTCGCTACCGGCCGCTGGATGAAGGGTGCTGATGGACTCATTGTTGTGCCGCGCCCTGTTCTTTACGATGATGACGGCGCTCGCCTTCCGCCGGAGCGGAGGCCGCACCGGCGGAAGCTGCGCCGTCACGGTGGCCCCTGCCCTCGCCAGGCAGCGTAACCTTGGCGCCTTCCTTCAGGCGGTCGCCGCCCTCGGTGATCACCTGCTCGCCCAATTGCAAGCCGCTTGCGATCTGCACCTTGTCGACCGTCGCCTGCCCGCGTGTGACCGGGCGGATGGTGACCGTCTTGTCGGCCTTGAGCACATAAACGAAATCGCCGTTGACGCCATGGCGCACCGCCGTCACCGGCACCATCACCGCATCCTTGATGGTGCGCAGCTCCAGCCGCACGTTGACGAACTGGCTCGGGAACAACGTCGATTTTGCGTTGGCGAAGCGCGCCTTGGCCTTCACGGTACCGGTCTGCACATCGACCTGGTTATCCATGGCCGAGAATTTGCCGTTGTCCAGCGCATTGGTGCGCGTGCGGTCCAGCGCGATGGCCGGCAGCTGCGCGCCGTCGTTCACCTGCT
>Ga0308157_10003946_pt1 | contig 20522 bp, 20 predicted proteins | sample PhyBR1_FD_201035 | JGI IMG/M metagenome (GOLD analysis project Ga0308157, IMG submission 201035) | Phyllosphere microbial communities from UC Gill Tract Community Farm, Albany, California, United States - DLSLB.R1 | ecosystem: Host-associated > Plants > Phyllosphere > Unclassified | place: USA...
TCGACAGCGTCAATATCGGGACGCAAAGCGAAGCCTGGGTGGCCTTGAAGAAGATCGACAGCGCGATCGACCAAGTGAACTCGGCCCGTGCCGATCTGGGCGCCCTGCAAAGCCGCTTCGAGAACGCAATTGCCAACATCGACATCCAGGGCGAGAACATGTCGGCGGCACGCGGCCGGATCATGGACGCTGACTTTGCCAAGGAAACGGCCAACCTTTCGCGCACGCAGATCCTGCAACAGGCTGGCACCGCGATGGTGGCCCAGGCCAACCAGTTGCCACAGCAGGTGCTGAAGCTCCTGCAGGGCTGATCGGAGCCGCTGAAATTCGCGGCTACACTGCCGCGCAACCATTTCAAGCCTTGCCCGGCGGCATTCGCCACCCGGGCTCTTTCTTTGCCCTGGAGCCACTATGTCCACCCCCACCATCGAGCAATTCATCGAAAGTTTTCTGGTCGCGGTCGACTTCCAGGACCCGGTTGAGGTCACGCCTGAGACACCCTTGCTCAGCCTGCCCGAGTGGGACTCGCTCGCCGCTTTGGGCGTGATCGTCATGTTCGATGTGGACTACGGCAAAACAATCGTCGGAGACGATCTGAAGAGCTGCGCCACAATCACCGATCTGTACAAACTCTTGGGTTAGCACCATGGGGCTGTCCACGCTACGCAATGTCCGGTTCGCAGGCATGGCCAGCTGCGTTCCTAAACGCATCCTGCACAACATCGACGACGCTGCCCCAAAAATCCGATCGGAGCGCGAGCGTTTGGTACGCAACATCGGCATCCAGCAACGCCGCATCTGTCAGGAATGGCAGACGTTTTCCGATCTGGCGTTCGACGCCACAGGCACCTTGCTCGACACACTGAATTGGCAGCGCGAGGAAATCGACGCGCTGATTGTCGTTACCCAATCGCCGGACTACCTTATCCCGGCGACAGCCATCATCCTGCAGGATCGGCTCAAACTTTCGCAAGCTACCATTGCCTTCGATGTGAATCTAGGCTGTTCTGGCTATCCGTTCGGATTGCATATCTTGGGCAGCATGATTGCCTCCGGTGCAATCAAAAAAGGGTTAGTGCTGGTGGGCGACCGTTGCGCCACCTTGAACGATCCACTTTTTTCGGATGCAGGGACAGCAACTGCGCTTGAGTTCGATCCCGCTGCGCCGCCAATGCACTTCGACCTCAACAGCGACGGCAGTGGCTACAAAGCCATCATGCTGCCGGTAGGCGGGCATCGTGAACCTTTTGGTCCCCAGCACAGCGTTCCGACACGCGACGAAGACGGCACCCTGCATTGGCCGTCCGAACTGATTCTGGATGGCCCTGCCGTATTGAGTTTTTCAACGCAACAGGTTCCTCCTTCCGTGCGGCGCGCGCTGGAATACGCGAATCTCACTGCGGAAGACATCGACTTCTTCATCTTTCACCAAGCCAACCGGATGATCAACGAGACCATTCGCAAGAAGCTGGCGCTTCCCCCTGAAAAGGTGCCTTCTACTTTGGCGGATTTTGGCAACACCAGCGGCGCGTCGCTTCCGGTGACTATGACAGCCCGCATCGCTGAGACGTTGGCTCACGGGAGCCACAAGCTCTTGCTGGGCGGTTTCGGAATCGGCCTGTCCTGGGGGACATGCATTCTTGATATTGAAAACGCGGTGTTCCCACCGCTTTTGATCTCGTGATTAGCAACCCCACGGCTGAGTTCAGTCTGCATGGCCGCCGGGTTCTTGTGACGGGGGCTTCTTCCGGAATCGGTGCTGCTGTAGCCAAGCTCTGCTCAGAACTCGGCGCCGAGCTGTGCCTGAGCGGACGGGATTCCGAACGGCTGGAAGTTACTCACGCCGGTTTAGCGGGATCAGGACACACCGTGGTCGCGGGCGACATCACCGACCCTGCCACGCTCGATGCGCTGGTGCAGTCGGCCCCGCATTTCGATGGTCTGGTCTCGTGCGCCGGCGTAGCGACCCTGGTACCGATGCGCATGGCCAGTGAAAAATACCTGCAGCAAATGCTTGCGGTCAACTATCTGGCGCCGATCGGGCTGGCGCAACGCTTGCTGCACAAGCGCAAATTGCGCGAAGGAGCTTCGCTGGTTTTCATCAGCGCTCTGTCGGCTCGGGCTGCGCCGCAGGCCGCTGGTGCTTACGCGGCCTCGAAGGCAGCGCTTGAGGCCGCGGCTCGCACCTTGGGGCTCGAGCATGCGAAGCAACGCATACGCTCCAACTGCATTGCTCCAGGCTACGTCGATACCCCCATGCTCCAACGCCTGGGAAGCGCCGCCGACATGAGTGAAAAAATCGCATTGACCCCTCTCGGCACAGTGACCCCGGATGATGTCGCTCCTGCAGCGGCTTGGTTGCTTTCTCCTGCCAGCCGCTGGATCACGCGAACCACGTTGACCCTTGATGGCGGCATCTCTCTGCCGATCCGGCTATGAGTACCGTCGTCACCACTGATGCCGCGTTCGCCGCAGCCAGGCGCATCTTCGGTCTGGAAGGCAAAACAGTGCTGGTGACCGGCGCCTCGAAAGGCATCGGTCAAGAGGTAGCGAGGCAATGCGCCGCTGCCGGCGCACAGGTGGTAATTGCAGGACGCGACGCCGCACGCCTGCAAGAGACGCTGGACAGCCTGGAAGGTTCCGGCCATCGGGTGTTGGCGGTTGAGCTCACCGATGTGGCTGCTCGCAAACAATTTGCCTCCGACTGCGGCCCGCTCGATGGAGTGGTGCACAGCGCCGGGATTCGCGGTCTTGCGCCCATGAAGATGGTGAGTGACGCTTTTCTGGCCCAGGTCATGGAGACGAATTACGTTGCGCCGATGATGCTGACACGCCACCTGCTAGCCAAAGGGCAGATTCGTCCCGGGGGATCATTGGTATTTCTGTCATCCATCGCAGCGCTGACGGGCACCGTCGGCGTCGGTCCCTATGCGGGCTCCAAGGCCGCGCTGGTGGGGACGCTACGCCCACTGGCGCTCGAACTGGCCAAGCGGGGAATTCGCGCCAACGCCCTTTGCCCAGGCCTGGTAGAAACCACGCTGATCACCGAGGACAAAGATTGGTTTGAGGAAAGCCGTAAACGCTACCCGCTGGGAATCGGTCTGCCTGCCGATGTAGCTCACGCTTGCTTATATTTCCTGAGTGGAGCCAGCACCAAAGTCACTGGCGCCGTTTTCAGCATAGATGGGGGCGTGGAGTTTGTATGACCACGGAGCAAGAGACTGTCTCCAATCATGTGCTGATCGTTGGCGCAGGCGGCTTTGGCCGTGCAACTGCCAGCTTGGCGCGCTCCGACCTGGCCTGTGGCGCGGCCTGGGACGTCAAAGGGTTTCTCGACAATCGAGTGGACCTTCACAACCCCAGTGACTTGCCTATCCTCGGCGACCCTCTGACGTATCAAGTGCAGGAGGGCGACATTTTCGTTTGCGCATTGGGTGATCCAGCTGCCAAACGACAGTACAGCGCCAACCTGCGAAAGCAGGGCGCCAATTTCATTATTCTGCGGCCCGACCTGACAACAGGTGAGCGGGTACAGCTTTCGCCCGGTGGACTTTTTGAACGCAAGGTATCGTTGGGCCCCGACGTGCAGGTCGGTGAACTCGTCACTATTTTGTCTACCACCATCGTTGGGTACGATGTGCAAATCGGCGACTACTGTCAAATCGCCAGCTTCGTCTTCATCGGCGGTGGTGCACGGATCGGAAACGACGTCGTGATTCATCCCCATGCCACTATCCTTCCAGGAATCACCATTGGTGATGGAGCCGTAGTTGGTGCAGGCAGCGTTGTCATTCGCGATGTGGCGCCAAGAACTACCGTAATGGGCAACCCTGCCAAGCCATTTTCCTTTCGGTAGCACCATGCTGTCGCGGCTCTCACCAGCGCACTATTTAGATCAGGAAATCTTCGCGCGCGAGCAGACCCAGGTCTTTCGCAAGCTCTGGCTGTTTGCAGCCTTCCGCACGGCTTTGGCAGAACCTGACGCATTCGCCACCCGCGAACTGGGAGGCCTCCCGGTACTGCTGCAGAACTGCGATGGCGAAATCCGAGCCTTCGAAAACCTGTGCCCGCATCGCCAAATGCCTTTGCAAAAGGAAGCATTCGGCCAGGCACGCATGGCATGCCCCTACCACGGATGGGTCTTCGATCCTGAGGGCAAGGTCAAGACGATTCCACACGAACAGCGCCTATACGCCTATTCCCCAGAAAAGCGTAAAGACCTTTGCTTGAAGCGATACGCGGTGCGGGAAGTCGGCAACCTGATTTTTGTGAACCTAGATTCCGAACCGCTACCCTTTGACGAGCAGTTCAGCCCTGAATTACAGCGGGCACTGGCGGACATCACCAGTCACTTCGGTGCGCAGGCAGTGCATGCCGATCTGCCCGCACGCTACAACTGGAAGCTCAACTATGAGAACGTGCTCGATTACAACCATGTTCCATATATTCATCCGAAGACCTTCCAGCCGCTGTTGCGAGAAGGCATTTCGGACATCTGCCAGGACGCGGACGCAGCCGATGGGAACTCAACATCAAGCACTGCCCATCCATTGACCCGTAGCTTGGCAGCACAGAGTTTCTGGACCCGATCGCCCATTCGTGTAGAGCCGTGGCCCTGGCATGCTGCAGTGCACCGATATGGCGACGGTGACTTTTACTACAACTTTTTTCTATACCCGAACGTCAACTTCATTTCGCTCGGGGGCCTGACTTTTCTGCTGCAGCAGTTCCACCCCGTGGCACCCGATCGCACGGAAGTGCGCTTCACTTTGTGTGCAGCCAAGGAAACACGTCGACTGCCCGCTCTGCCTGCCATCCTGTGGGGCCACCTCAAAAGCGAGGTGGCGGTATTGCATGAGGATTTGGGCCATTTGGAGGCGCTCCAATCGCATCTGTATGTTGGCGCACCGCGTGCAAGGCACGGCATCTACGAAGAGCGGCTGATAGCTGCGGCCGATACTTATCTGCGCTTGATGGGAGAGGACGTTTAATGAATCCCACCAAGAGCTTTTGCCTAATCGGGGTGGGCGAAGTGTTCCAGGCGATCGCCAGCGATGCTCCGGGCCATGGGCTGCCAGAAGGCTGGCAATTGCGGGCGGCCAGCAGTGTGGCGGCTCTGTCAGCCTCCGCGAGCGAATTGATCGAAGGGCTGGATCCTGCAGCCACGACTCTCTTTGTGGCGGTGGACCACAATGCACTCAACTACGCCCGGCTTGAACTCTATGGGGCAGCACGTCTGCGCGGATTGCGTATGGCCACACTGGTACATGCAAAAGCCATTGTTGCGCCGGACGCCCGATTGGCTGACAACGTTTGGATTGGCGCAGGTACGCTGATTGGTAGAGCAGCGAGTATCTCCAGCGACGTGCTGATTCATCCTGGCACACGCATCGATGCAGGTGCCAAGATCGGGATGCACAGTTGGCTAGGGCCGGGCGCCTCAGTTGGAACAGGCGCCGAAATCGGAGCGCACAGCGTGATCGGAGCGGACCAGCGTTTGCGAGCGGGTTTGCACATCGGCCGCCACTGCGTCATAGATGGGGTGGATGCACCATCCGAACACTTGGGGTCTGGCACTTTCATTGCCCCGCACTTTGCGCGTCCAGCACGGATGATTGGTGCTGGGTACAGTTTCGAAAAAAGGCGCTAACAGCATGCGCTCGACCATTCCTGCAGAAGCCTATATCGACGAAACCTGGTTCGCACGGGAGCAGCAATTGCTTATGCGCCCGCTTTGGCAATTCGTGGCGCCGCGCATGCTGCTTGCAAAACACAATGCCTTTGTTACCCGAAACATCTGTGGCATTGAGGTTGTAGTGCAGAACTTTCATGGGGAATTGAAGGCGTTCGAAAACATATGCCTTCATCGGCAAAACCCGTTGCAGCAGCAGCCTCAGGGTATCCGGCCTCTCGTGTGCAGTTACCACGGCTGGGGTTACGACTCGGAAGGTAGGGTAGACAACATACCCTTTCAGGACGCGGCTTACCGACTACCAAAGCAGGAGCGCGCATGTTTGCGGTTACGGCGCTTTCCGGTGGAATGCATTGGCAACTTAGTATTCGTTAATGTGGCAGACCGTCCCCTGCCGATTGAACACCAGTTTTCGATGGAGGCGTTGTCTTCGCTACGCGATGCATCCGAGCATTTCGACAGCGAGGTTTTGGTGGCTACGCTACCGAGCCACTTCAACTGGAAACTTGCCTATGAGAACCTCCGTGACAGTTTGCATCCTCGCTATCTGCATCAGCAGAGCGTCTATCAACAGGTGAAATTTCAAGTCCAGATGGATGAAGCTGCAGTGGCCCAAGCGCACCAGTACCATCGTTTGGGAGCTTCAAGCCAAGCTGAACACTTGTATGTATTGCGCACTTTAAGCAATGGAGGGCTGAACGAGCCGCTGGTGCATGCCACCCATTACGCTTGGCATGATCATGTAGAGCGCTACGGCACTGACGACTGGTACTTGAACTGGCTGGTCTTCCCGAACCTTCATGTCGCTTCAGGTTCGGGCGGCTATTCCTTCATCATTGAGCACCACCAACCAGTGTCCGCCAACCGCACCGATTTGGTCATTTATTACGTCACCGCGCGCAAAACACGCCGCTATTCCACATCGGAAGCTGTATTGCTGGCCCACTTGGAAGGGGCCGAAAAGGTCCTAAAGGAAGATATTGCGGTGATGGAAAAGGTGCAGTCTGCATTGCATGCAGACGCACCACGGGCCACACTTGGCGACTTCGAGTTTGCCAACATCGGAGTTGAGCGCTGGTATATGGACGTTATGGAGGGCCGTCATGTCCTCTAGAAAATATGTCATCGGGACAGGTCCCTCACTCGATTGGGCAATGGCCCACTGGGCCGAGGCAGCCACGGAAGAAACCCTCTCCCGAATCGATGTGGGCCAAGACAAGGACTATCGCTTTGATCGCTCGGGGCTAGATGCTTTGTCTCCACAGGGAGCAACAGCTTTCGTCGCTTGGGGTCCGCAATTTCTTAACTACCGCAGGTTGGAGTTGATGGGAGAACTCAAGGGGCGGGGTTTCCGTCTACCTCCACTCATTTGCCGAGGGGCAATAATTGCCCAAAGTGCCGTGATAGGAGAGAACTGTGCTATCGGCCCCGGGGCAGTGATTGGAGCGCTCTGCAAACTAGACTTCAACGCAGTGATTGGATGTGCAGCAGTGATCGGCCATGGATGCCGCGTTGGCGCGTCGGTTTGGATCGAGGATGGTGTTCAAATCGGCGCAGGCTCGATCATCGGCGCCCATGCCACCCTTGGCAGTGGCGTACTTCTCGAAGCCGGCATTCAGGTCGGCAAACGCTGCGTTGTCGATGTGCCCCGTCGTTACACGGCGTCAATCGCGAACGGCACTTTTCATTTGCCAGCGTTTCCTTCGCCTGTCGTAATACTGAACGGCTGAATGCCCACCGCTATGAAAACCGCCACACCGTACAGTTTCGAAGGTTTTGATTTCGACCTGCTCCGCCATTCCTACATTACCCGCGCGAACGCCTTGCAACTTAACCCATGGGTGGATTTGCCAGATTGGGTCCAAGCCGATCCTGCCGGAAGCCTGAAGGGCTGCAAAATCGTGTTGTGCGGCAGCAAAATGCCGGGCGAACTCAGATTCCTTGCTAATCACTGTGAGGTGATTGGCATCGTGGACGATTTCCTCTTGCGTTCGCAGCAGGAGTGCATGGGAATTCCTGTGTTGTCCACAGACCAATGGATAACACTTGCTCAAAGCGATGCAGACATCGTCTCGATCATCGCTGTGGCCACCGTGGCAGGGGACAACCACTTCTCTCGAGCTATGGCACAGAATGGCTTACGGGGACTGCGAATGCTCGAGGCTTTCCGCATTCTCACAGCGAACACTAAGCGGGTGTCAGGTGTTGGTAACACTTTCGTATATGGCTTGCCCTTCTTTCGACATGCAGTGCAGCATGTCGATCAATTCCTGCGCTGTGCACAATTACTGGACGATCCGTATTCAAGATTTACTTACTTCAGCATCTTGAATTACCGGCTGAGCGCCGACCCTCGCATATTGCAGCAGTGCGCCGTGGGGTACAACACCGACCGTATCGGACACGGCAGCTATCTTTTCAATCGTTCATTTTTCACTTTTTCCGATGAAGAGATTTTCGTGGATGGAGGCGCTTTTGACGGGGACAGCGTGGAGCAATTCCTGCGTGCTGTGAAGGGGCGTTTCCGTAAGATCTATGCGTTCGAGCCCTCCCCAGATGTCGCACAGCGTTGCCGCGAGCGTATTTGCAGGTTGCAGGCCGAATACCTTCCCGAACTGGTAAGCCGCATCGCAGTCGTCGAACGTGGTCTCTGGAGCAAAGAAGCGAACCTGCTGTTCAATCCCACTCAGTACGCTCCCAAGGAAACGGCGCTTGCTAGCCAAGCGCCTCTGGCAGGGCATGTGATCGAAGCTGGAATGAGCCAGCATCTCTACGCCCCGGAAGAAGAAAGCGATGGCAGCTTCAGCATCCCTACGACATCGATCGATGCTGCTTGCGAACTTCCTCCGAGTCTTATCAAGCTGGAGGTGGAGGGTAGCGAATTAAAAGCGCTAGAGGGCGCGCGCAATACGATCGAGCGCCATCGACCAAAGATGGCGATTTCGGTCTATCACAAACCCGAGGACTTGATCACGCTGTTGGACTTCGTAGCGCAGACCGGTAAGGAATATCGCATGAGCCTACGCCAGCACAACCCTCATGTGCCGGACGCGATGGTTTGCTACTGTTATTGAACTGGGCTGCTCTGCTCTTCACGCCCTCCACCTCAAGCGGCTCTTACACCACTGTTTTCATGAACTCCACCCCGCTTCCTGCATGCGATCTGGTCACCCACCTTAACCTAGGAAGATTGACTAATGAAGAAATTCTCCAGCAAACTTTAACTGCCTATAAAGACGATCCTCTATTCTGCATCCCGGAAAAAGCCCGTGAGATTTTTGCACGGCGGGGCTTAGAAACACCTTTCATTTTGCTAGGTACCAAGGATTTTGCAGCCATCTTCATTTCGAATGTCGGGGACCGAGCAAGGGTACTTTACGTGGTGGATGACTTTAAATGCCACCGGGGTGAGCTCTTCTATGGCATAGAAATTATCTCAACCGACAAATTTTTGGAACTCGTGCGGCAGAGCCCTGACGTGGTGGCATTGAACTGTTGCCGCGTCGATTTTTCACGCCGCTTTTTCGAAAATCTTTGCCGCTTTCACGATGTGCCATGTCTGAATCATGAACAAGCCATACGGCTTTTGGGCATGAACGATATCATCGATTACCGCATCTGTGACTGGGGACCTTCTATCGCATCCAGGTTCCATGACTATTTGGCGATAGGCCAGCGGTTTGCAGACCCATACTCGCTGGAAACCCTGCATGGGGTAATGATGTTCCATTTAACTTGCAATCCGGAATGGCATCTAAACATTGCTCGACCATATTCAACGCTATATTTTCGTTCTGGACTTTTTTCTCTCACGAATAAAGAGAAATTTGTCGACTGCGGTGCTTCTGTGGGTGAATCAACGAGTGGCCTGATCGATGTGACCCGAGGTCAGTTCACCCACTCATGGATGATTGAACCTGATCGCCAAAACATCGAAACGCTGCGTAAACTGCAACGAAAGTACGCGGGCACGCCATTGGAAAGCAAAATCACATTGCATCCAGTAGCCGTAGGTGACCGCGTCACTGAGGTCCCCTTCCATCATTTAGGTGGTCATGCTGGCGTAGTTGCGCCAAACTTGGATGCCACTCCAGACCGCGTCAGCGTTCAACCGGTCGACATGATCATTGATGACATTCCTACTTTCATCAAAATAGATATTGAGGGTTTCGAACTGGCCGCCTTGCGCGGCAGTGCCAAGGCAATTGCAGGGGGAAAACCGAAGCTTGCGTTATCGGCTTACCACCGCCCGACCGATCTGCTTGATTTAACAAACTATGTCGATAGTATTTCGACCGGGTACGTACTAGGTCTGCGTCACCACACTGAGGAACGGTGGGACACCTGTTTGTACTTTTACTAAGCCGCTTGATTTAAGTATTGAAATCTGCGCTGGAGAAGAGAACCATGGCCATCGTCCGAGGAGGACTATCTCGCGTCCTCATGAAATATGCCGATCTCGACCTGGCCAATATCCGCTTGATTGGCTGGGGAGCAGGACAAGCTTTCCACGACTACCTCCCCCACACGGCCCTGCCGCTCGAATACACCGTTTGTCCTCGCCAAGAAAACCAGGGTAAGACGATCCACGGTATTCCGGTGCGTCCACCGGAAGCGCTGATGGAGGAAAAGCACGACGAGGTACTGGTCGTGGTTTTCTCGGCCTATGCGCCGGAGATCATGAATGCCATACGCAACACCTATGGCAACTACCGCACGGTGCGTGCGGTGGACTTCGGCGATGACGCAGGGTTGATTGAAGAATTGCAGGCTTTTCAATCCGCCGTCCGGGGTGGTATGCGGCTGGAGAAACCGCATGCTGTGCAGCCTGCGGAGCTAGGTCTATTCGTGCAAGGGCCCATCACCGAATTCACGCTGCTGGCACTGGCTTATCACCGCATGCGCTACCCTGCAGCGCACCTTGCGCTGGTGACATGGACGACAGAAGATTCGGCGTTGGTCGATGCCTGCCGTCCATGGGTGGATGAGCTCGCACAAATAGATCCACCGCCTCCCAACGGCTATGACACCCGCAACTACATCACCCGGTCGTGCAAGGCTGGCAGCCAATTGATGTTGAAGGCGGGAGTGCGCTATGTCGTTCGGCTGCGCTCCGATGCTGTGCTGGTTGGGTCGGTCTATCGCACGCTGGATCGGCTCTTCGGCAACGGAGGCAAGAACGTGGGAAAGATGGGTGTGCTGCTGCAGGCTTCATGGGCTTACATGCCGTTCCACTTCTCGGACAAGCTGATGATTTCGCGTGCAGAGGACATGGCGCAACTGTGGTCCATGCCCGAAGACCCCCGCGGTGCGGAGAGCTTCCCGGCTTCGCTGGCCGATCCGGCATTCCTCGACATGCCATTCCTGGATTTCCGCCACTTGTCCTATGAGTCCTCGCTTTGGATGCACTATGCGCAAACGCTGGGATACCCCGTGGATACGCTGGAAGACGCCTATCGTTTCGCTCGCGACCGGTTGGTGGAAATCGATTCCGACACACGGATGTTCTCCATCAAGCATGTGCCCCTTTTCAGCCTAAAGCTGCGCCCCATGCTGGAGCCCTCGCTGGGATGGTGGCAAGAGATGCAGGGTGATTTTGAAGGCACGCTGGAGCAATTGCGGAACGTGTCGTCCTCGGGAATGACGATGGCTGATTTCTTTGCCCGTCGGGTCGGATGACCTTCATCTTCCATTTTCAAGAGCGGTGCAAACCTCAGGATTGGCGATGGCCCCGGCTTTGACCGTATTGGGTGCAGGAATTGCCGGCTTGGCCGCCAGTCACGCGGCGGCAGCGCTAGGGTGTGATTGCGTTTTGTACGAAGCCGCACCGCGTGCTGGCGGGCTTCTTGATTCGATCACGGTGCACGGCTATCGTTTTGACCGCGCAGTGCACCTCTCGTTCGCCGACCAACCTGAAGCACGTGCGTTCTTTGACCAGACAGAGCATGCGATATTCGCGCCCAGTCCTCGCTGCGTGGAGCATCCTTACTGGCTCAAACACCCCGTGCAGAACAACCTTTACCCTCTACCGGTGGACCAGCGGATAGAACTGATACAGGGTTTCGTAGAGCGGCCCGACACGCCAGCCGGAAACTACAAGGAATGGCTGATTGGCCAATACGGACGACCAATCTCTGCGCGCTATGCCGAGCGCTACACCGAAAAATACTGGACGGTGCCTGCCGACAAATTGGGCATCGACTGGGTGGGCCCCCGCATCCACCGCCCGGCCCTGCCAGAGGTGCTGCTCGGTGCAATGACCGAGGACACGCCCAGCGTTTATTACGCTCCGCAAATGCGCTACCCCGCACGCGGCGGCTACCGGGCCTTCATCGAACCCCTGATCGCACAAGCCGACATTCGACTGGACCATCGCCTTTGCCGCATCGACGTCCAGAGCCGCCACTTGCATTTCACCAATGGGGAATGGGCAGGGTATGAGCGCCTGATTTCGACCCTGCCGCTGCCTGTCTTGGCGGGAATGGTGGATGGCATGCCGGAATCGATTCGACAAGATGCGGACAGCTTGGTTGCAACCACTGTGGACCTGGTGTGCATCGGCATTACGCGCCGGGACGTCTTCAAGGACTTGTGGTTTTATATCTATGACGATGACGTAGCGGCGGCGCGCGCCAGTTGCCCAGGTGTGCAGGCTGCCGACAACTGCCCGCCGGGATGCTCCTCGATCCAATTTGAAATTTATGGGTCCTCCCGGCGCCCCGTGGCGCAGAGTGTGCAGGCGCTCCAGCGCAACTGCGTTCAAGCCCTGCAGAAATGGGGCTTTGCGACCGAATCCGACATCGCAGTGATTCACCATCAGCATGTGCCCTATGCCAATGTGGTGTTCGAGCAGGGTATGGAGCAACGCCGCAACCGTGTGCTCGATTGGCTCGCCAGCCTACGCATCGCCAGTGCTGGCCGATTCGGCGAATGGGACTACTTGTGGAGCCACCAAGCCTTTCAGAGCGGTGCGGATGCTGCACGCCGTGTGCTTGCGGGGTGAGACTGAAACCGATCGCAGGTTCAGGCCTACATCAGCCCACCAGCAAATCCGGACCGGAGCGCGGGACGCAGCGCATCAACTCATTGGGCCGGTACGGCAAGGCCCCCACCAGCAAACGCCCCGGTGCATTCCAGCGACTCCACCAATGCTCGGCAAATGCCTTCATCGACACTGGCACGCCGGAGCCCACATTGCGCACCCACGGCACGCCAGCCTTCACATCGCCAGCCTCGATCGCCCGTAGGAAGGCACGCCCAACCTGCTGCACGTCAACATAGTCTCGTACCTGCGCTCCAGGTGTCATCGGGAAATCCTCGCCCGCATGGGCAGCTTTGTGCAAGGCAGGCCAGAAGTTCTGCGAGTACTGTCTTTCGCCGAATGCCGAGAAGATGCGCAAGTAGCAAAGTTCGATACCGCGTTCGATGGCAAATGCGCTGGCAGCGTGAAAGGCAGCCGCCTTGGAGGCTGCATAGCCGTGGGTAGGCTGCAGCGGAGCTTGGCAAGGAATGGTGTCGTAATCCTCGAACGAACGCCCATATTCGGCGAAGGTCCCCGCGATGACTATCCGGCGTACACCGCCAGCCTCAGCAGCTAAAAGCAGCCGCACCAGGATCTCGACGTTCCAATAAAAAAGAGATTGCCATTCCGAAGGTCGAGGCGGCACGTTCGGCGATGCCAGATGCACAAGCACGTCGATGCCACGCAAATCAGCGGCCTCCAGCGTGTCCATCGGTTTGCACAGCCAACTTCTGCGTAAGGCTGGCTTTTCGGTGAGCAGTTCAGGGCGGCGGCACAGTGCAGTCACCTGATGGTCTGTCTTGTCCAATAGGTCGAGCAGATGGCCGCCGATGAAACCCGTGCCGCCCGTGATGAAAAGGCGCATGGTCAATCTCTCAAAGCGTCAGCCATCGTGAAAGGCGTGGCGTAATCCCGCCAGTGTGGCAACGCCAAATCCTTCGCAGAAAGGATAGGAGCGCAGTCAGGCCAGGGTATCCCAAACGAGTCCCACCGCACACCAGCATCGTGATCAGGCGCAAATTCCGTGGTGACTTGATAGGCTACGGCTGCGTGGTCCGTCAGGGCATAAAAGGCATGGGCAAACCCGGCCGGAATGTAGAGCATGGTGGCTTGCTCAGCAGTCAATTCAAGGGTGAAAAACCGACCTGCTGTCGGAGAGCCCCGGCGAATGTCCACTACCGCGTCCAGCACAGCACCGGCCGTGCAATGCACCAGCTTGGCGTGCGCGTGCGGAGGTGTCTGAAAATGAAAGCCTCGCAAAACCCCTTTGCGTGACACGCTGTAGAAGGTTTCGGTAAACCGATCCTCCAGTCCATGAGCACGAAAGATGCTGGCCTGAAAGGTTTTGACGAAGTGGCCTCGATGATCGTCCAGCACACGGGGCTGGATCCGGTAGCAGCCGGGAAGTAAGGTAGGTTCGATCTTCATGAGTGGACGGCACTGATCACTTCAGACGAGGGGTCCGGTTCATTGAAAGTGCAAGCCGAAATACGATTCGAGCCGGTCTGCCATGAAATCGATCATGTCGCTGCTTAACCCAGGATGCACCCCGATCCAAAAGGTATCGTTCATGATGATGTCGCTTTGGGTCAGGGGGCCGACGACGCGGTAGTGTTGCCCTTGCATGGAGGGTTGCCGTGTCAGATTGCCGGCAAACAGCAACCGGGTGCCAATTCGGCTTTGTTCCAGGTACTGCAACAGGTCGAGGCGCCGGCTTCCGGCGGCCTCGCGCAGGGTCAACGGAAAACCGAACCATGACGGTATGGCCCCTTCCGTCGCGCGGGGCAGAACCAGGAACTCCTCACATCGCTCAAGACGTTTGTAGAGGTGATCGAAGTTCATCTTGCGGGCGGCAATGAAGCCTGGCAACCGATCCATTTGCGCCAAAGCACAAGCAGCCTGCATGTCCGTGATCTTCAGGTTGTATCCGATGTGCGAGTACGTGTACTTGTGGTCGTACCCCGCCGGCAGATCGCCCAGTTGCCATTCATAGCGCTTGCCGCAGGTGTTGTCCTTGCCAGGCTCGCAGTAGCAGTCACGCCCCCAGTCTCGAAAGGAGGTGACGATGCGGGCAAGCTCGTCGTTGTTGGTGAATACGGCCCCGCCCTCTCCCATGGTGATGTGGTGCGCCGGGTAAAAGCTCAGCGTCCCGATATCGCCGAACGTGCCGACCAGTTGGCCGTTATACGTGGAACCGAACGCGTCGCAGCAGTCTTCAATCAGCCACAAACCGTGCTGGCGGCACAGTGCTTGTACGGCTCCGAGGTTGTAGGGATTGCCCAGCGTGTGAGCAAGCATGATCGCCTTGGTCTTGGGCGAAATGGCAGCTTCCAGCTGCTGTACATCGACGTTATAGGTACCAAGCTCCACATCGACAAATACGGGTACCGCGCCGGCTTGCAGGATGGGATTTACGGTCGTGGGAAAGCCGGCAGCCACTCCGATCACCTCGTCGCCTGGACATACCCTGCGCTCTCCCAGCAGTGGGGAGGTCAAGGCAGAAAACGCCAGCAGATTGGCCGACGACCCACTGTTAGTGGTCATCACATGCTTCACCCCCAGAAATTCCCGCATGCGCCCTTCGAAAGCGTCGTTGAATCTCCCTGTGGTCAACCATCCGTCCAGCGCGGCCGACACCATGTTCTGCAGTTCGGCCTCTCCGATCACCTTTCCGGATACCGCCACGGAGGTGGCTCCGGGCAAAAAAGGCTGTGGGCGGTACGCGCGTGCCGCGTATTCCTGGACAAGCGTGGCGATCTGTTCGCGAATCTGGTTCAGTGGATCCATCAGGAGAAATCTGGAATATCGGTTGCGTAAAAGCCCGGAGCCACCGTTGGCAAAGTGGCTGCTGCGCGGGTGTATTGATCGATCTGCTCACGGGTCACGGTGCCCATGCAGTGCCCTGCAAGATGAGCCAAGTGCCAGTCCGCTGTGCGGCTCAGTGCGCGCTCAAGGTTCCAGCGAGGCTGCCATCCCAGTTGTGTACGGGCCTTGCTACTGTCCAGGCGAAGGACGCTGGTTTCGTGCTGTGAAGGGTCGCCACCACTGCAAAGAACCTTCACATGTGCAGGCCACTGGGAGGCCAGTTGCCGAACGACCTCACCGACGGTTTGCAGGCCGTCGCCGTTCGGACCAAAGTTCCATGCGCCTGAAACCAGAGGCCCACGTTCCATCAGTTGCTGCGCCAACCGGAGGTATCCGGCCAGCGGCTCCAGCACATGCTGCCAAGGACGGACTGCATCGGGATGGCGCAACTCCAAAGCAATGCCGCCTTGCGCCGCCCTCAGAAAATCAGGTACCAGCCGGTCCGCGGCCCAGTCGCCTCCTCCGATCACATTGCCAGCACGCGCCGTGGCGATGGCAACGCAATGATCGCCGTAGCGTGCGATCGGAAAAAAAGAATCCCGAAAACTCTGTGCGGCCAACTCAGCGCAGGCTTTGCTGTTGCTGTAGGGATCGCGTCCTCCCAGCAGATCATTCTCACGGTAGCCCTCAGCCCACTCCCGGTTTTCATAGCATTTGTCCGTGGTCACGATCACGACGGCCCGCACGCTCGGTGTTGAACGCACCGCCTGAAGAAGATGCACGGTCCCCATCAAATTGGTGGCGTAAGTCTCTACCGGATCGGCATAGCCCTGACGGACCAAAGGCTGAGCTGCCAGGTGGATCAAGACCTCCGCCCCACTGCCCGTCAAAGCTTCCTGCAGCGTAGCCCCGTCACGCACATCCCCCAGCAGCGAGTGCATTCCGGCCTCAACGCCTGCCAAGCGGAAAAGTGACAACGCTTGGGGCTCCAAGGCGAATCCTGTGACCTGTGCTCCCAGTGCCTGCAGCCACAAGCTGAGCCAGCCGCCCTTGAAGCCGGTGTGCCCTGTCAGAAAAACACGCCTTCCCTGCCAAAATCCGGTGTCGATGACAGGTACTACCACGTCTTCCATGGTGCCTTCCCCGCAGCCCACAGCCCTTCCAGCAAGACCTTTTCGCGCAGCGTGTCCATCGGTTGCCAAAAGCCTGGATGGCGGTATGCGGCAAGCTGTTTGCGCTGCGCCAGAGTTTCGAGTGGCCCACGCTCCCACACGGTGCTGTCGTCTTCGATCAGATTCAGCACTTCCGGAGAGAGTACGAAAAATCCTCCGTTGATCAAGCCGCCATCGCCTTCCGGCTTTTCTTTGAACAGGGTGACGAATTGCTGATCGTCCAAATCCAACGCTCCGAATCGTCCGGGCGGCGGTGTAGCCATCAGGGTGGCGAGCACGCCTGCGTTGCGGTGAAACGCGATGAGTGCGCCGATATCGATATCGCTCACTCCGTCCCCGTAAGTGAAGCAGAAAGCCTCTTCGCCACGCACATGCTCGCTGACGCGCTTGAGGCGACCGCCGGTCATCGTCGCTTCGCCGGTGTCTACCAGCGTCACCCGCCAAGGTTCGGCGTAGCGCCCGTGCACTTCCATGCGGTTGTTTGCCAAATCGAAGGTCACATCCGACATGTGCAGGAAGTAGTTGGCGAAATACTCCTTGATCATGTAGCCCTTGTAGCCGCAGCAGATCACGAAGTCGTTAATGCCGTGGTGGGAATACATCTTCATGATGTGCCAAAGGATCGGCTTGCCGCCGATCTCCACCATGGGCTTGGGCTTTTGCAGGGTTTCTTCGCTCAGCCGTGAACCGAGCCCGCCAGCCAAAATGATCGCCTTCATGCGCTGCGCCGTCTCTCGCCCCGCGCGGCGCTACCCTGCGCACCCGTAGCGGCATGCACCGCTTCGGCTATCCGGTCTGCATCCCCCTCTTCCATGCCCAAGTAGAAAGGCAATCCACAAAGATCGGTGGCAATGCTTGTCGCGGCAGGTGCAGGCAGGCACACACTGTGCCCATCGAGCGCAGGCATGGCATTGAGCAACGGCTGGTACCAGCGCCTCACCATGATGTTTCGCTCAGCGCAAACTCGCTCCACACGCTCGCGGCTTTTTGCACTTGGCAACCGCACGCACAGCAAGGTGGGGGCAGCTACTGGCTCCGCCATTGCCTGCCATCGCAGTAAGGCGGGGGTGGCTGCGGCATTCAGCCGGGCACACAAATCCGCGTGTGCCGACCGGCGCAGCGCAGCGCGTGCGTCCCAATGGTCCAGCGATGCCAAACCTACGGCGGCGTGGTATTCACTCATTTTCGCGTTCGTACCGATGCGGGCCAGCATTCCCACCGGTACGCCCGCGGCGGGATTCAGATTGATGCCGAAGTTGGTCAACTGCCGCACTCTGGCGATCAGTTCCGGCCGGGTGGACACCACGAAACCGCCCTCTCCAGCAGGAAGGCACTTGGTGGCGTGCAGGCTGAACACAGCGGTTCCAGTGGGTGCATTCAGCCATTGGCTACCGAAAGCGGCGGCTGCATCGATCACCACAGGGATGCCGGTGTCCAACTCGAACTTGTGCCAGTCAGCCATGGCATGGGGCGCACCAAAGGTGGCGACTGGCAATACCGCATCGACTGTTCCCTGCGTGGCCGCCTGACGCGCAATCTCGGGAGTGAGCAGCCAACTCTGCGCGTCCACATCCGCCAGCACCGGAAGATGCCCCGCCCGCAGAACGGCAGTGGCCGTGGCCACGAAGGTCAGCGCGGGCACCAATACGCGGCTGCGGGGCGGAAGATCCAGCGCCGTCAGTGCAAGCTCCAACCCCAGCGTGGCGTTGGCCACGGTCGTCAGCCGCAAGGGCACAGGCGACTGCGCCGAAAAACGGGACCGCAAGCTGGTTTCAAATTCGCAGACCAACGGACCGAAGTTGGAATACTGCCGCGCTGCGTGCATGCGCTGCAAATAAGGCATGAGCGCCTCAGGCGCAGGCAGGTCCGGCACCAAAAGAGGAATGGCGGCGGGGACTGGCGCAGCAGGCATAGGTGTCATCCGTTGCCCACCAAACGCTGCGATGCAGGCGCTGCGTTCTCAGTTTGGGCCATGGCAGCCTCCAGATCCACTTCCACGTCCAGCCAGCGCGGAGCGCGGTTCAGGTAGTTCAGCCACATGAGGCGGTAGGCTTTCTCCAGCTCGGCGGTGCGTGTTGCGTAGTCCATCAACACGCTTTTACCCATCCATTCGCGCGCATTGCGGCGCAACTGGAGCAAGCCCTCGGGGTCGGCCATCAGCCGCAGGGCGGCAGCCACGTATGCGTCTTCGTCTTGCGCCACTTCGCCACCGAAACCCAGCCCCTGCAGAGTGCGGGCGGACGAGGCATCGATGCCCCGTTCGGCGTCCATGGCGACGATGGGCAAGCCCATCCAAAGCGCATGCAGCGTTGTCGTTCCGCCCGAGATCGGAGAGGTGTCCAACGCCACGTCTGCAATGTGGCCCAGTTCCATGAACTGGTTCAGGGGCTGCTGGTGCAAAACGAACACGCGATCGAGCGGCATGCCGGCGGCTTCGACACGCATCTGCATGTTGGCCTGTGCGGCTGCAGCAGATCGCTCCTTCACCATGATGACGAGGCGCGCGTCGGCACGCTGCTGCAGGATTCGCGCCCATAGACCCAGCATTCGATCGGTGACCTTGGCGGAGTTATTGAGCGAGATGAGCGTGGGGTAGCCATTGCCCAGCATCGGCGGCGCCTCGCATAAAGGCGCATACGTAGGGGGGGCATAGCTTGCCATGCACGCCAGCCGGAACAGCCGCTCGCTGTATAGCGGTTCATGGCCCGCCGGCGTGATGCCCGCGTCGGTCAGCCGGTAATCCATGGCCTTCATGCCCAATGGGTTCATGAACCCCAGCCATGTCACCTGGACAGGTGCCGCGCGGCGTGCAAAGACCAGCAGGCGATTGCCCGCCGTATGGCCCGAGAGGTCTACCAAGATGTCGATGCCGTGCGAGCGGATCAGCGTATGAAGATCGTCGTCCGACAGGTGCATCATCTCGTGCCAGTGGGGCACGCACTGCTGCAAGGTGTCGGTAATGGCGTCGCGCCGGCCCCCTGAGTACACATGCACCTCGACCTTTTCAGGATCGTGGTGGCGAAGCACGGGCAGCATGAAGAACGCCACCGAGTGCTCCCTGAAATCGGCCGTGACATAGCCGATTTTCAGGCGCTTGCCTGGCCGGCGGTCGGCCACGTTCAGCGACGCCGCCTTGCGCGTCAGTGGATCGGCGTAGCGGCGGCCCCAGTCCCGGTAGACCTCCAGTGTCTTGACGGGATCACGGTTGATCTGGCTGTGCAGAAAGGCCCGCATGACCCACATGGCCGGGTTGTTGCCTCGGCGACACACATCGTCGATCATTTCCAACGCTTCGGCGTGCCGCCCCAAATTGAACAGCGCAAACGACAAGCCATGCTGGGCATCCGGCATACCCGGTTGCAGGGTGATGGCGGTTTCCAGTGCTGGAATCGCCTGCGCCCAGTTCTCCATCTTGAGATAGGTGCGCCCCACCTGCATCCAAACATCCGCATTGCGCGGCTCGAACGCCAGGGCTGCGGTGAACTTCGTCAGCGCTCCCACCAGGTCCTGCTGCGCAAGGCACTGCTCCGCCTGATAGAGCGCGATCAGCAACTCGGCATGCGCTTGCACATCGGCATCGTCGGAAGAAGTGGGTATGGAGCACATCGGCGGCGGCAGTGGAAGAAAGAGGAATCTTTAGCGAAGAAGAACCGAAACGGCCGGGTTCCATCTTAGGCGTTGGAATGCAATGTGATGGCCTCAATAAACCATGGTTTGCCCGGCTGTTCCAGCGCGTGTACATCCGGTTTCATCATCAGGCTGCGCGCTTGTCAAGGGGAACGAAATAGGGTGTATCCCACCCGCATTTCCGTTTTTGCGCTTCAAAAGGACT
>Ga0308157_10003947_pt1 | contig 20522 bp, 19 predicted proteins | sample PhyBR1_FD_201035 | JGI IMG/M metagenome (GOLD analysis project Ga0308157, IMG submission 201035) | Phyllosphere microbial communities from UC Gill Tract Community Farm, Albany, California, United States - DLSLB.R1 | ecosystem: Host-associated > Plants > Phyllosphere > Unclassified | place: USA...
GAGGGTATACCTGGATGAGTATAAGGAAAATGGCAGGGGCGGCTGGATTCGAACCAACGCATGGCAGGATCAAAACCTGCTGCCTTACCGCTTGGCGACGCCCCTGTATCTGTTGCTGCGAACGCTTATGCGCTCGACTTCTTGACCAGACTTTGTAGCTTGCGATGCAACATCGAAATATTGCTTCCTTTCGCCACAAACCCTGTTTGGGTCGCTGAAAGAAGGGCCAGAACTTTATCAGCTTCGGCTTTGTTTGGGAAGGCCCCAAACACACAACTTCCAGTGCCGGTTAGTCGAGCCTCAGTGAATTTACCCAGTGAATTCAACGCATTGCGAACTTCTGTATAACTCTGCTCTACCACCGGTTGGCAGTCATTTCGACTGTTTCCCTCGGGAACGGGGCGCATATTAAGGGGGAGGGAATCACGTGTCAACTGCGGATGTGAAAAAATTTCTACTGTACTGACAGACACTTGCGGCACCAGCACGACATACCAAGGCTCGTGCGGGTCGACCGGGGTCAGTTGCTCGCCCACGCCCTGGGCGAACGCCGCATGGCCGCGCACGAATACCGGTACATCGGCGCCCAGGCTCAGGCCCAGTGCGGCCAGGCGGTCTTCGTCCCAGTCCAGTTGCCACAGGTGGGCCAGGGCCAGCAGGGTGGTAGCGGCATCCGAGCTGCCGCCGCCGATGCCGCCACCCATGGGCAGCACCTTGGTCAGCCAGATGTCGGCGCCCAGCGGGCTGCCGGACTGTTCCTGCAACTTGCGTGCGGCGCGCACGATCAGGTTGCTGTCGTGCGGTACGGCCTCGATCTCGGTGTGCAGGCGGATCACGCCATCGTCACGAACGGCGAAACTCAGTTCGTCGCCATGGTCGAGAAACTGGAACACGGTTTCCAGCTCGTGATAACCATCCGCGCGACGGCCGATGATATGCAGCCACAGGTTGAGCTTGGCCGGGGCGGGCAGGGTGATTTTCTGCATGTGATCAGTGCCCCAGCTGGCGCGGCTGCCAGTCCTTGACCACAAGGGTCACGTCCAGGTCCTTGCCGTGCAGTTTCAGGCGCTCGGGCAACCAGTAGCCATTCTGCTCGGTGTAGCTCAGGTACTGTACCTGCCAGCCATCCTGCTCGAGGCTGGCCAGGCGGCTGTCGCCGTCCAGGGTCAGCTTGCTCTTGCTGTCGGGGGCGGGCAGGCCGCGCACCCACCAGACCAGGTGTGACACGGGCAGCTGCCAGCCAAGCTGCTCTTCCAGCAGGGCTTCCGGGCTGGAGGCCTCGAAGCGGCCTTGGTTGGCCACTTCCAGCACCACGCCGCCGGGGCGGCCGGTCAGGCGTGCGGCACCACGGCCGAGCGGGCCAGCCAGGCGAATGTCGTAATAGTCCTGGCGCTGCAGCCAGAACAGCGTGCCGCTGCCGGAGTCGCGCGGGGCGCGGATCCCGACCTTGCCGTTGATCTGCCAGCCATCAAGGCTGCTCAGCTGCTCTTTATGGGCCCGCCACTGTTGTGGGTCGCCGTGACCTTGCAGGGCCTCGCGGCTACCAAAGCCGGCACAGCCGGCCAGCAGGGCGATCAGGGTGAAGGTGATGCAATGGCGCAAAAACATGGCGTTAAAGGGTCTCGGATCCGGTCAGGCGCAGGAGGGTCTTGCGCAGGATGGGGCTGTCGGCCTGGGCTTCGAAGCCCTTGGCCCATACCTGGCGGGCTTCGCGGCGCTTGCCGTTGGCCCACAGCACTTCGCCCAGATGGGCGGCCACTTCGTGGTCGGGGAAGTTGGCAAAGGCTTGGCGCAGGTAGGTTTCAGCCTCGTCGAGGTTGCCCAGGCGGTAGTTGACCCAGCCCAGGCTGTCGAGCACCGCCGGGTCGTCCGGGGTCAACTGGTGGGCCTTGTCGATCAGCGCCTTGGCTTCGGCGTAGCGCGTGGTGCGGTCGGCCAGGGTGTAGCCCAGGGCGTTCAACGCCATGGCGTTTTCCGGTTCGCGGGCGATGATGGCGCGCAGGTCTTTTTCCAGCTGCACCATGTCGTCGCGTTTTTCGGCCAGCATGGCGCGGGTGTACAGCAAGTTGAGGTCGTCGGGGTAGCGCTGGATGGCTTGTTGCAATACCTGGCTGGCCTGGGCGTCCTTGTTGTTGTTGCTGTAGCTCTCCGATTCGATCAGGAACAGCTGGATGGCATAGTCCGGCTGGGCTTCGCGGGCCTCGGCGAGCAGGCGCGAGGCCTCGGTGCCGCGGCCGTTGGCAATCAGGATGTCGGCCTGGCGCAGCTGCGCCGGCAGGTAGTCGGGGCCAGGGCCGACCAGGGCGTATTCGCGCAGGGCGCCAGCGGGGTCGTGGCGTTCCTCGCGGATGCGGCCCAGGTTCAGGTGCGCGGCGTCGACGTTGCTGTCACGCTCGACCAGTTCCTGCAGGTAGCCTTCGGCTTCATCCCAGTCTTTGTTCTCCAGGCACACCAGGGCCAGGGAATAGCGCAGTTCGTCATCGTCCGGGTATTGCTGGACCAGGCTGAGGAACTCGCCCTTGGCATCAGCGATGCGGTCCTGCTCGACCAGGGTGCGGGCGTAGGTCAGGCGCAGGCGCTTGTCATCCGGGTTGTCGCGAATTGCACCGCGCAGCAGGGGCAGTGCCTCGGAGCCGCGGTCCAGGGCTTGCAACAGGCGGGCGCGCAGCAGGATCGGGGCAATTTCGCCGTTGTGCGCCGGGTGCGATTCGAGCAGCTCCAGCGCCTCTTCGGCCTTGCCGTCCTGGTTCAGCAGCAGGGCCTTGCCGAACACCAGCTGGCCGTTGTCCGGGTATTTCACCAGCAGGCGCTCGAAGCTTTGCAGCAGGCCGTCGCGGGTGCTCTGGTCGGTTTCGGCGGCGGACAGGGCGAGGAAGTCGAAGTGGGTGTCGCCCTGGCCCTGCAGTACCTTTTCCATGTAGGCCATGGAGTCGTCATAGCGGCCGGCGCGGGCCAGCTGGATGGCGGCGGCGCGCTGGGCGTCGAGGTTCTGCGGGTCGTTGCGGGCCCAGACCAGTGCGTTGTCCAGCGACGGCTCGTCGGCGCCGAGGTATTCGGCGATGCGGTAGGCGCGCTCGGAAACCGCGGGGTCCTGGGTTTTTGCTGCCTGGTCGGTGTAGTTGGCCAGGGCAATGTCGAAGCGGTTGCGCTGGCCGGCCAGTTCCGCGACCAGCAGGCTATACAGCGTGTCCTGCTTGAACGAGCCATACACCACGGGCTTTTCCGCCTCGCCCTTGCCGGTTTCGGCGACGGGAGGCTCGGCCTTTTGCGGGGCCAGGCTCTGGCAGCCCTGGAGCAGGGCGAAGGCAAGCAGCAATGCGTATGGTTTGTTCATAGAAAGGCTTATAGGAGGACTCACCGGCGGTCGGAGCATGATGACACAAGCGCGGGGGCAAAACCCACCTGCGAAGGTATGAAGCGTATGCTTAGCACATGCAGACCGCGCAGCGCGCGCAGCGCGCGCAGGGTTCGCCCCAGGCTTGCCACAATGCCCAGGGCTCCGGCTCTTGCTCTTGCTTCTCAGCGCGCGATAGGTCAGGCGACGCAGATTGCGACTTCAGGAGGCCGAGCGCAGGGCTTGCGTAGGGAGGTGACGGGCATGGATGCCCGTCAAGCGCTGGGCCCCAGGATGGGGCCTGCAGCGCGGTCCTCCCGGGAGCAAGCCCGGAGCGAGGGGACCCCGGAGCGCAGCGCAGGGGCCGGATGATGGGAGCGGACGGCGTTGGTTACTTTGGCCAAGACCAAAGTAACCCGCCGGAAGGGCGGAAAGGTGACTTGGCGCCACCTGCGCGAACGAATGTCTGCTCGGTGTGAATGCCCGCACCAAAAAAGCTAAAAGCTTAAGCGTTGGTTTTGATATGTCGAAAACTCCATTTGCGATGGCGACGCATACTCACCTTTTCGCCCTTACGGCGAGTCACTTTTTGTCAAACGCGACAAAAAGTAACCAAAAAACGCTGCGCTCCCATCATCCGGCCCCTGCGCTGCGCTCCGGGGTTCCCTCACTCCGGCCTCGCTCCCGGGAGGACCGCGCTGCAGGCCCCATCCTGGGGCCCAGCGCTTGACGGGCATCCATGCCCGTCACCTCCCTTCGCAAGGCCTGCGTTCGGCCTCCTGAAGTCGCGAAGATCAAAAGCAGATCAAACGCCAGATCAAAAGCGGGAGTGAAAGCTGAAATCAACGCTCATGCTGGCCCGCGAGCGGCGATAGCCGCGGCGCTATCAGCGCAATAGCGAACGGTGGTTGTTCTAAAACCTGCGAAAGAGGACAATTATCGGCTTCCCGTCACAACCAGCGACCTTGCATGGCCTTTCTTGCACTTGGTATCAACCATAAGACTGCCTCGGTAGACGTACGCGAGCGCGTGGCGTTTACCCCAGAGCAGCTGGTAGACGCCCTGCAGCAGCTCTGCCGACTGACTTCCAGCCGCGAGGCGGCGATCCTGTCGACCTGCAACCGCAGCGAGCTCTATATAGAGCAGGACCACCTGTCCGCCGACGCCGTGCTGCAATGGCTGGCCGACTACCACCGCCTCAGCCTGGACGAGCTGCGCGCCAGTGCTTACGTGCATGAAGAGCACGATGCCGTGAAGCACATGATGCGCGTGGCTTCGGGCCTGGACTCGCTGGTGCTCGGCGAGCCGCAGATCCTCGGCCAGATGAAGTCCGCCTACGCCGTGGCGCGCGAGGCCGGCACCGTCGGCCCGCTGCTCGGGCGCCTGTTCCAGGCCACCTTCAGCGCTGCCAAGCAGGTGCGTACCGACACCGCCATCGGTGAAAACCCGGTATCGGTGGCGTTTGCCGCGGTCAGCCTGGCCAAGCAGATCTTCAGCGACCTGGGCCGTAGCCAGGCCTTGCTGATCGGTGCCGGCGAAACCATCACCCTGGTCGCCCGCCACCTGCATGAGCAAGGCGTGCGGCGTATCGTCGTGGCCAACCGCACCCTGGAGCGGGCCAGTACCCTGGCCGAGCAGTTCGGCGCGCATGCCGTATTGCTGGCCGACATCCCCCAGGAACTGGCCAACAGCGACATCGTCATCAGCTCCACCGCCAGCCAACTGCCAATCCTGGGCAAGGGCGCGGTCGAGAGTGCGTTGAAACAGCGCCGGCACAAGCCGATCTTCATGGTCGACATTGCCGTACCGCGCGACATCGAACCTGAAGTCGGCGAGCTGGACGACGTCTACCTGTACACTGTCGATGACTTGCACGACGTGGTGGCGGAAAACCTCAAGAGCCGCCAGGGCGCCGCCCAGGCTGCCGAAGAGCTGGTATCGGTGGGCGCCGAAGATTTCATGGTGCGCTTGCGCGAACTGGCGGCGGTGGATGTGCTCAAGGCCTACCGCCAGCAGAGCGAGCGCCTGCGCGACGACGAACTGCAAAAGGCCCTGCGCCTGCTGGCCAACGGCGGCAACCCCGAGGACGTGATGGCACAGCTGGCCCGGGGGCTGACCAACAAACTTCTGCATGCGCCCAGCGTGCAGTTGAAAAAGCTCTCGGCCGAGGGCCGCCTTGATGCTCTGGCCATGGCCCAGGAACTCTTTGCCCTCAACGAGGGCTCCACGGACAAATCCCCGCAATGAAAGCGTCGCTGCTGAACAAACTGGATATCCTCCAGGACCGCTTCGAAGAGCTCACCGCACTGCTCGGTGATGCCGAGGTCATTTCCGACCAGACGCGCTTTCGCGCGTATTCCCGTGAATACGCCGAGGTCGAGCCGGTCTACGCTGCTTATAAAGAGTGGTGCAAAGTCCAGGGCGACCTTGAAGGTGCCCAGGCGCTGCTCAAGGACAGCGACCCGGACCTGCGCGAAATGGCCGTGGAAGAAGTGCGTGAAGCCAAGGAACAGCTGCTGACGCTGGAGGCGAAGCTGCAACGCATGCTGCTGCCCAAAGACCCCAACGACGGCCGCAACGTGTTCCTCGAAATCCGCGCTGGCACTGGTGGCGACGAGGCGGCGATCTTCTCCGGCGACCTGTTCCGCATGTATTCGCGCTACGCCGAAAAACGCGGCTGGCGCCTGGAGATCCTGTCCGAGAACGAAGGCGAGCACGGCGGCTACAAGGAAATCATCGCCCGTGTCGAGGGTGAGAACGTCTACGGCAAGCTCAAGTTCGAGTCGGGCGCGCACCGCGTCCAGCGCGTGCCCGAAACCGAATCCCAGGGCCGCGTGCACACTTCCGCGTGCACGGTGGCGGTGTTGCCCGAGCCGGACGAACAAGCAGCCATCGAAATCAACCCGGCCGACCTGCGCGTGGACACCTACCGCGCATCTGGCGCCGGTGGCCAGCACGTGAACAAGACCGACTCGGCAATCCGTATCACCCACTTGCCCACCGGTATCGTGGTCGAGTGCCAGGAAGAGCGTTCGCAGCACAAGAACCGCGCCCGTGCCATGTCCTGGCTGTCGGCCAAGCTCAACGACATGCAGACCAGCGCAGCACAGAATGCCATTGCCAGCGAGCGCAAGCTGCTGGTGGGCTCCGGTGACCGTTCCGAGCGCATCCGCACGTACAATTATCCACAGGGCCGGGTGACCGATCACCGTATCAACCTGACCTTGTACTCGCTGGACGACATCCTCAGTGGTGGCGTGGACGCAGTGATCGAACCGCTACTGGCCGAATACCAGGCCGATCAACTGGCTGCCCTGGGGGACTGATGACCATCATCGCCAGCTTGCTGCGCAACGCGCAGCTGCCCGAATCGCCCACCGAGCGGCTGGATGCCGAATTGCTGTTGGCTGCTGCCATCGGCAAATCGCGCAGCTACCTGCACACCTGGCCCGAGCGAATTGTCAGCAGCGAAGATGCCCAGACATACGCCGATTACCTGCAGCGCCGCCGCGGCGGCGAGCCGGTCGCCTACATCCTCGGGCAGCAGGGCTTCTGGAAGATCGACCTGGAAGTGGCGCCGCATACCCTGATCCCGCGGCCGGATACCGAACTGTTGGTCGAGACGGCCCTAGAACTGCAACCTGCCTCGCCAGCCAAGGTCCTCGACCTGGGCACCGGCACCGGTGCAATTGCCCTGGCCCTGGCCAGCGATCGCCCGGCCTGGCAGGTAACTGCGGTTGACCGGGTGGAGGAGGCCGCTGCCCTGGCCGAGCGCAACCGCCAGCGCCTGGGCCTGGGCAACGCCCAGGTGCGGGTAAGCCACTGGTTCGACAGCCTGGCCGGCGAGCGTTTCGACCTGATTGTCAGCAACCCGCCCTACATCGCCGCCGCCGACCCGCACCTGGTGGCCGGTGACGTGCGCTTCGAGCCCAGCAGTGCGCTGGTGGCCGGCGCCGATGGCCTGGACGACCTGCGCGTGATCGCGGCCCAGGCCCCAGCGCACCTGTTGCCCGGTGGCTGGTTACTGCTGGAGCATGGTTACGACCAGGCAGCGGCGGTACGCGCCTTGCTGGCTGAGCAAGGTTTTATCGAGGTTGCCAGCCGCACGGACCTGGGCGGCCATGAACGCATTACCCTGGGGCGCCTGCCATGCTGAGTGATGAGGAACTGTTGCGTTACAGCCGGCAGGTATTGCTGGCCCAGATCGACATCGACGGCCAGTTGCGGCTCAAGCAGAGCAAGGCCCTGATCGTAGGGCTCGGCGGCCTGGGCTCTCCGGTTGCGCTGTACCTGGCTGCCGCCGGGGTCGGTGAGCTGCACCTGGCCGACTTCGACACCGTCGACCTGACCAACCTGCAACGCCAGGTGATTCACGACAGTGCCAGCGTCGGCATGAGCAAGGTCGATTCGGCCTTGCAACGCTTGCAGGCAATCAACCCGGAGATCGGCCTGGTCGCCCATCGCCAGGCCCTGGATGAAGACTCGCTCGCTGCTGCTGTGGCGGCGGTCGACCTGGTGCTGGATTGCTCCGACAATTTCGCTACCCGTGAAGCGGTCAACGCTGCCTGTGTGGCTGCTTGCAAACCGCTGGTAAGCGGCGCGGCGATCCGCCTGGAAGGGCAGCTGTCGGTGTTCGACCCTCGGCGCGACTACAGCCCCTGCTACCACTGTTTGTATGGGCATGGCAGTGAAGACGAGCTGACCTGCAGCGAAGCGGGCGTTATCGGGCCGCTGGTGGGCCTGGTGGGCAGCCTGCAGGCGCTGGAGGCGATGAAGCTGCTGGCCGGGTTCGGCGAGCCCCTGGTTGGCCGCCTGCTGCTGATCGATGCCCTCGGCACCCGCATTCGCGAGTTGCGGGTCAAGCGTGACCCGGCCTGTACTGTTTGCGGCAAGCGCGATGGCTGAGCGCTCGGCGCCGGTCGGCGTGATGGACTCGGGGGTCGGCGGTTTGTCGGTGCTCGCCGAGATCCAGCGCCTGCTGCCCAACGAGACGCTGCTGTACGTGGCTGACTGCGGCCATGTGCCTTATGGCGAGAAGTCGCCAGACTACATCCGTGAACGCTGCCGGCGTATTGCCGCGTTCTTCCATGCACAGGGCGCCAAGGCCATGGTCCTGGCGTGCAACACCGCCACGGTGGCGGCGGTCGCTGACTTGCGGGAGCTGTACCCAACCTGGCCGCTGGTGGGCATGGAACCCGCCGTGAAACCCGCGGCGGCGGCTACCCGCTCGGGCGTGGTCGGTGTGCTGGCCACTACCGGTACCCTGCAGAGCGCCAAATTCGCCGCTTTGCTCGACCGCTTTGCCAACGACGTGCAGGTCATCACCCAGCCTTGCCCGGGGCTGGTCGAACTGATTGAAACCGGCGATCTGACCAGCCTTGCGCTGCGCCAGATGCTGTTTGGCTATGTGCAGCCGCTGCTGGCCGCCGACTGCGATACGCTGATCCTCGGCTGCACCCATTACCCCTTCCTGCGCCCGTTACTGGCCGACCTGGTGCCAGGGGACGTGGCTATCATCGACACCGGCGCCGCTGTGGCGCGCCAACTGCAGCGCCTGCTGGGGGCCAATGATCTATTGGCCGAAGGCCCGGCCGGCGATGCCCGCTTCTGGACCAGCGCTGATCCAGAAAATCTCAGAAAAATCCTACCTGTGCTGTGGCGTAAGTCTGACGATGTGCAAAGCTTTGCGTTGTGAAAAAAACGTGAAAGACAGCTGAACTATCGTTCCACTTCCGCTTTCTACCGCTTGCCTGCTTGAGGCGGACACTAATAACAGCATCAGGAAGAAGGATGTTTCTTATGAGGAAACTGCTTGGCTTGGCGGCGGCTGCTGCCTTTACCTTGGGGCAAGCGATGTCGGCACAGGCTGCCGACGTTTCGTTTTCGGTGGGGCAGACCGGTGACTCGACCATGGTCTATCGGCTAGGGCTGCAATCGAACTGGGATGCGAGCTGGTGGCAGACCAGCGTCGGTCGGCTGACTGGCTACTGGGATGGGGCCTACACCTATTGGGATGGTGACGAGACGGCGAGCAACCACAGCCTGTCGTTTGCGCCAGTCTTCGTCTATGAATTTGCCGGGGAGTCAGTGAAGCCCTACATCGAGGCAGGGATTGGTGTAGCGGCGTTTTCCAGCACCGAGCTGGAAAGCAACGAGCTAGGCTCGGCGTTCCAGTTCGAGGACCGCATCGGCTTTGGTTTGCGCTTTGCCGGCGGGCATGAGATTGGGGTGCGTGCGATCCACTACTCCAACGCGGGTATCAAACAGCCCAACGATGGGGTGGAGAGCTATAGCCTGCATTACCGCATGGCGCTCTGAGTTCACCTGCGCCGGCGTCTTCGCGGCGGTTCGACGCTTCGATGAACCCGCTCCTACAGGGATACCGCAGCATTCAAGGTCTGGGTATTCCTGTGGGAGCGGGCGCGCCCGCGAAGAAGCTAACCCTGTTTTCAGGTATTAGCGCGTCAACGGCCACAGGCTACTGACGTCCAGGGTTTCCAGGATCAGTTCCGGTTCCCCCTGCGGCCACCGACGCAACAACTCTTGTGCAACACTCTGTGGCGTCCACTGCTCCGGTATCGCCTGCACGGAGGTCACCGGCACCTTCAGCGACTGTGGCGCCACTACAGTCAGCCCGATGCCCAGCGCCTTCAGAGGCTTGCGTTGCTCACGCATCCATTGCGGTAGGTTGTTCCAGCCCGCAATGACTTGCGTCGGTCCATACAGCTGCAACGCTGAATATCGGTTGAACAACGCCATCACCTGCGGCGAATCGCCCTTCGCCAGCAAAGGCAGCGCTTTGCTCAGGCACAGCTCACCTGCCAGCTGGTTGGTACTGCCTATCGCCTCGAACAGTTCGCTGTCTGCTACATCGTCCGGCAGGTAATCACTGGTACCGGCATTGATGATCAAGCCATCCAGCGAGCACCAGGCATGGCATATCTGCTGGCAGGCATCGGCTGCGTCGGGTTCGGCATGCAGCTGCCATGGCAGGCGCAAAAAACGCTGACCATGTTGTGCTGCCAACATATCAAGTTCATCGCTTTCCTTTGCACTGGCGGCAACGCGATGGCCCTGTTCGAGCAAGCGTCCCACCAAAGCCAGACCTAGTCCATTGCTGGCGCCCGTAACCCAAAAACTTCGTGAGTCAGTCAAGACGTTGTCCTCTAATCCTGCCGACGTGGAAGGGCCTTGAAGGCTTCCAGTGCACGCTGGCGACTGCTGCTGAGATCGACCATAGGACTTTGATACAAATTATTAGCAAATAGATCCGTGGATTTCATCGGTTCATGGATAGTTTTCTCGCTTATGTCACGTAGCTCCGGCAGCCAGTGCCGAATGAAATGCCCTTGAGGGTCGAAACGTTGAGACTGTGAAATCGGGTTGAAGATGCGGAAATAGGGCACTGCGTCGGTGCCGGTGGACGCGCTCCACTGCCAGCCGCCATTGTTGGCAGCCAGGTCACCGTCTATCAGGTGGCGCATGAAGTGCCGCTCGCCTTTGCGCCAGTCAATCAACAGGTTCTTGCTGAGGAACATGGCCACGACCATGCGCAGCCGGTTATGCATCCATCCGGTGTGCAGCAACTGGCGCATGGCGGCGTCGATAATCGGGAAACCCGTGCGGCCCTGTTCCCAGGCTTCGAGGTCGGCCGGTGCATCGCGCCAGGGCAGGGCTTCGGTCTGGGCGCGGAAGGCGCGGTGGCGCGAGACCTGTGGATAACCGCTGAGGATGTGCTTGTAGAATTCGCGCCAGAGCAGTTCGTTGATCCAGGTCTGCACGCCCGTACTGCCACTGTCGAACTCGCCCCGGTTGCTGGCGAGTGCGCCGTGCAGGCACTGGCGCGGCGAGATCACGCCGGCGGCCAGGTAAGTCGAAAGCTGGCTGGTACCGGGCTTGGCAGGCAGGTCACGCTGTAGCTGGTAGTCGTCGATGGCTTCGTCAAGAAAGCGGGACAGCCGCCCCTGCGCCTCGGCTTCACCCGCCGGCCAATGGTCACGCAAGGCGCGCGCGGGTGTTTCAAAACCGTCCACGTGTTGCGGTATTGGGTCGGCAGGGATGTGCAGCGGTGCCTGGCGCTTAACCCGATGAGCCAGGGCAGGCAGGCTGCGGTGCAGGTGCTCCAGGCAGGTTTTCTTGAACTGGCTGAAAACCTGGAAGTAGTCGCCACTGCGGGTCAGGATGGTGCCCGGGCGGAAGAACAGCTGGTCGAGGTGGCTGTGGGCCTGAATGCCCGACTTTTCCAGCAGGGCCCGGGTGGCATCGTCGCGGCGCTGCTCGTTGATGCCGTACTCTTCGTTCCAGTGGGCGCTTGCCACCTGATGTTGGCGGCATACCTCAAGCACGGCTTGTGGTGCCTGGTCCCATGTGTCGATCTTGCGGATCAGCAGCGGGATATTCAGGCCTTCCAGCGACTGGCGCAGGTCGCGCAGGTTGCGCAGCCAGAAATCGACTTTACAGGCGGCGTCATCATGGGCTTGCCATTGCCCGGGGCTGACCAGCCACAGGACGATGGTCGGCCCACGCTCGGTGGCGGCGCTGAGTGCGGTGTTGTCATCGATGCGCAGGTCGCTGCGCAGCCAGGTCAGGTGCATGGGGCATTCATCTCTACAGGCTGGCGGTCATGGGCTTGAAGCAAGCGCAATGCCACCTGCGGGGTGTCGAACAGGGCGAGGTTGGGCAGCTCGAGGGCACGCAGCTGCGCTTCATGCAGCAACAGCGTCGGGCCCCCGGCCAGGATTGGCATGGGCAGGTTGTGCAGGGTGCGTTGCAGTGCCCTGCCATCTATGCGGGGCCCCAGGTGCAGGAGCACAGCGCGGGGGTTGAGTGTGCTGACCGCGCGTTGCAGGTGCGGGCCAGCAACGGGGTTTTCCAGTACCTCGACCGGGAACCCGTTACTGGTGAACAGCCAGGCGCATAGCCATAAACCGGCGCTGAAGGCACGTTCACTGTCTTCCACCAGCAACACCGCAGGGCCCTGCAATAACTGGTTGTCATGGTAGACGCGGGCACCAAGCTTGCTGCGAAGCCAGCTGTGGAAAAACGCCTGTTCCAGCTGCCCATTGAAGTAACTGCGCCACCGCAGGTCGAGGCGGTCGAGCAGCGGCAGCAGCAGTTGTTCGCACAGGGTAACGGCCGGGTACAGGGCCATGGCCTGGTTAAGCTGTTGGTCAAGGGCGCGCTGTGACAGGCTGGCAATGGCCTCGATCAGCTGGAACTGCCGGGCCTGCCAGTCACCCTTGGGCGGCGTGCTGGACGGCTTGTCGAGCAGCTCGCGCACTTGGCCGACCGATGCCCCACGCTGCAACCAGCCAAGGATTGCCTCGACCCGCTCGACCTGTTCCAGCGGGTACAGGCGATGCCCCTTGGCGGTGCGCTGGGGCTTGAGCAGGCCATACCGGCGTTCCCAGGCGCGCAGGGTGACCGGGTTGACGCCGGTGCGGCGGGCCAGTTCGCCGATGGGCAGCAAGTCCTCAGACCGCATTGCGCAAGCCCAGGCTCTCGGGGTGCGGCTGCAGGTAGGCTTGCTGCTGCAGATAGGCGTCGGGGTGCTTGCGCAAATGGTGCTTGAGCAGGGTCAGCGGCACCACAAGTGGCACCACGCCTTGCTGGTACTGGCTGATGAGTGTCTGCAACTCGGCCTTGTCCTGTTGCGTCAGGCTGTCCTTGAAATAGCCGCTGAGGTGCTGAAGCACATTGCAGTGGGTGCCGCGGCTGGCACAGCGGCGCAGGGCCTGCATCAGCTCGCTGAAGTAGCGTGGGCCGATGCTGTGTGGGTCGTCATCCTTGCTCATGCTGCCGAGCAGGCGGCCCAAGGTTCTGTAGGCCTGCGGGTTGTTGGCCATCACCAGGTATTTGTAACGCGAATGAAAGCGGACCAGGCTGCCACGGCTAAGGCCCTCGGCAAGCAGGCGCTGCCAGTCGGCGTAGGCATACACGCGGCTGATGAAGTTCTCGCGCAGCACGGGGTCATGCAGGCGGCCTTCTTCTTCTACTGGCAGGTCCGGGCGTTGTACGCAGAAGGCCTGGGCGTAAACGCCGCGGCCACCGTGGAAGGCCGGATGGCCGTTGTCCTGATACACCTTGACCCGCTCCAGGCCACAGGAGGGCGACTTCTGCATGAAGATATAGCCGCAGATATCGTCGAGCTCGGCGGCCATCTGCTTGCCATAGCTGCGCAGAGGGTCGGTCAAGTCCATGCCAGGGTTGCGGGTGCCGACCACTTCCGGTCGTTCGGGGTTGCCGACCAGGCGGATCGGGTCGCGCGGTACGCCCAGGCCGATGGCGACTTCCGGGCACACCGGCAGCCAGTCAAAATGAGCATCCAGTTGCGTACGGCACAGGTCCGAGGCCTTGTGGCCGCCGTTGTAACGCACGCTGTGCCCGGTCAGGCAGGCGCTGATGGCAATACGCGGCTTGCTGTGGGCTGAAGGGTCGTGCATGGCTGCCTCCGGTAAACTTGTACGAGTCTAGAATCTTGTACAAGTTTATTCCAGCACAGCCGCGAAGTTATGCAAACAGGAATTTGTGGATGGCCGTACATCATTCCATGTGTTCGAGCAGCCGTCGCGCCGCTTCCTGGCCGCTGAGCCAGGCGCCTTCTACCCGCCCGGACAGGCACCAGTCGCCGCAGGCGTACAAGCCTTGATCAGCATCGGCCAGTGCGCCCCACTCATGATTGCTGCTGGGGCGCGCATAGAGCCAGCGGTGGGCCAGGGCGAAGGTGGGCGCTGGCACCACGCAGCCGACCAGCTCGGCGAACTCGCCCCACAGCTGTTCGATCACTTGCTCCTTGGTCAGGTCGATGTGCTGCCGGCTCCAGTCAGAGGTGGCGTGCAGCACCCAGGTATCGAGCTGCTCGTCGCGGCCGGGCTTGCTGCGGTTGCGGGCCACCCAGTCGAGCGGTTTGTCCTGCACGAAGCAGCCTTGCATCGGGGTGTCCAACGGTGTCTGGAAGGCGAGCGCGACAGCCCAGACAGGCTCCATCTGCACGCCCGCAGCCACGGCGGCCAGTTTCGGGGTGGAGGCCAGAAGTGGCGTGGCCTGCGGTGCCGGTACAGCAATCACCACGCGGCTGTAAGGGCCATGGCTGCAACCTTCGGTATCTTGCAGGTGCCAGTACTGCTTGCCGCGGAACACCTCGGCGATGCGGCAGCCGAAGTTCACCGTCACGTCCTTGAGCAGCCCGCGGGTGATGGCGCTCATGCGTGGCACACCCACCCATCGCGTCTGTTCGTCGGGGGAGGGGGTGAGCTCGCCATCACGGTAGTTGTACAACTGCGGCTTCCACTGCTCGGCCCAGCCGGCGGCAACCCACTGTTGCACCTGCTCGACGAAGCGCCGGTCACGGGCAGTGAAGTACTGGGCGCCGAGGTCCAGCGCGCCGGCCTCGCTGCGCTTGCTGGCCATGCGCCCGCCACTGCCGTGGCCTTTGTCGAACAGATGCACGGACTGCCCGGCCTTTTGCAACGCCTGGGCGACTGACAAGCCGGCGATACCGGCCCCGATGATGGCAATAGGTACTGTCATGATGGCCTCTTCAAACCTTGCTATGAGCAGACTACGCTGTCAGGCAAACCTGTACAATCCAGAAATTCTGTATAAGGTTATTCCGCTTTCACGGGCAGGTTGGCCTATGTTTATCCGAGAGCGTCGGGTCAAAAAAGTGCCTTGATGTTAAAAATAGACCACCGCCGCATTCTGCGAGGACACAGCCATGCATATATTGCTGACAGGTGGCACCGGTTTGATTGGCAAGCATCTGTGCCAGTACTGGCTTGGCCAGGGGCATCGGCTCACGGTATGGAGCCGGCGACCCGAGCAGGTGCCGAAAATATGTGGCAGTGGCGTGCGTGGCATCGCCCGCCTGGAGCAACTGGAGGCGGACGATCACCTTGATGCGGTGGTCAACCTGGCCGGTGCGCCGATTGCCGATCGGCCTTGGACGGCCGCTCGGCGCAACCTGCTGTGGGCCAGCCGGGTCACCCTGACCGAGCAATTGCTGACCTGGCTGGGCACCCGTGAGCAACGCCCGCAGGTGCTGATTTCCGGCTCTGCAGTGGGCTGGTACGGTGACGGTGGTGAACGCGAACTGACCGAGGCCTCGCCACCGGTGCGCGAAGATTTCGCCAGCCAGTTGTGCATTGCCTGGGAAGAGACGGCCCAGCGCTCCCAGGCACAGGGCATCCGCGTGGTGCTGGTGCGCACCGGGCTGGTGCTGGCCAGCGATGGCGGCTTTTTGTCGCGCCTGCGCGTGCCCTTCAAACTGGGGCTGGGCGGGCCATTGGGCGATGGGCGGCAGTGGATGCCGTGGGTCCATATAGACGACCAGGTCGCCCTGATTGATTTTCTCTTGCAGCACAACGATGCCAGCGGTCCTTATAATGCCTGCGCCCCGGAGCCGGTGCGTAACCGCGAGTTCGCCAAGCGCCTGGGGCGGGCCCTGCATCGGCCGGCGCTGCTGCCGGTGCCGGCACTGTTGCTCAAGGCTGGCCTGGGCGAGATGTCGACCTTGCTGCTGGGCGGCCAGCGGGCACGCCCGGTACGCTTGCTGGCGGCTGGCTTCACCTTCCGCTTCAACGATCTGCAATCGGCCCTGGACAACTTGTCCAGCCGCCTCTGACATAGGACGCTGCATGACCGATCACGCCCTGCTGCTGGTCAACCTGGGTTCCCCGGCCTCCACCTCGGTGGCCGATGTGCGCCGCTACCTCAACCAGTTCCTCATGGACCCGTACGTGGTCGACCTGCCCTGGCCGGTGCGGCGCCTGCTGGTGTCGTTGATCCTGATCAAGCGCCCGGAACAGTCGGCGCATGCCTATGGCTCGATCTGGTGGGAGGAGGGCTCGCCGCTGGTGGTGCTGACCCGTCGCCTGCAGTCAGCAATGGTCGAGCACTGGCCCCATGGCCCGGTGGAAATTGCCATGCGCTATGGCCAGCCAGCTTTGCCCGAAGTGCTGGAACGCCTGGCAGGCCGAGGCGTGCGCAAGGTGACCTTGGCGCCGCTTTATCCACAGTTCGCCGACAGTACCGTGACCACTGTGGTCGAGTTGGCAAAACAGGTGATCAGCGAGCGCCAGCTGCCCCTGCAGATGCGCGTGCTGCAGCCGTTTTACGAGCACCCTGAATACATCGAAGCGCTGGCTGCCAGCGCCCGGCCTTACCTGGAAAAGGATTACGACCACCTGTTGCTGAGCTTCCATGGGTTGCCGGAGCGGCACTTGAAGAAGCTGTTTCCGAAGGGCAACAAGCACGACCTGCGCACCGCCGATTGCTGCCACGGTGCATCCGCCGAGGTGCGTGCGGTGTGTTACCGCGGGCAATGCCTGGCTACGGCCAAAGCCTTTGCGCAGAGAATGGGCATACCGGATGGCAAATGGTCTGTATCGTTCCAGTCTCGGCTGGGGCGGGACAAGTGGATAGAGCCCTACACCGAGACGCGGCTGGATGAGCTGGCCAAGGCCGGCGTGAAGAAGCTGCTGGTGATGTGCCCGGCGTTCGTGGCCGATTGCATCGAGACGCTGGAAGAGATCGGCATGCGCGGTAGCGAACAGTTTGTCGAGGCCGGCGGGCGGGAGCTGGTGCTGGTGCCGTGCCTGAATGATCACCCGGAGTGGGTGAGGGTGTTGGCGGATATGTGCGAAAAGGCCTGACATTGCGGCTGCCTATACCGGCCCTATCGCCGGCAAGCCAGCTCCCACAGGTACACCACAGGTTTCAGATACTGTGGTTCTTCTGTGGGAGTTGGCTTGCCGGCGATAGGGTCGGTTCAGGTTAAAGCCGGATCAAGGCAACTGGTCGTCCAGTTTCTTGTGCTTCCAGCCATCATTGCCCGGCAGGATCAGGTTAAGGGCAATTGCCACGATGGCGCACAGGGCGATGCCCTTCAGGCCCCAGTCATCCGGGCCGTCACCGCTGCCGATCAGCACGCCGCCGATACCAAACACCAAGGTTACCGACACGATCACCAGGTTGCGCGCTTCGGCCAGGTCGATCTTGTGGCGGATCATGGTGTTCATGCCCACCGCCGCGATCGAACCGAACAGCAGGCACAGAATGCCGCCCATCACGGGTACCGGGATGCTTTGCAGCAGCGCGCCGAACTTGCCGATGAACGCCAGGGTAATGGCGAAGACCGCCGCCCAGGTCATGATTTTCGGGTTGTAGTTCTTGGTCAGCATCACCGCGCCAGTCACTTCGGCGTAGGTGGTGTTGGGCGGGCCGCCGAACAGGCCGGCTGCCGTGGTGGCCAGGCCGTCACCCAGCAAGGTGCGGTGCAGGCCAGGCTTTTTCAGGTAGTCACGGCCGGTCACGCTACCGACCGCAATCACCCCGCCAATGTGCTCGATCGCCGGTGCCAGGGCAACCGGGACGATAAACAGGATGGCCTGCCAGTTGAATGCTGGTGCAGTGAAGTTAGGGATTTCCAGCCACGGTGCAGCGGCGATCTTCGCCGTGTCGACCACGCCAAAGGCGAAGGCCAGGGCAAAGCCCACCAGCACGCCGGAGATGATCGGTACCAGGCGGAAAATGCCCTTGCCGAACACGGCGACGATCAAGGTGGTCAGCAGAGCTGGCATGGAGATCAGCATGGCGGTCTTGTACGGCATCAGTGCTGCGCCGTCCCCACCTTTGCCCATCGCCATGTTGGCAGCGATCGGTGCCATGGCCAGGCCGATGGAGATGATTACCGGGCCGATAACCACAGGCGGTAGCATGCGGTCGATGAAACCGGTGCCTTTGATTTTTACCATCAGGCCCATGAAGGTGTACACGAAACCTGCAGCCATCACGCCGCCCATGGTCTCGGCCAGGCCGAACTGGCCCTTGGCGAGGATGATCGGGGTGATGAAGGCAAAGCTGGAGGCCAGGAACACCGGTACCTGGCGGCCGGTAACCAGCTGGAACAGCAGCGTGCCGATGCCGGCAGTGAACAACGCGACGTTCGGGTCGAGGCCGGTGATCAGTGGCATCAGCACCAACGCGCCAAATGCCACGAAGAGCATCTGCGCGCCCGAAACGACCTGGCGCCAGAGCGGGTCGTTGAAGCCGTCCTGCATGGTCAGGCGTCCTTTTGCTTGGTGCCGAAGATCTTGTCACCGGCATCGCCCAGGCCCGGCACGATGTAGCCGTGTTCGTTCAGGCGCTGGTCGATCGAGGCGGTGTAGATCTTCACGTCCGGGTGGGCTTTTTCCACCACTTCGATGCCTTCTGGCGCGGCGACCAGCACCATGGCGCGGATCTCCTTGCAGCCGGCCTTTTTCAGCAGGTCGATGGTAGCGACCATCGAAGCGCCGGTGGCCAGCATCGGGTCGATGATCAGGGCCAGGCGCTGGTTGATGTCAGGCGCGAGCTTTTCCAGGTAGGTATGGGCTTCGAGGGTTTCTTCGTTTCGGGCAACGCCGACGGCACTGACCTTGGCACCTGGGATCAGGCTGAGCACGCCGTCGAGCATGCCGATGCCGGCGCGCAGGATGGGGACTACGGTAATCTTCTTGCCGGCGATTTTTTCAACTTGCACCTTGCCACACCAGCCGTCGATCTCGTAGGTTTCGAGTGGCAGGTCCTGGGTGGCTTCATAGGTCAGGAGCGCGCCGACTTCCTGGGCGAGTTCGCGAAAATTCTTGGTGCTGATATCGGCACGGCGCATCAGGCCGAGCTTGTGGCGGATCAGCGGGTGGCGGATCTCACGAGTGGGCATAGGGGGGCTCCGAAAGGCGGGCAAAAAAACCGCGCTAGATTAATCTATTCAGCCTGTGCTGTCGTCTGGTCATTCTGGACGTTAGTCCATAAATGCTTGATCTGGGACGAGCGGATGCGTACCTTTGCCCGCTTTTCCAAAATGCCCCCCCGGAGAGCGCCATGTCCGCCGATCTCGAGCACATCCGTCAAGTCATGCGTGAAGCTGACTGCCTGTACACCGAAGCCGAAGTCGAAGCGGCCATCGCCAAAGTCGGCGAGCAGATCTGCAAGGACCTGCACGACAAGAACCCGGTGGTGTTCTGCGTGATGAACGGTGGCCTTATCTTCTCCGGCAAACTGCTGACCCACCTGCAGTTCCCACTGGAAGCCTCGTACCTGCACGCTACCCGCTACCGCAACCAGACCAGCGGCGGTGAGCTGTTCTGGAAGGCCAAGCCGGAAGTGTCGTTCATCGACCGCGATGTGCTGATCGTCGACGACATCCTCGACGAAGGCCACACCCTCAGCGCCATCATCGAGTTCTGCAAGCATGCCGGCGCGCGCTCGGTGCACACCGCGGTCCTGATCGACAAGGACCACGACCGCAAGGCCAGCCCGGACCTCAAGGCCAACTACGTGGGCCTGCCGTGTGTCGACCGCTACATCTTCGGTTACGGCATGGACTACAAAGGCTACTGGCGCAATGCCAACGGCATTTTCGCCGTCAAGGGGCTTTAATCCAGCGCCGCCCTGCATGCTAGAGTGCTCCTTCATTCAAGGAGCCTCACATGCGTGCGATTCTTCCCCTCCTGCTGGCGGTCAGCCTGCCACTCGCCGCCGCACCGCTGCACAGCCAGTTCCTGCCGCCTGACGACCAGTCCCTGCGCCAGGAAGCGCCGACCGGCCAGCAACTGCTGCAGGTGACCGACTACTCGGTGGTGGTGGGGGCCCAGCGCCAATCCGACCAGCAGCCGATCCCGATCACCTCGTCGTTGCAGGTGCGCCTGAAGGGCAAGCCGTTGAGCAAGGGCGCGACCATCGCCCAGGTGTTGTTGACCTTCGACGGCGAAGCGGCCAAGAGCTTGAAGAAGCCCATGTATGACGAAAAAAGCCGCACCTTGAGCCTGAATTACCCGCTCAGTGACTACCGGGTAATCATGGACCTGCTGCGTAACGAGACCCTGTACGTGCAGTTTCTCACCTATGGCAACGGCCACATCTGGGCCGATCTGCACACCGGTACCGTACGTACGCGTTGAGCCACGCGGCCTGCGAGGGGTAAACTGCCGGCCTTCGAAATCCCGTGATGGTCCAGTTGGAGTCGGCAATGCGTAAAGACAAGAAACAGGTAATCGGCGACGAAATCAGCGACGACTACATCAAGTCGTTCCTTCAGTTCGAACCGGCCGATGGCGTGACCTCTCCTTCGCACCACAAGCTGGTCAAGGCGTACCGCGGGCTGCGTGTCGACGATTTCGAGCGCTTTGTCGGCTTCTTTGTCGAAGCT
>Ga0308157_10003948_pt1 | contig 20520 bp, 13 predicted proteins | sample PhyBR1_FD_201035 | JGI IMG/M metagenome (GOLD analysis project Ga0308157, IMG submission 201035) | Phyllosphere microbial communities from UC Gill Tract Community Farm, Albany, California, United States - DLSLB.R1 | ecosystem: Host-associated > Plants > Phyllosphere > Unclassified | place: USA...
ATACTATCTTACAGTTTAGAAGCCAAGAACCTTGCGGTTTCACTAATGGCGCTTAGATTTGTGTGAACACGCTATTCGGTTTTCAATTAAAAAACCCTTAGTGCAACTTCTATTACGATATAGAACATTCGTTTTTACGCCCAAACTTTATCTTACAGCTTGGAAGCCGTGCACCTTCGGGTTGATGTACCAATACGCAAAACGAGGTATGAAATTTTAGTTTTAAGGTTAAACGACCACAAAAAATAATCTCTTATAAATATTAGTGCCTGTACACAGCACCATAACCGGCAAAAGGTTGAGTAAAAAGCATATAAAAAGGCGTGAAACTCAACAAATCCGGTTCGCGGCACTGGTATACCTACACACAGATAAGTTAAGCTCACGCCTAGGTCGTGAACTTATCTACTTATCATCTCGTGTGTTTAAAAATTACCAGTCTTCGAACCGAGAATCAAAGCAATAGCTTGATATTTTTTATATAAAGTATTGCAAAATTACATTTTTGTATTGTAATTCAATGAAACAAATATACACTTTTTTTAAACAACTCCAAATAGGGAGTTGAAATAATTTTCATTTATAAGGTTATTGCACTAAACTTTATTCGAAATTGAGAAAAAAAATAATAATATCCGCTATTGACTTACAGTTAATTGATAAAGTACGTGAAATTAGGAGCTTGTCCATTCCTTATGTTTCTCAGTCTACCCTTTCGCTTGGAATTGGCTTTGCTCAAGGTTTTATAGGACAAGTTGAAAGCTTTAGTGAAGATAGAATATATTCCCTACGTCAATTAAATCTAATCGCCAATTACTTTGATTTAGAATTAAATGATTTAATGCCTAAAGAAAAACTAAGTGATGATCTACTTGAATTAGAGATTGAGATGATAAAAACTAATTCAACAAAAGTCCAAATTGATAAGTATGGGAATGTAATTAAAAATTATCGTATTATTCACGGTAGGATTCTGACAAGTGATGAGATTGACATTTTAAATAAAAATAAAAGTAGAATTAAAGAATAATTGAATAGACAAATAGAGAACCAAACATAAACATATTTGTTTTTTTCGGTATGTTTATTGAAATTTTATGTAATACAGATACTTAGGTGGCGTTACATAAAACTTTTGTATCTTAGGTTCGTAAAAAACAATATTATATGCAATTTTTAAAAATCAGTAAGTAATAATTTAATGACTGAAATAAAGTTTTCAAAAAATACGTCCTCAAAGAAAATTGATTCTTTTTATAAAGATTTTAAAATTCATGATGGAAAAAATCAGAATTTTAAAATAATTCTTCCTTCTGAATTTACGACTTATAGATTTGGACTTCTTAGTGATTTATTAAGATTAATTATCACAATTAACTCCAAACATACAATTGACAAATTAATATTTGATTTAGATAAAGAAGATATTGAAATTGTATATAAACAAGATTATGCTTATCCTATAATATCGCTATTATGGAATGATACTGTTTTCGAGGATAAGAATAATGATAATATTAAATCAATATTAAGAATCAAACAGAACGATTTTTTTAAAAAAATGAATTCATTAGAAAGATTCAAAGGTTCTAGATATCTTCTTTCACATACTGATCATTTATCTTTAAATAATGGTTTAATAAAATTCTTAGAAGATCCGAATGGATTTAATGATGACGAAGAATTGATAAAAGAAATTGTAAGAAAAATATTAATTGAAAATGTTCTAATTTTTAATAAAAATAATTTAAAAGAATTAAACAACGATATAAATCATATTGGAGAAATAATTTACGAATTATCAAAAAATACTTATGAATGGGGAAAAACAGATAATTTGATGAAACCCATTACATCGAGTATTAGAGGAATTTATTTTCGATTTCACAATAACTCATTTGATAAGCTACTACAAGATTTTGTCAATACCCCACTAGAAGTTTTCTTTAAAAATGATTATATAACAGAGAATTGTATTCAAGAATTAAATAAAGTGTACTACTTGGAAATTTTAGTTTATGATTCTGGAATAGGATTTATTGAAAAATTTAGTGACAAAAGTGGTTTAAACGACATAGATGTAATTAAAAAATGTTTAGTTAAAAACCAAACATCATCTACTTCAAATTTAAAATCTAAAAAAGGTTTAGGTTTAGATAGAATTTTAAACATACTTGATAAAAAAGGTTTTTTAAAAATAATGACTGATAAATATATTTTATATAGAGATTTAATTAAGGATAATTACACAAATAATTCTAATAATGAGCTGTCGAACTTAAAATTAGATTATTGGGATGAAAAAAATTTAAATAGAAGTAGCAACGAAAAATGTGAAGGTTCTTTTATAAGCATACTTTTCCCATTTAAAAAACAGAATAACAATGGGTAAGTGTTTTATCTTTAATGCCAAGATAACTAAATCTGAATATAAAGAAATAACTGTAATATTTGTTCCTGACATTACACTAGACGTAAACTCATTAAATAAGGAAATTACAGAACATTTTAGTGAACATTATCAAACTGAAGCTATCCTATTTCTTCATTGTTTACTTGCAACAGATTTTAAAAAGCAAATTGAATCAAATTCACAAAAAATTTTTATTGGAATTCCAAAAATTGAAGAAACTTCTTTAACAAAGAATATCTTTTATATTACATATAATCAAAATAAATTCAACACTAATCACATAGTTAAGTCAATCCGAAATAATTTTAATTTCATTATAAATCAAGGCCTTACGGATGTTTTTGTTAAGAATGGAGGTTTAGTTGAGAGCAATGGCATTTCTCACCATTTTATTTTCCCATCAGGTAAACACTCAGCAAAATTTTTAAGAACAGCTAACATATTAGTAAGAAAAAGTGAAATTGATTTCATTGCATTAAATACATTACATAAATTTAATTTATCAGAAATTAAAAATATTTATTGTGATACATTATCTATAAATGTTATTGCCTATTCCATAAGTCAATTCATTAATAGATACAGTGAAAATTTATCCAATACAAACATTGAATCATTTAAATCTTATGATGGGCTATATAATAAAAACACCAAGTTTTCATCAAATTCAATATTTATAGTTTCAGCTTCAACATCTGGTGGAATTATACAATATCTAAAGGATAATCATGGTCATAATATTCACTCCAATAATGTTATTGTTTTGTACTTTTTACCAATTGATAAACAAAATATGTTAGTTGAAGAGAATGTGCTGTGTAATTTAGAGATTAATAGTAATAATCCTTTTGGTCTAGAGAAATTTGAACAATACAAATCTTCTGAAGAAAATTGTAAATTTTGTGATAATAATTCGACACCAATTAAAATTTTAGGAGATTCTTTTAGTTTGGATGAACCTATTGTTAATACACATAATATTGTTGCAAGTAAATATATTAGTAAGGAAATTAAAGATTTTGTTGAATTATTCAAATATAATGATGATAATGGTACTGTATTGAAAGTGTCTTATAATGAAGCATCTATAAAAAGAAAAAAATATGATTTATACATTGACTATGAAAAAATTATTACAAAATTAGACCTTTATAAAAAACACAAAGACAAACTGAACTCATATATAAATCAATACGTTCCTGCTTCCATAAAATACATTATTCATTTAAATGACAATGGATCGAGATTATTATCTGAGTATATTAAGGCCAAGATTGAATGTTATACGAATCACGAGATTAAGATAATTAATCAATCTGAATTAAAAGAGGACATAATTCCTATTGAAACACCAGGCTCAATTTTAATTGTAGGTTCTTGTATTACAAATGGAAAAAACTTACTTTATTTAAGTAGATTCTTTAGAAATTATGAAAATATAAGATTAATTTATTTTGTAGCTATTAACAGAATTAGTGACACAGTAAAACAACGTGAATTAAAAAATAATATAAAAATTGGTTTATACGGTTTAGACAATAGTACTTACGTAGAAATAGAATCAATTCATTGTGATAATACAAATAAAAATATTTCATGGGATTTAGAACTTGATTTTTTAAAAGAATTGAGGGGAAAATTAGATAAAAAAAACCAATTTGTTAATGACCGAATTTCAATCATAGAAGATTTTGACAGCCTAGACAAAAAAGGTGGAGATAATAATATCTTTTACCCTAATATTAAAAATGAAAAATTAGAAATAAGAAAGAACTCAGCATTCTTTAACAATAATGAGTATCATAATAATATAACTCAGTCAGATGTATATTTTACAATTTCTTGCGTTCTTAATAATATGAGAAATAATAAAGAAAGTGGGTTGTTTCAAACAAATTTTGTTAGAAATTTATTAGATCCATCTATATTCAATCGCTTTAATGATGGAATAATTCAAGCTGCGATATTAAGAGCTGCTAAAGATGAAGAACTCAACTATTCATTTAGTTTTAAGAATTCAGCAGATATGTTAATGCTTTTACAAACAATGATAAAACATAGAGATGAATATCAAGGCGAAGCAATTATTGAGTTTATTTTTGCACTAGCGACTGGAAGGCTCAAGTTGCACAAATCTCACTACAGTATCTTGATTGATGCTCTAAAAGAAATTGACAACGAATTGATTAATTTGTATATTGACCTAATAAAAGATATTCATAAAAAATGCATATAATAAAGATGATACTTAGTAAAATATTGACCGGTAAAAATTAATATTTTATGAACAAATGCATTATGTTTTAGTAATAGTATATAGTAAACTTTAGAATTATTACTAATACTATCTATAGAATAATTTATTATAGGGGAAAATGTAAAACATTTTGATAATAATAATATACATTCGAAAAATAATTAATTACAGAGCAAAAAGCACCCTAATAGATTTTGTTAGTTCATCTATACCTTTTAAATAAGTTAGAAGTTATTTTAAAGAGCACCCTCATTTAAAAATAGTCATAAGACATGAAAGAAAATTACTTAAATAGAATTGAAGGAATAGGTTTATTATTAATAATATTTTCCTTTCTCTTACAAATTGAAGAGAATAATATTCAAAGTACTGTAAATGAGGCTCAATTCTATCAAACCCAAGAAAAATTAGATAAGATTTGGAATATGTTAGGAAAATTGTATAAACAGGATTCTACAATTGATATCAATGAAAAATATGAAGAATTAATTGAAATTGATAAAAACTGGAAAACATATTCTGAAAACAAAAAAGAATTAGATAAATGGGAAGAAGATGTTTGGTATGGAAAAATTTTAAGCTTTAGAATTTGGATATTTATTCTCGGAGCTGTTTTAGCAGCCTGTCCTAAATTTATTAACAAAAATGAAAATACAAATAATAACTAAGAGGTAGTTTCAATCAGTCTATGTTATTATAAACTATAAGATTATAGTGTTTAAACAACTTATTAATTATAAAAGACTTTTTTTTAATAAATGTTACGAAAACTAAACATGTAGAATGTCTGATTCTTCTTTAAAACAAAATTTTAACATTTACATAAATTTTGTATGTTTATAGAAATTTTATAATATATATATAGCTTGATTTCGAAGCAACTTTATATTTGAGCTTCGTTAAAAAAATTGCAAGTGATAAAAAAGTAAGTATGGCTAAAGAACCCGATTGGTATAATTTTCAAGAAAAAATATCTGAACATTTTAATTCTATTGGTGCTATTTCTGCAACGAATATTACACTACAAGGTGTACGTACCACACATGATATCGATATTTTAGTAAAGACAAAATTTTTAGGACAAAATATTACTTGGGTTGTTGAAGCAAAAAAATGGTCGAAAAAAGTAAACAAATTACATGTTTTAGCATTGCGCACAATTATAGATGATATTGGTGCGGACAAAGGTTTTATAATCTCAGAAAAAGGTTTTCAATCAGGAGCCATAGAGGCTGCTAAAAATTCAAATATTTCTCTTACAACTTTTGATGAGTTATTCAAAGAAACAAACCATTATGTCCAAGATGATATATTAAATTCTTATAAGAAGAGGTTACAGTTACTTGAAAACAGATATTGGTCTCACAGTAAATCGATAAGAAAAGATTACGGTTTACGTGGAGAAATTTGGGATTACCCAATAAATTTCTCAGGAAATAATTTATTAAATATTGCGACTTGGGCTATTATTGATGCAGAAAAGAACCAATATCCAATTAGTTTAGATACTCATATGGTAGAGCAAAAAGGGGAATTAGTTGCTAATAATTTTCAAGAATTAATCAATTGGCTGAATCTTAACTTAAATTATCTCGATGAGAAAATAATAAAAGCAGAAATTGAGATGCAAAAAGATGATAAATTTAATCCAACATTAACTTTTAGAGAACATAAAGATTTACCTTCTGCTTTATTAACGAAAAAATCAACTAATTTTTAGCTACACTACGAACACTAACCGTTGAACAACTATCTATAGAACATTTTGAAACATGCTTAATACATTTGAAAATATTGAAGATCATAAAAAGGAAGTATATTTTTACTTAGGTTTATTATCTACCCTGTTTGCAAAAATGGAGTCTAAATTGCTTGAGCTACTCGGACTACATATAACTTCGAATTTTGTACTTGCTAATACGCTTTTCGAAAGAAATAGTTTAGCCCAAAATATTGAATATCTTAAAAAAATTAATGCTTTGAAAGATTTCGAAGTTAAAACTGTCACTGAACTTATTCAAAAGATATCAAGTGTAAGAAAAACAAGGAATTTATTTATTCACGGTGTTTGGGATGAACCAATAAAATTCGAAAATGAAATTTTAGTAATCTGTAGAGAATCAAAATTAGATTACAAAGAGGAAAAGGAAAATGGTAAAGTAATTACGAGACAATGGGCTTCAATGAAAAACAATGAATTTAAATTATCATTTATTAAAAAACTAGTTGAGAATGTTCAGGAAATTCTTCAACTGGAAGATGACCTACTTGAAAAAATAGAAAATCATAATTACAACAACAACTTATAATTGGTAGTAAACTTATGAATAGGTCTATATTTGATAGTACATCAGAAAAAAAAATTTTTAGTAGATTAAAAACTTACTGGAGTAAGTACGTTGATATTTTTACACAAATTCCAGTAAAAAGTGTTATCGGATATGATCAAGTTAAACAGTTTTCGAATAGCGATAATGCTTTAGATTTTCTTTTAAAGACTTCTTTTGACTTTGTTATTTGCGAATTAGGCACGGGCATCCCTATTCTAGTAATTGAGTTTGATGGTTTAAGTGGAGGTTTTTCAGCAGAAGGAATTTATTTCATAAAGGATATTCCTAAAAACGATAGCTTTCGGAAGCTAAAAATGGAGACAAAGTTAACCATTTGTGAGAGATTTAATGTTCCAATGATTGTTGTTTCTTACAATGAATCAGATGTATTACCTGAAAGTGGAGATCACATTTCTATTCTTGATGCTATTATTGGAGATTCTTTAGAAAAGCATCTTCATAAAAAGAATTATAGAAAGAATCTTGAATTACTTACTGAAGAATATCAATATGGCGGACAACAATCGTTCGAAATGAAAACTATTGAAATTGATACTATTTATGAGCAATACAACCCTATTAAGCAGAAAATAAAGCAAATAACAAAAGAATTCCTTGTGTGGCCCATGCAGATTGTTTTTCCCGTACAAGAAGATGATTGGTTAGTAGGTCGGTTTGATTTAGATTGGGGACATACTATTTTGAATGGCTCATTAAGTACAAAAAAATTGATAAGCATTGATTTAAAAATTAGAAAGGTTGGTGTTTTTAATAGTGACTGTATTTTTCTATTTAATACCATAGGAGAATATTGTCTGGCTAGAAACACTGAGCGCGAGCTTGGAAATGATAAGAAAAAGTGGCAGTACAAAATTGATAGCACAAAATTTTCTAAATAATCTTTCATTTTAAAAAAAGTGAAAAGTACTAAATGTATTAAGTGACGTTTAGATGTGGGTAAAAATACATACTTTAAAATTTTTAATTAATGAACACTACTAAGATGGTTTTTTGTTAAAATAAATATTAACATTTGGAGTGATTTTACAACTTTATGGAAATTTTAAAGATATAAATTATAGATGGTTTTCCACTAAATTATATCGTATTTTATTTCGTAAAAAACAATGTTGGCGGTAATGATACGACAACTTCTGCTGAAAATAGAAAAATAGAATATTTATTAAAATATGATACACAAAATTGAAAGACTTACGTCAATAGGAAAATATAGAAATTATAATGCAACTGGTGATGTTGCTTTTAAAAAACTAACTCTTTTTTATGCTGATAATGGAGGTGGAAAAACTACATTAACTTCAATTTTACGCTCATTAACTCAAAACAAACCAGAATTAATTCATCGTAGGTTATCTACAAATCAAACTACAGCACAAAGTGCTCAAATAATTGAAAGAAATCTTACTGGAGACGTTTCACATTCTTTTAATCAAACAACTGGTTGGAATACTCCATTTGAAGATATCGAAATATTTGATATTCATTTTGTAAATGAAAATATATATTCTGGCTTTGAATTTAATGAAAAACACAAAAAACAACTTCATCAATTTGTTATTGGAGCACAAGGTATTGCTCTACAGCAACAAATTGATAGAAATAAAGCTGATAAAACAGCTTCACGTCAACAACAAGAAAAAATTATTCAACAATTAATACAATTAGTTGGAAACAATCTAACAACCGATACAATAAATTTATTCCTATCAATTGCAATTACAGAAAATAGTAACATTGATTCACTAATAACTTCTGCAGAAAATGTTTTAACAACGGCTAATGCAAATTCTGTAATACAATCATTGCCTTTATTATTTCAAACATCTGATATTAATTCAGGTACTAATTTTACCCAATTAGCTATTGATTTAGAAACCTCATTGCAAACATTACAGAATACTGCTTTGCGATCACTTTTTTCAGAGCATTGTCAAGAATTAATAGATAACTCAATAGAAAATCCTACAAATTGGTTGCATTGGGGACAAACTTATTTGGACTCAAAAAGAGCAAAAAATATTCAAGATTTAACCTGCCCATTTTGCAAACAAACCATTGATAATACAATGGATATTATAAATTCATATACTTTACAATTTAATGCAGAATTTAATTCTTTAGTTGGAAGGTTAAAAAGTCATTTAGTAACTCTTCAATCTTTTAATTTAGATACTTTTTTGCTTTCTTTAGAAACAGTTAAACAAACTAATTTATCAAGTATAAATACTTGGACACAACATTTTACAACTTCGGTTGTTCCAGTATATAATATAGTTTCTAACGAAACAATTTTAAGAGAGCAATTGCAAGAATTAATAAGTATTGTAACTCTAAAACTTCAAAATCCTTCAATTGCTTATTCCAATTCAGTAGCTAATAATTTACAAATATCTTTACAAGCGATAAGTACGAATATTATAAACTATAATCAACAAATTTTAGTTTATAATGGTCAGTTATCTACATTTCGTTCAGGTATCCAGACAGTAACACAAGCACAACTTGAATTAGATAGATTAAGAAGAATAAAGAAAAGGTTCGAAACTCCTATTCTGACTCTTTGCAATGAGCTAATTTCACAAAGACAAACTTTAACAGCCCTGACATCTGCATACCCAATCTTAATGCAACAACAAGAGGCAGCTGCAACTACTTTTTTTAATAGTTATAAAACACAAATAAATCATTATCTAGGTACAGTATTTAAAACACTTTTTAGAATAGAAGACGTAGTTCACCTTGCGCCTAGAGGTAAGGCGACACAAAGTAAAATTGGTTATAAACTAACTATTGATGGTCAAGACATTTCGTTTGATTTTAATCAAAATACAAATGCGAAAGATTCATTAAGTGAAGGCGATAAAAGTACAATTGCTTTAGCTTTCTTTCTCTCTAAATTAGATATCGAACCAACAATTAATAATAAAATTTTAATTTTTGATGATCCTCTTTCTAGTTTTGATAGTAATAGGAGAATGTATACAATTCAATTAATAAAAAATCTATTTCCAAGAATTAAACAAGCAATAATATTAAGTCACAACGAATATTTTTTATATGAACTTTCGAAAGGATTTTCAGCTAGAGATAAAAAAACTTTACGAATAAGTGAAAATTTTGTAGCTAAAGCTTCAATAATTGAACCTTTAACATTAGAAACTCTTGTAGAAAATGAGTATTTCAAACACATAAAAGAACTTGAATATTTTTTACAAAATCCTGATCTAAGCAAGAAAGAAACAGTATTAGGCTGGTTAAGAAATGTACTTGAAGCACATATTCGATTCAAGTTTTATAGACAACTTTCAAGTATACCAAGCAATAATCAAACTTTCGGAGTCTTAATTACAACTTTAGTTTCTCAAAATGTGATTTTTAGAGATAACATAAATAGAACAACAATTATTTCAAAACTTAATTTAATAAACGGAATATCTTGTAAACCACATCACGGTGAACCAATACCTGATTATAATCTTTTAGGATATAATCCAAATTTACTGAATGTAACTGAACTTGCAAATTTCGTGTTGGACACATTAAATTTAATTGATAACGAAATATAAGTACTAACCACCAACACAAGTAACTGTTGCACACATCCAATTTTTGGTAGTGAAAGTAAAAAATTAGTATAAAAGAAAGCCACAGCTTAAAGCTGTGGCTTTCTTTCAAATATCAAATCCGTCTTTTAAAATAAATTCTTTTAGCAATTGGTCTATTTTTATACTTATTTTAAAAGGGGTTAAAGTAATACCTTCTTTTTCTTCAAAATAAGCTTTTGCTTTTGTACGGTCAACGGTATCTTTTAACGCGTCAAAACGTCCAAATTCGTTAATATTAAGTTCAGTGATATGGCTTTTCATTAAATTTTCAAGCAGGTTAACATCAACAGCTAAAATATCTACTAGTTTTAAAACTTGCTTGTTTTTGGCTTTATATACATATTCGGTTATGTAATCCTTAAATGTTTTGCCTGCTTGTAACTTTACATTGCCACTGCGTACATCGTTTAAAAAAACGTTGGCGTACTTTTGTTCTTCTTGCGACAAAGAAGCAAAAGATTTGTGTAACTCATCTAAAACCAGTTGTTTTTGTTCTGCTGTAATACCTTCTTGTTCTAAAGCTTTAAGATATTTTACAAAACGGCTGTTCATATAATTAGCATCAATCATTCCCGTATCTATTTCAACGATGTACGGGTCAATTTCAAACGGTACGCCACCCGTTGCCCCTGCTCCATTAACCTCATCTCCAAAAAGTTCTTTGTAACGTACTAAAAGTGTTAAGTAGGTTTGTTCGTTTATTAAAACCTCTATCACCGTTTTAGGCTTACCTGCTTCTTTTAAAAATTCGTAACGCAATTTAGTCCACAAAAAGCCTTGAATTTTTGCCGATTCTAGTATAGCATTGAATTGTTTAAATAATTTAGCAAATTGCCCGCGTTCTTCTAAACTGTCTGGTAAACGTTCAAATGCAAAAATGCCTGCTAATTCAAAAAGTACTCGTATTTCATTGTACACAAAATTCATACGTTCTAAATTAGTGTCCAAATGATCTACAAATAAACCGTAAGGTCTATCGCCAGAATACAATTTCACGGCACGGTCAATATTGCGTTCCATGGTATGTGGGTAACGATAGTAACGTATGGTACCAAAAGGTTTTTCATTTCCGAATAAACGATTGGTACGAGAAAATGCCTGAATGATGTTTTCGTATTCTAATTTTTTATCTAAATACAATGTATTTACCCATTTAGAATCGAAACCAGTTAGCATTTGATCTACAACAATTAACAAATCTAATTGTTGGTTGGGTTGGTTGTGAATGCGTTGATAAGGAATTTTGTGCGATAACCTGTTGGCAATATCTTTTTTAAATTGCGCATGAGACGCCATTGTAAAACCTTTGCCAAACAAGGCATTGTATTCTGATATAATTTGCTCTAAGCCTTCTAATTTAAATTCAAAACCTTCGTTGTTATCTATATGAGGGTCAAATAACGCCGTTACTTTTAGGTTTGGTTCAATTGTTTTAAACAATTGGTAATACTGAATAGCCTCTGTTATGCTGCTTGTAGCAAAAATGGCATGAAATTTATAGTTATGACTTAACCTAAACCAATTATTTTTTATATCATTTACAACTGTTTCTTGATGTGCTAAACGTTGGTATTGTGCTTTAGGTATATAATCTTCGATACCTTTTACATATTTGCCTGCTGTATTAAAATCGCCCGCCATTCTTACTAAAGCATTGTTCATAAAGCTGTAATAAATTTCGCTTTTTTTAGGGTCACTTAGGGCGTCTGCTTCACTTACTGCTTTTGCTTGTTCTAATGCGACAGCTTGGCGCAGGTCTCTATCTTTATAAGTTGTTACACGATACGGATCAAAACCTAAAACATTTTTATCACGAATACCGTCTGCCAAACTATAGCGGTGCAATTCATCCCCAAAAATGGTAGAGGTATCGGTATCTTTTCTATTATTTTCTCTTTGTATAGGTGTACCTGTAAAGCCAAAAAATACGGCACGCGGAAAAGCTTTGCGTATAGCCGGTAACATGGTTTCGCCAAAAACTGTACGATGGGCTTCATCAATAATAATAACTATACGCTTGTTGCGCATTTGTTCTAAATCGTCACTTTTCATCCCCTCTGCATCTGCTTCTATATTGCTCATTTTTTGTATAGAAGTTACAATTAAAGTATCGGCAGGGTCATTGCTCTTTAATTTATTTACTAAAACATAAGTGTCCTCGGTAGCTTGTACGGTCTGGCTTTCGTCTGCAAAGCCTCTGTACTCTCTAAGAGATTGTGTACCTAATTCTATACGATCCATAAGAAACACCACTTTATCCGCATCTTTAGAGGTTGCTATTAATTGTGCCGATTTAAAGCTGGTCATGGTTTTACCTGATCCTGTGGTATGCCATATATAACCACCACGAACATCGGGCTGTTTCCAATCGGTAGTAGCAACCCTATTTGATATAGCATTAGCAGCATAATATTGGTAACTGCGCATTACTTTTAGTACCCCATCAGAATTATCGGCAACGGTATAAAAACCTATGAGCTGGTGCGCCATAGGAATAGAAATTAAAGTTGCTGCAATTTCACGCCAATCATTAATAGGTTCGTTATTAAAATCGGCCCAATGGAAAAAATAGTCTTTATTAAAAGTACCATCTGCTCCAGGGTTCGCAAAATATTGAGTAACATGTGGGGTCATGGCTACAAAGATTTGTATGAGGCTAAAAATTCCTGTAAAATGTCCTTCGTAGGTATATTTTTGTATTTGAGTGCTTGCCTGACTAATATCTATACCTGTGCGTTTTAGCTCGAGGTGAATCAACGGCATACCGTTAATTAATAATAAAACGTCGCCACGGCGATCGTTTCGTATATATGTTTTACGTTTGTAACGTGGTTGTTGTACAATTTGGTAACGGCTTTGGCCTGCGGCAATTTCACGGCGATCGTATATTTTTAAACTGACTTCTTTACCCAGATGCAAATTGTCTAAAGGATTATCACGTACAATACTTACCGTACGACCGTTAATGAAGCTATTTAGCTTTAGCGGTGTGCGCAATTCCTGTATTTTGGTAAGAATTTGTTGCATTTCGCTTTTAGTTAAGCGTACACCATTTAAACGATCGATATCTTTATTGTTATCGAATAAGATATTTGCCCAATTTTGAAGCAAATCTTCTTCGGTTGCATTTTTTATAATTTCAGGCTCCCAACCTTTGGTAGTTAATACTTGTACCAAAGCATTTTCAAAAGCTATTTCTGATGTAAAAGTAGTCATGTGTTTTTATGGTTTGGTTAAACAAACATTTTTTGTAACAAAGCTTGTTTTATGCTTTTGTATTTATTTATCTTGGTTTGGCTTTGATAAATTAAATGATCCAGATTCTCAAAATAAGCCCCAATTTTTTGTTGTTCATCAAAAGATGGAAATTTAAATGATAATTCTGAATACTCTTTTGCATTAATACCCGGTTGACCTGAACGTTGAGATGTGATTTGAATAAATCTATTATAACTCTCGGTTAAAGTATTTTGAAATATAAATTGATAATTTACACTTGATTTTAATCTGGCTCTGATTAAGAATCCTGCAAAATATACTTTACCTTCGTTTTGTTTGTATAGATATGTTTTACCTACACTTGCACCAGTTCTTGCAAGTAAAAGATCCCCATATTCAAGTAAATATTTATTTTGATTTTCAAAATGGATATCTGGAGATGTTAATGAATTTTTAATAAACGATCGACTACTTTCATCAATATCAGTGATACGAAGATATTTATTAGTACCATCAAATTTTTTGGCTGAGGCATTTAAACCATAATCTAAAAATAAAGAAACATCACCTAACTTCTTATCTTCCCATTTTTCTGTAAACCCTTTAAATCGCATTTCTGGTACATTATCCCCTTCTTTTGGAAACATTTTTTTGAGCATGGAACTTTTAAGGTTTAAAAGTTTATGGTGCTTTTGCTCTAGTAATGTTATTTGCTCATCGATGGTTTTAAAAAATTCACCGATTTGGATTTGTTCGGAAAGTTTAGGTATATTGTATAATTCTTTACCATATACACTATAATAAATATGTGGAATAGTTGCTCCTGTAATATGCTTTCTAAAATCAGTCTTTACCAATATACTATATAAAAAATTCAAGTCCGAATTACTTGTACTTATTGCACCCATAGTAGCTATGAAACTTGACTCTCCTTTTAAAATCCTAACTCTCCCAACTCCAGAACCATCTTTTATAATAGTAATATAATCATCTTTCATATTATAATAGTTAGTATATCCAATAGTTTCGTTAGCATCAAATATTTTATACTTACCTGATGCTAAAGCATCAGATACTGACAAAATTGATGATCTATAAGTACTAAACGAATTTAGTGGTTGCAGCTGCCACTCGTCATCGAACCCCTTAAAACGAATAGCGGGTACATTTTTATTTTGTTCCATAATTTTCGTTTTTTAATAAGTTTTGTAAAGCTTTTACACCTTGCATGTCATGATTTGTACCTGTAAGTTCGTCCATCATGGTAACTAAACTTGCTTGGGTTTGCTGTATTTGCTGGTCAACATCAACCAAAGTAGTTTGGTACTTGGTAGCCAGATATTCAACTTTTTGAACTAAATTATCTATAATATTTGTTGGCATCTGGTTTAACTGCGCTAACATTGGGGTAATCCACTTTTGTTGCAACAAGAAATGTACTTGCGCGTATGTTAAATTTTCTATTGTCTTTTTCGTAGTTAGATGCAATTCTTTTTCAAGATCGGTAACCGCTTTTTTAATTGTTTTTTCTTCGGTTAACAGTTTATTTGCTTGTACTATCTTAGGTTCGTCGTCGTCAGCTGTATAAACAGTACCATTTTTGATATCTGTAGCTATATCTTTAGCAGCTTTTGTAATTTCTTTGGCTACAAAAGCATCTTTTGTTTCATTTACAGCAGCATTATCTTTGGTCTCTTCTGACAAACTTTCTAAAATATCTTCTAGTTTTGTAGCTAGTGTAATTAAATGATTTTGCTTGTTTGTAAGCTCTTGTAATTCGTTTAACAAATAAGTTTGTTGTACTAATTGAAATGGAAAAACATGCCCTTTCCAGCCTTCTTGTACCTCCGTATCTTTACCCTTTACTTTTTTAATAACCAAATTAGGATCTACCTGTTTGGCAGCATCCAAACCTTCAGTTTGTAGAATTTCTACATCACCCGAAATAATTTCCCATTGGTCGTGAAATATTTGGTATGCTTGGTATTGATCTAATAGAGGTATGTTGTTGATACGTGAAAAAAGATCTTTGCTAATTTCACCTTCTTCACGAGAAATTTGCAACTGTTCCAAATTATCAACCAATTTTTCTTTTAAACTAATTGGTAATGTTTTTAAACTGCTATCAAAATCATTTATAAAGTTTTGAACTTCTTTATTATTTTGAATTACAGTAAGCACATCTTCTGTTTTTATTTGAGCCATTTCGTTAGAATCAGCAGCAAACAATTGTGTTCTTAAACTTGGAAAAGCTTTCCAATAATTAGCTAAGCCATCTATTTCATTTTGTGGAATACCTCCAAACATAGTTGCATAAACATCCCAACTTTCGGTTTCGTCATTACTATCTACATAACGTGGAATGTTTAAATTGTATTCGTTGTCACGTAATTCTTTCTTACTTACTAATTTAGCGTATTTAGGTACATCTCTTCTAGCAATAACTGTATCAACAATACGCTTAATATCTGATGCCCGTAATTTATTGTTTTTCCCTTCTTTTTTAAATCCTTTAGAAGCATCTACTACCAAAACAGTATTTTCTTTACGATTTTGGCGTAATACAATAATAACGGTTGGTATACCAGTACCGAAAAAAATGTTAGCTGGCAAACCAATAATCGCTTCAATATTGTCTTTTTCAATTAACTTAGAGCGTATGATACCTTCCTCACCACCTCTGAATAATACTCCATGCGGTAAAACAATGGTCATGATACCATCGGGTTTTAAATGGTATAAATCGTGTAATAGAAAGGCAAAATCGGCTTTAGATTTTGGTGCTACACCATACTCTGAATAACGTGGTTCCTCTGCTTTATCCTTTGGATCCCAAGGTTGTGAATATGGCGGATTTGAAACTACTGCGTCTAAATACAAAGGGTTGTATGAATTTGCAGGGTCTGCCTCATCAAAATACGGCCAATCTTCTTCTAAGGTATCACCATTACGCGTTTCAATATTAGTAGCCTTAATACCACGCATAATCAAGTTCATACGTGTAAGGTTGTAGGTATTTTGTTTTAATTCTTGCGCATAGTATTTTATGTTGTCCTTATTATTCATGTATCGGGCAACACTTTTACCAATATTAATTAACAATGAACCCGATCCACTGGTAGGATCGTAAATTTGAATTTCACGACGATCTTTTAAATGATGCGCCATGATGTCGGACATCAACAAAGAAACTTCATGAGGTGTATAAAATTCACCTGCTTTTTTACCTGCATTGGCAGCAAATTTTTCAATTAAATATTCATATATAAAGCCCAGAACATCATAATCCTGTCTTCCATCCATAGGAATATCCTTGATTAATTGTAATAAATTACTAATAGCTTTGGTTTGAGAAGCGGCATTTTCACCTAATTTACTCAATCCCGTTTCTAAGGTGTTAAAAATACCCTGAAAAAGTTTTTTATGATATGGACTTATTAAACGGTTAAATGCAGAAAGCGCTTCGTGCACATTAGCAACACTAAAATCGCTGCCAATACTTAACCAATTAGCAAATAAGTCTTTATAACTTATAAAGTACCCAATTTCTTTACGAATAAAGTCTACAGTTTCATCGTCGTCCTCATTTAAATTTTTAATTTCGTCTTCAGTTAAACCATTCTTTTTTGCAAATCTTATCTGAGCTTCTGACAGGTATTTATAGAAAATAAAACCTAATATATAGTCTTTGTATTCGTTGGCTTCTATCTTAGAACGCATTTGATTGGCTGATTCCCAAATCTTTGCTGCTAGTTGCTGTTTGTTCATTTTTTTAATACAATCACTTAGTGTAATAGCTGTAAATATAACCATTGTTAAATGATTAAAGAAGTAAAATTTCTAGAAACAAACAACCCTTTAATTTAGGAAGGATTTAATGATATTACCGATTACTATAGAATAGAAAATATTTAAATATTTTTTTACTATAAAAAATGTTAATTTTACTTTTACATACATTTAAAATCTAAAGAAAGCACTTATTTACCAACAGTGGGAATACATTATCTAATTTAAAAGAGAAACCCTTTAAACTAGAAAAAGAAATCCAAGCTCGTTGAATAAAATTTTGAAAACATTACACGTTATAAATTCATTAAATCTGAATTTTCAATTAAAAGTAACCGCATTGATACGCTAGCTTTTGATGAGGAAAGTTAAGCTTTTGTAATAATTGAATATAAGCGTAATCAAAATTATAGTGTTATAGATCAAGGGGTTTCGTATCTTAATTTAATGTTAGAATATAAAGCCAATATTATCGTAGAGTATAACGAACACAAAAAAATAAAAAAATCTAACTTCTTATGAACACTTTCGGAAAAACAATTAGACTATTTTTAGTAGACGGTACACCAAATGGGCTTACAACAGCAGAGTTAAGTAACTGGACAGGTATTGGTATAAAAGTTCCAAAAATTAAAATCAAAGAATATAGCAACAGACCTGAATTTCAGAAACCAGGGGTTTATATTTTGATTGGTAAGGGTGAAAACAATGAAGATGCAGCATATATTGGTGAAGCAGAAGTAATCGCAGAGCGGTTATCTAACCATATTATTAATAAGGATTTCTGGAATGACGTAATTTTTTTTGGAAGTAAAGATAAATATTTGAATAAAGCTAGTGTAAAGTATTTAGAAAACAGACTGTACGATTTAGCAATAAAAGCAGAACGTTTTACCATTAATCAAAATACACCAACACGCTCTGAATTATCAGAAGCAGAACAAGCTGAGTTGGAAGAGTTTTTAGCAAATATAAAAGTACTTACCGGAACTTTAGGTTATCGTATATTTGAAACATTGGAAGAAACGGTAAGCCATAAAGAAAGTCAACTGCAGATTTTCTTTTGTAAAAATGGAGCTGGTGCTGATAGTAAAGGTAGTCCATCAACTGAGGGATTTATTGTGTACAAAGACTCACTTTTGATGATAACACAGCAACCATCTCTAGCAGATGGGATTCGTTTAGAAAGACAACAAATGTTATCTGAAGGAATACTTAAAATAGAAGGTGATTTTTATAAACTTACTAAAGACTATGTATTCACTTCATCATCAAGAGCTGCTGCTGCAACTTTAGCTAGATCTGCAAGTGGACCGTTGGAATGGAAAACAGTTGACGGTATTCAACTAAAACACTATGAATTGTAAATATTACATCGCAAATGATTGATATAAAAATATATGTAAACTTTCAAGAATATAGTGATAATTGGCTAGCACAAAATTTAACAAAATTAAAAGTTCAAAGTTTGACTAATAAATATATCTATGAGCTGAACAAACTTGTAATTGATGGAAAGGTAATATTTTCAATCAACAATGATTATATTGAAACTATAACATCGAAAGATTTATATATCACTGTTGAAGCTGAAAACAAAGAACTTGAAGATTTGATATGGAACACCATAAGTTATGTAAAGCAAAAATCGTTTTTATTGTAATAATCTTTCAATAATTCCTACCCGTGCAAACCATACTTCGATGAACTCAGCAACCACCGCCCTCCTACTCCTTTGCATCCTTCTAATTGCTATTGTTGTGATTCGGCATCAATCAACAAAAAAGAAATATGAGCATCCAGACTATCTTCAGCATCTTGAAACAATAAAAACATTTATTGAAGAAGTAAACAGTTTTAACGACTATGTTACCTGGGTAGCGCGAGATGGTATTAAAAGCCGATATGCATTGGCGGGGCGCTACTTTAAAAACAAAACCAACTATTACAAAAAAGAGCCTGCAGTAACGAAATTTAATGCTATTTACGGAGATTGGGATCAATACATAAAACAGTACAACCAAGACTATGTATCAGCCCAAAAAGAACAACTGGAGGGGTATTTTAACAATATAGAAGGCAAGACACTAGACGATCAGCAACGGACGGCAATTGTTACAGACGAATATTCGAACCTTATCATAGCCGGAGCAGGATCGGGTAAAACACTGACCATACTGGGTAAGGTGCAGTATTTGATCGAACAGAAAAAGATCGATCCGAACGAGATATTATTACTGTCGTTCACCAAAAAAACCGTAGAGGAGCTGAACCACCGACTACAAAAGATAAACCTTAATACCAGAGCCACCACCTTTCATAAACTGGGATACGACCTTATTAAAACGTATTATGAAGCCGTACCGGTTGTTACCAATGAAAATACGCTGAGCGGTGTGGTTACAACGTATTTACAGGAAGATTTGTTTAACGATACCGATGCCCTGCAAGCCTACATACAGTATGTTGCCTGCTATATGAACATTCCGGAAGATTACGACCACTACGGGTCACTGGGCGAAAAGACAGATGCCGAAAAAGGCATTGACTTTGTGACCCTAAAGGAGAAATGCGAGCCTTTGAATATGGTTGCGAACGCCATACACGATACGCTGAAGGGCGAACGGGTAAAGAGTGTGGAGGAACTGATGATTGCCAACTACCTGTATTTGAACGGTATTACCTATGAGTATGAAAAAGCGTATCCGTACGGAACGGAGGTGTACCGCCCCGATTTTTACCTGACGGAATACAACCTTTATTTAGAGCATTTTGGTGTAGACGAGCACAACCGTGCCAAATGGCTGACCGCTTTTAACGAAGAAAAGTACGTTGCGGAAATGGAGTTGAAAAGGAAGACACACGAAACCTATAATACCCGTTTGC
>Ga0308157_10003950_pt1 | contig 20512 bp, 15 predicted proteins | sample PhyBR1_FD_201035 | JGI IMG/M metagenome (GOLD analysis project Ga0308157, IMG submission 201035) | Phyllosphere microbial communities from UC Gill Tract Community Farm, Albany, California, United States - DLSLB.R1 | ecosystem: Host-associated > Plants > Phyllosphere > Unclassified | place: USA...
CGCTGGATCTGGAGCGACGAGTTCTACGTCACGACCAATCCGTATCAGGTGAAGATCGACACGGTGCTGAGCGTGGACGAGTCGAGCTACGACACGACGAAGATCTGGCCGGGGCAGACCGTGAAGGGCATGGGCAAGGACCACCCGATCGCCTGGCACCACCGGCACGAACAGGGGCGCGTATTCGTCACCACGCTGGGGCACAACGGGGAGATGTACCGCGATCCGCAGTATCTGAATCATCTGTTGGGTGGGATTTACTGGAGTGCGACGGGGTTGGGGCAGAAGCGCTGATCAGGCGTTCAAACCGAGCTCGCTTTTGTGGTGCAGTAACGAACGTTGGACGCGTGGATGGCGTAGCCATCCACCCTACATGGAACGTATCGTCCGCGTAGGGTGGACGGCTATGCCGTCCACGCGTTCAAACCAGACTCGATTGGCGGCGCAACAACGCACATCGGGGCGTCAGCGTCGCTCAGCATCGTCGTCATCGCCACACCAGGCCTAATCGCTTGCGCGCTGCGCAGCAGCAGCGCTTGCGGCAGCACGCTGGACACGGCGCCATCCTGCGCGCGCAGCAGCGTGCGCACGGTCCGGCCCAGGGCACTCAGGTACAGCGTGCCGCCCACGCGGCGCCATTCCAGTTCGAGCGTGCCGGGATGCGCTCGCAGCAATGCGGCCGCATCGATTGCCAGGTCATCGCTGGCCAGCGCCCCGCCTGCAAATGCGAGGCGATCCTGCGCGGTCGCGCCGGGATCGGACGGAAAGCCGAACGGGCCGACCGACAACCATCCGCTCAACAGCCAGGTGATGACGAGCACACCGCCGCTCAGGCCCAGCCAGTGATGCCAGCCCTGCCAGCCTTTGTACGGCGACATGCGCCCGCCCGCATAACGGCGCTGCATGCGCAGCCGCTGGACGCCCAGCACCATGCCGGTCACGGCCAGCAGCAGCGCCACGCCGGACGTCGACATCACGGCCAGGCGCCATGCTTCGTTGTGCTTGCGCAGCGGCGTCACGTACAGCCAGTGAACGAAGGCGCCGACCCAGTTCCAGGCGCGCTCGCTGCGCGTCGTGTCGCGCACCAATTCGCCGGTGCGGCTCGAGACGTACACCACGCTGCCAGCGTCGTCGTCGGCCGTGACGCGCAGCAGCGGCTGGTGCACGCGCACCGCGCCGAACGTCCACTGGTCCACGTCGATTGCTTCGAACGACAGCGCGCCCGCATCCGGCGCCGCGCTGCGCGCACTGCTCGACGCTACCTGCTCGTCGACCACGAGCGCTGCGCCGTTGTCGGCCCACACCGAGTGCCAGGTGCCGTCATGGCCAAAATGCCAGGCCGGGCGGCCCGCCACCGTGTTCAGGCGCACCGCATCGGGCATGCCCTTCAATGCCGTCTCGCGCCAAGCCGCATCCGCGCTCACCTGGATACGGGCCGGATCGAGCGGCGCAAGCCAGGCGCGCCGCTCCGCCTCGGTCAGCTCGGGATACGGGACATGCATCATCACGATGCCCGAGCCAAACCACAGCAGCACGAGCAGGCCGATACCGATCCCAAGCCAGCGATGCCACAGGTGCAGCTGGCGCTTCATCGAAGCCATCGCATCCCGATCAGTAGCGCCAGTGGACCGTCCGTTCGGCATGCAGCGCGCGTAACAAGGTTGTTTTCATCATCTGCCCTACTTTTTTGCCGGGGTTGCCGTGGGCTCGATCAGCACCAGCTTGCCGGTCTTTGGATCACGATAGACTTCGCCGACGCGGTCGTAACCGCTGCCGTCCTGCGTCACGCCGCTCGCGGGGCGCTCGATCTGGCGGCCCTTCTCGACCGGTTGCGGCGGTTTGATGGCGCCTTGTGAACCGGCGATCGCCGCGATCAGGCCGCAGGCAAAGACCAGCATCACGTCGACCAGGTTGACCAGGCTCGCGCGCGGGTCTTCGTCGCTCTGGTCGAAGCGTGCGTCGAGATGGCGGTACAGGCGCAGGCGGCCACGTGCCGGGGCGCTCATGCCAGTGGCTCCATCGCGTCCAGCGTCTCTTCGTACCAGCGGCGACGCAGCTTGCCGATCACCAGGCCGGCGATGCCGGCAACGAGGCCCAGCACCGTCGCATCGAAGGCAACCGTCACGGCGCTGGCCAGCTTGACCGGATCGCCTTCACCCAGCGCGGCCAGGCCAGGCCCGAGCGGAATGATCGTGGCCATCAGGCCCAGCATCGGCGGAATGCGCGCCAGAAGGTCGGCGCGCTCCAGGCGGTGACGGGCCAGCTTCTGCACCTGCCCGACGTTACCGGATGCGCGCAGTCGGGCCAGCCCGTGAAAGCGCTCGCCGACGGCGATGCCCGATTCGACCAGCGCAATGGCGCAACCGGCCAGCAGCGCCACCAGCGAAGGCGTGAGCAGCCAGCTGACGGCGTCGTGCAGCCAGGCATAGGACAAGTGATCGATCATGAGGTACTCCTTACAGGTTGGGGGATGCTGCGGCCGCGCCACAGGCCGAGCGCAAACAGGGCGAAGCAGGCGGCGAGGATGACCAGGACCTGCACGATGCGCAGGCCAGGGAGCGGCGCGGGTTCGGGTTGTTGGTTGAGTTCATAGACGCGCATGGCTGGCGGAGCTGCCGGTGCGGGCGCGGAAGGCGCCTGCCCCTGCTGCGCGTCGGCGCGTGGCGGCGCCGCGGCCGGCGAGCCAGCCGAGGCCGGGACCGCAAGCGCCGGCAGCATCTCGCCGCGCGCCTTCGCCAGCGTCACGCCAAGCTGTTGCGCGTCGCCGCGATTGAGTTGCGGCACCAGCCAGCCCCACATCGGGTGATCGGGCGACGTGTGGCCGCTGCCCGGCAAGCCGTTGGCGGCCACCAGGCGCGCCAGCTCGCCGCCCATCGTGCGGATCGTTTCCGGGTCGGTCTTCCAGAAGCCTTTTTCTGCCGCCACCATGAACACGGCCAGCATGTGCGCCTTGACGTGCGCGTTGTGGCGCTGCCCCAGAAATTCGGGCAGGCCGAGCTTGTGCGCATCGTCGAAGTAGACGGCCTTGACTTCGTCCCAGGCCCAGTTCTTCACGAGGTCCGGGCGCGTGACCTGCCAGCCCCACAGGTTCTCGATGAATTCCTGGCCCATCGTGCGTGCGCCCGAGTAGCCGTTGTCCATCAATGGGCGCAGCCATGCGGGGTTCAGGAAGCGCCCGCGCAATTCGCCCAGCAGCGCGGTGGCCAGTGGCTCCACGTCGGCCTGGCCCGGTCGCCCGTGCTGCAGGATCAGCGCGTCCGGCACGCGGCCGGTGCGCGTCTCGACGGCCAGCGACAGACCGCCCAGATAGTCGAAGGCGTCGTTGTTGTCGAGCAGGCCGTACAGATTGCTGGCGCGGCCGTGGTAGGTGCGGTGGATGCCGTCCAGCGCCACATCGAAGGCGCGGTGCTGCGCGTCGCCATCGGCATCCAGGCCGTACGCGTGGCCCATGCGGTTGCGATACGCGCGGCCGATTTCCTCGCGCTCGCGCCAGGCGCCCGAGCGTTCGGTCAGGCGGTTCACGCCCGTGCCGTACGCGCCTGGCGCATCGCCGAACACGCGCAGCGCGGCGCCCTGCCCCGCTTCGATGGTCGATGCACCGCCCGCGACCAGCGCGCGCTGGCGCACCAGCCACTCGCGCGCAACCCGGTTGTCCTGCACGGCTTCACTACCCCATGCGGCGCCCTGGAGCGGCGCCAGCGCGGCTTGCAGCGCCTCGCGCAGAGCCGGGTCTTGCCGCGCCATCGTCTCGGCGGACGCCGCCAGCGCCAGCCGGCCGGCGCGGTCGATCAGGCGGATCAGGTTCGGGTACAAATCGCGGAACAGCCCGGACGTGGTCACCAGCGCATCGCGCCGCACGGCGCCCGGTACCAGGCGCACATCGGTGACGATGCCGCGCGCATTCCAGACCGGCTCGGCGCCCATCATGGCCAGCGCAAAGCCGACCATCACGCCCTCGTCGCGCACCGCGTCCGAAGCCCACAGGATGATGCCTTCGCTGCCCTGCTCCCGCGCGGCGTCACCCTTGCTGCGCGCCATCGCCTTGGCCGCCATCTTTTGCGCCAGCCCGAAACCCAGGCGCGTCGGCAGGATGTCGCCATCGACCGCGTGGAAGTTGCGGCCAGTCGGCAGCGCCTCGGGTGAGCGTAATGGATCGTTGCCCTTGCCCGGCTCGATGTAGCGGCCATCCAGGCCCGCGAGCAGGCCGACCATTTCGCGCCGCGGCGAGTCGCGCAGTTTGGCGGCGATGGACGGATCGTCGATGCCGCTCTTGGTCATCGAATCGAGCATCAGGTCGAGCGACTTCTGATCCCATGGCCGGCCGAAGATGTGCAGGCCGAATGGCATGAACTTCTCTTGCAGCTTGGTCAGGTAGTGGCCGATCTCGTGCGCCAGCAGATCGTCATCGGCGGCGTCGAAGCCGATGCCCCGCACTTCGAGCACGTCGGACATCGACGCTTCGAGTTCGGCGCGCAGGTTCAGCGCCACGACGCGCTCGCGCATCAGTTGCGCGGCCTGCGTCTTGAGCGACTCGGACGACGCGGCCTCGAAACTCTCGACAATCTGGCGCAGCGAGAGCAGCTCGTCGTACAGCGGCGTCGTCGCCAGCGGTGGCGTCAGGTGGTCGACGATGATCGCCAGGCCGCGGCGCTTGGCCTGCGTGCCTTCGCCCACGCCGTCGACGATGTACGGGTAGATGCCCGGCAGGTCGCCCGCGATCAGGCTGGGATAATCGTCGCTCGACAGGCCCACCGCTTTACCGGGCAAAAATTCAAACGTCGAGTGGCGCCCCACGTGCACGACGGCGTCGGCCTTGAAGCGGTCGCGGATCCAGTGGTAGAAGGCCAGGTACTGGTGCGGCGGCGTGATGCTGGTATTCGCGTGCAGCAGTTCTTCATCGACTTCCCAGCCGCGCGGCGGCTGCGGGCCGATGAACACATTGCCGAACGTGAGGCCCGGCACCAGCAGCTTGCCGCTGTCGACCATCACCTTGCCCGGCGCCGGGCCCCAGCCGCGCATGCCTTCGATGCCGTAGCCGATCAGGCGCCGATACAGTGGCGCGAGCGCCTTGCACGGACTGGGTTTACTGTCATCGAGACAGGCGCGGTAGCCGTCTTCGAGCGCATGCAGGTCGCGCGTGGCCTGCACGCGCTGCGGATGGTCGACACCTTCGACCAGGTGCAGCAATTCCTTGATGATCGTCTCGGCCTGTTTGCGGCCCGGCGCCCGCTCGCCCTGTGCTTCGGCGACCAGCACGTCAGCATGCAGGCGGCCCAGCATGCCGTCCTTCATTTCGCCCTGCACGCGCGGTGCAAGCGTGGCGAACCAGCGCGCGTAGTCGGCGGCGCTGACGCTGTTGACCACGCCGCTCATTTCGCGCAGCGCGGCGCGGTCTTCGGGCAGGTTCACGCCGTGCGCCATGATCATGTCGAGCAGCGCTTCGGGCGTGGCGGGCAGATCGCCGACCGTGTAGCCGGCAGCTTTGAGCGCATGCAGCATGTCGAACAGCGACGCTGGCACGTTCAGGTTGTCGGCGCCGATGTTCTGGCGGCCCGGCGGGTGGTTGTAATAGACCATCGCGACGCGCTTGTCGGCGTTGCGCTTGGCGCGCAGCGCCAGCCAGCGGCTCACGCGCGCCGTCATGCGATCGACTTCGGCCGGCAGCAGCACCGGCGGGCGGTTCTCGATGCCGGTCAGGCGGTCGCGCTGCGACTGGCCCAGCGCCGCCACCACCATCGGCTGGCCGATGCCCTGCAGCTCGGGCAGCGCGACGCGGTACTGGACCGAATCCGGCGGCAGGCCATCGGGCGAAAGCTGCCACTGAATGGCGGTGCGGTCCGACAGGCGGATCGCCTTGAACACGGGGATATCGAGGCGTTTGAAGGCTTCGCTGACGACTTCGCGGCCTTCGGCGGCGCCGACGACGAAGTCCTGCAGCACCACCAGCGCCGCCGGCTTCGCTGGCGCGATCAGCTCCGGCAGGCGCACCAGCGCTTCGCGCGAGGCTCCGCCCCAGCGCGTGAGCAGCTGCACGCAGGCCTGGCCCTGTTCTTCGATGCGGCGGCACAGGGCCGCCGGCACCATGCCATCCATGTTCGCCAGGTCGAGCACGACGACGGTCGGGCGGTCCTTCAGACCCAGCTTGGCGGCGTTGCCCCATGCGGCAGCATCCTGCAGCTCGTTCTGGCCGACGCGCAGGCGCAGCGTTGGCTCTGGCAGCGGGGCGCCCAGTGCTGTCGATGGATGCAGCAGGTGGGCGATGAGGGCCGTGGTGTTGTCCACGCCGCCCGCTTGCCAGACGCGCCGCGCCGCGAGCCAGTGGCGGGCGGCGGGATTCGCTTCTGCCGCCTGCAGCGCGGCGGGCGCCGGCGCTTCGGCCGCCAGTTCGCGCAGCAGCTCGGGCGCGAAGCCGGCCAGGCTGCCGTGCGCCGCGCGCGTCATCAGGTTCAGGCTTGCTTCGCCATTGAAGGCCAGCACCGCGGTGCCTGGCTTGGCGTGGCGCGCCAGCGCATCCTTCATGCGGCGCGCCGGATCGCCGAACAGCGACACCGCCAGCACCGTGTCGGCGCCGGCGATCCACTGGCCCACCTCGCGTTCGCTGGCGGCCATCAGCTGGGCCGGTGTGCGTAATTGAATCCGGTCGCGCGGGTGGCTGGCCAGGTGGCGGTGCGCGGCCTCGATCGCGCCTGGTGCGGCGCGCTCGGTGACCACGGCGAACATGGTGGCGGCGTGGCTGTGGGCGCAGGCAAGCAGGGACGCGAGCAAAAGCACCAGCGCAGTACAGGCGCGGGGGAGCGAAGCAGTGTTCATGTGAACGTCGACCTTTCAGCTGCGCGCCAGGGCGCGCATGACAACGGGCAGACGTCTTCCTTCCACGCTGGACGCAGCAAGCCACGCGCACGCGTACGTGCGAACGCCTGCGCGAGCGCAATGGCAACACAGAAGGAACGACGAACTACCAACCGGCACGCCCACACCCCGGGACGTACGCAATGCATCGTGAAGGCCGGTCTTCTGGCTTGCCGTCATCCTTCCCGGGTCCTGCCTTCCCGTGCACGGGGCACAGTGGCGTTCGACGAGGGTCGTCAGGCATACAGCAGCGGGGGCTGCGCCGGACTGGCGTGCGATGGATTCGCACACGTCACCGGCTTCCCGTTTCACCTTCCTGCAGACGAGCAGGACGGCACCATTCACTTGATTGGGCGCGATTCTACAGCCAGGGTGCGCCACTGTCACCGCATTCTTTGGCCTCTAGCCTAGAATGGCGGTATCGTCCGGCCAGGCCGGCACCCACTACTTCTTCGCGACCGTTCACATGATCACACGACAAGACTGCCTGGCCCTCGACGCGGCCGATCCGCTGGCTCCCCAGCGCAATGCCTTTGCGCTGCCGGACGGCGTGATTTACCTCGATGGCAATTCGCTCGGCGCCCGCCCCCGCGCAGCCCTGCAACGCGCGCAGGACGTGATCGCCGCCGAATGGGGCAATGACCTGATCCGCAGCTGGAACACGGCCGGCTGGTACGACCTGCCGCAGCGCCTGGGCACCCTGATCGCGCCGCTGATCGGCGCCGCCGCCGATGAAGTGGTGGTCACCGATTCAACCTCGGTGAACCTGTTCAAGGCGCTGGCCGCGTCACTCAAGATGCAGGCCGACGCGCCGGCGCACGCCGCCCGCCGCATCATCCTGACCGAGCGCGACAACTTCCCGAGCGATATCTACATGGCCGAAGGCCTGATCGGCTGGCTCGAGCGCGGCTACGAGCTGCGCCTGCTCGACAGCTGGGCCGACCTGCCGGCCGCCCTCGAAGGCGATGCCGGCGCCCAGGTGGCGGTCGTGATGCTCACGCACGTGAACTACCGCACCGGGCGCATGCTCGACATGAAGACGATCACGGCGCAGATCCACGCCGCTGGCGCGCTAGCGATCTGGGACCTGGCCCATTCGGCCGGCGCAGTGGAAGTGGATCTGAATGGCGCGCAGGCCGACTTCGCGGTGGGCTGCACCTACAAATTCCTCAACGGCGGGCCGGGCGCGCCGGCATTCATCTGGGTGCCGCAGCGCCACCACGCGCAATTCACGCAGCCGCTCACCGGTTGGTGGGCGCACCGCCAGCCGTTCGCGATGCAGCCGGCGTTTGCGCCAGTGGCCGGCATCAAGCGCGCGATGTGTGGCACGCAGCCGGTGGTGGCGCTGGCGCTGATCGAATGCGGGCTGGCCGTATTCCAGGACGTGACGATGGCGGCGCTGCGCAAGAAGTCGCTCGCGCTGTCGGACCTGTTCCTGGCGCTGCTCGAACAGGAATGCGCCGCGCATCCGCTGGAGCTGATCACGCCGCGCAATCATGCGGACCGTGGCAGCCAGGTGAGCGTCACGCATCCGCACGGCTACGCGGTGATGCAGGCGCTGATTGCGCGCGGCGTAATCGGCGACTACCGCGAGCCGCAGGTGATGCGCTTTGGCTTCACGCCGCTGTACACGGGGTATGACGATGTGTGGCAGGCGGTGATGGTGCTCAAGGATATTCTGGACCGCAGCGACTATCAGGTCGATGCCAAGCGCACTGCGGTGACCTGAGCGATTCTCGGTCGATTCTCAAGAGAGGACACGATGCCCTGCCCTGTTAACCCGGATTCGTCCGCCAGCGATGCCGATGTGAGTGGCTGCCCTGTCTCGCAGCCCAGCTACCACGGCGCCAAGCTCGATTTCAGCAAGGACATGAGCTACGGCGACTACCTGTCGCTCGACACGATCCTCAACGCCCAGCATCCGCTGTCGCCCGAGCACAACGAGTTGCTGTTCATCGTCCAGCACCAGACCAGCGAATTGTGGATGAAGCTGATGCTGCACGAACTGCACGGCGCACGCGACAACATCGCGCAGGGCCAGTTACCGGCGGCGATGAAGATGCTGGCGCGCGTGGCCGCGATCATGAACCAGCTCGTGCATGCATGGGATGTGCTGGCGACGATGACGCCGCCCGAGTACACGGCGATTCGTCCGTATCTGGGCGCGTCGTCAGGGTTTCAGTCGCACCAGTATCGCGAGATCGAATTCATCCTGGGGAACAAGAACGTCACGCATTTGCAGGTGCATCAGCACAAGCCTGATGCGCATGCGACGCTGCAGGGCGTGCTGGATAAACCGTCGCTGTATGACGAAGCGATCATGGTGATGGCGCGCAGCGGGCTGGCGGTGGATGTGGCGCGGCTTGCGGGGCCATGGCATCAGGCGACGCGGTCGGATCCGTCGGTGAAGGCGGCGTGGATGGTGGTGTATCGCGATACCGACCAGTACTGGCCGCTGTATGAGCTGGGTGAGAAGCTGGTCGATATCGAGACGGCGTTTCGCTTGTGGCGCTTCCGGCATGTGACGACGGTGCAGCGCGTGATCGGTTTTAAAACCGGCACCGGCGGCACGGACGGCGTGGGATATCTGCGCAAGATGCTCGATGTCGTGCTGTTCCCGGAGTTGTTCGAACTGCGCACCGAGTTGTAATCACATCACACAAGGACCGCCTGCCATGATTTCCCATCTCGACCACCTGGTGCTGACTTGCACCGACCTCGATGCGACGAAGCATTTTTATACGGAGGTCATGGGCATGCGTCTGGAGACCTTTGGCGCGGGGCGGATCGCCTTCAGATTCGGCAACCAGAAGATCAACCTGCACCAGCGCGGCGCCGAGTTCGAGCCGAAGGCGCATCTGCCGGTGCCGGGGGCGCTGGATCTGTGTTTCATTGCCTCTAGGCCGCTTGATGCGGTCATTGCGCATCTGGGCAGCTGCGACTGGCCCATTGTCGAAGGACCGGTGGAGCGGACTGGGGCCACTGGCAAGATCCGCTCGGTATATGTGCGTGATCCGGATCTGAATCTGATCGAGATTTCAGAGATGTGCTGTCAGTAGCGTGATGGGCACCTGCTCCGTAGTAACCGCACGGAGCGCCTGACTTTCGTGCCTTAGGCCTGAATAAAAATATAGAAGCCGGTCGCGATGTGCCTTGGCGTTATCTTTTGAAATTGGGAAGAGTGGCAGTCTTTTTTCAGATTCATCGCCAGACACGATGTTCGGACCGAATGTACGAGGCTCGATGGCATCGCTGTTGTGAGATGGTTACCGATCGACACGACCCGTTTTTTCTAATCCGTAGTGGCAATCTGCCTCGTGCCAGGCTTGCTTTCGACCAGCCAGTAACTTTCCAAGGCAGCGCCCCAGATGCCAGCATCCTAGGCGATCAGCGATGTATAACGTGCTTCTTCGGGAATCAGCGAATGACCCCGCCACGCAACTTGCTCTTGCCCAACAATTCATACATCGTGATGTTCAGCGTAATGCACGACGATTACATATTTTGCACCTCGCTGAACATGTTGGAGTTGCAGTTGGAAGGCGGAAGGCGGAAGCCGGATGCAGAGAAAGCCGCGTCGCTTCGGCCACCGTCAAAACGCCCAGCCATAGGGTGAAGTTGTTTGCCAACAACTCATTGCCGGCATGCAAGTGGAACTCGAAGCGCGCTTTGCACAATGTCTGGTGACGGTATCAGTTTTTCATATCGTTGCGATCTTGAAGAAAGTAAGTGCCGTAACTAATCAAGGCAACTTCTCTCAGCATAGGGTTATCACGCAGCGATCCCATCCCTTTATTTATCAAACGCTCAACAGCTCAACCACACTCCTCTAGAATTTCTCCCTACAAATTTGAAGGCTTAAAGCTTTGTTACCAAGTGCAAATCATTAATGGTATATTTCCAACATAACAAAGTTGCCGTTTCCAAAGATTATGCTTTGCCGTTAAATCGTAAAACAGCAAAATGAGTCCCCATTCGCTGGTACGCATGCCCTAGAAGGCGCAAGCCTAGGAGAAATAGTTGTGGCACGTCCCCTCCGGAAGACCAAGCTGAACGGCACGCCTTATTCACGACGCGAAGTCGTTGAAGCCGAGATTAACAAAATCGCAATCCTTGACTGCGTTGAACTGGCGCGTCGCGCAGCGCTTTGGCCAAGCTCCGCTTCAGGTTTCGTTTCGGCAGAAGCATTGCTGTACTTCGTCCGAACCTTGCCAGACGGCGATCATCGCGACAAACTTACCGAATACTTACTTGGCCGTGTGGTTCGTCGCATACCACGGCCTGCGGACGCTGGCAGCCAAACGGAGTCTCTCACAAGGATGAACATTCGTGAAGACGTGGTCGACCGGTTCGTTGATCTCCTGATGAGCGACCGCGCTGAGTACGAGGATCGCTTGGATTACTACGAAATCAATTTTAACTCGGCCATTGCCACGGCTCGACAAGACGCCAGCAATCGACATTGGACACACGAGAACCGCAGCGATGAGCTCGGGTCGGGCGAGATGGAGGTTTCCGAGTGGGTGGAAGCCGCGGCCGGAAACTACAACCCTTTTGACGCCGACGAACTTGACAAAAAAAATTACCGGTTACTGCTCGACGATGCGATTGACAGCCTACCTGAGTTCCAACGGAGGATCGTCGAGATGTTACGCCAAGAAATTCCCATTGAGTCTATAGACCCTTTGGTTGACTCCATAAGCAAAGTGTTGGGCAGGACCGAGAAGACCATCCGCACGCATCGCGACAAAGCCTTCGTCTCTTTGAAGATGCGTCTGGAATGCAAGGGGAGGATTTGATGACTGAGCTTTCAACTCACACACGAGAAGACGTCTTAAACGCCTTCGCCATGGATTTCGAGCCTGGATCAGGGGTACTTCAGCGGTATCTTTCACAGTATCCCAAATATTCATTACAGCTTGTAGACCTTGCCAGAGAGCTGTCTCGAGAGTTCGACGACGATAGTCCGTTGAGCGCTGATGATCTCGCTGCTGTGGACGCAGGTATGTGCAGACTCCAGAAAGCTTCGATATCTCTGTATACCTTGCAGGCGGCGCCAGCAAAGACATTCACTGACGCAGTCAAAACGTTAGGATTGCCGATTCAAGTTGGCCTTGCTTTACGCGAGTGTAGGATCGAGGCCTCAACCGTGTCGTCTCGCGCACTCGCGAAACTGGCTCGGGCACTTGATGCAACAGTAGAGGTCGTTCTTGCCCATCTTGCCTTACCCCCGCGGACATCTCAACTTCGCGCAAGCAAGTCGACCACTAAGCCCGTGGCAGCTGAAAAAGTGTCGTTAGAAAGAATTCTGAGAGAGGCTGGGTGCGACGAAGATGCCTTGTCGAAGTTTTTTAACGACGAGTAGCCATGGACGCTGTAGAGCTCGCGCGACAACACGCCAAACGACTGCATGATCAAGCAGTTGAGCGTGGTGGCGACCCGCATACGCCTTATCAATTCGTGGTCGGTATTGCTAACGCCCTTGGCATTACCGTGGAGCCGTGCGTCCCCGGTGCTTCCATCCTAGATGGCGCACACGCAGGCTTTGATGCTGAAATTCCTCTCATCGTTCACGAGAATGTTGGGAGTCTATTCGAACAGGCTTTCCTAGTAGCGCACGAAATCGGCCACGCCGAGCTAGGAGACGGAGACGACTCCGGGGCTGCTGTCCAGATTGACCCAACTCGAATTTCGGAGGCCAGTCCGGTCGGGATGGACAGGGTTGCTGACTACAGCCGGCGACAGCGACGAGAGGTACAAATGGACCTCTTCGCCAGAGAGCTCCTTTTACCCAGACCTTTTTTGATTGATCTCCACGTCGGCCAAAGTCAGACTTGCTCCCACATCGCGGCGCGACTAGGCGCACCGTTCGAAGTCGTGGCGCAGCAGATGCTTGATGCGCTTCTTCTCCCCCCTGTTCCTGTCGCGTCTGTTGCGGCTCCTACTGATATTCCTCTCAATAAAAAGCAAAAAGACGCAGCGGACCATCGCGGCGAAGCATTTCTTCTTCAGGCAGGCCCTGGAACTGGTAAAACACGTACTCTGGTGGCGAGAGTTGAAAGTCTGTTGGACGAGGGCGTCGACCCCAGGCGCATCCTTCTCCTGACCTTTTCGAATAAGGCCGTAATTGAGATGGCTGAGCGCATCGCGCTGAAGCGGCCGAAGGAAGCTGCCGCACTCTGCATAGGCACCTTCCATAGTTTTGGCTTGGACATCCTACGTCGATTCAATGACCGATGCGGCGCGCCTGCCGATCCCCGGTTGATGGATCGAACGGAAGCTGTAGAACTAATTGAAAACGAGTTCCCACGGCTCGGCCTGGTGCACTACCGGAATCTCTACGACCCGTCTCAGACAGTTGCTGAAATCTTGGATGCAGTATCGCGAGCAAAGGATGAAGTCGTCGATGCCGCGGGGTATCATGCGCTGGCGTCCTCGATGCGCGCTACAGCGTCCGACGAAAGCGATGTGCTTGCGGCTGAAAAGGTAGCAGAAGTTGCGAAGGTCTACGCGCGCTATGAAGAGCTTAAAGCAGCCGCGCAATGTATTGATTTTGGTGACCTAGTCATGCGCCCGGTGCTGCTGCTAGAAACCGATGACGCAGTTAGAGCTCAGCTTCAGGGCTCCTATGACCACATCTTGGTTGATGAGTACCAAGACGTAAACCGCAGCAGCGTGCGGCTTCTCACGGCTTTGAAGCCTACGGGTGCAAACCTGTGGGTGGTTGGAGACGCCAAACAATCTATCTACAGGTTCCGCGGAGCTTCGTCGTTCAACATGTCCCGCTTTGGGCGGGAGGATTTCCCTGGCGCTGTACGCGACAGCCTGGAAGTCAACTACCGGTCTACTTCGGAAGTGGTCGACGCCTTTTGTACCTTTGCAACGGATATGTCCGCTGCCGACGGTGAGAAAACTCTTGATGCGGATAGAGGACCCAGCGGCGAGCTACCTGAGGTTATCAAGGTGGGCAGTACACCTCTGCTGACATCTGCTATCGCGGATCACATAGAAGAGCTGCGTGCCAAGGGCTATCGTTATCGCGACCAAGCAGTTCTGTGCCGCGGAAATGACCGGCTGTCTGATATCGGCCGCGACCTGGAGCGCGCCGGTATTCCGGTACTTTTCTTGGGCAGCCTCTTTGAGAGACCGGAAGTGAAGGACCTTGTAGCTATGCTTACGCTCCTTATTGACCGACGTGCCATGGGTCTGATCCGAGCCGCTTGCTTGCCAGAGTTTGCGATGGATCTGGACGACGTGGTCCGCGTCTTTGAATATTTGCGTGACAACGACGCGGAGATCGGGGCTTGGCAAGTTGGCGCACCAGATGAATTGACCGCCGCCGGGCAGATCGCACTTTCTAACCTTCAATCAGCCTTTGTCGGTTTCGGTGCAACTTCACAGCCTTGGACGGTCCTGACGACCCTTCTTTTGGACCGGACAAGGATGGCAGCACGAATTGCTGTGTCGACCAGGATGTCTGAGCGTGCTCAGGGCATCGCGATATGGCAGTTTATGAACTTTGTCCGCGTTCAACCGAATGGACAAGGGCTTCCGATTCAACGGCTTTCCGAGCGGATAAGAAGGCTCTTACGTTTGCGGGATGACAGGGACCTGAGGCAACTTCCTGCAGCAGCCCAAGGTATTGACGCTGTGCGCCTAATGACGATTCACGGGTCAAAGGGGTTGGAGTTTCAAGCAGTGCACATTGCAGGCGTTAATCAAGACTCGATCCCGGGATCATTCAAGTCATCGAAGTGCCCTCCGCCTGCAGGCATGGTAGCTGGTGGCCACGGAAGTTCTGAGGAGATTGGGCGTGCGGCGCACAATGAAGAGCAAGAGTGCCTTTTCTATGTCGCGATGTCGCGTGCAAGGAATCACCTAGCATTTTATGGGGCAACTGCTACAACCAATAGCCGGTCCAGGCCACTGTCGCCGTTCCTCGGACGCATTGGAGCGGTCACGGAGCGAACTGTGACGCCGATTACAGTAATGCCTCCGGCTCCTGACGACGTGTCCATTTCCGTTGCACTCTCTGGCACACCACGCTTCACCTCTGATGCAGTGGCACTTTACGAGTCATGCGCTCGACGTTTTCTTTATACTCATCTGCTTCAGATGGGAGGCCGCCGCCGGATGAGTTCGTTTATGCAGATGCATGAGGCAATCCGTGATGTTTATCGCGCCATCGTGGCACATGGAACCGCGGCAGCTGACGAGCTGGGTGATTTGCTTTCGAAAGCATTTGTCACTCACGGCCTGCATGAACATGGTTACGTGGATGACTATCGGACGATGGCGACCACGATGCTCCAGTATTTTTTGGATTCGAGGGCCGGCGCGCATGTAGAGGCTCCAACGGTACTGCACATCTCGTTCGAAAACTTTGAGGTGGAGGTCCGAGCGGATGAAATTCTGGTACGAAATGGCGTGCGTGCCTTCCGCCGGGTGAGAACTGGACATGCTCCCAGCAAAGACGGAAAGGACGTAGGGGCCGCTGCGTTCTTGCTGGCAACCCGTGCCGCCTTCCCCGATGCACACGTCGAGCTGGTGTATCTGGCTGACTCCGAATCAAAGCCACTGACACTATCTCCCAAAGAGTTGAGCAACCGACAGGGAAAGCTGAGCGATATCTTCCGCAACATCGGGGATGGTGAATTCAAGACCAGTCCGTCGGACACTACTTGTCCAAACTGCCCGGCGTTCTTCGTGTGTGGCGGGGTACCGTCAGGCACACTCTTCAAAAATTTCTGAAAAAATTTACCGGTTGAGTTCGGCGGGTCCGATTAGAGGGATGTAGGCGAGAAAAATCTCACCACATCAACCTTAAGGAACCCGATGAAACATCCTGACTTTGACGACGTTGGCGACGCGATCCGTGAGGACCGCCCTCTACGTGAGGCTGCCACTTACCGCATCCGCTTCGCGCTGGATGACCTTACCTTCCGCCACATCGACGTGCCGGACCCGGTCCCGACGGGACGGCAGATTCTCGACTGCGCCGGGCTCGACCGTCGCAACGACTATCTGCTGTTCGCGCTGTTGACGTCCGGCGACTTCGAAGACATTCGGCTCGACGAGACGGTGGACCTGCGAGGGAAAGGTGCCGAGCGCTTCATCGCGTTCAAATCCGACCGCGACTTAAAGTTCACTCTGAACGACCGCCAGATAGCCTGGGGCCACGCAGAGCTGCTGGGCAGCGTTCTGTACGAGCTCGCTGCCCCGTCGGAAGATGAGGCAATCTTCCTGGAAGTCCGTGGTGGTGAGGATCGTCTGATTGAACCAGACAATCTGATCAATCTCGATGCGCCAGGTATTGAGCGGTTCATCTTAGCCCCGCGGCCGATCACAGGTTACGTCGTGGTAGTAAATGCTGTTGAGGAGACGGTGCCGGATAAACACGTTACCTTCGAACAGGTCGTAAAACTGTCGCATCCTAACGCTCCGCCTGAAACGAACGTCAAGTTCTCCATGACGTATCGCAATGCGGCTTCGCTCCCCCACGCCGGTGAACTCGGCGAAGGCGGGTTTGTTGAAGTGAAAAAACATGGGAGTATCTTTAATGTCACACGAACTGTTCAGTCGTAATCCCGACCTGGCCCGCCTGCGGGCTGAGGGATATCTCGTCTGCATTGAGGGTAGCCTCTTGGTTATGAGGGAGGTTCCGTATGTGGATTCCCAGCGTCGCGTGCGCACCGGTACGCTGGTTTCTACACTCGACTTGGCAGGCGATCAGACGCGCAAGCCAGAAACGCACGTGATCCATTGGGATGGTGAATTTCCATGCAATGCGGATGGATCGCCGTTACCTGGAATTTCTCACCAATCGTCAAACACCAACCTTGGTTTTGGGCTCACTGCGCGCCATAGCTTCTCCAGCAAGCCCAACCAGGACGGCTATCCGGACTATTACGCGAAGATGTCCACGTATGCAACCATTGTGGCTGGCCCGGCGGCTGTCCTGCAACCCGGCCTCAGCCCACGGTTGAACCGTAGCCCCGATGTTGAAGACGAACACAGCGTTTTCAACTATCTTGATACGGCGTCTAGTCGAGTGGGTCTGGGCGCACTTGCCAGCAAGCTGAAAAATGAGGTGGTTGGCATCCTGGGCACTGGTGGGACGGGCGGCTACATTCTTGATCTGGTTGCAAAGACCCCGGTAAAGGAGATTCGGCTCTTCGATGACGATGATTTCCTGTCGCATAATGCGTTCCGCGCGCCGGGGGCGCCATCGCTGGAGCAGTTGCGAGATACCCCGAAAAAAGTGCACTACCTGATGGGAATCTACGAGCGAATGCATCGGGGCATTGTGGCGCATTCCGTCAAGATGAACGCGGAGACTCTGGGACTGCTTGACGGCATCACATTCGCATTCATCAGCATGGACGCGGGCGAGGAGAAACGCGCGGTAGTCGCCAAGCTGGAGGCGCTCGGCGTTGCGTTCATCGACGTTGGGATGGGGTTGGAGCTCTCAAACGGCAGCCTCGGCGGCATCTTGCGGGTCACAACGAGTACACCGGCAAAGCGCGATCACGTCCATGCGGGTCGCATCTCCTTCGCGGGCGGCGGTGGTCAGGACGTGTACGCGTCTAACATCCAGGTAGCGGACCTCAATGCCCTAAATGCCTGCCTGGCCGTCGTGAAGTGGAAGAAGCTCCGTGGGTTTTACCGTGACCTGGAAAACGAGCACCACAGCACATATACGACCGACGGCGGCATGTTGCTAAATGGAGACCAACCGTGATGCGCCATCAGACGTTAGGGCATCGCTTTGTCCGCAATGTTCCGCGCGAGCTGGAGCCGGGCGTGTTGTACATTTCGATGGACTACGCGACCGCAGTTCACTCTTGCTGCTGCGGCTGCGGCGACCGCGTAGTGACACCGTTTACGCCGACCGATTGGCGCATGACGTTCGACGGAGAATCCGTCTCGCTTAACCCGTCCGTAGGCAATTGGAACCAGAAATGCCGGTCCCACTATGTTATCCAACGGAATCGCGTGCTGGAAGCCGGCCGCTGGTCGAAAAACCAGATTGAAGCCGAAAGTCGCCGAGATAAGAGAGCAAAAGCAGCGCACTACAGCCAAGCACCGGTTGTCCTACCCCGCAGCGATACTATAGCTCAGGGCTTCGCTGCCACTCCGGACATTCAAGCTCAAGCTCAGCCCTCGTCGAGCATTTGGTTGCGCTTCAAAGTGTGGATAACCGGCTGATCAAGGGGGTGCTCGTTGATCGTGGACCAATGACGGCGCTACTGCCCGCCTACAGATCGAACTTGGGCACCCCCTTCACCACATGCTAAGTTGCGACACTTACCGTTACGCCAAGCTGAAACAACTCCAGCGGGTAGCCCGGATTGCACATGGCCCCCGCCGCCCAATCGTTGACGATACCTGTGTCGTTGTCAGTCTTGATGCCCAGGCGCTCGCCGCCCGAGTCCAAAGCAGATTTGCCGTTGACAACATAGTCATAGGTTTCGAGCGGCGTGCGTCTCGGTGCACTTTCATGGGGCATTATGGGCCATCGCACCGGCGTCGTTTGCTGCTAGTGCGTCGATGGTGTGTGAGAGCTTGTGTAAGCAGATTGCCTTATGCCCCCGAACAGTGGGCATAGTTTGCAACCACGTCTGCATAACCATAATAGAGTCATGTTTCCATCTGAAAAATTCAAGAGGTTTTAACATGGTGTGGATTCCAATTCGAATTGATTTTGTTGAACCTGAGACACAATGCACTCGCCTTTCCAGCAATGGCAGGCGCCATGGTTTTCCAACAGGTACTGCAACGTTTTTACTGGATGAGACTGACGGCCGGGACTATCCGTTTGGCCCGACTTGTGCGGCCATACGGGTCGGTGATAAGACGGAGCTTCGAGGCATACCCGACTTCACGACTCGCGACTTCACCCCATCTCAAGAAATTGAAGGCGACCCAGGTGGCGGGGGCCAGGGAGGCGGCTTAGGTGGGGATGGCGCTTCAGATGCCGAAAAAGCTAAAGCCTTCGCGAAACGATATCTGATGTTACGAATGGACAGAATCGCGAACCTTCCCAAAGTTCAACAGGGCGTTAAGTATGCTCCGTTGACCGAGATTTACAGCGCGTTTGAAAAGACCCGCCACCTTTCGGAAGATGAGGTGCGGTACATCATCGCCTTGGAAAAATCAGAAAAAACTCCATCTGTCTATCGCTCTAACAACCTTCTAGACGTGTACACCGCCTACGTGCAGCTTAACCGGCGAATAAAGACGGTGACGCCAGGTGAGTATTTCGATGTCCTTATTAGCATCCGAGATAACTCGCTTCTGCGGCGCCTTACACTTTCAGATGGACAAATTCGAGCAGCGAAGCTCAAACTTCACCCAAACGCCTTCCGCCTTTGAATGCGGCGATCTAGTAGATTTACATTGGAGTATCTGCAGAATTACTAACATCGGCACGAATTTTCGCTTTTGCTTATGTGCTGCATTTTGAAAGTAGCCAGAGTCGGGTTTTATTAATGGCTGCACCAGCTGATATCGGAGCGGGCGAAGAAAAATGCTCGCTTGGTCGAGGCGATCCGGCATTCCTATTCGGCAAGTGGAGGTGTCTACGGCACCAACTGCGTATTCGGGGATCTGCGAGAAGCCGGCGAGACTTTCGGTCGTAATCGTGTAGCACGGCTCATGCAGATCAATAAGACCAAGGCTGTACGTCGCTATAAAGTACCCAGAAGGATGGCTGGCCGGCCTTCGATCATTGCGCGGAATCGGCTGAATCGAAAATTTACCGTCGATGCACCTGATCAGGCTTGGGTCACTGACATTACCTACATTTGAACTTTGCGAGGCTGGCTTTCTCTGGCCGTCGTGGTTGACCTTTTTGTACACAAAGTCGTTGGCTGGTCGATGAAGCCAACATTGTCGCGAGAGCTGACGATCGATGCTTTACTAATGGCGGTTTGGCGTCGCAAGCCAAAACAGCCGGTACTGGTACATTCCGATCAAGGCAGTCAATTTGAAAGCGGCGACGACTGGTACCGCTTTTGCAAGGCCAACAATCTCAAACAGAGCATGAGTCGACATGGCAACTGCTCAGATAATGCTGTCCCAGGATCGTCCTTCAGCAGTTTGAAAAAGGAGCGAATACGTAAGCGCATCTACAAAACCCAGGATTTGGCCCGGGCTGATATCTTCGACTATATCGAAGTCTTTCACAATAGTATGCTCGCGCATATAAAGGAAGCAACCGCATCAAGCCTCCGTCAATTCATCCGATTCTCTATTAAAAACGAAGAAATATGCTCGCCGTTCTGAAATTCGATACGCTTTGCGACGAATTCCCTCATTTACCCACCTTTTTGCAAAGTGGTGATAGGTAAAATATCAACAAACTACAAAAGCAAAGTGTTGGTAAAGAAAAAGCCTGCATCCCCTATGGAGAATGCAGGCCTATCAACAAAAATGTAGCAAAGTAGGTTCTAGAACGGAATGTCGTCATCCATATCCGAGAAGTTCGGTGCCGGCTTCGGCTGCGGACGTGCTGCCGGTGCCGGTGGCGCCTGGCGTGGTGCTTGCTGGCGTGGCTGCTGTGGCGCCGAGTAGTCGTCGTCCATGCCGCCACCGCCCATACCGCCACCCATGCCGCCGCCGTCGCCGCCCATGCCCTGGCGACCGCCCAGCATTTGCATGT